>Ga0265299_10006030_pt1 | contig 11126 bp, 6 predicted proteins | sample AusTroGonzalo_MG_4_FD_193485 | JGI IMG/M metagenome (GOLD analysis project Ga0265299, IMG submission 193485) | Bovine rumen microbial communities from tropical cattle in Woodstock, Queensland, Australia - Gonzalo_02 | ecosystem: Host-associated > Mammals > Digestive system > Stomach > Rumen ...
TTTACAAATTCGTGGATTTCATCGATAGAATAGGGACCCTGGCGGCGTTCTCCGTCGGTAATGCTCTCGTCAATAAAAAACCACTTCATACGCGGTAAAAGATAGAAAAATTTGGTCAGAAAACGCAAATATTACTAGATTTGGAGGCATGAAAATGTTTAAGCCGGGGCAACGTTACGTTAGCCAGTCGGAACCGGAATTGGGTCTTGGGGTTGTCTCCGAGGTTCAGGGCCGTACCGTCAAGTTTATGTTCCCGTTAGTGGGTCAGGTTCGTCTTTATCGTGTTGACAATGCTCCCGTGGAGCGCTTCATTTTGCAGCCGGGCGAGACGGCCAAGAACGAGAAGGGTGTCTCGTTCTCTGTCGAGGCCGTTCGCGAGGTTGACGACCTGGTTGTTTATGTAGGTCGCGGTGGCCGCGAGATCAAGGAAGCCGACTTGACGGCGAAGCAGATGGCCCGCCCGAGCGATCTTTTCCGTTCGCTTACCAAGATTGGTGCGGGTTCTAAGTCCGACGTGAATCCTGAAGATGTATCCTCGAAGGCGTTCGAGCGTCGCCGCCGTGCAATGGAACTTTCGTGCATGTGGAAGTCGTCGCCGGTACGCGGCATGATTGGCCCGCGCCTCGACATGATTCCGCATCAGTACTACCTTTGCTACCGTGCCTGCAGCTCTTCCACGCTCCCGCGGCTCATGCTGAGCGACGAGGTGGGCCTCGGCAAGACAATCGAAGCGGGCATGATTTGGCATGCCCTGAATGCCCGTGGCCGCGTGAACCGCACGCTCATCATTGTTCCCGAGACGCTCAAGCATCAGTGGATGATCGAGATGAAGCGCAGGTTCAACCAGCTCTTTACGCTGGTCGATGAAGGCTTTATCCGTGGATTGTTCATTGGCGTGGCGAAGGGGGAGCAGAAGCCCAACCCCTTCTTGCAGAGCAACAACATCATCGTGGCAATCGACTTCTTGATGAGCCAGCCCGCGCTGATCGAAGACCTGCTCAAGACGCAGTGGGACATGACCATCATAGACGAGGCGCACCACCTGGTTTGCGAAGACGGGTTCACGAGCCACGAGTACATGCTCGCGAATGCCGTACTTGCCCGCTCGAAGGGCGTTCTCCTGTTGACGGGTACGCCCTTGCAGTTGCACCCCGAAAGCCAGTTCAACCGCCTCAAGATGCTCGACCCGGCACGCTTTGCCGACTATGGCGCTTTTATCAAGGACCAGGATGAATACCGCAAGCTGGTGAACGACCTTGCGAAACTCCCGACTGACCCGAACCATCACATGAGCTGGGATGACCTGTACGAATGTGTGCCCAAGAATTCGAAGATCCGCCCGTGGCTCGAACAGGAAAACTCGAAGTCCATGACTGCCGGCGAATGGATGCGCCGCATTGTGGACGGCATGGGTACGGGCTCGGTGGTGTTCCGCAATACCCGTAAGGGCGTGGGCGGGTTCCCCAAGCGCAAGCTTGATGAAATTTGCCTGGAGCCGAACCTCCGCTACCGCGAGATGGTGGAATGCGCCGCCGAAAAGGACCTGGACGCTTCTACCGACATTCAGGAAAACGGGCTACTGTGTACACGCTATTCCGATGGCTGGGAACTCGACGAGCGCGTCGTGTGGCTCAAGAAGTTCCTCAAGGAGCACAAGAACGACAAGATTCTCCTTATCTGCGAATCTATCGAGGTCGTGCTCGCGCTGGAGAGTATCCTCAACGAATACCTGGGCGAGGGAGCCTTCTCGATGTTCCACGAGGAGATGTCCATCATGGCCCGCGACAAGGCCGCGGCGAACTTCAGCAAGGAAGACGGTGCGAACCTGCTTATCGCATCCGAAATCGGGTCCGAGGGCCGCAACTTCCAGTTCTCGCACCACCTTATCCTTTTTGACCTGCCGCTCGATGCGGCGCTCGTGGAACAGCGTATTGGCCGCCTGGACCGCATTGGCCAGACGAAGGACATCATTGTGCATGTGCCCTACGTGAAGGGTTCGGGACAAGAGGTAATGTTCCGCTGGTACAATGATGGCCTGAACGCGTTCGGCGCGCCCCTCATGAGCGGCGGCGAACTATTCCTCAAGTATACCGATAGCCTTATCGAGGCGCTCGCGAACCCGCGCGGATGCCTGGACGACTTTGTGAAGAACGTGATCCCGCAGGTGAAAAAGGACTGCGAGGCCATGCGCAAGAATATCGAGAAGGGGCGCGACCGCCTGCTCGAATACAACTCGCGCAATCCCGAGAAGGCGAAGGAGATTACCGACGAAATCCTGCGTATAGACGCCCAGTCCGAACTCAAGGACCTGCTTTTGGATTCGCTGCATGCCCGCGGGCTCGATGTGGACAACAGTGCCATCGAGGGCTGTTGCGTGATTACGCAGGGCCCGCAAATTGAGGACGGTTCCGTTGCCGGTATGCCCAGCCGCGGAATGATTGCCGCGCAGAACGAGGAAGACGAGCAGGGTTCCGACAATATCTGCCTTACTGCGACGTTCGAGCGCGGCGTGGCCATGCTCCACGACGAGGTGGATTTCCTGAGCCTCGAGCACCCGCTGGCGCAGGGCACCATCGACTACGAGACGGGCGTGAACCACGGGACTGTCGCCTGCAGCATCTGGCCGAATTCCGGACTGCGCGGGCTCATGATGCAGTACAACTTCGTGGTGGAACTGCCCGTGCCCGAAGAATGGGGCGTGTCCGATATCGTTGGCCCGCGCTACGTGTGTACGCTCGTAGATGCTTCGGGTGTGGACCAGTCCGAACACTTGGAGGCCCTCGCAAAGTCCGAACTTCGCGACGTGAACGTGCCGCAGGGCAACAAGGCCGTCGATGCCACCCTGCGCTATTTCGCGAAGGAAGGGCTTGCCATTGCGAAGAGGAACGTCGCCGGCTTTGCGAAGGAATATGCCGACAAGGCTGCCGCCGCCGTGGAGGTCCGTTCCGAGCAGGAATACCAGCGCATGAACCACTTGCTTACCATGCGTGGCAAGGCGGGGAACAACGCGGAATTGGCCCAGCTCCGCAAGAACGTGAGCGACCGCAAGAAGATTGTCGCGAACCCGCAACTCCGCCTCGACGCGATCAGGCTGCTGGTCTGTCGATGAAGGTTGTGTCATTCTGAGCGGAGAAACGTAGTTTCGTAGTCGAAGAATCTGAAGAGAAAAAAATGAGTGAATTACGTAAGAACATCCTGGACGAAGCGCGCCGCATTGTGGTAAAGATTGGCTCGCGCATTCTGGTGGATTCCGAGAAGGGTGGCGTGCGCACCCGCTACATACAGAAACTTGCCGATTCCGTGGCACGCCTCATGGAAGCGGGGAAGGAAGTCGTGATTGTGACAAGCGGTGCCGTGGGTACCGGCATGGCGGAACTCGGTTACAAACAGAAGCCGACCGTTATTGCCGAAAAGCAGGCCTGCGCCGCCGTGGGCCAGATCGACCTCATGTACACCTACCGCGAAATGTTCCGCTGGGTGGACCTCGCCGTGGGCCAGATTCTCCTTTCGGCAGACGACTTCCGCGACCGCGGGCGTTACAAGAACCTGCAAAACACCATCAAGGCAATGCTCGCACGCAAGATTGTCCCCATCATAAACGAGAACGACTCGCTGGCCGTTTCCGAAATCAAGGTGGGCGACAACGATAAGCTTTCGAGCGACGTGGCGCTCTTCCTGGATGCTGACCTGCTGCTGATTTTCACCGACGAGGACGGCCTGTTCGACGACAACCCGAAGAAGAACCCCAATGCGCGTCTATTGCACTTTGTGCCCGAGATTACCCCTGCGATTCTTGCGCTTGCGGGCAAGCCCGGCGAGGCGGGTTCTGCGGTAAGTACCGGCGGCATGCGCAGCAAACTCGAGGCCATCAGGAACGTGACCAAGAGCGGGGCGAACGCTTTCCTTGCAAACGGCATGAAGGTCCTGCCGCACCAGGTGCTTTTCGAGAATGCGAAGGGAACGCTCTTTGCGGGTTCCAAGAAGAAATTGAACAGTCGCCAGCGCTGGCTCAGCTTTGTTACCACGCCGCGCGGCAGCGTGATGGTGGATGCCGGAGGGGCAAAGGCCCTTCGCGAAAAGCACTCGAGCCTGCTGCCCGTGGGGGTGATCGCTGTGAACAAGCACTTCGACAAGGGCGACCTCATCGAGGTTCTTGACGAGCAGAAGAATGCCGTGGCCCGCGGTGTCGCCGGCTTCGACAGCGAGACGCTCAAGCTTGTACTCCGCAAGAAAACTGCCCAGGTCCACGAGATTCTGGGCAAGAACGTGCCCGACGAACTTATACACAAGAATGACCTGGTTGTATTTTAATTAGCCTTTTGTATATTTGAAAATATGAGTTTTTCCCGTTTTGTAAAGATTGCCCTCCTCTCGATTCCGCTTGTGGCGCCGACTGTTATGGCCGATGCCATCGACGTGGAAACGCTTGCCATGGGTGGGTTCTGGACCCGCGACGACCAGTTGCGCGATATTGGCGACCAGCTGCTGTACGGGAAGGCCTCGTTCTTCGACATCGGTTTCATCTACACGCCGGTTTCGACCCAGATTCCTCTCAAAAGCATGTATGGCGAGCACGAGGGTTTTGCCTTCCGTCATCACATTGCGGGCATGTCCTCTTACCCGCTGGGCGACAACAGCTTCATGAGCGCCATGCTGTGGTTCGAGCGTTCCGGCTGGGATGGCGAGGATTTCTTGCTGTTCCCGCAATATACGGACTTCGGGCTCGTGCGCTCGGTGACCACCTGGGGTGTTGCGTACACAAACGCGGATGTGAACTATTCCGTCGCCCTCGGTATGCAGCACCAGAACGTGGAGTTCGTGGGTAAGGTATTCCCTCACGAGAACGACTCGCTGCTTTACTCCTGGGCCAACTTGCGCTTTGGCCGCGTGAGCGCGCAGGCGCAGTTCCACCGCACGCACTTCCGCATGTTCAGGCTTGCTCTCAACCTGGAAGATCGTGCCGTGTTTGGCGGGGCTTCCTCGGGGCTCTGGACGTACATGCCCAATATCGATGCGACCTTTTACAAGCGCGAACTTGACGGCTTTGACGATGACTTTGTCCGCGTGAACTGGGAACAGAACCTGTGGGCCCAGCGCCTTTACGCAGAGGTCTCCTACGATTTCCCCGATGACGGTTTCCATTCCGCCGCACTGAAGTTCTACCCGGACCCCTCGCGCTTTTTCTCCATTGAAATGACCTGCCTTCGCCGGCGTGCCGTGGCAGACGACTGGGACGACCTGATGTTCGGATGGGCCGTCGACCTTGCCATTTTGCGCATAGGCTACAATGCCGCGAACGAGTACGACCACCTGTTCCATGCTAGGGGCACCTGGATTGCCGAAATCCATTTCAATATAGAGTCCCTGAACGACATGCTGTTCGCGAAGAAGGGTCGCCAGGCCGCTCCGCTCGAAACGCAACAGGTCAAGCGTAAGAACACTCCGGACAAGGGTTCTTCGACTATGCCGCTCACCGCGCCTGCAGGCGAGTCGACAAAGACGATTACGGCGAAGGGCATCCGCTACGAGAAGGCCGGTAACGAAGGAGGCAAGTGATGAGAACGTCTTTTAAATTGCTTGCCCTTGTCGCGATGCTTGCCTGCTGTACAGTCCTTTCGGGCTGCCTCAGCCACTGGTTTACCGATACCTCGACCAGGCTTCAGATAGAGAACAGAACAAGCCATGTGTTTATCGGGCTCGATATCATATCCGAGGACGGTTCCTCCGTGATTCCGTGGGTGCAAGATTCGCTTGAGCCGGGTGAACGCAGCCGCGTTTTCGAGGCCGACTTTGTGGGAACGTTCAATGTCCAGATCAAGTACGCCGGCTGGGAACTGTACCAGTACGAATGCGGTGTTATTTTAGAGGGAGCGCCTCACGGGTATGTCCTTGCTAAATCTTCCAATGAGGTCGTAGCGGAGAATATTGATAGAAAGCGTGAACTTTGCTCAGTTTCTACGGCGGACCCTGTTGTGCAAAAGGGTGATTTCGAATTTGTTGGCGGCAGCGTCTACCTGGTATTGACCGAGAACGAAGATGGTTCCACGCACTTGCAAACGAAGTAGGCCAGCCCATTTTTACAGTCTAAATACTATCTTTCTTACTAGTGCAGATTACAAAGCTTAAGATTTTTGGATTCAAGTCCTTTGCCCAGAGGACAGAAATCAACTTCCCCACGAAGGGCCTTACCGCCGTCGTGGGCCCTAACGGGTGCGGCAAGTCGAACATTACCGACGCCATCCGCACGGGCGAAAAGAGCCGAGTCTATGAGGAGGACTGGGTCGGAACGTTTAACCTTCGTGTCAGGACAATAGAACGCGTTAATATGACATGCGATTGCGACCATCTTGAACATAAGGAAGGTGTTGTGGCAATGTGCGTATGCCCTTTGTATGTAAATGGGGAGTACTTTGTTGAAGACTTAGAGTTTGAAGGCGGGAGCGAGTATGTGGTTTTTTCCAATAGCGAAAATGGTCACGGGCTACACTACGAATTCAAGTAGGGAGGAACTATGAAAAAGATTCTAGGACTGTTTCTCATCGGAATGGTGATGGTCGCGTGCAAAGACAGTGGTGTCGATGCCGCTGGTGAGCGTCATCCCTCTATCAAGCTGGAAGACGGCAAGTTTACCGACAAGCGCGACGGAAACAAGTACGCCGTGGTGGAAATTGGCGATAAGATTTGGATGGCCGAGAACCTCCGCTATATGGACAGCTCCAAGACAAAGAACCTCAAGGGTAACGTCTGGTGCTACGACAACAAGGCGGATAGCTGCAGCAAGTATGGTGCTCTTTATTCTTGGACTGCCGCGATGGATTTTGAATCCAAGTACAATACGTCTATGAAGAATCTGGTTTCGTACCATGTGTACGATGGCATTTGCCCCGAGGGGTGGCATATCCCGTCCTTGTCGGAATGGCAGGACCTTAAGACGGCACTGCAAAATATGAGCGTCGATGATGTTGCTGTCGGTACGAACATGAAGTCCATTGAGGGGTGGATCCAGGGCGATACAGCATCGAAGGCCATGAACCGCTTTGGTTTTAACGCCATGCCTGCTGGTCGCAGAAATAGCGAGAACGGAGAATTCATGAGTACGGGCAAGTACGCCTTCTTCTGGGCGGCTGGTGAAATTGACGAAGGGACCAGCATCGGTTGGGGCTTACGCTACGACTGGGACAGGCTTGAAAACGGTACTTACTACAAGGACCATGGAATGTCCGTGCGCTGTGTGATTGCTGCCGGTGTCAAGCGCGAGGGCGATATCGATTCCTCGTACCTGGACAAGATTCCGTTCGATTACGGCGAGTTGGAATTTGAAGGCACGAAGTACAAGACAATCAAGATTGGCAACCAGAACTGGATGGCCGAAAACATGAATTTCAAGACTGACGATAGTTGGTGCTACAACGACGATTCCGAAAAGTGCGAAAAGTACGGTAGGCTCTATTCCTTCGAGCAGGCGAAGGCGATTTGCCCCGAGGGGTGGCATTTGCCGACCGCGACCGATGTGAGACTTCTCGCGAATAGTGTCAAGAATTACGCCAGTTCCCTGCGTTCTCGCGAGGGCTGGACGGACAAGGGCGGGAAGGGCTGGAACCTTTGGGGTTTCAATATGCTGCCTGCCGGTGGTCGTGAGTCCGGGGATTACTTCGATTCCGCGGTGAGCGCCTACATGTGGGTAGATGGCCAGATGGTAATGTGGCTGCGCTACTACAACGAAGACATCGAGATCATGACGAAGGGTTCGGGCACGGCGTTCTCTGTTCGCTGTGTTGAGGACTAGCATTTTTACTACATTAGTCAATAGTGCAGATTACAAAGCTTAAGATTTTTGGATTCAAGTCCTTTGCCCAGAGGACAGAAATCAACTTCCCCACGAAGGGCCTTACCGCCGTCGTGGGCCCTAACGGGTGCGGCAAGTCGAACATTACCGACGCCATTCGCTGGGTGCTTGGTGAACAGAGGGCGGCGCTCCTGCGTATGAGCAAGATGCAGGACGTGATTTTCAGCGGTACGGAAGAACGTGCCGCCATGAGCCTTGCCGAAGTTTCCATCGTCATCGACAACAGCGATGGCGCTCTCTCTTCCGAATATTCCGAGGTTATCGTGACCCGCCGCGTCCACCGCGACGGTTCCGGCGAATACCTCATCAACAACCAGGAATGCCGCCTGCGCGACGTGCACGCCCTGCTTTTCGACTCGGGTCTCGGTTCCAGTACCTACTCGCAGATGAACGCCGACATGATCAAGGCGGTCTTGAGCGACAAGGCGGACGACCGCCGCGTGCTGTTTGAAGAGGCTGCCGGCGTGAGCAAGTACCGCCAGCAGAGGAAGGAAGCCGTTCGCCAGATGGAACGCGTCCAGATGGACATGGCCCGTGTGGAAGACAACCTGAGGGCTACCCGCCGTTCGGTGCGCCAGTACGAGACGCAGGCCGAGAAGGTGGAGGAATACAAGAAGCTTACCAAGCGTCTGCGCGAACTGGACCTTTCGGTCAGCCTCGACAAGTACGAGGATTTCAACGAGGGCCTGAATACGCTCGACACGTCGTCGCGTCGCATGGAGCACGAGGTCGAGACTTCAAAGACCAAGGCAACCGAACTTCAAACGAAAATCGAGGAAAAGAAGCTCGACATCAGCGAAGACGAGAATGCCTACCGCGAGCTGGAACGTGAGGTGCAGGCCGCGACCATCGAGCTCAACAACCTGAACAACGACATTGTGCGTTTGCGCGATTCCATCTCGACGATGGAGGCGGCGAATGCGAAGTCCGAAGAAGAAATCGGCCGTAGCGAAGGCAAGATAGAAGAACTTACGCGCGAGAAGGATCGCCTCGAGGAAGAAAACGCGGTGCTCGGGAACGACAGCGAAGTCGACGAGATGAACGCCCTCCTAGAGCGTGAACGCGAGACCCTGCAGGTAATGCGAGACAAGCTGGACGACTTGCGCCAGAGGTCGAGGGAACTTTCCAACGAGCGCCTGCAGGCGGCAAACAAGCTGAACTCCCTCAAGGGCCGTTTCGAACGCATGGACGGCGAAGTTTCCCTGCTGCAGACGAACCTCGAAGGCTGGGAAAACGAACTCGGAACGCTCCGCTCGCAGAAGGGCGAGGCTGAGCAGGCGGTTGCCGATATTGAACAGGGCATGGAAGATGCCCGCAACAGCATTACGAACCTGCAAGAGCAGAAGTCCGTGCGCGAGGAGAGGGTGGAATCCCTCAATGCCGAACTGCGCGAACTGCAGGTGAAGGTGACGGAACTCAAGAGCGAGGAGGCCGGCCTCCAGGCGCGAATCGACGTGCTGCAGAGTGTGGCGAACGAAGGTTCCGACGCGAGCCGCTGGCTTGCCGAGAACAAGGCGGGCCTTACGCAGGGGCTGCTTTCCGAGCGCATTACCGCGACTCCCGAATACGCCCACCTGGTAGAAAACGCGCTGGGCGACGTTCTCGATGCCATCGTGGTCGAGAATGCGGACAACCTTGCAGAGATTGTAAATGCCCTCAAGTCCGAGAACGTGGGCCAGGCGCTCATGGCGCTTTTGCCAAAACCGCGTCCCGCATTTACGGGCTCTATAGAGGGTGCCGGTGTAATTGGCCCCATGCAGGATTTTGTGCAGGCCGACGACGCCACGAAGGCGTGGCTCGGCGGGCTGCTTTCCCGCTATATTCTGGTCGAGAACCTCGATGTGGCGCTGGATCTTGCCGCCCGTTACGGAAACGACGACCTTTGCTTTGTCGCCCCCGATGTGACGGTACGTACCGCGGGCCTCGTTTCTACGGGCAGCCCGACCTCGGGTTCGCTTTCCCGCAAGAACGAGATTGTCGAAGCGGAATCTGCGCTTTCTGATGTACAGGGTAAAATTTCGCAGGCGGAGTCCGATATCGAAAGGATTCAGGACAACGTTGCCGAAGAGACGCAGATGCTCGAATCCCTGGTGGACGACATCCGCGAGAAGGAAAACTCGCTGCACGGCGGGGAAGCGGCAATCGCCATCCAGAAAAACACGGTCACCTCTTGCGAAGGGCGCATCGTGCAACTCGAAGACCAGTGCAACCGTGCCCGCGCGCGTATCGAGGAAGCCGAAAGCGCGAAGAACGCCGATGCGGAACTGGCCGAGGCGCAGGCCGCCGCAGACCGCACCGAAGACGAATTTAGCCGCGTGAACGAAGAACTCGGCGAGCAGGAGACGATGTTCCGCGAGAAGGACGAAGATGTTCGCGAACTGGAACGCAGCGCCCTCGACAAGAGTTCGAAACTCGCGCAGAACACGAACCGCCTCAAGAACATTGCCGACCAGATGGAATTCCTCGGGAATACCATCCGCACGCGCAAGGGCGAAATCGAGACGAACAACGCGAATATCGAAAAGCTCCGCATAGATGTGGGAGGCATTGCCGACCAGGTGCAGACGAAGGATTCCGCGCTCCGCGAACTCGAAAGCCAGCGCGACCTAGCCCGCGAAAAGTACGAGCTTGTTTCGGGCGATATCAACGACTGGCAGAGCGAAGTGAACCGCCTCCGCGACGACATGATCGACAAGATGCACGACTTGAACGATATCGTGCGCCGTCGTGAAGCGCTCCAGGCGAATGTGGACAGGCTTAAGGAACGCTTGCTTGCCGACTGGGAGGTGAACCTCGAAGAACCCGGCGAGATTGAGCGCGTCGAATATTCCCAGCCCGAAGCAGACCGCGAAATTCGCGAACTCCGTGGCAAGATAAAGGAACTCGGTCCCATCAACGTGAACGTGATGGAAGACTACGAAGACGAAAAGAAGCGCCTCGAAGAGGTCGAGAAGCAGTTCGACGACCTGGACCGTGCCCGTGCCTCGCTCGACCGCACCATCACCAAGCTCGATGACATCGCGCGCTCCCGCTATCTCGAGACGTTCGAACGCATCCAGAAAAATTTCCAGTTTGTGTTCAGCAAGTTGTTCCTGAATGGCGAAACCAAGATGAGCCTTGTGGAAAAGCTTGACGAGAACGGCAAGCCGATGGACATTCTCGATGCGGACATCGAAATCAACGTGCGTCCGACCGGCAAGAAGATGCGCGGCATCAAGGCGCTCTCTGGCGGTGAACACGCTTTGACCGCGACGGCCTTGCTGTTTGCCATCTACATGGA
>Ga0265299_10006033_pt1 | contig 11124 bp, 12 predicted proteins | sample AusTroGonzalo_MG_4_FD_193485 | JGI IMG/M metagenome (GOLD analysis project Ga0265299, IMG submission 193485) | Bovine rumen microbial communities from tropical cattle in Woodstock, Queensland, Australia - Gonzalo_02 | ecosystem: Host-associated > Mammals > Digestive system > Stomach > Rumen ...
TATTGAAGTTTTCTAAAACCATTAGGCAACGGACCTATACCTTCATTATAATCTTGTTGAATATATGCTCCCTGTGGAGGATCTATTGCTTTTTTAGGGTCATCATAACATTTCCAGAATAATGATTTTTCATCAAATCCTTCAGCAAATGTCATAGGTATAACCATTTTATTTTTAAGAGCATTTACTGTATAATATTTTCCATTATTAAATTCTGTATTTGTAACAAATGTTGGAGCTTTATTTTCAACACTAACAGTATAGAAATTATCTTCAATAATTGAATTTTCTAATTCATATAATACTCTAGAACCGTCTCTTGGAACGCCTCTAAGTATTTTGTCTGTTGGTTCTTGTATAATAGAAGGATCTGGCTTATCAGGGTCCCAATCTTGTGGTGCAGGTGTTAATATCAATCTGACTGTTAAATCTGCTAAAGAATTAACCGTCATATATTCACCATCATTAGAAAGTTGAACATATCTTGCCCAATTACCAAATATAGGCATGATATCACCTTCTATATAATTATAACCATCTACATATATTATTTTAAAAACATAATCTTGCCCTGGTAATGCTTGTGTCTTTATAGGGACAATTTTTTCAATTTTATCTGGAACTTCGTTTTTAATTTCAAATATAATTGGTTCTGGTGAACAAGAAACACCTGCTATATTTGAACCTTGTGCTAAATTATCTGAACCATTTGTAAGTTCTGTTCGTAATTTAACTCTAATAATATTGTCACTTTGACCAACAGAGTCAGAGTCATTTCTCATGGCATCTTTTACTTCTACATTTGAAATATCAGTAGTCATTTCAGTATTATCATAAGGTACAGCTGGAATTTTACCTCTACCATCCTTAAAATTATGAAGAGTTTTTGTACCGTCTGGCACATCATTATCTGTCCAATGTTGTAGATATTTAATTACTGCGCTAACAGCATTTTGTAGTCCATGTAGAAGTTTAATGAACATTATTCCTCCACTTCAAATTCACCGATTGTACATCTATAATTAACAATTGTTCCTTGATAGACATTTGGTGAAGTATAAGAATCTGGAATTATTGTATAAACTTTTTTATTATTATCGTTAATAACCCTGAATGTAAGTGTTTCTAAATCTGAATCTTCTGGAACGGTAAATTCGAAACCTGTTTCCTGTAATACGTTGGATGCCGTTTTTTCAACCATAAAAATTATTTCAGTAATGGTTTTATCGAACGTAATAACTTTATAATGGTTATTTTTTAAATATACCGTAAATACGGTTCCAGAAACAGTGTCTTCTTGATTATTATTTTCGATTATTTTAACAGAATGAGAAACTATGTCATTTGTTATATCGATGCCGTCACCAGCAGAAAGATTATTCTGTTTTGTTCCTTCAAGATCTATCCATGTTCCATCACCGCGTAAATAATTATTTTGATTTCCGGAAGTAGCATGAATTTCAATATTTACTGTGCTCGAAGTTTCAATAACAGAAAACTGATTATCATTAAAATTTAATGCTTTAGCAGAATCAATATCATTTCTTGCTTTTTCATCTTTAATTTCAAAATGATGAGTAACGCCGTTCTTGTCGGCAATATTTAACTGTTTCATTGGTAATACTTCATCTGCCATATCAAACCTCTATATATTTATTACCATTGTGCATACGGTTCAGTAGGAACAGGAAATGCCAGGCCATCATTAATTGAATAATCGCCTATACGAATTGCCATTTGTGTAAATTCTACATAACAATTACTCGTATAATTTGTATCAAATACAATATTATTATTAGTAATTAAATTTTTTGAAAAATGATAAATTACTTGTAATTCACCATTAATATAAGTTCGTTCTTCGACTGTATTATCGTCTATAAAAGTATAAACATAGGCAGCATGAAAAATAGTGTTTGATTTAATAGTACTATTTACATATAAAAGTTGATTATCAAAAGTTATACTTCTTAATTTTGAATTTGCATAATATGGTCTATTATTGCTTGGTGTTGATACAGAACCTATACCTCTATCACTGCTATAAAAATTTCCCCATAACCCTGGTATAGACCATCTAGTATTACAATATGATGGTATAGTTGCCCAGCATCCTTGAACATTTATACGAACATAAAAATCAATAGATATGGTTTTTACTTCTAAAAAATCTAATCCACTATTAAATCTACCTGAATAACCAGAACCATATAATTTTAATGACGGATAAGCAATTCCATTTATAATCATTGTATTTTTTATAAGATTGCCATTATTTGCTATAGTATATGGGTCTCCATAAATAGGAGTATCGGTAGAATTCGCGTAATTATTAAAATAACTTAATTTTACAAATGCTGGTAGTGTTTGTAATTTAACTAAATTATTATTATATTTTAATAAATTATTCAATTTTACCAATGGCATAATAATTTACCCCACTGATAATGTTACTATTTCATTATTATATGTAACCACTAAATTATTTGTTTGATGTATAGCATCTACTTGTGATTTGGTATAATAAGGACCAAACATACCTATGCCTGACCAAGCATTATTTTCCCATGAATAGATAGTAGATTGATTACCAGATGTTTCATCTGTTATAACTTGTATTTTATCATGTATTTTTATATTAGTAGTATCGTAATTTTGTAAATCTGTATATGTTCCTACAAGATCAACAACGTTCTGTGTCGCTTCAATTGTTTCGATTTGACCTTGTAAGGCAGTAATATTATTTTGTAATGTATTATCTGCAGATATTCTATTCGTTATTTCATCGGTTAATGAACCAGACAAATCGTCTATATCGTCGGATAGTTGCTCCGCTGTATAATTAATCGCTGTATTTAATGTACTTGAAACAGAAGAAAGTGTTTTATTGGTTATATTGATTAAATTATCAGCATAATTAATAATATTATTGGCAGAAGTTATAAGATTTGCGGAAACATAATCTATTGAACCACTTAAATAATTATCTTGTAAATCAACATATGTTTTTAAGTTGTCGATTGTTCCGCTAAAATAATCATTTATAGAATTTTGATTTTCTTTATTATTATTGATTAATGTATTTAAATTACCTGAAACTAAAATTAAATTATCATTTATATCATTAATTTCATCGTTTAAATTATCAGATACATTATCAATTTTTTGATTAAGATTAGCTGATGTAGCACTAATTGCATCAAGTAAAGAATTATTTGCAATATCTACATATTCATTTAAATCTGAAATATCATCAGCTAATTCATTTTCATTTAAAATTGCTCGTGCTATTTCATTGTCAATTTTTGCACTTAATATTTCAACATTATCATTTAAATTATCATTTAAAATGTCAATATTATCTTGTAATGCATTTTCTTTATTTTTTGCACGGCTGTTTTCTGCAGAGAGTTCATTAGAAATTCTGAAATCTTCTCCCATTGCGCGGACAATTTCATCTGTTAAACTAGATTGAAGAATACCCGCACTAGTTTCTAAATTATTTTGTAATATATCAATATTTTCTTGTAATACAAAATCATTTTCGGCACGGGTAGTTGATTCATTATTAATCGCGCCTGATAAAAATGTAATTTCTTGACTAAAATCACCAGATGCAGAAGTAATCATCTGTTTAATTTGATTTTCTTCTTCTATTGCACGATAAGATTCTTCATTAATGGTATTATATAAATCGCTTTCTACATTCTTTCTTTCGGTAGATTCTATAGAAATTGTATCATATATAGCAGATACCGATTCAAGAATACTATTCCTGAGATCATCTTCTATAATTTCACGTTCTTCTTTTTCTTGATTTATCTTATCAGATAATGTTCCAGAAACAGTATTTATCGTATCATATATTGCAGAAGTATCTTCTCTGATTTCATCCTTGGTAGCATAAGTATCTATAATATTACGCCCAGATGCATCATTTATTGCATGATTGGCATATATATACTGCCCGTTTATTTTCTGAACTTCAGTTATTATACCCGAATGACCAGATATATCTATATTGTCTAATATAATAGGATGGTCGATAAGTTCATTAAGTGCAAGATTTAATTTATTGATTTCATCTCTCAATTCATTATATTGAGAAGTATAATCCGGTAAGCTATCGACTGCATTTTTAAGATAATTAAGAAGAACCTCGTCTTCCGCGATTCTTCTTTTTATTTCATTTATATTTGTTTGACTATTAATTACAATATTTTGTAATTCTTTTCTTAAAACTGCAATTATAGAATCAATATTATATTCAGATATATTAAAATCGTAAACACCCATACATTATTTATAATTTTTATGGCCAGGTGTCATCTTCTTCATCTGATGTTTTTGTATAATATACCTTTTCTTTATTATGTCCTATATCTTCAAGTTCTACACCATTTGCTGAAATATTAAGCATTAATTCTTCTGAATTTTTAATATTTTCCTTAAGATCCGAAATCATTGAATCATTTTCGGCTTTATATATTTTTGTTTGCTCGATATATTCATTGGTTTCTTTTTCATTAATACCAATATCGGTATTAATCGTAGAGAATTCGTCAGAAAGCATTTTAGCTGCTTTGTTTATTTCTTCTTGGAAATGTTTTACCTGATTACGGGAATATGCATCAGGATCATATAATACATTTATATTATTATATGGATCCGGACATTCTTTTGCACTGTTGTTAACCATATCATTAGTAGCTAAAATATCCTTGATTTCATATTGACTCGGTAATGAATCCGGTGCAACTTTATAAATTGGGTCATTCGGATCCGATAATGTCGGAGAATCTGCAGAAATTGTATACTTATTATCTTTGTAAACTTTTAATGTAAACGTATATGTATGCGGTTTTAAACCGAATGCCTGTTCATAATATTTTACGTCTACAATTCTGTAAAAGTAATCATTTGCAGGAATATAAATTATATCACCAATAGAAGGCGGTTGTTCATCATATACTTCTGGAGTATTCTTATCAACACCTCCATATGTTGAATAATAATTGAATGCGTCAATACTTGCAAACATAGTTACAGTATCTTCGCCCCAAATTCCCTGTAATTGATAGCTTCTTACATTAGGTGGTAACTGTTCAACATAGCCATTAAAATACCAGCTTCTGAGAATCATTCTTAATTGGTCTTCGCCATAAAGCTTGTCTCTAAGTAAATCTTCCGTTACACGATAATAGACACACTTGAGTCCAAATGTGTCATATGCGTCAGTAACAATACTATCCGCAGTATCGGTTTCATTAGAGCAAACTATATTATTTCCATCGCTTATTGGTTTCGTTAAACTGTTAAGTGTTCCACATAACCATGGATATGCATCTGTATTTTTTACCTCAGCTACCATGTATTATTTATAGTAAGCTTTCAGTCTTTAACCTAAGATGCTTGTAATAATTCTTAGTTTTATTGATTTCTTTTTGTCTATCAACAACTGCTTGATATGTAACTGTATGGAAAGTTTTACCCAAAATTTCTGTATTTTCCGGTGTTAATGAATCAGCAACAGAATTAACATTTACTGTTCTCTTAGTAATACCATCATCAATAACAGCAATATAGTCAATTTTGACTTTCTTTGCACGTTCAAGTTCTGCCTTAATACTATCTTCTCTTAACAATTCAGCTCTGATAGAATCTCTAACATGAAAATACTGGGTCAGACTGTCACGAATACGTTGTCTATTTCTTTCCTGTTCTTCTAATGTTGCAGCACGTCTTGCTTCCATTAAAGAATCGAATTTTGCGAACAATTCTGGATTTCTGTTTACATGCTTATCCAATAATTTAGAGACTGCAGTAGGAATATCTTGTTTTGGTTCATGCTGAACAACAGTAACAGTTGTTGTTGCATTAACTTGATGATTTGAAACATCAATATTGGTCATAAACAAAGTCACAGCCATAAGGCAGACAAAAACGACCATGGCGATAAATGTATTTATTTTCATAGCTTTACCATATTTTACAAGAAAATTATAACCAAAGTTCGGTTTTCCATAATAAGGTTTTTCTGCTGGAATATAAGGTTTTACTTCTGGTTCAGGTTCATCTGGAACATCATGCTTTAAATCCATATTTACAACAGGATAACCATCTGAAAGATTTTCAGCATAATCATATTTCTTAATTTTCTTCATTTATAATCCTCTTTGTATAATATTCCTTATTATTATCAATTTCGTTTTGTCTTTCTTTTGCCGCTGTATAAGCAAGTTTACCAAAAGAATTACCAAGCAATATCATATCTTCTGGAGAAAGAGAATCAGTTACAGTATTAACTACTACTTGTCGAGAAGTAACACCATCATCAATAAATGCAATATAGTCAACTTTAATTTTGTGTTCTTTTGCAAGTTCAGCATTGACACTATCTTGAATTTGAAGTTCATTTATTAAACTATCATGTAAAACTTCATAACGTGCTATACTGTCAATAACAAACCTTTGTCTTGCTTCTACTCGTTTTACATCTTCTTCAGCTTTTACTCTAGTATTTGCATCTTTACAACGTTGACAGCCTGCACAAATACAAGCATTACCAAATGACTTGTTTCCATCTAAATCTATTTTGGTAAATCCAAAAACCATTAAACCTAAAAAGATTGCCATGCATATAATACCTGAAATGCCAAGAACTACAAATTCAGACATTGACAATTCTGAATTGCCAATATAATGATCACTGTCATATGATGAACCTATACTGACAACATATGGGTGATGCTCTTGATTATCCATTAGTTATCATCCCCTATAAAAGAAATGTCCACTGGAGTAAAATCTTTTTCCTTACCTACATCGACAAACTTAGTATTTCTCCAATAACGTTCATTATGGTCAATTTCTTTCTGTCTTAAAGCAATCATCTTATGTGTTGCTTCTCTGATAGACCTATTAACCATTTCTGTATCTTTATGAGTAATAGAATCAGTTACTACTTTAGATGCAACAATTCGTCTTGTAACACCATCATTAATAATAGTATACATTTCGATAGTTACTGGCATAGAAAACTTACGGTCTTCTACAATTTCTTTCTGAAATGCAGGTTTATGCCAAATTTCACCTATAAAATAAAACGATGCACAACCTGCTAAGAAAATAATTACTATTAGATATTTTTTAAGTAATTCTTCCATTTGTTACTCCAAAGAAATGAAGTTTTCAGTCTTAATCTTAGAAACTTTATAATAAATCTTAGATGTATCGATTTCTGTCTGACGGTCTTTAGCCATATTAGTAGCCATTCTAGTAATGGTCTTAGTCAAATGCTTCATATCTGCTTCTCTAATTGTATCTAATACTGCCGCAGTCTGAACTTTTCTTGTAGTAATACCATCTTCGATAACTGCTACAAGTTCAATCTGAACTTTCTTTTCTTTTGGTAATTCAGCAATAAGACTATCACGCTTAATTGCTGCTTGTGCAATAGAATCTGCTCGATGATTTAAATCTGTTGCATAAATAGAATCAGCCAACGCCTTTACATCAAGTGAATCCTTTGTTCCGTCTTCAAAGACTGACATACTGTCAATAGCCAAAGCCATTGCTTGTGCCCTAGAATATGGATTCTTTGTAATGGTCTTAGTAACATTTGCTTGTATTGCCTCTACAGAACGTTCGTTTAACCATGCTTGATAACGATACATCAAATTAGAAGCAATAACTCCCAAACCAATAACAATTGCAATAGACACAAGTAATGCCGCAACACCGAGTTTAGCCTCTGTCCAAAATGGCTTCTTAATTTGCTTTTCTACTACCTTAATTTCGTCTTCGAAAACAATCTTAGGACGTTGTTCCTCAGGAATACTTCCAAAACGTTTTTTCCATTCAGCATCCAGTTTTTCTTCACGTTTCTTCTTTCGTTCTTCTTCACTAATTGGATTATGTAGGAAATTTTCAGATTCTACAGTTTCATATACAGCAGGATTAATAAACTGTAAAGTATATCCTTCGAATGCGTGAGACAATTTGAATCCAGCTTCTTCTACACCAAATACCGCGCCATTAACGCTATTTTCGAATGAAACTGCTTCACTGACGATAATAATGTGCTTATCGTCCTTGAACATATCCATGTAACCCTTACAAATACCAGAACGAATACGAGAAGGAATTGTAGTCCAGTCATATTCAAAAATGGTCTTATTACTCATAAGGACTACAGGAGCAGTCTTCTTTTCGTCGTAATAACCAAGAACATTGACATCTTTAAATGCGTCAATACCGGTTACAGTATAAGTCCAATCATACATTGCTCCTGCTGGATTTCGTTCTGCTGTAACCTTGATTGTAAGATATTTGTATTTTAAGCAGCTGTTATTATCAACCATATATTAGTCCTTGATTAATGAGTCATACTCATTCGAAAGTTCGTTACTTGTTTTCTTTTTTACTGGATCTGGAAAAACTTGTTTTGTAATACCGTTAAATATTGCATTAAATATAGCAATAATTATGATAAATGGCAATGCTACTGCCATGATACCACATGAGAATAAGTGTAAGAACAAAAGCATTGACAGCTTAAGTGTAAATCGTTTGTCTTCGAGTTCAAGATCATCATATTCGAATTGGTCAATATTGGGATTTGATTTTGAAAGATAATATCCCAAGCCAAAAGTTAACCAATAGGTCAATGTAGATACACCCCAAGAAATAGTAACTGGATTAAATCCAATTTTAAAAATAGCATATAGCCAAATGAAAGGAGATGTAAGTTCAGCTAACAGCAAAAACATATAAATGCCTTCAAAGAAAGATAAACCTTTTGAAGACCCTTCATTATAGAAGAAATGAATTGTGTATTCTTGAAATTTTTTAAACATTATTACTCCTAAAAAATCAGACAAGATAATATTCTTAATCTATAATATAGTAAAAATAGCTATATTTGTAAATAGGCGGTTTTATAAATAAACTGTTCAGGTTTCCAAAAACGTATTGTCAGACGACAGTGCAGTACGCCATAGAGGCGGAAGGGTTTTCCTTCAAAAACCCATAGCGGAGGAACATGATATGTCTTGAGACATGGATTATCCGAAGGTAAACATTAAAAATTAAAGAAGATAAAATGAATAAGAAAGAAATAAACATTTTAAAGAAATGTTCAAAAAACGTTTTACAATTTTCACGTTATGTAAAAATATTAACTGACCATGGTTTAGATACCTACGAACCATATTCCTTTCAGAAAAAATTACTCAAGAAATTTTCTGAAGGATTAAAACCAGAAAGTGCGGGACGAAGAAATCATATCGTTATAGCACCTAGACAGTCTGGAAAAACTACAATTATTGCAATTTATGCTCTTTGGTATATAATTTTTAATCCAGATAAGGTAGTTGCAATAACGAGTCATAAATTAGAAGCGGCAAAAGAAATTTTACATAGAATAAAAGAAATGTATTGTAATCTACCAGAATTTATGAGACCATTTGCAACAATTAATAATAATGAAATATTAAAATTTGAAAATCATAGTTATCTAATTGCCGCATCATGTTCTTGGAATTCAGTTAAAGGAAGAACTGTAGATTTATTGATTATAGATGAAGCAGCATTTATGAGAAAATCTAATTTTGATGAATTCTTAATATCTGTATTTCCTACACAAGCTTGCAGACCAAATGCACAGATGATTTTAATCTCTACACCATATGGTATTGACCATGGATTTTATGAAATCTGGCAGCGATCTATAAAAAAACAAAATTCATTTATTCCGTCTAAAATTCGTTGGGATTGTACTCCAGGCAGAGATGATGAATGGAAAGAACGAATGATTAGAAATTATGGTCAAGCGTTCTTTGATCAAGAATATGCAGGAGAATTTATAGGAAGTAAATAAAAGAAAAGCGGGTCAAAAACCCGCTATTTTTATTTAATCGTCATAACATAAAATAATCAAGGAGGTCAGTTTTATCAGCACCTTCTAATTTTATAATTCCTTTAGGAACTGATTTTAATGACTTTCTTAATTCTATTTCTTCTGCTTGTTTTATTTGTTGTTCATTCCACCAATTATCTAATGCTCTTTGTTTTTTAGCTAATGTTTTTTCATTATATCTACAGCCATAATTACCGTTTCTATCTTCAGTTATTTCATCACTGACACGACCAAAGATACCACAGGTCCAGTCTGAGTCATCCCAGAAATCTACTGAACAATATGAACAATTATCACATCGCATTATTTTCTTTCCTTCTTAGTTTTAGTTTTCTTTTGTGCTAATGATTCTTCATATTGCTTAAGAATAGCCAAGCGGCTTCGAACTTTGCCTCTTTTACTTTTTTTAAGTTCCAAATTTTCAAGTGCACTAACCACATGATAATAATCATCATCATTATTTTGTTCAAACTGCTTTAAATTCAAACCAGCATCGAGGCACTTGATCATTTCCTTAAAATCTGCCTCAATATAATTAAACATAATAAATTGAACCGCAGGTGTAGTATAAAAATGTTTGGTCGTTTTTTCATTTGCACAAAACTGATTAATATTATACATTGGAACTAATCCGTTTTTTGCATCTTTAATGAAACCGCCGTTTTTCTTTTTCAACTTACATACATGAAAAACAAATTCTTTTTCACCAAGCTTACCAATAAAGCTATAGTCATCACGAACTGGATTGTAATCATTTCCTAAACGTGCCTTAGCTTCTTCTTTCGGTTCTTTTTTGTATTCTTCTAAAATTTCAAAACCGTGTTTTCCAACAACTTGTTTGATTTCATCAATTTCTTCGTCAGTAAAACGGATTTCTTCTTCATAAACATGGTCAAGTGCAGCAAAGACTTGTTCAATCCCCTGATCACCTGTTCCATAAAGGTCTTCATAGAATGTTTTAATCTTTTTCTGATTAAACATAGCAGGATTAATTTCTGCGGCCTTTTTAAGTTCTTCTAACAATTCGTTTGCGTATTCTTTCGATACTAATGCACCCATGATTTACTCCTTTAATAGCTTTTGATTATAATATAGAAAAAAGATTGACTCTCGTCAACCTTTTAACTCATTCCATCTTGTTGTCAGTAAATCACCATAGGTTTCAGCACTCATTGAGTAACTACCGCAACTAAACGCATCATTTA
>Ga0265299_10006036_pt1 | contig 11122 bp, 10 predicted proteins | sample AusTroGonzalo_MG_4_FD_193485 | JGI IMG/M metagenome (GOLD analysis project Ga0265299, IMG submission 193485) | Bovine rumen microbial communities from tropical cattle in Woodstock, Queensland, Australia - Gonzalo_02 | ecosystem: Host-associated > Mammals > Digestive system > Stomach > Rumen ...
GGGTCTGTTGAATATAGCAAAAGAAAGTGTCATATTTTTGACAGTTGGACCCACCACGCAAAAAAGCCGCCCCAAAGAAAGCCAAATACAGCGGAAAAGCCCACTAGAAAGCGAGAAATGAAAAGGAAAAGCCCGGGAAAAGCCCCGTCAGGGGGATAAACGCCCTCAAAAAAGGGGTAAAATCAAAAATTTACGTACTTCACAAGGTATTTTCACCGTCCAAGTACGTAAAAAACAACATTTTTGCATACAAACTAGCGGCCATTTCCGTAAAATTACGTACTAACCGCCCCTAAATCCACCCATTTAGTACGTAAATCAGTACAAACAACAGAAATTTTCTCAAAATTTTACGTACTACGCACCACATTTCAGCGTTCCAAGTACGTAAATTTCCCCAAAACGGCTATTTTAAGCCCTCGAAAAAAGGCATTCTCCCCATTTTTTCATAAATTAAAGAAACAAATGATTATACCTCGCGCAAAACAACTCAAAACAGGCTTCGCCGCCTACCCCAAAGCCATTCGCCTTATCTGGACGAACCATCTCGTCAAATACCTACTCTTGCCAGCCATCCTGAACATCATCGTGGTTGTCGCGTTCATTTTCTCGGGCGTCGGCATCGGCGACTGGATCAACGGCATCATCGAACGCAGCACCGAAAACATGAACGGCTGGATCCACGCAGGAATGGTCGCCATCAAAATCATCCTCCCCATCGTTTTCTTTGCACTGTTCATATTCATCGGTGGAACGATCGTCAACATTTTGATGTCACCGATTTACACGTTCCTCTCCGAAAAAACCGAGACCATCCTCACCGGGCGCGAATTCCCGTTCGACATGAAGCAAACGCTAAAAGACGTCTGGCGAGCCATCCGCATCGCGGTTCGCAACACGGCCAAGCAACTCATACTGACCGCACTTTGCCTACTCCTGAACTTCATCCCCATTGTCGGAAGCATCGCCGCTCTTGTCCTGATTTTTATCATCAACGCCTACTACTTCGGCTGCGGATTCATGGACTACACTTACGAACGCTGGCGTTTGTCGCCTAAAGAAAGCCGCAACGAAACACATAAATTAAAATACATTGCTTTTACGAACGGAGCCGTTTACTCATTACCGCTTTACCTGTTCTGCGGAACGTTTATCGCCGCTTTTATCGGTGGCGTCTCGGCTGTTGCCGCCACATTATCGCAATTAGAGTTAAGTTCTAAGCCGCTTGGAAAGCCCAACACTATCTAATATCATTTTTTATCTTTGCGCCATGCTCAAGAATTACATCTTTGATTTGGGCGGAGTCCTCCTGGACCTCTGCATTCAAAACGTCAACAAGCGATTTATTGAATTAGGTTTGCCCAGCACAGAACTTGCTGAAGGCGGACGCATCTATAAACTGGCAGAAGATTACCAACTCGGCTATCTCACGACCGATGAATTTTGCAAGCAAGTCGCAGACAAATGCAACACCGCGACAACGAAGCACGATATCGAAGAAGCCTGGAATTCCATTTGTTTGAACATTGCCGACCGCAAGCTCGATGCGCTCCGCTGTCTCCGCAAAACGAAAGGCGTCGCCACGGTCTCGCTTTTAAGCAACACCAACGAACTGCACTGGGAATATTGTTGCAAGAACTGGTTCTGCGCAAACGGCAACAAGCTCGAAGATTTTTTCGACAAGATTTTCTTGAGCCAGGAACTGCACCTGCAAAAACCGGCCCCCGAGATTTTCAATACGGCCATCCGCGAGCTCGGAGCCTCCCCCACCGAAACAATTTTCCTTGACGACAGTGCCGTAAACACCGCAGCGGCAGCCGCTTGCGGACTGCAAACGCTAACCGTCACACCAGATATCGACTGGGTGAAGGAACTAGGGATTTAAAATTCTGGCGTCACCACTTTGACAGAGCCGTTCTGCTTGAGCAAGTACTTTCCGGGCCGTTGGACTTTATTTGCAACAGTTTCTTTGAGCGATACACCAGGTTTCACTTCGACAGAACCTAGATAACGCCCCTGCACATCAAACACCTGCGAAACACCGGATTTAAACAAAGACGGAACAGGAACTCGCAAAGCCGTCGTTCCCCCAAGATTGCTGGGAACAGTTTCGTTTATACTGAAATAAGTAAAATCGATGTTGCCCGTCGATTCTCCGCCCGCTTCCACGAGCATTTTCATTTCGTTCAGCACGCCCAATTTCACACCAAGTTCTTCCCACTTTTTAAAGTGAGCCGTGATATCGATGTGACCGCACTGGCGAGCATTTTTGCGGACACTGACCACCTGCAAGAACGACATATCGCCCCGAATCGTAGGTTGGGTATTGCGACGTTCCTGCCACAATTCGTACGTATCGCCATCCAGTTCGTATTCGTCTATCTTGGTTCCAAGATTTTCTGCGACAGGCTTAGAGAACCAGTCATCCGCGATATAATACTCCACTGCCGGATTTTCCATCCGCCCATATACGCCTATATAGGAATAACCCGCATTCCCCGATTTCGTGAACTTGAAATCCGCAGAAAAATTCCCAAATTTGTCATAAGTCTTGGCGTCATCATACTTGAGTCCAACACGCACAATAAAATCATTTGAACCGTTCCATTCGGCGGCGAATGTACCGTTAGTCCAGTACGTCAAGGAACCTTTACCATCCTGGAGCCAGGCTTCGTAATCGATAGCAGGAGTGCCCGCACTACCTTTAACCGTCTCGATTTTTTTTTCCTGGATAGTACGTTTATCCCCTTGGTGTCCCATTTCGTCCGTACAGGCATCAGCCGCATAAGCGGACAACGCAAAGCCCATCGTAAAAACGGGAACTAAAGATATTATCTTATTCATATCAATACCGCCTTGATAAGACCTTCAACAAATTATTTCTTTAATTCTTTACCGTCGCTGAAAGCGTTACCCACGCGACGTTCCATGACATAGTAGCCATGACCCGCCGGGTCGTAACACACCGGCGCAAGCTTTTCCACCGTAAGATTTCCATTTTCATCCAGCACCGATTCATCAGCCGTTACGTTCACAATCTCGCCCAACAAAAGCTCCGATTCGTCATCGTAGCTTACAAGCTTGCATTCGAGCGCAAGCGGCAACTCCGCAATCAGCGGGGCATCCACGAAACTGCTTTTGACTGACGTGAGACCGGAATTTGCAAATTTGTCTGCATCCTTGTTGCCGGATACAATCCCAAGATAGTCAATAGCCTTGATATGTTCGGCAGTTGCCATGCTCACGGTAAAAGATTTGCGGGCAAGGATGTTGGGTATGGTCTTGTGACTCTTCGCCACATAAATCGCCACCTGGTTCGTATCGCTGATAGAGCCCCAAGCCGCCACCATGGCATTTGTCGAGCCGTCCTCGTTATAAGTCGCAATCACCAACGTAGGCTGCGGGTATAAATAAGTTTTAACTCCAAGATTTTTACGCATAAATACTCTCCTCTTCACAAATTATAATATTTTATTGGCGGTCAAGAAAGACTCTAGCGCCGTTCAGCCTGTAAAATTTGGACGTTTTTCGAGACGTTTTCTCAAAAAACAACGAGCAATCACGATTAGAGCACTCCCGGAATGTTCCCAAACGATTTTTGAAAGAAGGTACAGACAACGTCGGAGACTCCACCGTTGACTTTAAATTCCACTTTTCGAGGGAATCAAGGCCCGCATTCCCGAGCACCGCCAAATCGTAACCGACAATTTTCACAGCACCCGCCGCACGGGACGTATCCAGTTGAGCCGAAAGCCGCGCACGGTCCGCAAGCGCATGGGAATCCTCCGTGCAGAAAAGTTCCATATCCACCCAAAATTCGATGCCGTATTTCGAACAAGCTTTCGCCACAGCGCGTTCATAATTGCCGACCGTCGCCGTTTCTGCATGAGGTTTGCCCGCATCACTCGCTCCCACGCCATCTTGCACGGCAATGACATCCGGCTTGAACCCCGCCGCAAAAAGATTCTCGAAAAACGATTGCAACTTCTCGGGCGACTCTAAACTCTGGTTGTAGAACGGAGCCGCCATCACCTTCCAGCCCTTCGCTTTCGCCGTCTCCGTAACAGGTTTCAAAAAATGTTCCACGAGCGATCCCGCCGTTGCATCATCGCGAAGCCCGTCCCAGTAGTAGCGCGCCACCTCCTGCGGAATATAGACGCCCGCGGCAACGGATTCACCACCATAAAGCTCATACAGTTCATTCAAAACCCGCACGTTTCTTGCAGACAACGTATCAAGCTGCGCAACCGTCGGCGGAGAATACCAGTTATCGCCATTGTAATAAAGCCCAAGCCAAACCCTTGTGCCGGCAACCTTCGCCGCCTCGATACTCTTCGGGAAAAGCTGATTGTTCTTGTACTGCGTATTCTGCAAAAAATCCAGTTGTGAAGGATAATACAAATGCGTCGCCTGGACAGCGGCGTACTGCAACACGACTTCGTCCATACCGAGCGCATGCAGCCTCTGGTGCATATGCGTGATAGAATCCTGCGACTGATAAGCCGTCGTCCAGCCCGCATCGAAAACACCGTTCAAGCCCGAGGAATTTACGCCCGACGCCTCCGCGGCATAAGCCGTTTGAGCGGCACCGACGTTTTCCGCAGCATAAGCAATTTGAACCGCGCCGACGAACAGCCCGGCAACAAGCGAAAACACTCCGCACAAGAGCGCGGGGAGAGTTTTCCAGAATGAGAGCCGCGAGATGGACATACTAGAAATATAAACACGTTTTGGACAATCCGAATCAGCGAAAATTTACAACATCATCAAAAAAAAGTATTTTCAATCTATGATTTTATACCATAGTTCCGATAAGCAAATTACAGCACCCACTTTCGGTGCTGGAAACCCTCGTAACGATTACGGGCTAGGTTTTTATTGCACGGAATCTATTGATTTAGCTAAAGAATGGGCATGCCAAAGAAACACAGACGGATATGCAAACAAATACACCCTCGACACCCAAGATTTAAGCATTCTTGATTTATCACAAAAAAATTTCAGCCTTTTACATTGGCTCACAATTTTAATGCAAAATCGAGTGTTTGCCCCAAAATCTCCTATTGGACAACAAAATCTCGAATTTCTAACAGAACATTTTAAATTAGATTACCAGTCTTACGATATTATTTACGGCTATCGTGCAAATGATTCCTATTTTTCTTTTGCAAGTGATTTTCTAGAAAATGTCATTCCTATACAAAGCCTTGCAAACTCAATGAAATTAGGGAGCCTCGGATTACAAATCGTCTTGAAATCGTCTATAGCATTTTCAAAATTGAAATTTATTGAAGCAGAGAAAGCCGAAAAAGAGAAATTCTATACAAAATATAAAGAACGCGACACAGCAGCACGAAAAGCTTACCGAGAAAACTTGCGTACATTGAAGCCCAGCGAATCCGTATATTTAATCGACCTTGTAAGAAACCCGGAGCTTTTAAATGGCTTATCCCTATGATGAAATGTACCTAGAATCCGTCCAGAAAAATTTGGGTTTCTTTTTCCAAATGGCGCTTCGCAATCTAAAACTAGCTCCTGAAAATGTTCAAAACGCATTTTTAAATTCCCAAATACCCGAACAAATCGAAATGGGCAATCCTGATTTTTTATGCGGAAAATCAGGATATGAACTAGCACTCATTGCATTTCCGCAAATTATAACAGACAAAATTATCAAGCAAGCCATTAGTGAACCGTTCTACCCCGAAGCCGAATATTGGAGCGGAACAATCCTCGCCTATATTCAATGGAAGTCGGACAAGTCTTTTTCAGAAATTCTCTCGCATTACCCGCTTGAACGCATTCTTTCCGATTACCACCTGATGCACGAAGCGGACATTACCAAAATGGCTGAGATGATCGAGTCAACTCTATAACACACATCTCATTTGTCAAGCCCCTTCTTTTGTCACGCCCCGCTTGACGGGGCATCTCCCTTTTATCGTCATTCTGAGCGTAGCCGCAAGGCGAAGGCGAAGAATCCAGCACACGCATCACACGTCATTCCGGCCTTGACCCGGAATCCAGCTCGACTTTTTATATATATTTCCCCATGACATAGCCCCGTACCGAATGGTTCGGAGCGACCGGAATTTTTGAGATTCGTCTCTTATTCTCATTGCAGAAACTACCACTTTCAATCAACACGAGAATAAGACGAACGCTCACGTCCCGATTGGGGCGTGGGTCGTTTGTGCTTATTGTGTTGAAGGGTGTGGTAGCCCGCTGCAATGATAAGCCTGCGACTCCACGCCTTTTTTATTTGTGGAAATCGCGGCGAAACAAGGAACGGCTCTCGCAACGTTGGAGCCACCATGGCCGATTTGGACAAGAGCAAGATTCAAGCCGTCGCACAATACATCGACGAGGTTTCCAAGCAGTTTTCTACGGGCAAGGCGACCGAACACAGTTACCGCCCCGCACTTGCGAAACTCCTTGGTGACTTGCTTCCCAAATTCACCATCACTAACGAACCCAGCCGCATCCAGTGCGGAGCTCCGGACTACATTATCGCGAAAGGGAAAGGCGCAACATCGATTCCTGTTGCCTTCGTAGAGGCTAAAGACATTGGCGACAGTGACCTGGATGGCAACCGCCAGCACAAGGAACAGTTCAACCGCTACAAGAACTCACTAGACCATATCCTTTTCACGGACTATCTTGATTTTCATTCTTATGAAAACGGGCTGCCGACTCAAAACATCCGCATTGCAGAAATCAGAGGAAACAAGATTGCGCTGATAGACGCCAATGTTCCAATGTTTTTGGAATTGGTGGCGCATTTAGCGGAATCAATGCCGCAGAAAATTACGAGCTCCACGAAATTAGCGCAGATGATGGCCGCCAAGGCGCGCCTCCTTGCCGAAGTGATTGAAAAGACTCTCGAAACTGATAACGAAAAGACGGGAGAGCTGGCGGGGCAATGGAAATCTTTTCAGAGAGTCTTGATTCACGATTTGACAGAACGTCAATTTGCAGACATTTATGCACAGACGATTTGCTATGGAATGTTTGCCGCAAGATTGCACGATGATACTCCCGACACTTTCAGTCGTGAAGAGGCCGCGACCCTTATTCCCAAGACGAATCCGTTCTTGCGCAAAGTTTTCCAGAATGTTGCCGCTTTTGATGTGGATACAAGCATCGCATGGATTGTAGATGACCTTGCGGAAACATTCCGGGTGACAGACATGCCGAAGGTCATGAAAAATTTTGGAAAGGCTACTGGGCAAGCCGATCCGATGATTCACTTCTACGAAGATTTTCTACGCTATTACGACCCCAAGCAGAAAAAAGCCTGTGGCGTTTATTACACGCCTGAACCCGTTGTCCACTTTATCGTCAATGCCGTTGACGAAATTCTGAAAACCCGCTTCAATTTGAGTGATGGTCTTGCCGACACGAGCAAGGTGACGATTCGTCAAACGTCGAACCTATATACGGACAATCGAACCAAAGACCACAAGAGATACGAAACGCGGGAATACCACAAAGTTCAAATCCTCGACCCAGCTACCGGAACGGGAACATTCCTTGCCGAAGTTGTCCGCAAGATATATTCCGGTATGGAAAATCAGAAGGGCGCTTGGCAAAACTATGTGGAAGAGCACCTACTCCCGCGCCTGAACGGTTTTGAATTCATGATGGCTCCATACGCCGTTGCGCATTTGAAATTGGACATGGTGCTGGCGCAGACTGGTTACAAGGCGAAACAGGACAAGCGACTTCGCATATTCCTTACTAATTCCCTCGAAGAATGTGACCACGACACAGGAACTTTGTTTGCACAGTGGCTTGCGCAAGAAGCGAACGAGGCAAACCTTGTCAAGCGCGATACTCCCGTAATGGTGATGATTGGTAATCCGCCGTATAGCAATAGTAGTACTAATAAAAGTAAATGGATTTTGGACCTTCTGAAAATATATAAACAAAATCTAAATGAGAAAAAAATAAATCTTGATGATGATTATATTAAATTCATTCGTTTAGGGCAACACTATGTAGAAAAGAATGGTGAAGGAATTCTTGCCTATATTTCAAACAACAGTTTCATTGATGGAATAACGCATCGGCAAATGAGACATTCATTGATGGATACTTTTGATGAAATCTACATTCTTGATTTACATGGAAGCCAAAAGAAGGGTGAAACTATTCAAAAAAATGACGAGAATGTCTTTGATATTACTTTAGGCGTAAGCATTAACATCTTTGTTAAGAGAAAACAGAGTGTCATCCTGAACGATGCCCGCAAGAGCGAAGTCGAAGGATCTCTAGCCAGAGTATATCACTACGAGCTCTTCGGCAAACGCTATGAAAAATATGCATTTTTGACCAAAACATCGTTCAGCGATATTCCTTGGAAAGAACTTTCTCCACACACACCGCAATTTTTCTTTGTACCTAAAGATTTTTCTGTGCAGGAAGAATATAAAAAGGGGTTTAAATTATCTGAATTAATAATTAACTATAATTCAGGTGTTCAAACAAAAAGAGATTATTTGAATATTTTTTATCAAAAGAAAGATGCTGATTCTTTGAAGAATGATTTTGTTAATATGCCTATTCAAGAATTACAAAAAAAGTATCATGTGAAAGATGGAAGAGATTGGCAACTTGACTTGGCTAAAAATGATTTAATAAAAAATAAAGTTCTAACGAATGAAATTGATTATAGACCATTTGACATTAGGTTTACAAATTACACTGGAAAAACAAAAGGGATAATGGGTTATCCAAGATATAAAACAAACTTTAATATTATTCAAAAAGAAAATATTTCTCTTGTTATATGTCGACAATTAAGTACGTTTGATTTTCAACATATTTTTGTGACGACGCATATTTCGGATTTAAATTCTATATCTTTACAGTCTAAGGAACAATCCTACATTTTCCCACTCTACCTTTACCCAACAGAAGGTGAAGAAAAACTTGGCGAAACTCGCAAGCCCAACCTAGACGAAGCTATTTGGCGCAAAATAGACAAGTGTACTAAACTCAAAACAACTCCAGAACAAGTCTTCGATTACATCTATGGCGTTCTCCATACACCGTCCTATCGTGAAAAATACAAGGAATTCCTGAAAATTGATTTCCCTCGTATTCCCTATCCCGAAAATAAGGAAGAATTCGAACGCATCGTTTCCATTGGCAACAAACTCTGCAAATTGCATTTGATGGAAGAAATTCCACCGCAGGCAACCTCCTTCGACATCGAAGGCGATAACGCCGTAACGGAATTGCGCTTTGAAAAGGAAAAGGTTTTCATCAACAAGACGCAGTATTTTGCGAACGTTCCTGAACTAGCCTGGAACTTCTACATCGGCGGTTACCAACCCGCCCAGAAGTGGCTCAAGGACCGCAAAAACCGCACCCTTACCTACGACGACATCTCGCACTACCGCAAGATCATCGCCATCCTTATCGAAACCCAGAACTTGATGCAAGAACTTGATAAAAAAACGTAATTTCGCCTTCCTTACTTGCATCCAAATCTAGCAGTGTCAATTTTTCTAAAAAAAGACAAAATTTGACAGTTGTTAGAATATATATTTATCGATAAAGATCCATTTTTGAAAAGGAGTACGGAAAATGATTCCTTATTTCAAACATAAGGGAACCTTAGCCGCTTTGGATGATATTGAAAAATCAAAAGTTGTTGATGTATCCAAGTATCCCAAAGGAGTCGTTGCAGATTTAAAAGGGTATGACGAATCGGTATTCTTCTTCTATGGTTACCATCCTTTCGTATTTGTAGATACAAAAAATCAAAAAAAGAGTGGTCAACAAAAAATACCGATGCAAAAAATTGCAAAGAAGCCGATTTCTGCTTCCAAAAAGATATCGACAAAGAGGTAAGTCCAAGGCAGGCTATAGGCGGCGTCTGCCCCTTACCTACGACGACATCTCGCACTATCGCAAGGCCACTGCCATTCATATCGAAACCTACAATATGATGTAAGAACTCAATAAAAAAGTGTAATTGCATTCTTTTGTCAAACCCTCTTGACAACCGCCGTCTAGCAATTTATATTTAGTGCACAAGCGTGTAGAAAACTACTCTTCGCGCACGGTGTAAAACAAGTAAAACCCCGCCTTTTTATGCATGTAGGCGGAGGGAGGAATGATGAAAGAACGCAAGTCTTTCAGAGACTGTATCGTAAAACCGGGCGAAACGAGCCCGTACGCAAACCTGCTGGTGGATTTGGCCTTCAAGAAGGCCTTTGATCCTGACAAGCCCACTAGCCGAAGTAATCTCATAAACCTTTTGAACGACCTTCTAGAACCGCAACTTAAACGGCCCATAAAAAATGTGTGGACTCGAAATGTGTCGAAAAACCTAAGTGGCAGCAAGGCGTCACGCACAGCGATTTTTGACTTGCATTGTAAGGATGATGCGGGCAATTTGATTGAAATCGAAGTGCAGATTCGCGAAGTGGACAACTTCATGAAGCGCCTTGCGTTCTATGCGAGCGAAATGGTGGCAAACCAGGCCGAACCCGGTCAGGATTGGGATTATGACATCCAGCCGACTTACGTGATTGCTCTGACACGATTCCCAGTTTTCCCCGACAAGCGCGCAGTCCATCGGGGAACAGTAATCGATTTGGATAGCGGGGAACAGCTCGTAGACACTTACAATTTTACCGCTATCGAACTTTCGAAGGTTCCTTTCTTTATCGAGAAGACTTCTAGCGACCTAAGCAAGTGGCTGTTTTTCTTCCGCTACTTGAACCAACTCAAAGAACTTCCCAAAGAACTGGATGAAGGAAAATTCAAAGACTTGACAGAAAGCGCAAAAGTGTCTAAGTTTTCAAAGAAAGAGTTCGAGGCTTATCGGAATATGTACCACAAGGTCTGGGATCATAACGCCATGAGGCGTGGCATTTTCAAGGAATTCGCGGATGAAATCAACGCGAAGGTTGCAGAAGGAGTCTCCGAAAACAAGCGTGAAATAGCAAAGAAAATGATAAAAGCCGGTGATTCTGATGAGAAATAGCCGCTATTACGGAACTCTCTTTGGAAGACGTCGTTGTGTTGCGCAGTCAGCTCGAAGCTTAATTTCTACAAGTCTTTTTTGCACTAAAAAGGACAGGCATTGCCTGCCTTTTTAATTTTA
>Ga0265299_10006037_pt1 | contig 11121 bp, 6 predicted proteins | sample AusTroGonzalo_MG_4_FD_193485 | JGI IMG/M metagenome (GOLD analysis project Ga0265299, IMG submission 193485) | Bovine rumen microbial communities from tropical cattle in Woodstock, Queensland, Australia - Gonzalo_02 | ecosystem: Host-associated > Mammals > Digestive system > Stomach > Rumen ...
CAGCTTCTTTGGTTAAGAATTTTCCTGTGGAATCGATGACGTAATCCGCGCCATATTCGCCCCATTTCAGGCCAACTGGGTCACGGCTAACACTCACCGGGATTTCTTTTCCGTTGATAATCAGTGTGCTCTTCTCCAGATTGTACTCGATAGTTCCGTCGAACTGACCGTGCATTGTGTCGTACCGAAGCATATATGCTTGATAGTCAACAGGACACGTTCCATTCATGTAAACAATTTCGATGTCGTCACGTTTCTGGGCGGCACGCAGCACCAAACGACCGATTCGTCCGAGGCCGTTGATACCAATTCTAATTTTCTTAGCCATGATGATATTTTTTTGTTAACAAAATTGACGTCTTAAATGTTTTGCAAAGTTAGGCACTATTTTTAATAAAAACAAATAATTTCAAGAATTTTTAAAAAAATAAATTTTAAATGGAATATCAATATTTTTCGTATCTTTGCAAGATTAATTCTTTTTAGATGGATAAGATTAGAAACTTCTGTATTATCGCCCATATCGATCACGGGAAAAGCACTTTGGCAGACAGGTTGATTGAGCTTACTAACACCTTGACTAAGAAGGAGTTAGTGGATCAGGTTTTGGATGATATGGACCTGGAGCGCGAGCGTGGCATCACCATCAAGAGCCATGCCATCCAGATGAAATATGAGCACGAAGGAGAGGTTTATACCTTGAATCTTATCGACACTCCCGGTCACGTCGACTTTTCGTATGAAGTGTCGCGTTCGATAGCCGCATGCGAAGGCGCTTTGCTGGTTGTCGACGCATCACAAGGCATTCAGGCTCAGACGATTAGCAATCTTTACATGGCCATCGACCATGACTTGGAAGTGATTCCGGTTTTGAATAAAATCGACATGGAAAGCGCTCAGCCGGAGAAGGTTGAAGATCAGATTGTCGACCTCATCGGCTGCGACCGTGAAGATATTTTACGCTGCTCAGCACGCACTGGTGAAGGCGTCCCTGAGATTTTGGAAGCCATTGTCAAGCGTATCCCTGCCCCGAAAGGCGACCCTGACGCACCGCTGCAAGCCCTGATTTTCGACTCCGTTTTTAATTCTTTCAGAGGTATCATCGCTTATTTCAGGATTGTGAACGGCACCATCAAGACTGGCGAAAACGTCAAGTTTTTCAATACAGGAATGGAATACGACGCCGACGAGATCGGTGTTCTGCAGATGAAGCAGGTACCACAGAAGGAGCTGTCGGCCGGCAACGTGGGATATATCATTTCGGGCATTAAATCTTCGAAAGAAGTGAAGGTCGGCGATACGATTACGTCGGTTGACAACCCTTGCGACAAGCCGATTGCAGGTTTTGAGAACGTGAAGCCGATGGTTTTCGCGGGCGTCTACCCTGTCGATGCCGATGATTACGAAGAACTTAGGAGCTCATTAGAGAAACTGCAGCTGAACGACGCCTCCTTGGTTTGGGAACCCGAGTCGTCGGCAGCCTTGGGCTTCGGATTCCGCTGCGGATTCTTGGGATTGCTGCACATGGAGATCATCCAGGAACGCCTCGACCGCGAGTTCAACATGGACGTCATCACCACGGTGCCTAACGTCTCGTTTAAGGCATATCTGACAGATGGCAGCGTCGTCGACGTGCACAACCCGAGCGGAATGCCTGAATCTACCAGACTTGACCACATCGACGAGCCGTATATCTTGGCACAAATCATCTCGCAAAACGAATACGTCGGCTCGATTATGACGCTTTGCATCGAACGTCGTGGTATTTTGAAGAATCAAGTGTATCTGACCACCGACCGTGTGGAGTTGACATTTGAGATGCCTTTGAGCGAGATTGTGTTCGACTTTTACGACAAACTGAAGTCAATATCAAGAGGTTACGCCTCTTTCGACTATCATATCAACGGCTACAAGCCATCGAAGCTGGTGAAATTGGACATCATGCTCAACGGCGACACTGTCGATGCCTTGTCGACCCTCATTTACACCGACCACGCTTATGCCTTCGGGCGCCGTATGTGCGAGAAATTGAAAGACCTTATACCTCGTCAGCAGTTCGATGTCGCAATTCAGGCAGCCATTGGAGCGAAGATCATTGCCCGTGAGACTGTCCGTCAGGTGAGAAAGGATGTTACCGCAAAGTGTTACGGCGGCGATATCTCGCGTAAGCGCAAGCTTCTTGAAAAACAGAAGGAAGGAAAGAAACGCATGCGCCAGATTGGTAACGTGGAGGTGCCACAGTCGGCGTTCCTTGCAGTGCTGAAACTGGATTAGCTGTTGGCTATTGGCTGTTGGCCATTGGCTTTAAATCTTTCGGATATACGAGATACTGGATTCTTTCGGCCAAAACCGAATCACTCTCATTATCAACGAGTTGCATCTTGATGTAAATTTCATTTTTATTAAACTCCTTAACAAAATCATTTACATCTAAAGGTAAGTGAATGCAGCCGTTTTCAGGAATTTGGATTATTTCCGAATGAGATTTCAATAGATTTTTTTCAAAATCGAGGATATTTAATGTCAGAGTGGCGTTGATTTCACGATACAGATCGCTCACAGCGTAAACCGTGAAGTTGCCGTCGATGGTTGGGAGTACACCTATTAATATTGGAGCGTAGAGCTCGCTGAGTTTCTCGTGAAGAATCTTTTTATTTCCAGCATAATCAATTGACGACCAGGATATTACAGGCCAAGCGTCGTTGAGTTGCCAGTAAAGGGTTCCCATGCAGTAAGGTTTTGCGGCGCGCTGGGCTTCGATAGCAAGACCAACGCCGTAAGCTTGAGATAATTGGGAATAATAGACGTAATCGTCATGATTATGGCGCGCCGCGTCATTACAGACGTATTTTTTTATATGTTTTTGGATCAATTCCTCGCCACGAGGGTGTTTCTGGTGTTTCGTTTCGATATTCGGGTATGCCTGATAGCCGAATTCGCTGTTGAAACGGCCGACTTTCTCTAGGTATGCCTCGTATGGCAGCTCGCCCCACCAGACGCCCCAGTAATGCACGTCGCCTTCGGTCAGACTCTCGGGCTTACCCCATCCGTTTTTCGGTGAGCTCGGCCAATAAGAACGCGTACCGTCGTATGTATCAACGACTTGCGAAAAGATACCCACAAACAAAGTATCCATACCACGTTTCATCTCGGCGTAGTCATCGTCGCTCCAGCCCATCGATTTCTGCCAACCCCAGTTGACGTAACCCTCGCTCACCTCGTTGTTGCCGCACCACAATGCCAGCGACGGATGGTTTTGATAATGAACAACTTGCTGAATTGCCTCTTCTTTAACATTATTCAAAAACTCGTCTGAATATGGATACGTTGTGCCAGCAAACATGAAATCCTGCCACACCATTATGCCCAGACTGTCGCAGATGTCGAAGAAATAATCGGGAGGATAGATGCCGCCACCCCAAACGCGAAGCATGTTGAAATGAGCCGGCACGCATTCGGCTAACAACTTTTCGGTCTTTTCTTTCGACATCCACGTCTCAATCATCTCCTCTGGCACATAATTCGCACCTTTGATGTAGACTTTCTTACCGTTCACCTTAAAATACATCGCACATCCGATGCTGTCAGGTTCTTCGATGAGTTCAATTTTACGGATACCCGTCTTATCTTTTTGAGTATCAACGAGTTTGTCGTTTTTATAAATTCTTACTTCGAACTCTGTCATCGTCTGCTCGCCCATCTCGTTTGGCCACCAAAGCTCGGCATTTCCAAGCGTAAATGGGATGCTAATAAGACCTTTAAATTTGTCAGAAACGGACTTTTCGGCAAGTTTTTCTCCATTACCAAAAATATCAAATCTTAGTACCCCCTCAAAATCGTTGGTAAGCGCAATATTTGCTATCATTTCCGCAGATTCATCAGTGACATTTTTGGTCAAAAATGCTATATTTTCGATTTTGAAATCATTCCAGCCTAAAAGTTCGACATTTTTCCAGATTCCGATGTTAAGATAGCGCGGGGCCCAATCCCAGCCGTTTTGGTAGGCCGCTTTGCGCATCACAGCATATTTTTCAGGAAACTTTAAAGGATAAGTATTTATTAAGCTATCTCGTTGAGCATCAAAATGATAGAATCGTACTTTCAGCTCGTTATCGCGTTTTTTCAGAAGACTTTTTACCTCTTTTTCATAACGGACAAACTGGTTGTCAGAGTGAAGAATCTTTTCGCCATTGAGCCAGACGTCAGCATATGTATCCAAACCATTGAAAATCAATTCAATATTATCCTGATTCCAAACATTTTTATCGACAGCAAATTTCAATGAATAATCCCATTGATGCTGAGGAATCCATTGCAGTTGCTGTTCTTCGTCGCCTTCGCCATAAGGATGCGGAATAAGGCCGGCTGCATATAAATCGGCATGCGCCTCAGAAGGGATATCCACTTGTAAATCAATGGAAAGCGTATCAGTCTTCAGGTTCCAACCATGATTTAGTGACTGCAAAACCCTGTTATTGTCCGTGCAAGCTAACAAGACAAAAGGGAGTATCAGGAAGAATAATATTTTACGCTTCACTCGAAATGACGTCTTTGAATTCTTTGACTCTATTTACGGTCGAGATGATGTATCGCATTTCGGCGCCGGTGCTGTCAAAGCCATCGGGGTACAAATCTTGGTGACAGTCGGGAGCATATGAAGTCAGTGAGGCATGGCAATGTTTCACGCCTGTTGCTGAAAGGATTTGCATCACATTTTTCTCATTGATGCCGCCGCCAGCCATGATGTTGATGCTGTCGCCGAAAAATTCCTGCATCTTGCGAATATTTTCGATTCCTTCGTAAGCAGTTGGTTTGCCGCCAGATGTAAGAACCCTGTCGAATCCGAGTCGGACCAATGTCTCCATCGCGATGAACGGATCTTTGCATGCATCGATAGCCCGATGGAAAGTGAATTTCAACCCATCGCCTACCGCCATCATCTTTTTGACCGCAGGCACATCGACATCACCTTCGTTATTCAGCACTCCAATAACAACACCTTCGTAGCCCAGATCTTTGACCCTTTTTATGTCATCGCACATAATGCTTATCTCATTGTCGCTGTATATATAATTTCCCGGACGGCAACGAATCAGCACTCTCACAGGCAGATGGCGTGCTGCATTCTGACAATTAAACAATGTACCATGCGACGGCGTAATGCCCCCGACCACCAGCGCCTCGCAAAGCTCGGCGCAGTCAGCACAGCCTACAACTCCGTTAATCATTGACTGATAGCCGTTTGCACAAAGTTCAAATTTGACCATGACATAATTTTTCGCAAAGATATGAAAAGTTTTGTAATTTTGCAAGCTATTTTTAATAAAAATATGATTTATCCTTCGGATTTTGAAAATAAGATAGGCTTCAACCACGTCAGAGAGCGTCTTAACGAACTGTGTATCAGCGAGATGGGCAAGGAATTCGTTGGCAAGATGTGTTTTTGTACTGATGTCGACGAGATTAGCACTTACCTGCGTCTGATTCAGGATTTCGAGACTCTGATGCAGGACGGAGTGCCTTTCCCAGTACGCGATTACAACGATTTGCGTGAGGAGTTCAAGCACCTTGCCATCGACGGCACCGTGATCAGTCTGGAGAGCATGTTTGCGCTGAAACCTACCCTCTCGGCCCTGTCGTACATTTTCAAATTTTTCAAATCCGAAGCTTCGGACAAAGTGCCGTATTTGAAGGCTTTAGCCGAAGGTATTTATATTGATAATCAGATATTTACAGAGATAAACCGCCTTGTCGACGACAAGGGCGAGATGCCCGACAACGCGTCGCCGGAACTTGCTGAGATTCGTAGAGATATCAGGCGGAAACAGAGCTCCATCGACCACAGGATGCATAAGATCCTCGTCGAAGCGAAAAACTCAGGCTGGACCGACAGCACAGCCGAGATGACTATCCGCGACGGACGCCCTGTGATTCCTGTAAGAGCCGCCGATAAACGCGAATTGAGAGGTTTTATTCACGACGAATCGGCAACGGGACAGACGGTATACATCGAGCCGGCAGAAATCTTTGAAACCAACAACGAAATCAAGGAGTTAGAATATGCCGAGAGACGTGAGATAAACAAGATTCTGCTTGCTTTTACGAAAATTTTGAGACCAGAAATCCCGAATCTGGTGATGGCATGGCGACTCCTCGGATTGCTCGATTTCATCAAGGCTAAGGCGATGTTGGCTCACGAATACAACTGCGTGATTCCGGAAGTTATCGACGAGCCGATGTTCGACTGGATCGAGGCACGGCACCCGCTGCTGGAGCAGAAACTGAAAGGGCAAGGAAAGAGAATCACGCCACTGGACCTGAGACTTGGTAAAGGCAAACAGGAGGAGGTTCCTCACCCCTACGGGGTTCGGAATGACAGCGGTGCTATTGATCGTATATTGGTTATTTCGGGGCCGAATGCCGGCGGCAAGTCGGTGTGTCTCAAGACCATAGGTCTGATTCAGTATATGTTGCAATGTGGACTGGCGATTCCGGTCAAGATTGACTCGAAATGCGGCGTGTTTCACGACATGTTCATCGACATTGGTGATGAGCAGTCGCTGGAGAACGACCTCTCAACATACAGCTCGCACCTTATTAATATGAAGGAGCTTCTGGAGCACGGCAACGAGCGAACCTTGTTCCTCATCGATGAGTTTGGCACTGGAACGGAGCCACAACTCGGCGGCGCTATCGCCGAGGCTATCTTGTTGAGGATGAACGAGAAAAAGTCCTTTGGAGTCGTCACAACGCACTATGCCAACCTCAAGCTGCTTGCCGACAACCATCCCGGCATCGTCAACGGAGCGATGTTGTTCGACACCCGCTATCTTCAGCCGCTCTACGTGATGATGATCGGCAAGCCGGGCTCGTCGTTCGCCTTCGAGATAGCGGAAAAGATTGGTTTCCCTCACGAGATTCTCGATAGCGCCGCCGAGATTTCCGGCCGCGAACATCTCGACTTCGACCAACAGTTGCAGCAACTTGAGATAGAGAAAAAAGAGGTTCGCAAGAAGGAATACGAGCTGAAAGTGGCCGACAAACTTCTTGATGAAGTAGTTACAAAATACAAAACGCAACTCGCTGATATTGAAAAGAATAGAAACAAACTTCTAAAAGAGGCTAACAAAGAGGCGCAGGAAATCATCGACAGAGCCAACGCCAAGATTGAGAAGACGATTCGTGAGATTAAAGAGGCGCAGGCCGAGAAGGTTCGTACCAAAGAGCTTCGCGAGGAGCTCAAAGAGATGAAAAACAACCTCGCCGACGAGGAGAAAAATCTCTCGAAACAGCTGAAAGCCGAGGAAAAAGAGGGAGCTCCGAGCGAAGATCTCAAAGTCGGCGACATGGTGTGCATCAACGAGTTGGAAGTCGTGGGCGAGCTTTTAGCCATCTCCGACACCGACGTCACGATTCAGTTTGGCGACGTGAGACTGCGCACAACAGCCGACAAGCTCAGGAAAATCAGTCGTTCGCAAGCACGAAAGGCGCAACAGAACCCATCGTATCTGCGTAAAAGCATCATGAACGACATCAACGAGAAGGCGCAGCACTTTAACCTCACCTTAGACGTTCGCGGTCAGCGAGGTGAAGAAGCCGTTGACAACGTAGCGAAATACATTGATGAAGCCAATTTCTTGAGTATCAAAGAAGTAAGTATCCTTCACGGCAAAGGCAACGGCATCCTGCGTAAGCTCATCAGAGAATATCTGAGCAAGCAGTCGTGCATACAAAATTTCAGCGACGCCAGTCTTGAGACCGGCGGCGCTGGAATTACAAGAATTACATTGAAATAAATTATTTAATCACAACACGCTTTGTTAGCCTATCGATGCCGTTATCGGCCGAGATAAAATACACTCCTGCCGGCAACGAAGTCAAATCAAGGGTGCCATCACAGAACGAATTCACGGACAACACCCTGATCCCCAATATATTATAAATAGCAACAGAGTAATTGCTTTCCAAGCCTGTCGTAATATCCACCATCCCTTCGGAAGGGTTAGGCATTACTGACAAATTAAATATATCGTGCACGATATAATTTTCATTTACGGCTTCGTGGTCGAAATTTATGTAAAGATCGTCGACCGCCATATATTTGTAGCTGGTAGTGGTATTCCCCTGCCCGCTTGCTTCAAAACGGATGCGCACTTGAACATAATCCTCACCTATATAATCGTTGAGTGAGAAAGCATAATCATGCCATTGGTTATGCGAATCCCAAATCCAATCGATCAGGTGCCAGTTTTTCCTATCGGTAGTAACCTCAATGTAAACGCCTGCGTTGAATGGCGACCATATCGAAGGAATATATCTGTTCATTTTAAATCCGAAAGAAACGTCTTCTGTTGTTTCAGGAATAGAAAACCAAGGAGTTTCAATTATTTGCAAAATATTATCGTATGTATACGTTTTAGCAGCAAGGCATTTTCTTTGTTTAAACTGTCCGAAATACCAATTCTGGTTATAAAGATGCAGATTGCCTGCAGTTTCATCTTCAAAGTCATAAAATGCGGGAATTTGCAGCGGATCAGTCGAGAAAATCGAGTCGATATTTGATTCAGGGCCAGCCCAGCTATCAGTATGCACTGGTTTTATGTAATAATAATGCCATTGACCGTCTTGAGCAAACATCTCATCGACAAACGAAGTCTCAGGTGTATAGCCGATCATCTCATCATCTTTATAAACCAGATAATAACTTGTATTTGACGACTCGCTCCAGCTAAGATAAGGCATCTCGTCCCTGACCGTCACGCTGAAATCCTGTGGAGGCAGCCAACCGTCGGCAAGCTCAGCAGTGGCAGCCAACACCGCACGTACGAAGCCATTCGAAAGGGCGAAACAGTTCACGCCAGTGCCAATAGTATCGTTAGGTGTATGATAATAAATGTTTTCAGCATGATACTCTATGTCGCCGATATAAAGGGCGGGATATTCGTGGATATTGAAGCTCATGTGGTCGCCTCCGTATGAGTCTTTTTTCGTAAAACGATATGTCGGCATCTCCGGAAGATAAGTATTTGCCACCGTCTGATAAAAATCGAATAACCTTTCGGAAATATAAGAATATCCTGAATACATCGTGACCGGGCCATATTCCGGACCAGGCCAGAATCCGATCATATCCATGTCGAAAACGCCGAGGATGTTCATTTCTTCGCGGGCGCATTTCTGCACGAAAGGATAGCTGCCCACCATCCAGCGCTCTTCGCCGTTGAACGGGATGTAAAGGATGGTGCGTTTAAACTGATGCTGGCTCAAAATCCTTGCGCATTCAAGCACTCCGGCAGTTCCAGAGGCGTTGTCGTCGGCACCCGGACCGTCGGGATGGTCGTAATGCGACGCCACGATGATATATTCGTCAGGAAATTCAGTACCTGGCTGGATTGCGATGACATTGCCGGCCTCGAGGGTGTCGGTCTCCCCTATGTGACCGGTATGATGATGGATGTAAGTCTCGAGTCCCAGCTCTTCGAACCTGTCGATGAGGAAATTCTGCACGGTGAGGGCTGCTGGTGAGGCGCAGTCACGGATAAACTGCTGCATCCAGTAGATGTCGTTGTAAAGGTTCACCGTGTCGACCTGATTTATCATCGCAACGATGTCGGGATTTTGACCGTACACATCGGGATATGTCTGGTTACGGTTGCCTTTGTGGTCAATAAACTGAGCGTTTAAGATATTGATAATAAATAGGATAATAGCGATTAAAAGTAAATACTTCTTCATTTTCACAGGATTTAACTCTGCAAAAATAAAGAAGTATTTTTAACTGACCAAAGGGTTTTAGGAAAAAGTTTTAGGAAAAATACTAAAATGTTTCGACGGTCCAGCCTTCAGGAATTCTACTTTCACCGAATTCTTGAGGCAATGATGCAGGGCAGTAGAAAGTGCCAGTTGGCGAGACATTTCTAAGCCAATTAAACGTTTCGTGATAAATACCCCATCCTGTAAAACCAACTTTAATGCTATTTAATTTGTTGCAATTTAAAAACATCTGAAAACAACAATCCTGTGTTAATTCTGATGCTGCAATATCGGGAGCTGTTGTAATATTTTCACATCCCGAGAACATTCCAACATAACATTCATCTGCCAATGTTGTCGCCGGTAATACTTCTGGGACTGATGTAAGGTTATAACAGTCCACAAACATACATGAATAACAATTGTCAGCCATTGTTGTTGCCGGTAATTCGCAAACTGTTGTAAGACTAATACAATTACGAAACATCATGTGATAGCAATATTGTGTGCATGTTGTTGCTGGTAATTCAGGTGTTGTGGTAATACTCTCACATCCCCAGAACATCAATCTATAGCAGAAATCAGCCAAAGTTGTTGCCGGAAGTTCAGGCGTGGCCATAAGACTTTTACAGCAATAAAACATTGATTGATAGCAATCATCCGCCAAAACTGTTGCCGGCAATTGCGGTGCTGTTATGAGGTTTTCGCAGGAAGTAAACATACCTACATAGCACGATTTCGCAAGTTCTGTCGCTGGCAAATGTGGCGCTGTTTCAAGATTGTTACAATAGGCAAACATCCCTGCATAACAGCCCTCCCCTATTTGTGTAGCAGGCAATTCAGGAGCTGTAGTAATAGACGTTTCAGCAAACAAACTCGCAAAACAATATGCTGGAGCAGATATAGATTCACCTGTTGGATCTATTAATGTCATAACATTACCACTTACGGCTGTTTTTTGTTCATTAGTTTTAAAACTAACACTATAATAACTACAACCCGCATTAAGACCCAAAGGATTATTACCTCTAAAATAGACCTTATCGCCTATGTTTTCCAAAGATATTAGAGTGGTTGCTATATTAAATTTTCCCCAGTATATTGTATCATAACTGTATTCGATATAAGGTATATAATCTGTTTGAACATGATATCCCGTTATTATCATCTCTATTGTTACACCTTCTTCTTCAGCAGTAAAGCATAGCGGATTGACCGTAACTATGGTGCTAGGTTCATTTCCCGAATTACCACCTGAATCATTGCTGATATCATTTTTCTTGCAGCTGGCAAATGAAATAATTAATAGCAAAACTGCTATAATTTGTAATCTGTTTTTCATAAGTTAATTTTTTGCAAACATACAAA
>Ga0265299_10006042_pt1 | contig 11117 bp, 12 predicted proteins | sample AusTroGonzalo_MG_4_FD_193485 | JGI IMG/M metagenome (GOLD analysis project Ga0265299, IMG submission 193485) | Bovine rumen microbial communities from tropical cattle in Woodstock, Queensland, Australia - Gonzalo_02 | ecosystem: Host-associated > Mammals > Digestive system > Stomach > Rumen ...
GTTCTGCATCTTATGGGTAAAAGAATAGGCGTGCGACATGTATTTGTCGTCGCTGCTATTGAGTGTCTGGCTCTTCTTTGCAAACACTACGGGCACATCAAGACTGTTGCCAAGCATAGTGGCAATGGCTATGCCGCTGGCTTCGATGGTGAGAATCTTGGTAATCTTGGTGTCTGCAAACCTTCTCTTGAACTCCAGGGTAATAAACCGCATCACGTCCATCTGAATCTGATGATTGAGAAAACTGTCAATCTTCAGAATATTACCAGGTCTGACCTCACACTCTTGAAGGATTTTCTGTTCTAGATAGTTCATAAAAACACAAAAAGCCCCACCTTAGCGGTGAGGCTTTAATTATTATTTTAGTTTGCTGATTCGAATTCTTCGAGGAATCGGGTGTCGTTCTCAGAGAACATACGGAGGTCGGAAACTCGGTATTTGAGGTTGGTGATACGCTCAACACCCATACCGAAGGCGTAACCTGTGTACTCCTTAGAGTCGATACCGCAGAGCTCGAGCACGTTAGGATCAACCATACCGCAACCCAGAATCTCTACCCAGCCGGTGTGCTTACAGAAGCCGCAGCCCTCGCCACCACAGATAAAGCATGAGATATCCATCTCGGCTGATGGCTCGGTGAATGGGAAGTATGATGGGCGCAGACGAATCTTGGTGTCGGCACCAAACATCTCCTTAGCGAACGAAAGCAGAACCTGCTTCAGATCGGTGAACGATACGTTCTTATCGATATACAAACCCTCTACCTGATGGAAGAAGCAGTGTGCACGGGCGGTGATGGCCTCGTTACGATACACGCGACCTGGACAGATAACACGGATAGGAGCGGTAAGCTTACCGTTCTCGTCGTGCATGTGCTCCATCACACGAGCCTGAACACTTGATGTGTGCGAACGCAACAGGATATTCTTGGTAACATCGTTAGGATGCTGCGATACAAAGAAGGTGTCCTGCATATCGCGTGCGGGGTGATCGGCAGCAAAGTTCATCTTGGTAAAGATGTGGTTATCATCCTCAACCTCAGGACCATCGGCGAGCACAAAGCCCATACGCGAGAAAATATCGATAATCTCGTTGGTTACGATTGTAAGCGGGTGGCGTGTACCCAGCTCAATGGGGTAGGGTGTGCGGGTAAGGTCGAGAGCTTCTTCGCCTCCCTCCTGGGTCTCGCACTCCTCGCGCAGCTGATTGATGCGCTCGGTGGCCAGTGTCTTCAGTTCGTTAATCTTCATGCCGACAGTTTTTTTCTGATCGGCAGCAACCTCGCGGAAGTCGTTCATCAGGGCTGTAATCTCACCCTTCTTGCTCAGATATTTCAGTCGGAGCTGCTCAACTTCCTCTGCGTTTTTGGCGCTCAAATTCTGTACTTCTTTCAGAAGTTCGTCTATCTTATCAAGTATCATAAACTATAAAAATTGCAATTTTGCGTGCAAAGGTACTTATTTTTTGGGATAAAAAGAACAAAAGAACAGAAAAAAGTTTGTTCTTGTGTACTTATATCTAAAAAAATGTGTATCTTTGCCGAAATTTTGAGAGAAATTAGAAAGATTAGGGTACTACATTAAGTAGATGAAAAGGTTTTTTATCGCGATTTTCGCAACGGTACTGATCATGTTCTCATGCACAGGGAACAAAGCAAATCAGACAGAAGAAGTGCCAGCCGATAGTGTGGCTGACTCTACTGACACCACGGATGTTGACTCGATGGAGATGCTGATTACAGAAACTCCAATGCCAAGAGCTGCTGATGCCATGTTCGACGATTTCTTGTTTAACTTCCTGGCAAACAAGAAACTACAGAAAGAGCGCATTGTTTTCCCACTCAGAGTAACGGAAAATGGCAAAACCACCACAGTTGAGAAAGCTAACTGGAAGATGGAACACCTGTTTATGCGTCAGGGGTACTATACCTTATTGTTTAACGACGACAAGCAGATGCAACTGATGAAGGATACGGCTGTGAGCGAGGCTGTAGTAGAAAAAATTCTGCTTTCGAAGAATCAGGTAAAGAACTACGTGTTCCAGCGCATCAAAGGTGCATGGTTGCTGCTCGAAATCAGAGTTACACCACTGCAGGCTGATGCTAACTCATCGTTCCTGAGTTTTTATCGCCGATTTGTAACGGATAGTGCTTTCCAGGTAAAGAGCCTGAGCGAGACGGTGGATTTTGTTGGTCCAGATCCCGACGACGACTTTAATATGATGGAAGGTGTGATTACACCTGATACATGGGAGGCTTTTGCGCCAACCCTGCCTCAGCGCACTCTGTATAACATTATCTACGGCAAACCACAGCCTGAGGGTAAGCAGAAGATTTATCTGCTGCGAGGTGTGGCAAACGGACTTGAAATGGAGTTGCGTTTCAGAAAAGAAGGTGGCAAATGGCTGCTGAAGAAAATGATGACGTAAGTTTAGTTGATAGTTGAAAGTGAGAATTGAGAAGGATTATAGTCTGAAGCAACATAACACATTTGGTATTGAGGCCAAGTGTGCACAGTTTGTGGAGTATAGCACTGAGGCCGAAGCCAAGGAGGTGGCCGAGTTGCTTCGCACCACGCGCGTACCTTATATTATAATAGGTGGTGGCAGTAATTTGCTGCTTACTCGCGATTACGAGGGTATTGTGGTTCATTCGACCTGTAAAGGTATAGAGCGCAACGGCAACCGTTTGGTGTGTGGTAGCGGCGAGGTGTTCGACGATGTGGTGGCCCAGAGCATAGAAATGGGACTTTATGGTGCTGAGAACCTGTCGCTGATTCCTGGCGATGTGGGTGCGAGTGCCGTTCAGAATATCGGTGCTTATGGTGCTGAGGCTAAGGACTTGATTCGTAGCATTCGTGCTGTTGAGATTGCCACAGGAAATGTGTGCGTGATTGAGAATGCAGAGTGCGAATATGGTTATCGTCAGAGCAAGTTTAAGCACGATTGGAAAAATCAATACCTGATACTGAGCGTAGAGTACGAATTTGCAGCTACGTTCGAGCCCCGATTAGACTATGGTAATATACGTGCCGAGCTGGTGAAGGAGGGCATCAGTCAGCCTACAGCCCAGCAGTTACGCAATACGATTATCCGCATACGTGAGGCCAAGTTGCCCGATCCCAAGGTGCTGGGCAATGCAGGCAGCTTTTTTATGAACCCCATTGTGGATCGCCAGAAATACGAGGCGTTAGCTGCCCAGTACGAAGGTATGCCGCATTTCGATATCGATGCCGAAAATGTTAAGATACCCGCAGGTTGGATGATCGACCAGTGTGGATGGAAAGGTAAATCGATGGGTAGGGCAGGTGTACACGACAAGCAGGCTTTGGTACTGGTAAATCGTGGTGGTGCAACAGGTCAGGAGGTGGTGGCACTTTGCCAGCAGATTCAGGCCGACGTGAAGCAGAAGTTTGGTATCGATATCTATCCGGAGGTGAACGTGATATGAAACTAACGTTTTTAGGCACAGGAACCTCGTGTGGTGTACCCGTTATCGGGTGCCAGTGTAAGGTGTGTAAAAGTACCGATCCTAAGGATAAGCGTACACGCTGTTCGGCATTGGTTGAAACAGATAATACGCGTATATTGATAGATTGCGGACCTGATTTTCGTGCGCAGATATTGCCACAGCCATTCCGCAAGATTGATGGTATACTGATTACCCACTCGCATTACGACCATATGGGAGGTATGGATGATATCCGTCCGTATTGTCAGTTTGGCGCTATCAATGTGTATGCCGATAAGCTGGCCAAGCAGTCGATGCTGGAGATGCTGCCTTATTGCTTTGCAGAGAACCGCTATCCGGGTGTGCCCGCCATCGGACTTCATGAAATCGAACCTCATGTGCCTTTGCAGATTGGCGATCTGGAAGTGCTGCCTATCCAGGTGATGCATGGTAAGTTGCCTATCCTTGGATATAAGATTGGTAAGCTGACGTATATCACGGATATGAAGACCATTGATGATGGCGAGCTGACATATCTGGAAGGTACTGAGTTGCTGGTGGTTAATGCCCTGCGTTTCGACAAGCCGCACCACTCGCACCAGCTGATGGACGATGCCATTGCTTTTGCCCGTAAGGTGGGAGCCAAGCAAACGCTAATCATCCACGTATGCCACGATGTGGGTTTGCACGAAGAGGTAAATAAACTGCTGCCAGAGGGTATTGATCTGGCTTACGATGGACAAGAAATATATCTGTAATTATGTAAAATACGTTGCTGGTTTCTTTAAAATAAGTTAATTAATAATCATATTTTAGGGGAATTTTTTGCAGGTGTCGAAAATAGTCGTATCTTTGCACCGTGTGTTTTTCATAGTATTAGATTTAAGGTTAACAAAGGTTAGGGTCACAGCGGTGACCCTTTTTTTATATCCATCTTCTGCGTTTGCCCTTATCTTTGCCAAACAGCGAGCTGTAGCCTTTCATGAGTTTGCGTACCAGCAGAATAGCATCTACAGCCATAAAACCATTGCTTACCAAGCTGGCAATATAGTCGCCCTTCGACACCTCGTCGCGCTTCAGGAATGTCTGGTTCCAAAGCGACGAAACCTTGTCCTTATCTTTCTGGATCTCGTCAAGCAAAGCATCCTTGCGCTCGCGAATCTCTTCGAGCGTGCAAAAATCGGTGGTTGTTTTCTTGTTGTACGGCATAGTGCTTATTTACTGAGTAGCAAACCTGCCAAGAACCTAACCAGAGGTTTCTCGATCCAAGGTTTGCGGAAGATGATAAATAGAATGAACAGCAGCAGATAGAGTAGCGATATGATGAGGAAAGCCAGAGCCGTACCAGTATATGTTGCCAACCAGAAGGCGAGGGCAAACGACAGGTAGGTAAGGCAAGCCGCTATCACCAGTATAAACACGATAGCCAAGGCGGCAGCCGTAACCAGACGTACCACCTTGTCTATCATATCGAGCTTAACGTATTCCGTTTGTAGCCCGAGATAGTGTTTCAGCACCTCTATCAGCTGTGCTATATTCTCAACGTTCTTATCGCTCGACAGCATGGGTTACTCCTCCTCGGTTGCTGCGTCCTGAATGTCGTCAACGAGATCAACTACCTCTTTACGGCTCAGTTTGATGTTGTGCTTCTTCAGGAAGTCCTCTACAGCATCAGTGATACGAACGCGAGTGTCCTGTCCCTTTTCGGGGGCTACCAGAATACCAAGAGCTGCGCCAGCAATGGCACCGCCAAGAAATGCGCTAATGTAACCTAAACTTTTCATAATCTTACTGCTTTTAAAATTAATACTTAATACTTAGACTATTTGTCTGCAAATATACGAAAGTTTTCGGTTGTTATGCAAAAATCAGCCAATTTTTTAATAAAAAAGTTGTGTTTTGCCCGATTTAACAAACTTTATGTGGTGTTTTGGCTCGCTTTTGCGCAATAATTAGTAATTTCGCACACAAAAATAGAATCAAATAAGTAATTAAAAAATAAAAATTAGGAAAAATGAAGAAGTACACTGTATTATGCGCAGGTTTGTGCATGGCATTGGCAATGACAAGTTGTAAGACTAACGAGAGTGCTTATAAGAAGGCTTACGAGAAGGCTAAGCAGTACGATACAGCTCAGCAGCAGGCTGCTCCTGTTGTTGAAACAGCCCCCGTTGTAGCTCCTGTAGAGGCTAAGCCAGCTACTGAGACTCAGGTAGTAGACAATCTCGACAACGTATCAGTACGCCAGGAGAGTGTATCGCTGATTAGTGGTAGTGGTTTGAAAGCATTCAGCGTTGTTGTTGGCTCGTTTGGTGTTCGCGCCAATGCCGAGGGCTTGATGCAGCGCCTGAAGAATGCTGGTTACGATGCCCAGGTGGTTAAGAACGATGATAAGAATATGTATCGCGTTATCGCCTCTACCTTCTCTGATAAGGCTGCAGCAGCTGCTAGCCGCGATCAGATTCGTGCGTCATATCCCGATGCTTGGTTGCTGTATAACGCTCGTTAATTAGCAACATTGGCTCGAATATTATCAATAGATTACGGTAAGAAACGTACCGGACTGGCAGTCACCGATCCTCTACAGATTATAGCTGGAGGATTGGCGACTGTTGCTACATCCGAACTCTTCGACTTCCTGAAGGCTTATATTGCCCGTGAACAGGTAGAGATGATAGTGATTGGCGAACCACGTCAGCCTAATGGCGAACCTAGTGAGAACCTGGCACGTGTGCAGCAGTTTGTGAACCGTTGGCGCAAGGCTGTGCCCGAAGTTCCTATCCAGTATTACGACGAGCGTTTTACCTCGGTGCTGGCCCATCAGGCCATGCTGGATGGTGGATTGAAGAAAAAGGCTCGACAGAACAAGGGATTGGTAGATGAAATCTCGGCTACCATCATTCTCGAAGATTTTATGCGTTCAAAAAAATAATTATCAATTATTAATTTTCAATTAGAATGATATTACCTATTTATATATTTGGTCAGCCTGTGCTTCGTAAGGTGGCCGAAGATATTACACCCGATTATCCTCAGTTGAAGGATTTGATTGGTGATATGTGGGAGACACTCGCTGAGTCGGAAGGTATCGGACTGGCTGCTCCTCAGATTGGTAAGCCCATCCGCTTGGTTGTGATCGACCTGGATGTGCTTTCGGATGATCTGCCTGAGTACAAAGGCTTTAAGCAGGTGTTTATCAATGCTCATATCGTAGAGTACGATGAGAGTAATACCGATGTGTCGGAAGAGGGTTGTCTGTCAATCCCTGCTATCCACGAGAAGGTTACACGTCCTACCCGTATCCACGTAGAGTGGGATGACGAGAACTTTGAGCACCACGACGAGTGGGTTGAGGGGTATCTGGCTCGTGTTATGCAGCATGAGTTCGACCACCTCGACGGTAAGATGTTTGTCGACCGTATCTCGCCACTCCGCAAGCAGCTCATTAAAAGCAAGTTGCGTGCTTTGACACAGGGTCGTTTCCGTTGTGGTTACAAGACCAAAGTGGCCAGAAAATAAAAATGCGTCGCATTTTCCTGTTTCTGGCATTCCTGCCGTTATTGGTCCAAGCGCAGTTTAATACCGATCGCTTGGTGATGATAGGGCGCTCGGCACTCTATTACGAAGATTATGTGCTGTCGATCCAGTATTTTAATCAGGCCATCAGCATGAAACCTTGGCTCTATGAGCCTTGGTTTTTTCGTGGGGTGGCCAAATTTTATTTGGACGACTACCGTGGAGCCGAGAGCGACTGTACCGAGGCAATCGAGCGCAACCCTTATGTGGTGAGCGCTTACGAATTGCGCGGTTTGTGTCGCATTAACCAGAAGAAATATAGCGCAGCGGTGAGCGATTACGATCGTGCCCTGCGTTACGATCCTGACAATCAGGGACTTTGGCATAATCGTGTGCTCTGTTTGATTCAGGATAAGAAATACGATTTAGCTTTGGCGCAGATTGATACGATTTCGGCCCGCTGGTCGAAATATGCGCGTGCTTACTCGATGCAGGCCGAGATTTATCTGCTGCAGCAGGATACTGCCAAAGCTGTGAAATCGCTTGATAAGAGTTTGGAACTCGATCCTTACGATGGTGGCATCTGGGCCGAGAGAGCCGTGATTAGTCTGGCTCGCCAGAAGTGGAAGGAGGGCGAGGAGTTCCTGACTAAGAGTATCCACTTGTTGCCCAAACACTCGGGTAACTATATTAACCGTGCATTGGCCCGATTTAATCAGAATAACCTGCGTGGTGCAATGGCCGATTATGATACAGCGCTCGATTTAGATCCAAACAACTTCTTAGGTCACTATAACCGCGGACTGTTGCGTGCCCAGGTGGGTGACGATAACCGTGGTATTGAGGACTTTGACTTTGTGCTGAAGTTGGAGCCCGACAACCTGATGGCGCTATTTAACCGTGCCCTGTTGTTGGAGCAGACGGGAAACCTGCGTGCGGCCATCCGCGACTATTCGAAGGTAATCGAGGAGTATCCTAACTTCTGGTTCGGATTGCAGCATCGTGCCTCGTGTTATCGCCGATTGGGTAATACCAAACAGGCCGAACTTGACGAGTTCCGTATCCTGAAAGCTCAATTGGATAAACGATATGGTAAGCAGCCACGACTCTCGAAAAAGCAGATGCGTAAGCGCAGCGATATCGATCCTGATAAGTATAACCAGCTGGTTGTGGCCGACGAGCAGGAAGTGGAGCATGAGTACAAGAGCGACTATCGTGGACGAGTGCAGAACCGTAAGACTGCGGTAAGTTTGCAGCCCATGTACGGACTTACTTTTGTGCAGCCACAGAACGACGTGAAGGTTGAGAATCCATACGAAAACAGTGTGGATGCCTTTAATCAGACGTCGGGTTCGCATACTGTTTATCTTTCGTGCGAGCAGCGTAACCTGAGCGAGGTTCACATGAAGCGTACCTTTGCGTATATCGACTCGTTGAGTAATGTCATCGATCAGACGAAGGTAACGTCGAAAGTGGCACCGTTGCTGTTGCTGCGTGCCATTGCTTACGCCACTATCCAGAACTTTGATAATGCAATCGACGACCTGAGTATCTGCTTGCAGATCGACTCAACCTCGTCGTTGGCCTATTGGCAGCGAGCCGTTTGTCAGGCTAAGATTAATGAGTTTAATGCCTCTGAGGGTACCAATGTAGATCTTAAGTCGGCTAATGTGCTTGGCGATTTGTCGGATGCTATAACGTTGGCACCACATAACGCGTACCTATATTATAATAGAGGTAACCTTTACGCTATGCGTCGCGACTATCAGCGTGCCATCGCCGATTACTCGCAGGCACTCAAACTAAATCAGGATCTGGCCGAGGCTTGGTTCAATCGCGGACTGGCAAAAATCTACGCCAAACACGTGGATGAAGGTATCGAGGATCTTTCGAAAGCTGGCGAATTAGGACTCTATCAGGCATATAGTGTCATCAAAAAGTATCGCGAAAAGTAAATTTTTCGATTAATTTGCATTAATTTGGAATAAAAGCACTATCTTTGCACGCAATTTCAAAATTCAAACATATATTGTAGATATGATGATTAACATTACATTCCCAGACGGATCTGTTCGCTCGTATGAGCAGGGCGTAACTGGTTTCCAGATTGCAGAGAGCATCTCTCCGGCTCTCGCACGCAGCGTTGTAAGCTGTGGAGTAAACGGTGAGACAGTAGAGCTGAACCGTCCTATCAATGAGGACGCTACCATCGAGCTCTACAAGTTCGACGATGAGCAGGGTAAGCATACCTTCTGGCACACATCGGCCCACTTGCTGGCCGAGGCACTGCAGGAGTTGTATCCTGGCATACAGTTCGGTTTCGGACCTGCTGTCGAGAATGGTTTCTTCTATGATGTACTGCTGAAGGACGGCGAGAGCATCAAGGAGAGCGATTTCCCAAAGATTGAGGCTAAGATGAAGGAACTGGCTGGTAAGAAAGAGCCTGTTGTTCGTCGTGAGGTACCTAAGGCCGAAGCCCTGAAGCAGTTTGCTGAGTGGGGACAGACCTATAAGTGCGAGCACATCGAGCAGGATCTTGAAGACGGTTCAATCACTACCTATACCCAGGGTAATTTCACCGATCTGTGCCGTGGTCCACACCTCGTGGATACAGGCGAGATCAAGGCCGTTAAGCTCACCTCAGTAGCAGGTGCTTTCTGGCGTGGCGATGCTAACCGCGAGCAGATGCAGCGCTTGTACGGTATCTCATTCCCAAAGAAGAAGATGCTCGACGAGTATCTTGAGATGCTGGAGGAGGCTAAGAAGCGCGACCACCGTAAGATTGGTAAGGAGATGGAACTCTTTATGTTCTCAGAGAAGGTAGGTAAGGGTCTGCCTATCTGGTTGCCAAAGGGTACTGAGCTCCGTCTGCGTCTGCAGGATCACCTGCGTAAGGTGCAGAAGCGTTTCGGCTATCAGGAGGTTATCACTCCACATATTGGTTCTAAGAACCTTTACGTTACCTCTGGTCACTATGCACACTATGGCAAGGATTCGTTCCAGCCTATCCATACCCCTGAGGAGGATGAGGAGTACATGCTGAAGCCAATGAACTGTCCTCACCACTGCGAAATCTTCGCATGGAAGCCCCGTTCATACCGCGATCTGCCTCTGCGTATCGCTGAGTTCGGTACTGTATACCGCTATGAGCAGAGTGGTGAGCTGCACGGATTGACTCGTGTACGTTCGTTCACACAGGACGATGCCCACCTGTTCTGTCGTCCCGACCAGGTTAAGCAGGAGTTCCTGAATGTTATGGATATTATCGGTATCGTGCTTACAGCTTTCGGATTCAACTTCGAGGCTCAGATTTCTCTGCGCGATCCTAACGACCACGAGAAGTATGTAGGTACTGACGAGGACTGGGCACTGGCTGAGAAGGCTATTGTTGAGGCTTGTCAGGAGAAGGGTCTGCCCGCAAAGGTTGAATACGGCGAGGCTGCTTTCTATGGTCCTAAGCTCGACTTCATGATTAAGGACGCTATCGGTCGTCGTTGGCAGCTTGGTACTATCCAGGTTGACTACAACCTGCCTAAGCGTTTCAACCTTGAGTATACTGATGAGGACAACCAGAAGAAGACACCTGTAATGATTCACCGTGCACCATTCGGATCAATGGAGCGTTTCTGCGCTGTGCTGATCGAGCACACCAGCGGTCACTTCCCCTTGTGGCTGACACCTGACCAGGTAGCTATCCTGCCTCTGTCGGAGAAGTACAACGACTATGCTCAGGAGGTTGCCAAGAAGTTTGATATGGGTGGTGTTCGTGCTACCGTTGATATGCGTAACGAGAAACTGGGTCGTAAGATTCGCGACAACGAGTTGAAGCGTATTCCTTACATGGTTATCGTAGGTGAGAAAGAGGCTGCCGAGGGTACTGTAGCTGTACGCCCACAGGGTGGTGGCGAGCAGAGTGTTAAGACCATTCAGGAGTTCATCGACGAGGTAAATGCTCGTGTAGCTGAGATGACCAAAGACTTCTAAAGTTAAATATTTATAAAATTATTCAGATAATTAATAGTCCAGAGCTCAAAGTTCAAAGAAAATTAGTAATTTTGCAGCCGATTTCTTAAAAAGTAGTTAATGAAGAATGACAAATTGAAGAATCAGTACCGTATCAATGAACAGATTCGAGTACGTGAAGTCCGCATCG
>Ga0265299_10006043_pt1 | contig 11116 bp, 18 predicted proteins | sample AusTroGonzalo_MG_4_FD_193485 | JGI IMG/M metagenome (GOLD analysis project Ga0265299, IMG submission 193485) | Bovine rumen microbial communities from tropical cattle in Woodstock, Queensland, Australia - Gonzalo_02 | ecosystem: Host-associated > Mammals > Digestive system > Stomach > Rumen ...
ACACTTGCCGGCTTCACGCTTCGGTTCTGCTGGGGCTTCACGACCAGTATCGGTCGGGTCATCAAACGGCATAGTCGGTTCATCGGCAGCCGTACCACGGCGAGAAGATGTCCTTGCGGACTGGTAGTTATCTTCGGGTTCTTCACGGTGGGAGCGTTCTTCTCTTGCCGGGTGTTCATCACGCGAAGAATTTCGTTCGTCATCCATCGGGGGTTCTTCACGGCGAGAGCGTTCTTCACGATAGGGTCGTTCTTCTCTTGCCGGGGCTTCGTCTTCCATAGTGGAACGGCGATTCCTTTCTCCCCTTGCCGGGGCTTCATCTTCCACGGCAGAACGGCGGTTTCGTTCGCCCCTTGCCGGCACATCATCTTCGGGTTCGTTATCTGCGAAACGAGCCGAAGAACGAGTATGACCACGGTCTTCATCTTCGTCACGGCGAGAGCGTTCTTCACGGCGGTTTCGTTCGCCCCTTTCCGGGGTGTCATCATCGTTGTCGTTGTTGAAACGAGCCGGGGTATCGTTGTTATAATCGTCTTCTTCGGAGCGATTATCTTCACTATCCGGTTCGCCATAAAGCATAGCCTTCATTTCTTCGGGGGTCTTCACGACAAGCATAGAGTCAAGAGACGGACACTTTTCAAGCATTTCATCAGAGACTTCTTGGACTCGTTCGTTAAACTCAAAGTTTTCGGCTTTCTTAAACTTTCTGCCGTTGCCCATCGTACCCTCGCCAACGGTAAAGGACACGACCTTACCAATTTCACGACCCTTGGAGTCCACATTCACGGATGCAAAGTCCACGACACCCTTGCCACGCAGACAAGATGTAGCCTTACTCTGCAAGTCCTTGGAGAAAAGACCGTGAGTGACTTCAAAAATCTTCGGTTCGTTGGAAACGGATTCAAACTTGTCATTAAGTTCATCCACAAGGTAAATGCACTTGCGCTTTGCAAAGAACTGGCGGGCAGATTCCTTGGTTTCGGGATTAGCCCACAAGCGGTCTCCCTCATCGCAAATCGGACACGGCTTGCCGTAGGTGCGCTTCAAGCACACACAATCTTCTTCACCGGGTCCAATACGGCTATGCACCCACAAGTCGAGAACATAGTCATAGTCTCCAATTTCGTACTTACCGTCCACAACGCCGGGATGGTTCTTACTAGAGATTCGCCACGGCAGAATGTTGATGTCCTGGTACTTACCAACATCGGTAAACTTGAAGAACTTCAAGCCACACTTGCTGTAATTCATAAAGGACTTGCGAGTAGCACCATTGGACTCGCGGTTATCGGTTTGTTCTTGGGTACGACGACCCAAGTTCACTCTGGAACGGTCAAAACCGGCCATAATTTACTCCTTGTTTTTGTTTATCTTTCGTAGTTTGCTTTTAGTTGTTTTTCACTTTTCGCTTTTGTTTTGATGAGCGAAGGAGTTAATTTCGCCCAACAAATTCAATATAATAACATACTAGGTATTCGTCTTTTTGGGATGCAGTTCAAGGTACAAAGTCGTGAGTTCCAAGCGGAAATAATGCAGAGCTTCTTGGTAATATGTATATTGTTTAAGGCAACTTACAATCTGGACAAGGTTTCTGCGGAGATTGCCATTGCGGAGATTGTTCAATCTCTGTTTCATCTCTCGCTTATGGCGTTTTAAATCCTTGATGGTCTTGATAAGGCAATCAAGTTTCTTTGACTTTATACGAAGCGATGTATAGGCGTAGTGCTTTCTATCGCTTATCTTGAATTGTCGGTATCTCATCCACGATTACCACGGTTATTAAGACTTCTACGGATGGCATCTACGGATTCTTCTTCGGTATATTCCATAGCCACCCCGGATGTGCTAATGCCCATAGATTTAGAAACGACCATACGAACGGCGCACTCAATCATAGACTTCTTCTGGTCTAAAGCCTTGACCTTGCTATCCAACTTTTTGTATTCCTTTGTCTTATCGACAATCAACTTGCGTTGAGCAACTAAACGGGGGTCGGATGCAACTTTAGCCGTGACTTCGGGAATAGTCAATTTTTGCTTGTTGGCTTCTGCGTCTTTGCGAATTTCAAGTTCTACTTCGCCCTCCATTTTTTTGAGGGTGTCTTCGGCGGCATCGCGCTCTGCAAGAGCATCTACGGCAAGGTCGCTATAATAGCCGTAAAGAGACGATTGGCGAGCTACGGATGTAGCGATGTCCATAAAATCCAGTTCCAAATCTGGGTCATAATGGCTATCGGGTATTCGGGTCATAATGTACTCCTTATACTACATTATCGTATCTAGGGTTAAATTTGTAAAATGGACACCCCCGGACTTGAACCGGGAACCTGCGGGTTATGAGTCCGTGGCTCTAACCTATTGAGCTAGGAGTCCGTAAAGGGCAATATAAGCACATACTAGATATTCTCGTTCTGGTCTCATACTTGCCCCTTGAAAATGTTATCGTACTTGTGGTTTATCCATATCATAGATTTTACATACAAGACGAAGATGCTTAATCTTGCACTTGGACAAGAAAGCCGCAAGTTGTTGTCCGATAACATCCTCTGGAAGATAATGGCTAGACATATTGTTCGCCAAGAATGCTTCTGCGGATTCTTTGTTATCAAATTTTGTTGCGTCATTAACATCGGTTGTAGTCCACAACGGATGGTCGGTGCTTGGTGTGTTATAGGTAGTGCAAAGATATTGCTCTCCATTCACAAGAGCATAGACATCGTAATTATGGGTTGCCAAGGGTGGATTGTTAGTATCAAGTTTCATCATAGTGCAATGACCCTATCGGCTACCCAAAGAACGATGTGCCGCAAGCACCAAACCCGGAAAACCAGTATCGTAGGTGTTCACACTAAATTCTTCAAGAACACGAACGACATGGGGGTTATCTTTCTTGAGCAAGATTGCCGTACAATAACCAAGAACACCCCTGCGGACGGTTTCGGCATCCACCCTGCCCTTCATATCGGACAAGACACCGATAATGTCCACCCAGCGAGTATCGCTCTTGCAAAGGAGTTGGCAGAACTTCTTGGTGTCCACGTCTTCATCCACCGCACCATTTTCAAGAATCTTGAGTTGCCCCTTGATGTCATCTGGGATTCCCATAACCGCTTCAAGTTTCTTGATGGCATCACGCGGAGAACCATTGGCTTTGTCCACGATGGCTTCGAACACTTTGTCATCAAGCTCAAAGTTTTCGGCTTTTGCAACTTTCAGCACCACTTGACCGATTTGGCGATTGGTCAAGGATTCCATCTTCCAAGGGGTGCATCGGGTCTTCAAAGCCGCACCCTCATCGCCCTTCAAGAACAACGATGCATTCGTGGTGCAGAAAAAGAAATAAACATAAGATGGGGGTTCTTCGGTCGGCTTCAAGAATGCTCGTTTTGCATCCGCAGTCATTCCGTGGGCTTCGTCAATGATATACACAAGACTCTTGCCCTTTAAAGGGTATCGCTTCATCTGCTCAATGGCTTCGCGTGCCGTGTCCACACCACGGTTGTTAGCAAAGTTAATTTCCTTGATGCCCAGTTTCGGGTCTGCCCCAAGCAATTCTACGGCAACGGCTCTTGCGATGGTAGTCTTACCGGTGCCACTAGGACCAGCGAAAAGATGGCAATGGGAGATGAGTTCGGGATTAGTCTGGGTAAAGTGACCCCTTACTGCATTGATTGTGTCGGCATTTCCCGCAATTTCTGCAAGGGTTTTCGGGCGATATTTAAGGTCGAGAGCCATATTAGAGATTTCCTAATGAGATGTGGTACTTGGTTGTTAAGAGTTGTTCTAGGTCATCTTTAAGCGAAAGAACTTCGCCAAGATTCGGTTCGTGACCGGTAAAGGCTTCAAGCATCTTGGATGCATAAGTTTCAACTTTACCAGCCTTGTAAGAATTTAATTCTTCTTCAAGTTCTTCAACATTGTCGGATGCTGCATCGGCTTCGTTTTTGAGCCTTTCATTTTCTTCATCATATTCACTTACAAGGCTATCAATGTCATCGCAGATAGCATCAACTTCTGTGGATGGCACATCGTATTCATCCTTTAATCTTTGGATGTCATTCTTGATGTCATTTGGGTCTATTGAACAAATCATTGTGTGTTTCCTTTGGGTTAAATGTGATGCCCACCACACGGTTTAGGGTTGCAGGGAGACAACCCAAGTGTTGTGGTATATGTGTGATGGGCAAAATCGTTATTCCAATCTTGATTTGGGTACACCGAAATCAACGATAAGAATGTGGGTCAATTTATCCTTGAGATTTTGGACATCGCCAACGGACGGGCTTGACCCGGTAAATTGTTCCAAGATTTGATGGCAGACATCTTCAAACTTAAAATCTTCGCTGGATTCGTTGATGATGTCAAGTTTATCCAAGGCTTCACGAAGAACACCTTGGACATCGCCAATGTACTTTTTTGCAGTACGAATATTAGACATAGTGTCCATAGTTCATTCCTTTTGAGTTGTTTAACAATATAAGTTTATACTAGGCAACCTTGAATTTATCGAGCCATTCACGATTGGCGATGCCATCCGTACCAAGAGCTCCGATGTCCGTCATCTTTGCCCAAGAGCCACCAACTTCGGACATTTCGCCCTCAATGACCAACGGAACACAAATCCACGGAAATTCCTTGCTAACTCGTTCCACACCATTATGGTACACAATCTTGGCAAGTTTATCTTCTTCACCCTCTTTAACAAGAGCAATGATAGCATCGTGAATCTGCCCAATAATCACGGACTGCAAGCCTTGGTTCTTAATGTCTTGCAAATCCCAAGACAATGCACGGAGAAGAATATGGAATGCAGAACCTTGAATGCATCGGTTAGTGGCTTCGGTATAACCCATCGGGCCACGGCAACGAAAGCCGGTATAACTTTCAACATAACCAAAGGTAAGGTATCGTTCCCATTCCTTGCCACGCCACTGGTTATATACCTTGAATCGCTTATTCCAAAAGATGTCATCGCCTTTCTTCACGTGGGCTTCCCACTTATCGTAAGTGTCAATGCCACAATCCTTGGCGAGATGTTCGCGGGTGTACTTTGGCATATTATTCCACATATTCAAAGCACACGACTTGTAGGATGCCCCATAGAATGACGAGAACACATATCCAGACTTAATAGAAGAACGCTCATCCTTGGACAACTCATCGTGTTTACGGATGTACATATCGCAAGCCGTATCTCTGTGCATATCCGAAGATGGGTCTTGCAGATAATGAATCATCTGGGGGTCGTGATGGTATGATGCGGACACCATAACTTCAAGGCTCTTATAGTCCATTTCCATATAGCGATAGCCCGGTGGTGCTACGAAAAGAGAACGAAGCAACTTCTTCATTTCTTTATCTCTTTTGGGGATATTTTGAAAATTCGGACTATCTGCGGAACTACGATAGGAACTAGGGCCACCATTTCCTTCGCCACCGGCACCGGTAGAAAGATTAAAGAACGGACGGATAAGATGGATATTCTTGGGTTCATCCCACACGGCTTCTCTTGTATAGCCAGAAAGGAAATCAAGGATTTTAGACCATCGACGCATCCCAAGAATAGCCTTGCAGAAAGGAGTACCCAATTTTTCAAGGGTATCGCCCGTTGCATCTTCCGTACCCGATGGTGGTTTCAATTTACAAATCTTATATAAGATTTCCACGATTTGCTTGTTAGAGCCGGGGTTGAAAACTTCTCCGTGATTCTTTTCACTCCAAAGTTTCGCTTCTTTGGATTCTTTTACGGCATCTTCGGATTCTTTGTACTTGGCTTGCAGTTCCGTTCGGAGACTTTCAATCTTTGCATAGTCAATGGGGAGACCTTCGGATTGCACTTTAGCCAAGGCATCCATACCCTCCATAAAGAACTTGAAAGATTTCTCCATCCCTGCAAGTTGCGATACTTGCTTATCTCTAATGGGGAGAGTAAAAATAGAGTCTTCGGCGCAATAGTAGGTAAGGTCGTGCCACGGAATGCCGATGCCTTTCTTGAGCATATTGAATGCATTACAAGACGATTTGTCTTCGCCATCCATAGGTGTGGACAAAAGGGAATCAACCTTGTTATCGTAGCCGATGATACCAAGTTCCGTGTATGTATGAAACTTCAAGCCAACTTTTTGGGTATTGTCAATGACATGGGCGCACAAGCAAGTGTCCCAGCTCCAATTTGTAGGCCAATCAGACCTACCACCATGCAGACCACTTCTAAATCTAGTCCAACACGCTTCGTAATCCGCTTTGTGTGCAACAAGACCCAACTTGTCGTTGTGTGTCAATTTGTACCAAGCATTGATAAGGTTCTCATTGTCATTGTTCCAACGAAAACCGATGGCGTGGTATTTACCATCCTTGCGATAGCCAACCGATGCCGCAACAATGGAATGACCCTCACGATGGGGCTTCAATCCGGTCGTTTCGTAGTCGATAGATACATCATTCACACCATCGGGCGAAAGGTCTAGCATCCCGGCATCAGACCAAGCCAAGATGTCTTCAATCCACGATGCGGCTTCTTCGGGGTCTCCCGTGATTCGGATGTCCTTTGGGATTTCGGGCAGGGGTGTATCTTTCAAAGCCCAAGCCGCACGCAGATGTTGCGAGAAATACATTGCGGGGCAAGTATCGTCTCTCTGCCAAGTCAAAAATTCTGGCGAGTATGTTGGGCAAATCCAGCACTTATACTTTCTATCTGGGATTTGCTTTCCGTATAAATCGGATGGTTGAGTATTCTTGATACGGCCCGACATTCTATCCCATATAAGAGATTGAACTGCGGTAGGTCCCATCGGAATGATGACACTAGGATTTAACTCTGCAATGAGTCTATCTAGGCGTTCCCGACAACAAAGCGGAGACGGCTCCTTATCCTTTTGTGGGGGGCAGGGCAGAACATACCCAAGCCATGCGGATTCCAAAAAATCATAGGGCAACCCACGCTTATTTTGAATATCCCACAAGAAATCATACATCTTGTGCAAGAATATCGTTTCGGTGGTATTGCCCTCTTTTCCACGGGGATGGTCACAAAGAATAAGAACCCTATCTTTACCTTTGCCCACAAAACCAGATGCCTTGCCAGACCTATCTAAACCACAAGTAGCACATCCTAACAACTTCGCTTTTGTCTTGGGTGCCGTGATGCTATTCAACGAAAAAAAACCCATCGTAAAATCCTTTATGCTTTTAGTGTATAGTCAATATAAGTAATGACTAGGCTATGGCTAATTGCCATACTAATTGTAAACAAAATAAAACACCCGATGAGTGTTATCCCATCGGGTGCAACCCATTGGAAAGATGATTAACGAACGGTACACGAAACCAAATGGGTATAGTTTCCACTCTTGAACACGATTGCCGGAGAAGAATCAACTTCGGTCAAGATAAAGTCCATAGCCTTGTTCGATGCTTCAAGCAAGAAAGCCGTGTCAATCCAGACCTTTGCATCCTTGGGGTCTCCCTCAAGCGGAGTTTCCCACGGAATCGTTTCAGATGCTTCGCCACCCATCTTTTCCGCATAAAGTTCAAGTTCATCCTTATGGAAAGTGAGTTCAACGAGCTTGGTGTTCTTCGTGTCCACACCAGATGCAAGAATGGAAACGCGAGACACGGCTTCTGCAAGGGTGTTCGGGAGACGGCCGGATGTGACAATCGGAGAACCCGGAATAGCCTCAATCATAGCGATGCAGTTGTCGAACGGATAGCCCTCCAACGGCTGGAGATGGGCAGAGAACACCGTACCATCTTCATAACGGAGATACAGCCACGGAGAATGCACACCATATTCCTTGGGAACACCGACCTTGAGAGCATCGTTAAAGGTGTTGTCATCCACATAGAACGACTCCATCTTTTCGGAAAGGACATCCAAGCAAACTCGGTTGGTGTCCACGGCAAAGATTGCAGACTTATCGCCATAATCACCGATAGCGATACCCTTGGTGGATTCCGTATTGCCGGAGATAGTGCAAATGCCAACGCCATCCAAAAATTCTTCGGAGATAGGCTTGTACTCGACACTATCAAGTTCCAAAGCACCAACGGATTCTTCAATCGTTGCCGGGTTCAACAATGCCATCACGGACTTGTTGCGACCACCCTTGACCGTAAGTTTCTTGTCGGTAATGGTACAAGTGATGTTCAAGTCATTCAAGCGAGAGACAACATTGTAAAAGTCCATACCCTTAACGGAGAAAGACAAGCCGTTCGTGTTGCAGGGGGCGGTGACGGCTACTTCGCCATTGTAAGAATGGACGGTCGAGCCGGTAAAGAGAATCTGGTCTGCACCATCAATCGTGGTAGTACCCTTTTCAACACCGGGCAGAACTTTCTTAACTGCACCAAGCAAGACTTCTTTCTCGATGGTAAATTTGTTTTCGTTATTATCCATTGTTTATTTTTCCTTTTAGGGGTTGTTTGTATCAGTTGAAACTTCGGTAGGTTCGGTTTTCTTGAACCATTCTTTTGGCAAGAACGACCAGAAATGACAAATTACACGATTTGTCCAGCCATTTCCCAAAACTTTATAGCGTTGGCTGTCACTCATACCATCCCAATTATACCAATCGGGGATGGTCTGCAATCTTGCACATTCGGTAGGTGTTAATCTACGAATACGGACATTCTTCACTTTCTTACCATTGATAACGAGACCCGTGGGTTTTTCGGGTTTTGACAATTTAGCAAGCGAATTAAACGGCATTTGATATTCCTTTATTTTTGTTCATCATTCAATATACACTTAACATAGGTATTCTCAAATTCGGCTTCTAGGATATGGAGAAGACCATAAGTATTTTGCCGATGGGCATACTCCGTGGTCAAACACGGAGCTTTGTTATTATCCCAAGAGACAACCCCTGCCCTGCTACCGACCATTACTGTCTTTCTCATATTCGACTTCCAAAATTAGCAAACCATTAAGTTGGGCAGATAATGCCGGCAAAAGATTATCGCCACTAACATCATATACTCTATCTTGTTGGTAAGGTTGTGTACCACCATTACTCTTATTAAGATTACCGACTTGAACCACTTTCCTCATACTCAACTTCCATAATGAAATTTTGATGCCACCACGAATGAATAGTTAAGGCATTATTGCACTTGCCGTTATCCCACACAAAAAAAGGCCCATTTTTAGCGAACTCCAATCCGTGTGTCGCAGTAAAACCAATTCTTTCAAAGTTAAGTTTCTTCATATTCAAGTACAAATAAATCCCAAGGATATTTAGTGTTTTCTCGCAAATCGGGTCTAGTAGTCAAAGCACCAGTCTTATCCCCACCACCTGTGGCAATACGAAAACGATGCGACTTGCCATCGTTCCATAGACTGCATACCTTATACTTAATCCTATTCATCATCTGCATATTCCACTAGAACTACTTTTATCCGATTTCCAGAGCCTTCACTAGATTTGAGAGCATAAGTCTTTCCTTCGGGTAAAACTACATTTTGCTCAAAATGCCATCCATAAGGTGTCTTTCCTTTTAAGGGTGTAATAACCTTGAAATCTTGCATCCGCAACCCTAGTCATCATACTCTGCAATCAAGTTATCTTTTAGAACACTTGTTAATGTACCCGATTTCCCATCCACTCTTGCAACAAAATCTTGCATACTACTTCGACCACCATAATCACGGCTACCCCTTTCGTATGCCCAGCGAACTTTCTTACCTAACTCATTCCGTTTTTGACAAAGACATACATTCTTCATATTCAAGTACCATATTGTTTGTTTCTTGAGTAGTTATCAAAGCATTCATCTTGTCTATACCAACTTCCAATGTTTGTACGAAGCATCCATCCTTGCTATTTCGTAAACCCGGTATTCTGCGACCCCGTATTGCTAATGGCAATCGTCTAATCTTCGTACTCAAGCACATAGTTATCTTTTTCTACCGTGGTCAATGTAAACGACTTACCTTTAATATCGTGGGTATCAAGCATTTGGACAAGACCATCTTTTCTACTCCTATCGTTCCGATTCTCCGGGTTTCTGCCCTTGCTTGCCACAATTATCCGTTTCCACATATTCTATTTCCATAATGCAGGGTTGCCCACAACCATCTTGCCTAGCCCGATGCAGTAAGCTCATAGATTTCTTACCTTTCAATGTGCGGAACCAACAACCCCGACCATCAAAGCCTACGATGCTTCCGTGTATAAGTTCTATGTTATTTCTACTATCCATATATACGCACAAGTTCTCAAGGTATCAGTTTTAACTTTATAAGGTGGAACGAACATCGTTCCGTATTCGCCCATATTCGGCTTATCGGAACGTGCCTTATTGTACACTCGCCAACCTCTATCGGTTTCATTTATCGCAGGGGTTCTCAATCTTCCGCTTCCAATATAAAGGTTCTTTTTGTATGACCCTCGCATCCACCATTAGCCGTTGGATAATCATTCATCGTCAAGCAACAAGACTTACATTTCTTTGGGTCTTGCAGTTTATCAATGCCAAAATTCTTTTCCGTATTACAAGTATGAACACTTGTCTTAAATCTAGTCAAGCTCATATTCCAAAATCCTTGTACTCATATCAAAGCGATTGATACCACCAGCAAAATACCTAGTTGTGTGAGCATAGGTTTTTTGTTGGTCTTCTTGCACGGACATAAAGAGTTCGTGAGTATCGCATTGCTTACGAATGTTTACCGCCAAAATCTTCTTCATAAATTTCCATTACAAAAATCGCTTGTGGAAAAGATAAATTCTCTCTTAAATCTGGTCTAGTAGTCACGGCAGCCATCTTGTCGGGAGTCGATGAAATTCGGATATGGTTCTTCTTATCATATAGACTTTTCCAAACACAAACCGCTTTACAAGTCTTCTTCATACTCAAGAACCCAATTATCTTTCTCAACGCTCGTTAAAGAATTTGTTTTGTCCGTCCGATATTCCAGTTGTTGAATCCATACACCATTTTTGCTATTGCGGACGCCGTGAACGACCCTGCCCCTACTTGCCAATATTATCTTCTTCAAAGTGGGCCTCCATTATATAGGGTCTGCCGGACCAGTGCTTGCCAATTCCCCGGTTATAGGTACTAATGATGGCATCCACCTTGCCACTATCTGCGAAGCAACTAATCTTAATAGGCTC
>Ga0265299_10006048_pt1 | contig 11108 bp, 6 predicted proteins | sample AusTroGonzalo_MG_4_FD_193485 | JGI IMG/M metagenome (GOLD analysis project Ga0265299, IMG submission 193485) | Bovine rumen microbial communities from tropical cattle in Woodstock, Queensland, Australia - Gonzalo_02 | ecosystem: Host-associated > Mammals > Digestive system > Stomach > Rumen ...
CCTTGGTTGATGAAGTTGATATGGCCAGAGGGTATGCCAGCTTTCGCCTGGTAGTCTGTGACTTGAAACTCCTTCCCGTCAAAGGTGATGCGTCGGCAACCACTCTGATTGCCATAAAGCCATGCCTCGTCGGGATGGCCAAAGTAACCTCGCGTAAAGGCGGTGCTCTGAAGGCTTTCGTCAGCATAGCGTACAAACTGGTTTCTGTAAAGGTCGTAGCAGCAGAAGAAATCGCCACGCAGTCGTGTCCACAGGAAACGGTGTCCCCAGCGATGCATGTTGATGGTACGCAGGTCGGGTATCAAACCACTGGAAATATCCTCCTTGGTGATAATCTGCTTCATGGTATAGCCGTCATAGCGATAGAGACCATGAATAGACGCCAACCACAGATAACCATTTTCATCTTGAGTGATGTCGCGGACAATATTGCTGTTCAGTCCGTTGCCAGGTATAATTTTGTATGCCCTGTAGTCGGCTGCTGATGCGTGAAAGGCTGTCAGAAAAGCTATAAGCAGTAGTGAAAGATGTCGCACTCTCATAAGTGTATTTTACGGTTTGTAGTTAGTAATCTGCTGCAAAGATACAATTTTTTATTGAAAGATGACACAAAACTATATAATTTTATACATATTAGCCTTAAAATAATAATAAGAGTTGGATAATTTTGCAGCAGGAATTCAAAATAATAACCTAAAAAACAACGTTAATTATGAAAAAGCAAATGATTATTTTCGCTGCCCTCTGCATGGCAGCAGTGGCAAACGCCCAGACAACCATTACAGTAGACAAGGCTCTTGGTACTCCCAGTGAGACAAAAAAACTGAACGATGCCGTGTACAAAGGAGCCAACGGTCTGGCATTCATCGGTGATGCCCGTCAGTTGAAAGAAGAGGGCAAGGAGCAGGGACTGACTCATGAAAAGGTGACCAAGCATTTCAAGGCCGAAGGTAAGACCATCAAGGCCGAGGCTGCCGTCAACTTCCAGAAGGCCCCGGTAGGTGTGAAGAATAAGCAGAACAACATCATTCCTACCAAGGCTCCCCACAACCGTACGGTAGAATTCAAGCCCGCCAGCGACGGCAAGCTCTACGCACTGGTATGGTCGAAGAACCCCTCAGCCCGCCTGTTCTATGCTGTCGTCAACAACGGCATCTACGACCTGAAGGAGTTCAAGACATGGGAGAAGGGCTCTACTGCCGGCACGGAAAGTAATCCTTATGAGGCCGTGGAGTTGGACTATAATTATAAAGAAGGTGATGTCGTGTTCTTCTTTGCAACTGGTCCCCTGTACATGAGTGGTGTCTACTACACCGGTGCCGCCGATACAGCCTTTGAAGGTGCTGCCACCAAGGAGTTGGTCAACTCCAAGAAGATGGCAAAGTTGGCCAAGCAGAAGAAGGCCGCTGCTTCTGAATAAGCAATATTCCTAAACCAATAACACCATGAGACAAAAACAATTATTGTATCTTCTCATCGCAGTCTTTGCTATGGCCCTTGCAGGCTGTAGCAAAGATTCTGCGGAAGAAGGCAGCTATGACTATTGGACGGCAGGGCTCGTCAAGGTAGAGGTCGACGACAATACGCTGTTCTTCGTGCCTGCTGCCGACGGCCAGGGCATGATGCTCACCTACGACCGCACCCAGATGACCTTCGAGCGACTGGTGCAAATGAATGGCGGCACGGTGACAACAGAGGACGGCGGCACAAACATTGCCGGCCTGTTGACCTATCAGGGTGATGTCAATATCCCTGCAGCTGTCAGCGGAAAACCCGTGACAGCCATTGACCAGTATGCCTTCTCGGGTAATCTGCACCTGCTGTCAGTTACTATTCCTAATACGGTGAAGGAGATCGGCCCGGAGTCGTTTGCGCAGTGCGCTAAGCTGACCACCGTCAACCTCCCTGAGGGTATCGTGGAAATCAAGGCAGGAACGTTCTGCGGCAAGAGTGTCTCTACGATAGCTGTTCCCAATAGCGTGAAGAAGATAGGTCGCTTTGCCTTCCTGAAGGACACCCAGCTGACCAGCATCACCTTTGGTGCGGATAGTCAGCTGGAGACGATTGATGCTTCAGCCTTCAGTGGCTGTACAGCCCTGACAGAACTGACGCTTCCTGCAACGGTGAAGTCCATTGGCAAGCAGTGCTTCAACGGATGCAGCAAGCTGAAGACCTATCACCTCTTGTCCGCCACGCCGCCAGTGGTAGACGGCGATGCCGCCATTTTGTCGAGTGCCACTATCTATATCCCCGTAGGCAGCAAGAACGACTATCTGAATGCGGACTATTGGAATACTTTAGACATTACAAAATTCGTAGAAGAATAGGTTATGAAGCAACTCATAGCAATCCTCGCGCTACTACTGATGACTCTTGGCATCTATGCGCAACGGGAAATCAAGGGAACCGTCGTCGATGACAACGGCGAGCCCCTCATCGGCGCCACTGTCAAGGCCAACGACAGCAATGGCACGGTCACCGACCTGGATGGAAACTTCAAGATAACGGTGGACGATAAGGTCAAGACGCTGAAGGTATCGTATATCGGTTATAAAGCCGGTGTTATCAAGCTGAATGCCACCAGGAGCCAATATAAACTGGCCATGCAGTTGGAGACCACGACCATCAAGGACGTGGTGGTCATCGGCTATGGTGCCGTCAAGAAGGGCGATGTCACCTCAGCTATCTCCAAGATTGATGGCGAAGAGATAGAAGACCGTCCCGTAAACAATGTCGCCGACCTGTTGCAAGGACAGCTGGCTGGTGTGGAAATCAGTAACAACAGCGGTACTCCTGGCGGCAAGACCACCATCAACGTGCGTGGATCCGTCACGCTGAACGATTATGTGGCATCGGGCGACGACACCGACAATACGGCACCCTTGTATGTCGTCGACGGCGTTCCTATGGACGATGACTTCGACCTGTCCTCTTTCGATGCTCATGACATTGCCTCCATCGAGGTGCTGAAGGATGCCTCCTCCAGTGCCATCTATGGCAGCCGAGGTGCCAACGGTGTCATCATCATCACCACCAAGCAGCCTGACAAGTCGGGAAAGTTCAGCATTACGGCTTCTGCCAATTTCTCCTTGCAGCAGGTCAACAAGCACATTGACATGATGTCGGGTTCGGATTATGCCCGCTGGGCCAATGCCATGGCCAACCAGCGCTATGTCAACACCTACGGTGCCCAGGGTGGTGAGGCTGACGACGGTATGCTTATCCGCTCCACGCTGACAGGCAAGAGCAACTTCAACACCATCAATGCCGGAACCGCCCAAGACTATCTGCGCGACATCCGCTGGACTATCCCCGGACATCCCGGTCTGACCTACATCGACTGGCAGGACGAGGCATATCGCATTGCTCCACAGCAGCAGTATAGCATTGCTGCATCGGGCTCTAACAAACAGTCCAACTTCCGGGTGTCGTTCGGTTATACCAAACAGGACGGCATCATCCGAGGTTCGGGCTACGAGCGCTTCTCCGGTTCGGCACAGGGACAGACCAAGATAGACCGCTTTACCTTTGGCGTGAGTATCGCTCCGTCGCTGTCGGTCTATAATGCCGTAGGTACCAACTCCGCCACAGACCCCATCAATCTGAACATCCTGACGGCAGTACCCGTAGCAGAGGCTGACGCTGGCGTGCTGACGAGTTCCTATCCCTATAACTACTATGCCTTCGCCTCCGACAGCTCTACCAACCCTGTCGTCCGTCTGGAGAACACCAAGCAGGAGCGCCAGCTGTTTCGTATGTTGAGCAACGCCTATCTGAAGATAGATATCTGGGACGGTCTGAAGGCAGAGATTACCGGCACGTGGAACATGCGTCTGCAGAGCACACGCAACTTCTCGCCATCGACCACCAAGAACCTCTACCGTTTCAATGCCGACGGCGGCGAGGGCATGGGTACCAAAGGTTCCTGGACCGACAAGAAGGGACATACCTTCTCGCTGCAGGCGCTCCTAAACTACAACAACACCTTCGGCAAGCATAACGTCAACGGTATGCTGGGATGGTCTATCAGCAATACCCGCTGGTCGGACTCCTCGCAGACTTCTGCCGAGGACTTCGTCAACGATGCCGTGGAGGGTTACACACTGAATTCTGCCGACATTACCAAGTTGGATGTGGCCTATACCACCCCGTCACGCATGGTGTCCTACTTTGGACGAGGCATCTATAACTACGACAACCGCTATGTAGTGAACTTCTCGCTGCGCCGCGACGGTTCGTCACGCTTCGGCGAGAACACCCGCTGGGCTACCTTTCCGTCCTTCTCGCTGGGATGGCGCATCTCTAACGAGGACTTCTGGCCAGAGGACTTCATCGTCAACTCGCTGAAGTTCCGCATGAGCTATGGTAAGAATGGCCGTAGCAACATCCGTCCCAATGCCATCAAGTCATCGCTGACGACCGCTACTGTCTATTTCGACGGCGTGTCACAGAACGGCTATAAACTGAGTGCGCTGGGCAATGTCGACCTCACCTGGCAGAAGACCGACAGCTGGGACTTCGCCCTGGATGTGGGCATCCTCAAGAACCGCATCTCCTTTGCCATCGACTATTACATCAAACATACGGGCAATATGCTCTACCAGATGTACCTGCCCGCCATCAGCGGCTATGAGACGGCGTACTTCAACATCGGTAAGATTCGCAGCTCGGGATTGGATATTGAGATGAAGACTATCAATATCACCAAGCCCTTCAAGTGGACGAGCACGCTGAACATCGGATTCCAGACCAATAGGGTGCTCGACCTGGGCGGCAACGACCGCATCATGTCCGGCACCAGTGCATACGGCAGTGGCAAGACGCAGATCCTGGAGGTGGGTGAACGCGTCGGCGACTACTATCTGTACGACTATATGGGTGTCTTCACCAGTCAGGCTGACCTTGACAGCTATCCCCATGTGGCTACGGCTCAGGTGGGAGGCATCAAGGTGCGTGACGCCAACGGTGACGGCAAGATTGACGAGAACGACCGCATCCGCTGCGGCAATCCACGTCCTGACGTGACCATCGGCATGAGCCACCGCTTCTCGTGGAAGAACTGGGAACTCTACTTCCTGATTACCAGCCAGTTCGGTGGTAAAATCTTCGCCGGACAGGTAGGTACAAAGGGTTTCTTCAACCATCCGCAAGGCAGCTATGCCGGCAGCCGTAACATGTTTGCAGAATATGGCGAGAATATGTGGCTGTCTGAGGAGAACCCTGGCGACGGGCAGACGCCTGCCGCCTGGCTGACCAACAGCGGCTACAACTACGGCGGCACGACGCGTAACCTCTATAGTTCCGACTACATCAAACTGAAGAACATTACACTGTCGTATAAGTTCCGACTGCCCAAGAAAGGCCTTGTCAAAGGCCTCAGTGTGATGCTCGGCATTGAGAACGCCCTGCAGTGGGACCGCTACGATGCGGGCTACTCTCCTGAAAGTTCCGCTATCCAGAACAGCAGCATGAGTGCCTACGACCTCGTGGCCTACCCCACGGCGCGCATCTACAGCTTAGGAGTGAAGTTTAGCATGTAAGTGAAAAGTGAAAAATTTGCTACCGTTATGAAATATACGATAAATATCATTCTGTTTTTCTCCTTGTTGTTCACTTCTTGCAGTGACTATTTGGATGCAGAGATGACGGATCATGTCAATCCGCAGAACTTCTACCAGACGGATGCACAGATTGACCAGGCCATCGTCGGCTTGTACAATACCATGATGGTGATTCCCAAGAACCGCTGGTTCCTCAGCGAGGTGCGTTCCGACAACGTCTGGATGCAACAGGAGACGGTTAGTGGCGCATCGGAAATCTGTTACTTCCTCAATGCCAACCTGGTGAGCAACGGTCAGGTGGAGACAGCATGGAAGGAGTATTACAAGATTGCCGCCAATGCCAATGCCATTATGGAACACATCTATACGGCCCATTTTACCAGCGAGGACATGAGGGACGAATACGTCGGTGAGGTGCGTTTTATTCGTGCCCTGGCCTATTTCGACCTGGTGCGCTTCTTTGGCAACATACCGTTCTCTATGACCACCTTTACGGCTGAAAGCTCGTTCGATGCGAAACAGTCCAGTGCCAAGGAGGTCTATGAACAGTTGATTATCCCCGACCTGCAGTGTGCCGCAGAACAGTTGCGCGAAACCTTCGTGCGTTACAACAACAAGACCAGCGGTACGGTAGGCCGACCCACCCAGATGGCTGCCAAGGCGCTGCTGGCAGAGGTATATGTCACCATGTGCGGCTACCCCCTGATGGACAGCAGCAAGAAGGAACTTGCCATGTCTTTGCTCAAGGAAGTCATCGACTATTCGAAGGCCAACAACGACAAGTGGTGGGCTAAGGACATCGACGAGTGGAACAAGATGTGGATGCACGAGAACGACAACAAGTACTACCTCTTTGAGATACAGGCGGACATCGATGCCAACACCTCGCAGGGTAGCACCATTACGCCGTACACCGTCGACCGCTCGTGGAACAGCCGGCAGTATGGCGGCAACAACACCATGACCAACGGCAACAGCTATGGCTATCCGTATGTGGAGCCCGGTCTGCGCCAGTATTTCATGCAGAAGGATGCCAGTGGCAACTTCGTCGACCAGCGTGCCTTTGGTACTATTACCCTGACGCAGCCTAACGGCGGTAGCCTGAGTGGCAACGTGTGCTACTACCAGAAGTTCTGGGAGAACAAGCTGAAGCGTGAGACGTTCGGCTATAGCGATATGTCGGCCTCGCTGCTCAGCAAGACCAGTACATGGCCGCAGAACTTCCCCGTCATCCGTCTGGAGAATATCATTCTCTATTATGCCGAACTGCTGGGACGTAGTGAAGACGGCATCAGCTACCTGAACAAGACTCGCACCCGTGCAGGACTGACGGCCAACAGATTGTCAGACTTCACCACAGACGAAGACTATCAGGAGGCTGTGCTTAACGAGCGTCGCTATGAGTTGGCAGAAGAGGGACACCGCTGGTTCGACCTGGTGCGCCTGAACAAGTGGCAGACTACGCTGAAGAACATGTTTGTGACGGATGGTCCTACCACGACCAATCCGTTGCTGGTAGGCTATGCCGACAACGTGCTGCCGTTCACCTATCTCTATCCTATCCCTCAGCAGCAGCTGCAGGTGCAGGACGGACTATATCATCAGAATGACGGGTATTAGGATTTAAGGATAATTTACGGACAATGATGATTGTCTCATGGTGGAGGCTCCCCGGCGGGATTCCCCAAAAGGAGAGCCTCTTTTTAAAGAAGAATTTACGAATAATTAAAAACGCCATATCATGAAAAAAGGATTATTATTGATAACGGCTCTGCTGGTGAGTATCTGTGCATGGAGTCAGCAGGAGTACAACATCGTGTTTATAGGCAACAGCATTACCTACGGGGCTACACATCAGACGCCACAGAAGACGAATCCCGTCATCAGTTGTGCAAAGTATCTCAAGGGACAGGGACTCGCCGTCCATACCAAGAATATGGGTAAGAGCGGCAAGACCAGCCACGACTTCCTGCCAGGCCGCAAGGGTTATTGGCCAGCCACGAAGAAGGCCGCTGCCGAACTGGCAGAGGCATATCCCAACGGTCAGATGGTGTTCAGCATCATGCTGGGTACGAACGATGCGGCTATCCGTCCGAAGAAGTCGTGCTGGAACAGCGATGTCTTCCGAAACAGCATGACCACCATCATCGACTCTCTGCAAATGCTCTATCCGCAGGCGGTCTTTGTGCTGCATCAAGACCCGTATTTCTCGCCGAACGTGGAAAAGGAGTCGGGCACGAAGATGGACGAGACCTGTCTGAAGCAGTTGCGCGACTACTGGACGGTTGACCAGCAGTTGGCAAAGGAGCGACAGAACGTGTTCACGGGCAGCGATGAAATATACGCGTTCTTCGAGCAGAACCATCAGGAAATGATGACGCCCGAGGAGGGACTGAAAGGCACCTTCTACCTGCACCCCAATGCCAAAGGTGCCTCAGAGCTGGGAAAACTATGGGGAAAGGCACTCTTTGAGATTCTGAAAAACTATACACCGTCTGACAATACGGCAACAACAGGCACCACAGGACTGAAGGTAATGAACTTCGGCGACTCCGTAGCTGCCGGTGCCAAGTCGGGCAAGGTGACCTATGCACAGCTGGTGGCCCAACTCATTGGCGGTACGGTGATTGCCAGTCCGGCACATGCCGGCGACAAGCTGGCAGACATCCAGCGACAGGTGGAGAAAGCCGCCAAAGGCTCGTATGACCCCGACATCGTGTTCCTGGAGGGTGGTCTGAACGATATGATAGGCATCAACGAGGAAAGCGGAGCCACGGGCAAGGAGGCCTTTACCGTCAAGACCTTTGAGACGGCAGGCATCGGCATGAAGGCTTTCGCCAGTCAGGTGGAGACGATCATGCAGATGGTGAAGAAACAATATCCTAAGGCGTTGGTGGTATATGTATTGCCCCATCGTACGGCCAAGCGTAATGCGGAGCTGCAGGAGGCGTGCTGGCAGCAGGTCAAGAAGAGTGCCAAGAAGTTCGGTGTTGCCGTGGTTGACGTGTTCCACGACAGTGCGCTGAGCAGCGGTACCAACAGCCTGCATAAGGGCATGACCGACGGCAACGTGAAGACCAACGAGGTGGGTACTCACCCCACGCTCAATGGCTATAAGAAATACTACATTCCCTTATTGATGGACACACTGAAAAAGGAAGGTAAGATATGAGACGCTTGGTTTTATTCATGTGCTGCAGTCTGTTCGTAGCCTTGGCTACATCGGCTAAGAAAGAGCCTGTGCCAGTGTTCATCGTTGCCGGACAGTCGAATACAGACGGGCGTGTACCTATTGAGGATTTGCCTTCTTACATCACCCCCGACGGTTACCGCTACTGCCACTGGAGCTACGGCAGCGGTGAATATGCTGGTGGCGGACAGTTTGAGCAGTTCTGGCCCCGTACCTATTTTGAGAAGCGCCCTAAGGCATGGGCTTACGATGCTATCACCTACTATCTGCTGGGGCAGACGTTGAAAACGGATTTCTATGTCATCAAGGAAAGTCTGGGCGGCACAGCCATCTCAACCAATGCACGTAAGAGTACCAATGGTATGTTCTGGTGTGCCGGTGAGAAATGGCTGGCACAGAACGAGGCAGCCGACAAGGGTGGCAAGTCGCTGCTGAAGGCTTTTGTCGACAACATAGATGCCTGCATCGACCAGCATCTCGCCCAGTTGAAGCAGGGCTATGACATCAAGGCATTCCTATGGCATCAGGGTGAGAGCGACATCAGTATGGCGGGCAGCTATCAGAGCAACCTCAAGAAGGTGATTGACTATGTCAGACAGCATTTGGTGGAGAAGACCGGACAGGAGAAATATGCCAGTCTGCCAGTCATTATTGGCAGTATTCCGCATGCCAGCAGGGGCTATTCACAGAAGATAGAGACGGCACAGCAGAACCTTGCCGCAGAGGATGACAATATCTATTTCATTGATATCCATGACGCACCACTGCTTGGTGACCGTTTGCACCTGAATGCTGAGGGTGCTGAGATGCTGGGACGTAAAGTGTACGACCAACTGATTGAGATCCTAAAGAAATAATGATAACTACTAATAAACAAAGATAGACGATGAAGAAGTTTGGGATTATCATGCTGTTGGCTGTCCTCGCTAGTACGGTGATGGCCGCAGATTATATATGGTACGACGGTCAAAAGGCTGTCACCTATCAGGTGAACGGCAAGGCACATACCGTAGTAGGTATTGCCTTGGACTTATTCAAGAGTGATATCCAACAGGTTACAGACAAAATGCCGCAAGCTGCCGGCAAGGATGCTGCCATCCAGATTTACCAGTTGGATGCTGCTGATGCCAAGATTGTTAAGGCACTGAAGGCGAAAGGGGTTCCTGTCGATGAACTCTCCAAGAAGATGGATGCTTTCTATCTGAAGGCTGACAACGGCATTACCATTGTGGGCAACAACGGACGCGGTACGGCCTATGGTATTCTGGAACTGTCGCGCATGGCTGGAGTATCACCCTGGGTATGGTGGGGCGACGTCGTTCCCGTCAAGAAGAACCGGCTGACTATTGAGAAGGGCTTTTCCACACTACAGGCTCCCTCAGTGGAGTATCGCGGCATCTTTATTAACGACGAGGACTGGACACTGCGACCCTGGAGCAATAAGGTGTTTGAGAAGTCAAAAGACAGGGGACAGATTGGTCCGAAGACCAACAAAAAGGTCTATGAACTGCTGCTGCGTCTGCGTGCCAACGCCATCTGGCCTGCCATGCATACGGGGTCTACCGCTTTCTTCAAGATTCCTGGCAACAAGGAGATGGCCGATTCGTGTGCTATTGTGGTGGGCACATCCCACTGTGAACCGCTGTTGCGCAACAACGTCGATGAGTGGAGCGTCAAGGAACGTGGCAAGTACAACTACGTCACGAATAAAGAATCGGTACAGAACTACTGGATAGAGCGCTTGAAGGACGTGAAAGGCTTTGGCGACTATTACTACACCATCGGTATGCGTGGCATCCACGACGGAGAGATGGAAGGCGTCGGCAAGAACCTGAACAACAAGACCAAGTGGTTGCAGCAGGTCATTGACGACCAGCGTGAACTGCTGAAGACGTATATCGACCCGAAGGTAGAACAGATTCCGCAGGTGTTCGTTCCTTATAAAGAGGTGCTGCAGATCATGGAGAACGGACTGAACGTCCCTGACGACGTCACGCTCATGTGGTGTGACGACAACTACGGATACATGACACGACTGTCGGATGCTGATCAACAGAAGCGCAAGGGTGGCGGTGGCGTGTACTACCACCTGAGCTACTGGGGGCGTCCGCACGACTACATGTGGCTGACGACGGAACAACCGGGACTGGTGTATAATGAAATGAAGGAAGCCTACGACCATAACGCCCGCAAGCTGTGGATTGTCAATGTTCATGAACCTAAAGTGGCAGCCTACGATTTGGAGCTGTTCCTCGACATGGCATGGAATATTGAGAGCGTTACACCGTCGACACTGGAACAGCACCTGCAGAATTGGCTGTCCTTGCAGTTTGGTCAGGAGGCAGGAGCAAAGCTGC
>Ga0265299_10006049_pt1 | contig 11108 bp, 11 predicted proteins | sample AusTroGonzalo_MG_4_FD_193485 | JGI IMG/M metagenome (GOLD analysis project Ga0265299, IMG submission 193485) | Bovine rumen microbial communities from tropical cattle in Woodstock, Queensland, Australia - Gonzalo_02 | ecosystem: Host-associated > Mammals > Digestive system > Stomach > Rumen ...
TTTACAAAAAACAACACAGTCGTTTACCAAGCCAAAAAAGGTGGCAAAGTGAAAAAATACAAACGTGATGGAAATCCTTTAAATAACAATTGATATGAAAAAAGTAGTTATCTTCATTCTTTCACTATTCATCTCGACAGTCGCTGTGGCTCAGAATGGTTACAGAGTCGAGATAAAACAAGTGTTTCCGAAGAGTGTTTCTGTGTATTCAAATGCTTTCAACTTCAAGCGGGAGATGGATAATGCCATCTCGACACAGACGGCTAAACTGAATGGAAACAGTAATTATCAAATCATGATTACAACCCCATCCGACAAGGAGACCCGAAATATCCAAAACATCAACTGGATTCAGACGGTTAACGGGATTAAATCATTCCATAAAAACAAGACATCACCAAACAAATTCTATGATGTTGCAACGGTTTGGGAAGGCTATTCCTGCAATATTGACGGCTCACGCAAAGGGAAGGCGGAAAAAAAAAGAGTTTGTCTATCGTGTTGCTTTTGCTGACACCCCTAATGACTTCAAAACGCCCTTTGTTGATTTAAATACAGCAAAGAATGAAGCGATTGGATATATAAATGCCGCTCTCCAAGAGGAATTGGTTGAAATTGTTATATATAGATTCGATACCGATGTTCCTTCGGTGTTTCACAAAGAATCAAATAGAGAACAGCACAATGCGTATCTTGCTAAATTAGAAGCAGAAAAGTCCAAAGAGATTGCAGAAAAGTCCAAAGAAGTTACAGAAAAGCCCAAAGAAAATGTTGTAGCACAGAACCCCAAAAAAGAACATAATGATACAACTTCAACCATGGAACCGAAGAAGCCACTAGTCATCAAAAAGAATCCTACAATAACTTTTATCACTTTGAACGGTGGATATACCAATACGGAGAACTTGTCTGTGGGGGTGACCTTTGGACAAGTAAAGAAGTTCGGCTGGTTTGCTTCGGTGATGACTGGCTTCAATTATGACGGTTTTGATTTGGCAATGCCTGTCAGTGATGCCGAGGGCTTTGTAGGAGAGTCTTTTCCGTTCTATAAGGACGAATATGCCAAGACAGTTTTTTCCGTTATGGGCGGCGGTGTGATGAGGTTGAATGATATGATTTACGTGAAAGCAGGTTTGGGGTTTGGCAATCGTTCACTTTCGTGGAAGACTTTGGACAATCGCTGGGTGCGCAATGGCGGTTATTCGGCAGTGGGTCTTGATGCGTCGGTAGGTGCGATGTTCATCCTCAAGAACTTTGTCGTTTCGCTGGATGGTGTGGTGACAACCAACTTTAGTAATGTGATCTTTGAGGGTAGAATTGGCTTAGGATATAGTTTTAACCTTTAAATAACGATTGAATATGAAAAAGATAAGTATATTAATAGTCGCTTTTGTAGTGGCATTGATTTCTTGCAAGAAAACCCCAAATGTGAATGTAAAACAATTGGAAATAGTAAGCGAGGAAGTAACTGTGGACACAACTAGCGTAACCTTTCAGTGCATATACAGCTATGTCACAAACCTAAAGGAAGCCTATCTTTATTATGGTGAAGGTGAAGCCGAAATCAACATGGATTCTATTGAAATGCAAATAGTTCAAGATACGCTCAGAGCTGAACTGACCGCGTTAAAAGATAGCACTACCTATAATTATTACTACCAATTTGACAACGGGTTCAACTCAATGCAGACAGATTTGAAGACTTTTCAGACGAACTGATCACAATGTACAGACTTCCCTCCATACCGTATTACAAAGTCACACGGCTAATCCAAGAAGGAGGTACCTCGGCAGTTTACGAGGCCATTGACTTAAGGAGTGGCAACAAGGTGGCTGTAAAGGCTCTGTTTGCGAACAAGGCCAAGGACGCTTTTATGTTGAAGCGTTTCAAGGAAGAAGCCAACCATTATCTCTTGCTCTCGCACCCTAATTTGCCTAAACTGGTTGATTTTGTCGTCGATGAAGGACAGATGTATCTTGTGATGGAGTATGTGGACGGAATCGACATGAACAAGTATCTTCAAGCTAACGGGCCATTGGACGAAGATATGATTGTCCATTTTTTCACCATGATTCTCGACACCATCGGTTATTTGCACAAGCAAGGTATCCTACATTTGGACATTAAACCTTCCAATATTATGGTCACCGATAACCTTGGCATTAAGATTTTGGATTTGGGCATATCCGCCAAAGTGTCGGAGGGAGAAACACTGAAGAAGAAATGCGGAAGCCCTTCATTTATGGCACCGGAACAGACTCGGGGAGAAAAACTGGGCTGCTATACCGATATCTATCAGATTGGTGTGACTTTGTTCAATATGGTTACGGGCAAACTGCCTTTCGGAGGAAACAGTCAGCAAGAAATCTTCGATAATGTTTGTAACGCCCCTATACCTCAGTTGATAGATTTCTCGGATGCTGTTAATTCTTCATTGCAGACCGTCATCGACAAGTCAATGCATAAAAATGGTGCAGACCGCTATGCTTCATGTGAAGAATTTGAAGAGGCTTTATTGGAGAGCTTGTCGGCTACTATTGAAGAGGAGCTCATACCAGATAACCCCATTAAAAAGAAAAACGAAGAGAAAGAACAAGTAATTGAAAAAGATAACAATAACGATATGAAAATCATTACTGTAGGTAGAGAGACAAATAACGATGTCGTAATTCCTGATAGTTTTGTTGGCAGGCATCATTTGCAACTTATCAAGGACGAGGCCGGTGCTTATTTTGTCCGTGATTTGGACTCGACCAACGGCACATTTGTGAATGGTCAAAGAATACAAGGTGAAGTTGCTGTTGATGAGCAGGATGTCATCAGAATCGGAAACACTACGCTACCTTGGATTAGTTATTTTGCCGCTTACAATGAAACCGAGGTAGCTACAGAGGAGTCGAAAAGTCAGCGTAGAAGGAACAGAAGAAAAAAGACCCAAGAACAAAAACAAGCCAGAAAAGACAAAACAAAAAAAGCACTTGGAGGAGCAGGGAAGTGGATTCTTCGTACCGTGTTGGCCATAGGCACCTCAGTTTTGATGATGATGATTTTCCGTATGATTATGAGTAGGGGGAGATAGAAATGGCAGAAGTAATCCAATCAGAATTGTCGTCTGGCACCATGTTATGTGGTGGCAAGTATGTGATTGAGAAGAAAATAGGAGCAGGTGGTTTTGGTATCACTTATCTGGCCCGACATACGACACTTGACAGAAAGTACGCCATCAAGGAGTTTTTCATGAGTGGTTATAATGTCAGGAATAACGCCACCAATCATGTAAGTCTTCAAGGTATCGAGGCCAAGGACTTCGATAAAGTCAGGCAGAATTTTATCAACGAGGCCCGTACTCTTGCCCAGTTGAATAACGAGGCGATTGTCAAAGTAATCGATATTTTTGATGAAAACGGCACTTCCTATATGGTCATGCCTTTTGTGGAGGGTACTACGCTTCAAAGCATGGTCGAGAAAGACGGGCCGATGGAATATGCAATGGCTGTCAATTATATGGTGCAGATTTGCGAGGCATTGACTTATATCCATTCGAAGAACATTCTGCATCGTGATGTGACTCCTGATAACGTTATAGTTACTCCTGAACAGAAAATCGTCTTAATAGATTTCGGGTCAGCCAGAAAATTCGTTGACAATAAGACGCAACGACAGACTACCATCGTTAAACCAGGATTTGCTCCGCTTGAACAGCATTCAGCCAGATCTCGAAAAGGAGCCTTTACAGATATATACTCCGTTGGGGCCGTGTTCTACTATCTGCTGACAGGTGAACGTCCGATGGATGCTACGGAAAGGGTTTTGGAAAAGATGAAGGAGCCAATAGAGTTGAATCCTAATATTCCTTCCCAAATCAATGCCATTATTATGAAGGCTATGGAAATGGAGGGTGAAAAGCGATACCAATCTGCCAAAGAACTGATTGATGACATCTTCTCAGATGACCCTGTAAGTGCTGAAGAAACCATAGATGAAGTCGCTGAAGAAGTTGAAGAAAAAGAGTCTGTCAATCAAGCAGAGGAAGCTGAAATCAGAGACGTTGAGGAAAAAGCCAAAAAAGGTGTACTACTAAAGGTAGTGGCAATTGTATTGGCTTTGATGTCTGTAGCTGCCATCGTTGCCGTGTTTATTTACACTCCTTCCAATCTTCAAAACAAACCAGAAGTACCACCGAAAGATGCTCAAACGTCTGAAACAGAAGTAATAGAAGTCGAAGTTCCTACTCTTGATACGCTCTTGCAACAAATGATGCAGCAAAAAAGTGAAACTATATTGCAAATGCTGTTGACGGACAACTCTAAAGACCCAATCGCACTTTATGCTGTGGCCAAGAAGGCAAGCAAAGATGTATATCATCCTTCGATGAGGAAATTCTGGAACCAAGTCCTTGTGCAGGAAGGTGACGTTGACCGTCACATGACCAAAGACAAAAACTTCACTCGTCCTAAGTTTGCTTTCGTTTGTGGCGCACGTGCATACGAGAACATTGTAGATTCGGATTATCATCCTATTGTGAAAAAGGAATTGCATGACTCTTTAACAGTTTTCCTTGACGAATTGAGACAAATCGATACAACCATCTTGATATATGAAAAGACTGAATAAGCTTTATATAGTGCTTGTTTTTCTGGTTTGCGGTGACACGCTCTATTCTCAAACCGTGACGTGGCAACGACAATCCTCTTGGGATGCCGTGGAAATATTTGGCGACCATTTGCTGAAAGTGGAGCAATCAGGGAAATGGGGCCTCGCCGATTTCGATGGCGTTGAAGTCATACCATGCAACTATGTCTGCTTGACGGAAATTCATGAAGAGCGTTTTCTTGTCATCGGCGAAAACAACAAATTGTTGTCTCTTGGCTACCCTTCGGGAAGGGTTGTACATGTCAACGGCGAGTGGTATGTTGACGATGTTTGGCCTTATTTCACCAATGGTTTGCTTGCGGTGAGAAATTCTCAAAACTTGTGGGGATATATGGACAAGTCAGGCAAGGTCGTTATAAAGGAGAGGTATACGAATGCTTTCCCTTTCTTTTTCGGATTTGCCTCGGTGTGTGAAAACAATGAAAAAGGTTGGCATATCATCAATACCAAGGGGAATTGCCTCACTGTCGATGGAGAAAAGAACTTTTCTTTTGCATCGTCCTATACAAAAATAGATGAGAGGCGACCTTTGGCTATGGTGCTCATTTCAGATAAGCTGTATTTTATTGACATTAATGGCAACACTACTGGTGATATTGTGCCCGATAAAGGTGCAACGGTTTCAGGTTTTGAATCTGAGAAACGGTTCGTCTGTGGTGAAGGCAATTCACGTATGGAAGTAGAAGTCGGTGCTGTGGTTGAAATAGTTTCGATAACAAAAGGCAATGTTGATTATCAATGTCATAAGAACTCTGTTGAAACTATTTCTTTCCCCCAAGTCCGTGGTATAGATATTGAAAATGACGGAACAATTAAAGTCGGAGAATTGGTCATTCTACCCCAATTTCAAGAAGTCGTTGCACTCACATCAGAACGAGTGTTGGTGAAAAACGATGAAAAATGGAGCTTGTTGAAATTTGATTTGGATGAATCACCTATTAGGGTTATTCTCAACGAATCATTAACTCAAGAGATTTGCCATAATACACCAATGTTTTTTCAACTAATTGGAAAGAGAGAAAACGTAAGGGTGTATACGGTCGATGAAGAAGGGAACATGGCTTTTTTGGATGTTGACTCTACAACAGGTAGCTTCCATGCGCTAATGAATTATCTCAACAAGAACGAGGAAGCTGAGTTCATCATCGGTTTGCAAACAGACGATGTAGTACTTGCGCCGAAAGTCTTTGCTGAAAAAGTGAGTTTAGGCGATGGTTTCATGGTATCTGGACCTGAAAAAGTGATTGTTTCAAAAAGGAAAGGTAAAACCTCTACAGAAATAACCATTTGGAACCATTCGGATCAGGATGCTGCCCCTTTTGATGTCAGTGTTGACAACGGTATTAATATGCATTTCGATGGACTACCTTCGCATCGATTCATCACGATTCCTGTCGGCAAGAATTATGAGATTTCTCCTCTTAATGACGATGTCCTTAAATCGATTAAGGTCAAAATATCAGAAATAGGCATGCCTGAAAGAGAATATAAGGTAAACATAAAGTTTGCGATAAAAACCATAGATGGATAAATAGTATTGAAAGTTATGATAACAAAAAAACTGATTTTAATTATTTCCTTCTTCGTTAGTTCGTGGGTTGCATACGGACAGCAAGAATGGACAATTATGCATCCTGATAAACCTGATAAAACCAATTCTTTGCAACTCTCTCTTTATGCTGAAGCAGGATTGGGGATGTCATTCTACCATTCAACCGATGAGAACTTTGCTCCAGACTTTTCTCCTGTTGCAGGCGTTGTCATAGGCGGTGGTCTCATTTTGAATAAAACCTTGTTAAACGACGACAAACTCTCAGGAAAAATCGGTGTTTTATACACTCGGTTTGGTTTTACGTCAGAGAGCGAAAAAGTTAGGGGCAATTACCTTTGTGTTCCTATTTCAATCCAATATTATCCCATATCCAATTTGTATGCGGAACTTGTTATGCAGCCTTGTTTGAATATTGGGCTGTCGCCTACGGTTGCCTATATAGAAGGATTGTCCATTAATTTGGAAGGACATCGAGCGAATGATTTCAAAGTGGGTTTCGGGGTAGGTTATTTGTTTAAAGCCATTCCGATAGGCATTTCTGCCCGATACCTGATTGGCACATCCGATTTTGCAGAAAACCTTCCTTGGAGGGGCAACCTGTTTCAAATTAGCGTGTTTTATTGTTTCGGTATTTGAAGAGTCTAAAATATTCAGAATATGAAAAGTTTTGGAATGAATAGAAATCTCGTTTTGGTCATCTCGTTGGCGGGAATATTGTTTGTATCATCATGCAAAAACGGCCCTGTTGAAATAATCGAACCCGAACCAGAATTGCCCGTCGAGATCAGACTCATTTGCGACCCAGAGGATGGAGGCACAGCGAGTGGTGGAGGAACCTACGACATAGGATCACGATGCACCGTGAAAGCAGAAGCTAACACGGGTTATCATTTTGCCAATTGGACAGAAGCAGGAATCCTTGTCTCGTCCAATTTGGAATATACTTTCACTGTGACAGAGGAACGCACTTTGGTAGCTAACTTCACGAGCCAAGTTTACACGGTTAATGTAGAGGTTAGTCCGGAAGGCAGCGGTACGGCCACTGGTGGTGGCACCTATAGTCAAGGTCAGTCCTGCACAGTACATGCTACAGCAAACACGGGTTATGATTTCTTGAAGTGGATGGAGAACGGGAATCAGGTGTCAACAGATCCTGACTACACTTTCTTTGTGTCATCCAACCGAAACTTGCTGGCCTGTTTCCAAGAAGCCAGATACATAATCACTGTGTCGTCGAATCCAACCAATGGTGGCACGGTAAGTGGCGGTGGAATCTACAACTATGGCCAAAGTTGTACCATAACGGCGATACCATCCACAGGTTATGATTTTGTGAAATGGACGAGAAACGAGACACAAGTGTCAGTTGACCCGTCTTACACTTTTGATGTAAATAGTTCGGCCGAATTTATAGCTCATTTTCAAGCACAGCCTCAAACTCCCATTGGTGCAATAGACGGTCTCTTCTCTGTGGGCGACAACGAAAAGGTTTATTTCTCACGAGGTAATCTGCAATACAAAGCTACGACAAACACATGGCGCTTCGCCAGACACCAATGGGATTGTCAAAGACTTGAAAATGGAAATATATCCTCGTCATACGATGGTTGGATTGATTTGTTTGGGTGGGGTACAAGCGGTTATAATCATGGTGCTATCTGTTATCAACCTTGGTCAGCAAGCGACAATTCTGCTGATTATTACGCCTACGGTTCTTATGATTTCAACTTGTATGATGTAACAGGACAGGCAGATTGGGGTTATAATGCAATCAGTAATGGCGGAAATACAGAAAACCAATGGCGTACACTGACAAGTGACGAATGGTCGTATCTGCTCTTTAAAAGAGGCACTCCATCAGGAATTAGGTTTGCAAAAGCAACAGTTAACAACATTGAAGGTTTGGTAGTCTTACCTGATAATTGGGATTCCTCTATCTATGACCTACAAAACACAAACATGGCTTCAGCAATCTACTCGAGCAATATTATCACGGAAAACGACTGGGTGAGTGTTTTTGAATCCCACGGTGTATTGTTCTTACCTGCTGGAAGTTATAGATGGGGATCTTCATATATAGAACCTTTAGATAAAGGTTATTATTGGACATCCACACGCTCAGGTGAGGGGCGTGCAGGATATTTCGAATTCAACAATATCCAAGATGAATCTATCGGCCTATTTGTTGGCAACCGCGGGATCGACCAGGGTTTAAGTGTAAGACTTGTCCAGAATGCCAATTTTTGACCATTGAGTAGAATTGCTGCTGCGGTCATTAAATTAATTCCAGTTTATTGAGAAAGGGTATTGTTACCAAAAATGGTTGGTGAGATTGCCTGAAATTCACAAAGACAGAGGTGAGTTGTTGGAGACAAATGGAGTCGCGGCATCACAATAATTGCAGCGAAAACGCCTCAGAATAAGGAATAAGCTGATTGCAGTTGCGGTTTGAGGGAAATTATGTATTTTTGCACTCGAAAAAAAGTCAAGGCTTATGTGCAAAGCAGTTCATGCAGACATAGATGTGTCAAATAAGGACATTGTGGAGCAATTGAAGTCTATAGAGAATGACCCTAACGGTTTGTTCAAACTGAGCGAAATTTTGAAACCGTCGAAATCTTCTGCTGAAGAACTACGTAACAAGTATTTGAGTGAAAAGTACGGAATATGAAAGTGCTGGTTGGCCCAACATAAACTTATTCCCCCTCCAAATCCGCAGCATTAATCTCGTCCAAAAGCAGCATAGCCCTGTCGTAGTCTTTATCGAAGACATACACTGATGCTTCGCCTTTGATGGTGTTAGCTGCCCAACCGGCACATAGGCTTTCCTCTTGGAAGTTGCGGACGAGGAACTGGATGCCGTTATTTGCCAGCACGCTACCGATATATTCCGCATTGATTACTGAGCCGGAATAAACTCTTTTGATTTCGTTGTCCATAGTTGTGAATTTTTATAGCGCAAAATTATATAAATCCTGAGAAATTATGGTTTGTTTTTGCTTTAAGTCGACATTTTTCTTAAATTTGCACCATCTTGGCTAGAATTTGAGAATATGGACGAAAAAGGAAACATCATTCTATACACTACTCCCGATGGGGTGTCGAAGATAGAGGTAACGCTTCAAAATGAGACGGTTTGGCTCACGCTCGAACAGATGGCTCAACTTTTCCAACGTAACAAGTCAACCATTTCAAGGCATATCAAGAACATCTTTGAGGATGGTGAGTTGGATTCAAGTTCAACTGTTGCGTTTTTTGCAACAGTTCAAACGGAAGGCAGTAGAAAAGTTGAAAGGAATATCGAAGTTCAAGGAAAGGACAGCGTATGAACTTACCCCAGTTGAAATCCACTTCTTAGAAAATTTTGAAAGAGAGCAAAAGCAATTGATGGAGAAAAAGAAACCGGTATCTGACTAATTCTTTTTTCCGTCTACATTCAGCATTACAATAGCAAACAGCATCACAAAAGCGGCAACCCATTGCACTGGTGAATACTTTGTGCCATTGACGAAATAGTCTAACACCACGGCGGTGATGGGATACATCAGCTCAAGGAAGGTGGACAGTGAGGCTTTCACGTGACGCAAACCGTAGTAATACAGGAAGATGGCTCCTGAACCTGTGGTCAAGCCGATGAGAGCGATGAAGAGCCAGTTGCGCGGTGTGACCTGCGAGAAATCGCAGATATGGCCCGCAAAAAGCACGATGACGAGCATGATGAGCGTGGTGAAACCATAACGGAAAAAGGTGGAACTGATAAAGGAATAGTTGCCCAAAATCTTTTTCGAGAACACCGTCGAGCTGCCGAACGAGAAGGCTGCCAAAAGCGACAACAAAGCCGCATAAACTGTAGTGATGCCCTCGGTGCTGAAATCGGGCAAAGCCCAACCGAAAGTGAGAAAATAGCCTCCAACGAGGGCAACACAGGCCCATAGCGCAAAATGCCTTTTAATCTGCTCTTTCAGGATGATGCGGGCCAAGATGACGGCAAAGACAGGTTGCAGTTTTTGGAGCAACACCACAACCGAAAGATTATTGAAATGCAACAAAAACAGCGACTTGACAATAGCCAAAGTGCCCAAGGCACCACCAAACAAGGCGATGAGCAGGAAATAGACCAAGTCGGAGCGGGTCATGGTCTTCAGATGACGGTATTCCCTGAAAAAGAACACGTTCATCAGCAGGAAAGGGAAGAGGTGGATGACGAAGACCACGAAGGCCGTGTTGAGGTTGTAAAGCTGCGGCGTGAGCAAAATGCCGTCCACGCCCCAAAGCATGGCCGACAAAGCCACGGCGAGTGCCCCAATCAGTTTTGTATTTCGCTGTGTTTCTTTCATTTAAGCAGTTTATCGTTGGCAATGGCTTCCTTCTCCCAGCGCACGCACATGATGATGGAATTGACGAGATAAACGGCATACATCATCGTGATAGGGAAGTTGCCGGCCTTGATGTACATGAAGATGCTGACGCAATTGATGGCAATCCAGAGCCACCATTGCTCGCTGAACATCCTGACCATCAGAATCATGGCCACCACTTGCATCACAGCCTTGGCCGAGTCGGCGAAAGGTGCTATGTCGTTAGTGAAGTGTTTCATCAGCAGCCCGAATCCGATGGTTCCCACAATGATGACGGCAAGGCTGATCAGTCTCGATTTATTGTTCATGTGGATTTTCATCACCTCGTGGGTTTCTTTGTTCATGTTTTTCGCCCATGTGAAGAAGCCCACAAACTGCATGACGAAGTTGTAGACGGTCACGCCAAAGTCAGCATAAAGTCTGGAAATCAATGTGATGTAAATCATCAGACAGCAATGGATGAAGCCAAAAAGGTAGTTGGAGAGCTTGCCCTTGCCGCCCAAAACCACATTGATGATGCCGCAGGCCGCCGCCACAATATGAA
>Ga0265299_10006050_pt1 | contig 11108 bp, 7 predicted proteins | sample AusTroGonzalo_MG_4_FD_193485 | JGI IMG/M metagenome (GOLD analysis project Ga0265299, IMG submission 193485) | Bovine rumen microbial communities from tropical cattle in Woodstock, Queensland, Australia - Gonzalo_02 | ecosystem: Host-associated > Mammals > Digestive system > Stomach > Rumen ...
TCGATGATCTCCTTGAAATCAACATAGTCAGGAAGTCCGCCTACGTTGTGGTGTGACTTGATGACGGCGCTCTTGCCGAGGCCGGATTCGATGACGTCAGGATAGATCGTGCCCTGAACGAGGAAGTCGACTGCGCCGACTTTCTTTGCTTCTTCTTCGAATACTCTGATGAATTCTTCGCCGATGATCTTTCTCTTTGTCTCAGGATCGGTAACACCTGCGAGCTTGGAATAGAAGCGCTCCTGGGCATTTACTCTGATGAAGTTAAGATCGTAAGGACCTTCAGGTCCGAAAACTGCTTCAACCTCGTCGCCTTCGTTCTTACGAAGGAGTCCGTGGTCTACGAATACGCATGTGAGCTGCTTGCCTACTGCCTTTGAGAGGAGTACTGCGGCAACGGATGAATCTACGCCGCCTGAGAGAGCGCAGAGGACGCGGCCTGTGCCGACCTTCTCGCGGATCTCTTTGATGGATGTCTCAACGAATGAATCCATCTTCCAGTCGCACTTGCACTTGCAGACGTTCTTAACGAAGTTTGCGAGCATCGTTGTGCCTTCTACGGTGTGAACGACTTCGGGGTGGAACTGCACGCAGTAGAGATTGTCTTCAACATTCTCAGCGGCTGCGACGGGGCATACTTCGGTGTGTGCCGTGATCTTGAAGCCGGGAGCGGGTTTTGCGATATAAACCGTGTGGCTCATCCAGCAGACTGTCTTGGGCAGAACGCCTGTGAAGAGCTTTGCTTCGGTATCTACGTTAACGTCTGTGTGACCGTATTCTCTAACGGGTGCTGCCTTTACTTCGCCTCCGAGGAGGTAGTTCATGAGCTGCGCGCCGTAGCAGATGCCGAGGACCGGAATGCCGAGTTTGAAGAGTTCGGGTGAGCACTTCGGAGCATCATCGTCGTAAACGGTGCTCGGTCCGCCCGTGAGGATAATTCCCGCAGGATTCAGCTCCTTGATCTCGTCTATGCTCATGGTGTACGGCTTAACTTCGCTGTAGACCGAGAGCTCTCTAACTCTTCTTGCGATTAACTGGTTATACTGTCCTCCGAAGTCGAGGACGAGGATCATCTCCTGAGCCATGGGAAATCCCTCCGGGAATCATATAAATCTTATGGGTTAATTATACTCTCGCGTACAATTAATTGTTGTTGTTTATTAGTGCAAAATGGCGCGCCTTTTAGGGCATCATGTTTGGGTAAGCGATACATACGCGATAACGTGCGAATGACCCTCTTCCCACAGACGGAAATCGACGCATGAGTAGAGCGGGATATCCGTTACGGGGATAGTGAATTCGAACGTGTTCTGACCGTTCTCTTCGACGATGAACGTCTGGGTATCGCCGTAATCATTACCATCTACGACCCAGTCGAATTCGAGCACGGTGCCCTTAGTAAACTTGTGATCGAACGTGACCATGACCGTAACGCCGTCTTCGTTTACGCAGTATCCTGCAGTGTTAAGCCAGCCGGGCTCCTTGCTGTAGTGCATGTAGATGCCCTGGATATCAACGCTTGATGTGCCGTAGATCATGGTGCCGTCTGACCAGTCGGGTACATATTCGTAGACGTTAACTGCCTGGTTCTCGTAGTTCTCGGTGCCGGGCCAGTAGATGTAGCCGTCATCACCTTCGTAGTTGCCGGACACGCTGCTCCAGTCATCAAGAGCTTTGATGTATTCCGCGTACTGTTCCTCGGTGATCTCGCCCGCCTGATAGAGGCTGTCAACAGCTGCCACATAGCATCTCTGATCCTGCTCTTCAGTGATCTGGCTTGCCGCATAAACTTCAGATTTCGTTATCGGTATGAACACGATGTCTTCGTAGAACATGAGATAGTAGCCTGCCGGATCGAGCGTCATGTCAACTACATAATCTTCGCCTGACATCATGGGGATCATGCCTGCCAGATCGTAATAGATATCTGCATACATCTGCATCCATATCTCATCAGCTATAGCTTCGTCAGGCGCATTTTCCGCCCTGATCTGGGCTATGTAATACTTGGTCACGACTTCGTCAGTTGAGATGTATTCGAGTATCTCATAGCGTGACGGAGCCGTTGCCCAGACCTCTGTGCTGTACACGTAATAGTATTCGGTATTCTCAAATCTAAGTCCGTGATCGACGATGTATGTGAAGTATGCTTTCGCGAACTCTTCTGCCGCATCAACGAGGATCTGCTCGTCTGATGCGAAGTCGTCGAAAACCCTTACTTCATTCATATCGATCGTAAAATACGGCGTCTCAAAATTACCTTCCGCGAAGGATTCGAAAACCCCTGTGGTCAGCTCATAGAATGCCTCTTCCGGCATCGGAGCTATATTGAGCAGGTATGTCTGATTAATGAGTTCGAAGTATTTTTCTGCTGAGTTTTTCTTGATGAGCCATGTTCCAGTTGTCTCATCGAGAACGAAGTTCATGGTTATGTTCGTTTTCTCTCGTGAATCGAATGAATCGACCAATACTAAATAATCGCTCTCTGATCTGATAACGCCGTTGTTATAGGCGCCCGCAAATTCTTCGATATCGATATATGAGATCTCGAGTCTTGCTTTTGCCTTGTTGTTTTCGCGGTCTACGTCAACGCTCTCAACCTCATCTAACGTGATCCGGGATGCGAGTTTATATGTAATGTCCGGATTCTGAAGTGCTTCAATCGTATCTGATATGTCGCCGTCAATTAAGTCTTCCCAGCTGTTCTCATCGCCCGTTCCGACGGCTTCGATGAATGCTGCGGAAAGCTTTTCGATATCACCCACGTCCTTAATGGTTGAATCGGTGCAGCCCCACGGCAGAACAGAACTAATAAGCAGCACAGAGGTCAAAATTATACCTGCTGCCCTGCTCTTAGCAATTCTCATATTAAGTTACCCCGTGATTATCTGCGGATGATCTCGTCTCTTACAGGTCCCGTGGATACGATCGATACGTGAACGCCGATCTCCTTCTCGATGAATTCGACGTAGTCCTGAGCTTCCTTGGGGAGCTTGTCGTATTCTGTGATTCCGCGGATCTCGCCCTTACCCTTCCATGAAGGCAGATATTCGATAACGGGCTTGCATCTGTCGAGCAATGTGGGATTCGGGAAGTCCTTTGTGACAACGCCGTCAATCTCATAGCCTGTGCAGACAGGAATCTGATCTAAGTAACCCAAAACGTCTAGGTTTGTGAGGGCAACGTCTGTACCGCCCTGGAGTCTTACGCCGTAACGTGTAGCAACGCAGTCGAACCAGCCGACTCTTCTTGGACGTCCTGTTGTAGCGCCGTACTCACCCTTGTCGCCGCCTCTGTCTCTTAATTCTTTTGCAACTGCCTCATCGAGTATCTCGGAGACGAATGCACCGCCGCCGACTGAAGAAGAATAAGCCTTGGTAACAACAACGATCTTCTTGATCTCATAAGGCGGAATGCCTGCGCCTACGCAGCCGTAGCCTGCAAGTGTAGAAGAAGATGTAACCATCGGATAGATGCCCATGTCGGGATCCTTCATTGTTCCGAGCTGACCCTCTAAGAGGATCTTCTTATCCTGCTTCAATGCATCGTAGAGGTAAGCCTGAGTATTTGTAACGAAAGGCTTGATGAGTCTTCCCTGTTCGAGCATCTCCTCAAGAAGTGCGTTGGGATCGATGGGATCCTTGTGATAGAGGTTAACGAGAAGTGCATTCTTGATCTCAAGAACTCTGTTGATCTTCTCCTTCAATGCCTCTTCGTCGAAGAGCTCTGATACCTGGAAACCGATCTTCGCATACTTGTCTGAGAAGAAAGGTGCGATACCGGACTTTGTTGAACCGAATGCCTTGCCGCCCAATCTCTCTTCTTCGAACTTATCGAAATCAACATGGTAAGGCATTACGACCTGAACTCTGTCAGATACGAGAAGCTGTGGATTTAAGCCTCTCTCCTTGATCTCGTTATATTCCTTGATGAACTTTCTGATATCAAGAGCAACGCCGTTGCCGATGATGTTGACAATGTTGTCGTGGCAGACGCCAGACGGCATAAGGTGAAGTGCGAATCTTCCGTGGTCGTTGATGATGGTGTGACCTGCATTTGCTCCGCCCTGAAATCTGATTACGATGTCAGACTCGCTTGCGAGAAGGTCAGTAATCTTGCCCTTGCCCTCGTCGCCCCAGTTAGCGCCAACTATTGCCGTTACCATATTTATTCCTCCAAATATTTAATTGCTTATATTTATATGTTTTCGAAAATGCCGTGCCAATTATAGCAAAAAATAATCAATTATGTGGGATTTTCTGCGACAGTATCTTCCGGAGTCTCCTCTGGAGCATCAGTCGCGGCTTCCGTGGCAGCCTCTGTTGCTGCCTCTGTCTCGGGCTCAGTAGCATCTGTAGCCTCGGTTACAACCTCTTCAGCAGAGCTCGTATCCGTAATAACATCAGGGCTTTCCGTTACTGTTGTTGTATCTTCGGGCATCTGGCAGATGACGACTCTTCTCCAGCCGGTCCTGCCGTATTCGTATGTGCAGGTAATGAGTGTCAGCTGTCTGGCGTCAGTGATGTTGCCCAAAGCGTAGTTCATGATCTCGTCAGCGCTGATGATGAGGGACTGGGTAACGTAGAAGACCATCTGCTCGCCGTTATTGTTGGTAAATACGACCGAATCGCCGACCTGAAGGTTGCCCAGATTATGGAACATGGAGCCGTCTCTGTAGTTGTGTCCCAGAATTGTCGCATTACCGACTTCTCCGGGCATTACTGAATCAACATAGTGGCCAACGCCGTATCTTAATGAGATCTGTGTGGCCTCATCCCAAACCGTGTATTTCTGGCCGATGCTGCCTATCTCAAGGATTCCTATGGATGTCAGAACGTAATTTCCGTCGTCACCGCTATAGTCACCGCCTTCTTCTTCTGACGTCGTCTCTTCGGTCTCACCGATAAAATCGTATGCTTCGCCCTCAACCTCGTTGCCCGTGGCAGGAACTATAAATGTCATCTCGGATGCACCGATGGTCTCTTCGATCCTTCGCTCCATCTCGCGGAGGGCATCGTCGGCTATCCTGTTTCTGTTCATTCTCTTGATAGGATCGATTAGAAGGAGGACTACTCCCGCTACAAGAAGAAGTAAGCTGAATACGAGCAACACGGTCCTTGTTGCTTTACTTCTGGCTCTTTGAGTCTTACGAGTATTAACTTTTTTCATTATCCTGCCTAAATTGTCAATCCGAATTTGTGTATATAGAGCTTATTCATTATACCCCCAAACCGTGCTATTATGTTACTCGCACGTCATTTTTGTTACGGAGGGGTTACATGGAGAGTACTGTTTGGAATAAAGCGCTCGCGCTTCTTAAGTATGATACAGCCAACATCGACATGGTTACCTATGACTCCATCCTGTGCAAGATGAGTGTTGTTTTCTGCGACGATAACATGCTTATCCTCGCTGCCAGAGACGAATTCTCGTTAAAGCTCGTAAAGGGCCAGAAGCTCTCCAAGATCATCGAAGATGCCATCAAGACTGCCTGTGACGGCAAGTCCATGACCGTAAGCTTCGTTCTTGAAGGCGATGAATCAGCCATTAATTCAACTGTTAATTCGGTAAATAAGGCCGTAAGACAGGCAAAATCCGAGGTTGTAACTCCTACGGGACTTAACGGCGAGTTTACTTTCGCAAACTTCGTAGTAGGCGACTGTAACCGTTTTGCCCATGCTTCAGCCGTTTCAGTAGCTGCAAAACCCGGTCAGAAGCAGAGAAATCCTTTCTTCTTATGGGGTAATTCAGGTCTTGGTAAGACCCACCTCATGAAGGCCATCGGTAATGCCATTTTGGAGCAGCACCCGGAAAAGAAGGTTATTTATACAACTTGTGAGGCTTTTACAAATGCCTTCGTAAATACGATCGGTAAGCAGAATTACACTGAATTCCGTAATAAATACCGTACTGTAGATGTTCTTCTTATCGATGACATCCAGTTCCTTATCGGTAAGGAAGGTGTTCAGACCGAATTCTTCAATACTTTCGAGGCCTTAATAGAATCAGGAAAACAGATCGTAATTACATGCGATAAGGCTCCTGCAAACCTCACACAGCTCGACAGCAGACTTACTTCCAGATTCCAGGACGGCATCATGTTCGACGTTCAGCCGCCGGATTTTGAGACACGTAAGGCTATCTTCTTAAGTAAGCTCGAGAATGAGAATTTCACATTATCTGACGAGATAATCGACTATGTCTGTGAGAACGTAACAACCAATATCAGACAGCTTAACGGTGCATTTAATACTATTTCTTCTTATATAACACTTGCCAACGGCGAGCTCTCATTAGATGACATCAGAAGGATCGTTGATCCTCTAATAAGCGGCAATAAGAAGTTCTTAACGCCTGATATCGTCATCAATGCAGTTGCAAATTACTACGATCTGACACCTGATAAGCTCACTTCCAAGCTCAGAAGTGCAGAGATATCAACAGCTCGTAATGTTGCAATGTTTATCTGCAGAGATTATTTGGAACTTAAGTATGAGAAGATCGGCCAGCTCTTCGGAGGACGTAAGCACACGACTGTTATGCACGGTTGTGAGAACGTTGACCAAAGTTCTGAACTCAAAAAGCAGGCTGAAGAGATCTATAAGCTCATAACCTGATTTGAACAATAATTGTTCTTAAGTGCAAAACTTCCCGTAGATTGTCTGTAGACGGTTTGTTCACAGATGTAACAATGTTCAAAAGGGTATTTTTGTGAACATGGATAAGCAGGATTTTATACATTGTTTTGTTTATCAAAATATCTCGAAAACAATGGCTTTTTACACACTTTTGAACAATTGTGCAGAGCATAATAAGACTAATAATAGCTAACTTTAAATACTAAAATGAACGGCCGGTACGAATTCTTCAAATGTCCTTAAAACAAAGTTTTGTAACACCGTTAAACTATGTATTTTGAACAATAATGAGTGTATAATGTTTAAAATATTTTATATTAGGAAAGGCGGCAAGCTTTAGATGAAGTTCACATGCAGCAGAGATGACTTGGTTAATAACGTATCCATAGTCCAGAGAGCAGTTACCACTAACAGTACAGTTAATATCCTTAACGGAATTCTTATAGAAGCTACAGACGATGATAAGATCAAGCTCACAGGTTACGATCTTCAGACTGGTATTGAAGCAGATGTAGAGGCTAGTGTTACTGAGAAGGGTGCAGTCGTTATCGATTCCAAGTTCTTCGGCGACATCATCAGGAAGCTCCCTGAGCCTGAAGTAGATATCATTTCAGATGGTAATTTCCAGACAATAATCAAGTGCGGACAGGCTGAATTTAAGATTGCCGGTCTTGATCCCGAACCGTTCCCGAAGATTCCTGAGATTGAAGAGAACGAAGCTGAGAAGATCGTTATGGGTCAGAAGATCCTTAAGAACATGATCAATCACACGATCTTTGCGGTATCTCGTGATAATTCCCGTCCTGTTCTTACGGGAAGTAATATCGTAAGTGACGGTTCAGTTCTCTCTGTTGTATCAATCGACGGATTCAGAATGGCTATCAACCGCGAAGATATGGGCAGCGACTTCCCTAAGATCAACTACATCGTTCCCGGTAAGGCTCTTACTGAGATGAGCAAGATCTTAAGTGATGACGAAGATGCTGAGATCAATATCTACACATCAATGCAGAATCTCTTATTTGATATCGGCAACGTAAGAATGATCTCACGCCTTATCGAAGGTCAGTTCATTAACTTCGATTCAATTATCTCCAAGAATCCTAAGACAGTTATCACTATCAACCGTAAGCAGTTCCTTGATGCTGTTGACAGAGCTTCATTGATCATCATGACTGACGACCGTAAGTGCCCTGTAAGATTCTTGAGCAATAATCCTTCTGAGCTTACAGTTCAGGCTACTTCTACAAGAGGTAACTTGCAGGAGAATATCGATATCAGCCTCGAAGGCGACCTTATCGATGTAGACTTCAACTCCAGATATGTTATCGACGTTCTTAAGAATATTGATGACGAGATCATCAAGGTTGAGGTTAACGGCGGTCAGGGACCCTGCATCATCAAGCCTGTTGAGGGTGATAAGTACACATACCTTATTCTTCCTATCAGAAGATAATGTTCATAAGAAGCATACATTTAGAAAACTTCAGAAATTACGGAAGGCTCGATTTGGACGTCGGGCCTTCTGTTAATATCTTTTACGGTAATAATGCCCAGGGCAAGACCAATATCGTTGAAGGAATATATGTAGCTTCAAGTATCACATCACACAGAACAAGCAAAGATTCTGACCTTATTAAGTTTGGTGAGAATGAGTATAAAGCCAGCTTAGATCTTACAGATGACGACGGTACAAATATTAAGTTATCTGCCTCTTATTACACTGAAAAGTCTTCTCTTAGCAAATATGGCAGACCCGGAAGGATTTATATCAGGGATAACGCTCCTGTTGATAAGATGTATGAATATCTGGGTGTATGTAACATTGTTATTTTCGCGCCCGAAGACTTAAATATCGTAAAATATGCCCCTTCATTGAGGCGTAAGTTCTTAAATTCACTTATATCGAAGGTCTCCCCTTCTTACTTCAGTCTTTTGGGTGACTACAGCAAGCTTCTCATGCAGAAAAATGCGCTGCTTAAGAGCATCAAGGGCAGCAATGAACTGCCGGCTCTTATAGATGAACAGCTAAATTTCTGGGATTTCTCGCTGGCTGAACTGTCTGCAGAGATCATCTTGAAGCGTTATAAGTTCGCAAAACTGATATCTGAAATCGCTTCTAAGCATCATTCAAGCATCTCAGGCGGCAAAGAGAACCTCTCTATCGAGTACAGCACCGTATATGGCGCTGTAGGGGCCCTAGAAACGTTTCTAACCAAAAACAGTAAGTATGACGAGTTTATGGGTAAGGGGCTCTCAGAGGCCGATTATAGGCGAATTAAGGGTATTCTCTCTGATCTGGTCCTCTCTAAGCTCAGATCGGTCAGAAATTACGATATAGATAAGCACATCTCATCTACCGGAATCCACAGGGATGACCTCGTAATCAAATTAGATGACCTGGTAATGAAGACATACGCATCTCAGGGACAGCAGAGAACGGCTGCACTGGCTCTTAAGCTCTCAGAATTGGAGATAATCAAGATGTTTGTCTCCTCTACCCCGATCCTGATACTTGACGATGTATTCTCGGAACTTGATAAGACCAGGAGAATAAGCCTTGTATCGGCCATGAAGGACGCTCAGATCTTCATCACGTGTACGGACAGGAATATGATCGGCGACGAGATAGACGTCATTGGAGGCGCTGATAAGGCTGAATTCTACTGCGTTAATGAAGGCGTAATCGAGAAAACGACCTGATAATAGGCCAAATTGTGCTAAAAAACGGCTAAAATTGCCCCATTCTTATATATAATTAGCATATTATATTCTATCTTTAATGTTATAATTTATAAGTTAGAGGATTATTCCGGACTTTTTGGAGGCCAGAAGTGTTCATTCATATCGGCAATGATCTTTCAGTGCTTAAGTCTTCAGTTACCGCTGTAGTCGATCTTGAGACCGTCCTCCCTTCCCAGAAGGATGTGTCTGACTTCATCAACAGTGAAGATGAACAGGGCAGATTGCAGTATGTGACTGATGAGATACCAAAGTCATTGGTGATCACGGATGATAAAACATATGTTTGTTCACTCTCCGCAAATCTGATATTAAACAGACTCAAGTCTGAGAATAACTTCTGAAAACACGCAAATAACATAGTTACAAATACAGCATTTTCAAGGCTTAGACGGGATTTGCTGTCAAGAATAGGAGTTTTTACATTTATGAAGGAAAACGACGAGAAGAATTTCAATTTTGAGGAGACTTCCGCACCTGCCGAGCCCCAGAACCGCCCTTCCGGCGCAGTAGACCTCTACTTCCAGCCCGTTGAGGAAGGCGACGATGATGAGCTCAAGAACCTCGCAGAGAACCCGAGAGCTCTGACAGAGGACTTCAAGGAAGAATCCATGGCTGATGTAATCGCTGCAGAAGGTGATCAGGATAACTTCGATACATCAAACAGCAGTGAATACAGCGAAGATGATATTCAGGTCCTGGAAGGTCTTGAGGCTGTCAGAAAGCGTCCTGGTATGTATATCGGTGATACGACTCTCAGAGGTCTTCATCACTTGATTTATGAGATCGTAGCAAACTCAGTAGACGAAGCTCTTGCAGGACGCTGCGATACTATCGATGTTGTACTTGAAAAAGACGGTTCAGTTACAGTTACGGATAACGGTTCCGGTATTCCTGTAGGTAACCATCCGAAGCTCGGAATTCCTACTGTTGAAGTCGTTCATACAGTGCTTCACGCAGGCGGTAAATTCGGCGGCGGAGCATACAGTATTTCAGGCGGTCTGCACGGCGTAGGCGCTTCTGTTGTTAACGCTCTGGCTGATCACATGAAGGTTCAGGTACGCCGTGAAGGCAACATTTATGAGATCGAATTTGAGAAGGGTAAGACAACAGTTCCGCTTCATATCGTAGGCACTTGCGATAAGGATGACACAGGTACGAAGACTAACTTTATCCCTGATAATTCCATCTTCCCTGACATCGTATTTGACTTCGATTCCATGATCACACGTTACCGTGAGATGGCATTCCTTAATAAGGAAGTTACCATCGATCTGTGTGATGACAGAGGAGCAGAACCTGTTAAGAAGCACCTCCATTATGACGGCGGTATCATCTCATTCGTTGAGTACCTTAACAGACATAAGGAAGCTATCAACAATCCTCCTATTTACTTCGCTACAAAGCAGGGTGACAGCTTCGTTGAGATCGCTCTCCAGTACAACGATTCATATCAGGAAACTGTTTATACATACGCTAATAACATCGCTACACCTGAAGGCGGTACACACCTTGTAGGTTTCCGTGCTGCAATGACAAGAGCCATCAATGACTATGCCAAGAAGTATAAGTTCCTGAAGGATGGCGACGTTAAGCTCCAGGGTGAAGATACAAGAGAAGGTCTTGCTGCGATCATCTCAGTTAAGCTCCCTGATCCTCAGTTCGAAGGTCAGACAAAGAGTAAGCTCGGTAACGCTGAGATCAGACCGATGGTAGAGAGCGTTGTAT
>Ga0265299_10006051_pt1 | contig 11104 bp, 8 predicted proteins | sample AusTroGonzalo_MG_4_FD_193485 | JGI IMG/M metagenome (GOLD analysis project Ga0265299, IMG submission 193485) | Bovine rumen microbial communities from tropical cattle in Woodstock, Queensland, Australia - Gonzalo_02 | ecosystem: Host-associated > Mammals > Digestive system > Stomach > Rumen ...
ATCGAACTTTCCGGCACGGCAATCGCCCACGTTGCCCTGTTCGACCTCCAAGGACGCATCATATATTCGCCCAATTCGCCCAATTCGCCGATAGATTTGCGGAACGTGCCCGCCGGTGTGTACGTGTTGCGCGTGACGGGCGCGGACGGACGGGAATACCACCGGAAAATCGTGAAAAAATAACGGTTTACGGGATCTGTAGAGACGCACGGCCGTGCGTCTCTACGGGTGCCCCGAACCGATGTGTCACAGAAAAATGTAAATTCGCCGCGTCATGTTTTCAGATTTTGTTTATGGACCTCGCAGGGTCTGAAGATGTGGCGCGAAAATGGTAAATATAGAGGTTCTCATAAAAACTCAAAACGATGAAAAAAACAACTAAGCAACCTGGGGAAAAAAACAGTCGGCTACTATATGTAGTGTTGGTAATGTTATTCCTTTCTGGTGTAACGTTCACTTCGTGCAATCAGTCACCCGCAGTTTCGATTTCAGAATTTTGCATCGACAAGCAATTCTGTAAAGAGCATCTTATTCCTGAAAAATTGTATCGTATTGAAACGCAGGACGAAATGGATGCTTTGTTTCCGGACCAATCCTTGTATTCATTAGACAGTATTGATTTTACAAAGCACACAGTGTTATTGATATATGGTGTTGTCCCTGGAAATTTCACACAGACTGTCGAATGGGTAAAGGTCAAGCCGAATGAATATGTTTTGCAAGTTAATATTTCATTAGGAACAATGGCTGTTTCCAGTTCGACATGGTCCGTGGCTTGCATCACAGACAGCAAATTAACACAAAAAGATGACGTGGCATTAGTATTATCAATATCAAATACAGACAAAAATTATGAATAGATCACATTTCACAATAGCCGCATTGTTAATATTATGTAATGTTCAGATGTCTGCACAAGACACTTACCATTATAATGCTGGGAAAAGAGTGACCTTGCAATGCTACCCTCAACGTCAATTTGTCTTGTTTCAAACAAGTGAGGATACTGTAACTGCTTACAAACTATTAAACCAAGCAGGAATTCAGCACAACTCTTTTCATCTTTCTACCATTGCGCACCGTTCACCAGAATTTTCTGCATACTATTGGACGATCCTTGACATTTTTGGCGAGGAAACATGTCCAAACATCAATGAGTATTATGGAACCACGTTTTATATTACTGAATATAATGACACTGTGGGAGTGTCAGATTTATTGTACGTCAAATTATTTGATATTGCGGATACTCTTACGTTGAAAAGCCAAGCCAGCTTGCTTGGCGTGAATGTTGTAGAACGTGATCCGTATATGCCTTTATGGTATACATTATCATGTTCCAACCAATCTGTTGGAAATGCGATAGAAATTTCAAAAAAGATGTACGAGACAGGCCTTTTTTGCGGAAATGGCGAACTACGCGGAATTCCATGCGATGAAATTGGGGTTGCGGAATCATGATGGCGTAGAGACGCAAAATTTTGCGTCTCTACAACCTGGCGATCGCATCAATTGGTACGCCTTGACTCCGGCACAGATCGCCCAGTTACAGACCATCGCCGAACGAAACACCGGCCGTGCGTCGGTGATGGCCAAGGGGGTGCTCTGTTTCTTCTTCGATATTTGTTACGAGGACGACGAGCTGTTGGCGGACGAGGACGGTGATGCAGATGCGGAGACCCGCGCGAAACACACCGCCATCAACATCGCCGACGATGCCGCGCTGAATGTCTATCCCAACCCCACCGCCGACCTCCTCTACATCGAACTGGCTGGTGCAGAAATCGCGACCCTCACCCTGTACGACCTCCAGGGACGCATAATATTTTCGCCCAATTCGCCCAATTCGCCGATAGATTTGCGGAACGTGCCCGCCGGTGTGTACGTGTTGCGCGTGACGGGCGCGGACGGACGGGAATACCATCGGAAAATCGTGAAAAAATAACGGGTTACGCCGTTCACAAAAAAAATGTATTTTCGCCAAATCAAATAATCATCATTTCTAACAAACAGAACAATGAAAAAGATATTTACACAATCGGTTAAGAACGGGGCCGCGTTGGTGTGCGCGGCGCTGCTGCTCGCTGTGTGCGCGGGAGGACTGAAGGCCCAGAACCCGTATCCTGATTATGATTTCAAGGCCGCCAACGCCGACGGTGACACCCTCTACTACCGCATCACCTCCGCCACGGCCCCCTACACCGTGGCCGTGACCCGCTGCCACGACTCGGCCACCTTCGATTTGCAATTGCCGTTGAATGATTATGACTATCAGATTGAGGTTCCCGGCACAGTGACCTATAACGGCATCCCGTACGCTGTTACTGCCGTAGATGAGAAAGCTTTCTACCTCCAGAAGGGAATCCGGGATGTTCAACTTCCTGCCAGTATTGCCGCTATTGGATCCTATGCTTTCGCCTATTCTAATATCGTTTCTATAGATGTGCCAGGTGCGGTCTCCATCCTGAAAACCGGCACTTTTGAGGGCTGCGACAGTCTGGCATCCCTCACCTTGAACGAGGGCCTTCTTGAAATAGAGGAGAACATCTTCTCCTCCAATCGGATCCAGACTCTGACATTTCCTGCGTCTTTGCGCAAATTCAGACCGTTGACAAGTGGTACGCTGCCCTGTAAACGGATTGTGTTCCAGTCGGATTCTCTACATCCAAACGACACCTTATACCTCTCTCCCTCCTGTTTCAGGGGCTTGAGCCAGCAATTGCAACAGGTTGTCTTTTCCGACAATATATTCCAACTTCCCGACGGCTGCTTTTCAGGTTTTCACAGTTGGGTTGGGACGGTTGTGCTTCCAGCCCGATTGACAGAAATCCCATACCGCTGTTTTTACGAAGGGGCTTTATACGACATTCAGTTCCCGGAAAATCTCGAGACCATTTCGGACCAAGCATTTATGAGTGCCTTCATTGACCACCCGGTATTCACTATTCCGGCGAGTACGACGCACATCGGCTCTAAAGCGTTTTATGGCGGAGGTCCCGTCATCTTAACGTTGGAATGTGAGCAGCCTCCCACATTGGGAAGTCAAGCCTTTAACACAAACCGCCAACTTGAGTTTACCGTTCCGTGTGGTTCGCTCTCCTTGTATCTCACAGCGCCGGGTTGGTCGGAAATGGTCACAAATCCGCGCGTCTCGATGGGAGAAGGTAGCGGCTGCGTTGGCGTGGATGATTACGAACAGGGAACGCTCAAAGTTTGGCCGAATCCGGTGGAGGTCGCGGTCAATGTACAATGTACAATGTACAATGTACAGTTCGGAATGAAGACTGTCGAGGTGTTCGATGTTTACGGCAAGTTGGTTCATACGGAGAATGTGACGGACAATCCGGCCCGCGTCAATGTCTCTGACCTGCGCGCCGGCGTGTATATCCTGCGCGTGACGGATGCGGACGGTCACGAATATCACCAGAAGATTGTGAAAAAGTAACATGTCGAACAGAAAAATGTGGAACGATGAAAAAGTTTACAACGATATCCAACAAATATTTGAGCGGTCGCAACACTGCGACTGCCGTTGTGGTCTTGCTGGTTACCTTATTGGCAGGCAGCATGAATGCGCAGAACCTCTATCCTCCATACGACTTTACGGTTGAGAACCAGGACGGGGATGTTCTCTACTACCGCATCACCTCCTCCTCTGCGCCCTACACCGTGGCCGTCACCCGCAGCCAAGACCCGGTCTATTATACCCTGCAGCAACCCCAATACGCATGGCAAGTAGGGCAACCTGGGTTCCAGTACCCTCTGTACGACTACGACTCCGCCATCACAGTGCCGGCCGCTGTCACCTACAACGGCACAACCTACGATGTCACTTCAGTGGATGACGAGGCTTTCTTCATGCAAAAGGATCTGATGTCCGTGACGTTGCCCTCCTCCGTGAAAACAATACGGGCGAAGGCGTTCTCCCGCTCAGGCCTCTACAGCATCACGATGCCTGGTGTGGAACGAGTTGAAGAGGATGCGTTTTGGATTTCGCCGTTATCCCAAGTTACTCTTCCGCCCTCCCTGGTTTACATAGGAGACTATGCGTTTGGTTCCACTTCTCTCGCTCAGGTGGAGATTCCCAGCTCGGTGACGGTCTTGCCCACCGGGGCTTTCTACAATTGTCCGCTCACCAAGATCCTTTTTCACGAGGGGTTACGAGAAATTGGAACAGAGGCCTTTTCCGCCAAATATGTGGATTCACTCGTTTTCCCCAGCACATTGCAGAAAATCGACCTGTATTCGATTGGATCGTATTATTATGATGAGAACTTGGAAATACAATGCCAATATGTTGAGTTTAAAAACGGGTCAGATCCACTGGTGCTTGAAGACTATTGTTTTTATTATTTCAGAAAGCTGAACACCCTGATTTTGTCGGACAACATTGTGTCCATCGGACGGTATTGTTTCGCCAAAAGCAGCATCAAGAATGTTGTTGTCCCGCCCAGGGTGTCGAATATCCAGTGGTACTGTTTCTCCGATTGTGATTCATTGCAGTGCGTGGTTTTTCCAGAGGGGCTCGCCGACATAGAAACGGCAGCGTTCATGAATACCCCGTTGCTGAGAGAGATTACCCTGCCGGCTTCGGTCGCCACCGTCGGGAGCCGTGCCTTCAGCTGTTCGGACGATGTTGAGGGAGGACTTGCGGATTTGACTTGCCTTGGCGAGAATCCGTTCATCATACTCAGCAATACTTTCAGCAAACAGGACAGCATACACGTGCATGTGCCGTGCGGGTCGGTTGCCGCCTACCAGTCCGCCCCCGGTTGGAGCAGCTACGACAATTTTGTATATGATTTTTGTCTCGGTGTCGAGGAACACGACCCGGCGGCGTTCAAAGTCTGGCCGAACCCCGTGGAGGACCTCCTCCACGTCGAACTCTCCGGCAAGGACATCGCCGGTCTCGCCCTCTATGACCTGCAAGGACGAATAATTTATTCGCCGGATTTGTCAAATTTGCCGATAAATTTGCGGAACGTGCCTGCGGGTGTGTACCTGTTGCGCGTGACGGGCGCGGACGGTCGCGAATACCGCCAGAAAATCGTGAAACGATAACGGTTCCCGAGGTCTGTAGAGACGCACGGCCGTGCGTCTTTACAACGGCGCACCGCGTCTCTACGTCGCCCCGAACCACCAATCGGAAAAAATGTTATTTTTGCCGAACGAGAATACGAACCCTTAAAAATCATAAAATGAGAACGAGAACAACGAAAACAGAACATCATGGCAAACGCCATTGCAGTTTGCTTTGTGCCGTGGCACTGGCGGCCATAGCGCTGTTTGCCGCGTGCGAACGGCCGGAGCCTGAAGATCCCATCCCGCCAGTGGTGGACACCGACACCCTCCCGACCAACAAGTTTATCGGCACATGGGTTCTGTGCGCGATGAACGACGTGAACAGCGAGCCGCCCGCCACCTGCGACCTCGCGGATGCCACCACGGACACGCTGGTGTTTACGGATGATAAAAGACTCACACGTTATCATGGGGAAAAAACATTTGAGTATAGGTATGAGTTTACTGATCACCATCTAATTAGTTATGAATATACAGATACAACGTATCTATCAGCCCGGTCAATACAATATAATTTCAGAAAGAACGACGAGGAACTCGTTCTTAGTGGAATATTTTACATTAATGGTAGAAAAAACTACTGTTTCCGTCGTATTGTGAATGATTAACATTTAAAATACTATTTATGAAACATATATATTTTTTGGTATTTATAGTATTTTTGTTGTCAATTTTGACAATGTTTAATGTCTCTTGTGAAAAACCGGAATACGAGTCGGAACCTCCCATTGCACCAGTGGAAGAACCTGCAATAACTACAGGAGAGAGACTTGTAGGAAAGTGGGTTCTTGACGGGTATTATGCAAAAAGTAGAGATACGTTGTTGTTTACTAACAATGGAAAAATGTTTTGCATATTTGGGGATTATTATTCAGATGGTTCATCCGATACAACAGCCTATTATTATGAATGTTCCGAGCAATTTCTCATTTTTTATAACAATAATAATGAACATTACAGTCCTCAACCTCATTACATAAAGTTTTATGACGATTACACCTACTTTGTTATGTACAACTACCCATTTTTGGTGATAGATATGATTCTGAATGCTGGTTTCAAAAAAGTTGAATGATTGTTATGAAAAAAGTATGCTTGTTATCAGTTATAACATTGTGCGGGTGGTTTTGTCTTTTCGCCCAGTTGCAAGCTCCTTTCTATTACTACAAAGGGGAATCTGTCACTATCCCTGTCAATAGCCAGCATTTCCTAATATATGCGGATGCGGGGAAAATTTCGATGGAGGATTTGGATGAGATGTATAAAGTGACGGAATGGATAGAAAGTGGGAATAATGACATTGTTGAGGTTCAGGTGAATATTCCGAACAACAATTACGACAGTGTAACTAACGTTCTAAAGACAAAGGATTACATTATAGATGTAGAACCCGTAATCGGAGACAGCGTGTTGACTAATACGTCAAGATTGTTTTATGTGAAATTGCACAATGCACAAGACTATCCGTTATTAAGTGATTTGGCATTAAGTACTGGGGTGGAAATCGGGGGTGAAGTGTCTTATTGTGAGAACTGGTATGTGTTAAGTGTAAACAAGAACTCTATTGGCAACAGCATTGAGGCCGCAAACATCTTTTGGGAAACCCTTTATTTTGAGAACATTGATCCTGGATTCATTATTCATTTTGAACCCACTTCGGTCACAACCTGCGTGTCAGATTCTCGCTTCGACGAACAGTGGGGGATGCAGGCTATCAAAGTTTGTTCTGCCTGGAAAATAACCCAAGGAGACACAAATGTGAAAGTTGCTGTGATTGATATGGGAATTGATGTCAATCATCAAGAATTTGATAGCACCCATGTGTCCTTTTCTTATGACATTGAGAATCATATATCTCCAGCAAATGTTTACTATACAATAGAAAAGCCAAGGGAGAATCCCCATCCTGAAGATACGGTTAAATATCATTATCACGGAACACATGTTGGTGGAATATTATTTGCCAATCACAATCGGTACGAAATTGCAGGGTGCTGCCCAAAGGCAGGATTAATTAATATCAGTACACGTTTCATAAAAGATGATAGTCTTGCTTCCAAAATGGCACAATCCATTAATTTGGCCGTCACATACGGTGCTAAAGTCATTAATAATTCTTGGGGAGATGCAGGAGGTCTTATCCATCATTTGCATAGTCCTCTCCTCGAACAAGAAATAGATAATGCTATAAACCAGAACAGATTAGTTATTTTTTCTTCAGGTAACGGATCTGATTCAATAAACTATCCGGCTCGATATAGATCCGAGATTATTGTTGTTGGTGCTGTTGATTCCAATCTTCATGTTGCACCTTTTTCAAATGCAGGTCCAAAATTAGATGTCGTCGCACCTGGTGTCTCAATTTCATCTACATACAATGCTAATAATTATTATTCAACGAAAGGTACTTCCATGGCTGCGCCACATGTTTCAGGTGTTGTGGCTCTAATGTTTTCAATAAATCAGAATTTGACAACAAAAGAAGCTCGTGACATAATAGATTTAACAGCTCAAAAAATAGGTGTTGACCCTATTTACAATGATTCAATACATACTAATGGCTTATGGGATTACTTTGTTGGTTACGGCCTTGTTGACGCCCACCGCGCAGTGCTGAAGGCTGCTTTCCACAAGGTTTACGGGGACACCGCGCTCACGCTGTGCGACACAAGCCGCCACGCCTACACCGTCCGCGCCCCGCACAATGCCAATATCGACAGCGTATCGTTTTTCTGGACCTGCTCCGACAATTTGCAGATGATTGCGGGGCAGACCGCGGACAGCGTTTGGGTGAAACGCATGAATAGCGGAACTGCGCAACTCCAGTGTCACATTATCCACGACGGGGACACCGTCACCAGCATATTGAACATCCCGATCTTATCGGACAAAACCGTTTTTGACAATGTTTCTCTCAACAACAGCATCACCTTCCCCGATACGTTTGTTTTGAGCCGGGTGGTGACCATAGACAGCCTGGCAGGGGTGGATTGGCAGAACAAGACCGTTCTCTGCACGCCCGACTGCCGAATCATTGTCCGTCCGGGTGGAATGATGTGGCTGAACCACACCACCCTCACCAACGCCTGCCCCAACCGGATGTGGCAGGGCGTCGAGGTGACGGGAAATAGCGGACAGCCCCAAATCCTCCATAATTTTGGAATGCTTCGCATTGAAAGCGGCTGTGTCATTGAGAACGCTTACACGGCGGTGCGGAACTGCCTCGCAACGGACAACAACTACTCCACCACAGGCGGTGTCATCCACGCCTTCTCTTCCACATTCCGCAACAATAGCCGCACTGTGGAGTTCAACCCCTACACCTATTCATCTTACCCCGGACTTGTCTCCAATTATACATCTTCATTCAACCAATGCACTTTTACTGTGAACGACCAAAATCTCTTCGACGCAAACGATACGGTTTTCACCGAACTTGTGAGATTGTGGGACGTGAAGGGGGTTCCGTTCAAGGGATGCCATTTCTCCGACAGCATGAGTGTGCATTCGTTCGACAGCAGGGGAATTTATGCAGAAGATGCAGGGTTGACATTGGACACCTACTGCGATGCGAATTACATGGGTGATTGTATATGTTCCGAAAATCACGCAGACTCCTGCTCTTTTTCTGGTTTCACTACTGCTGTGGAGGTGAACACATCAATGAATCCTTATGCGGTCAATGCAAACCAGGTGAAGTTCAGAAACAATGTTACCGGACTGAAAATCAATGCAAACAATTTTGCCACAGTGACAAGATGCGACTTTGATTTGCAAAACACCCCTATACTGCACTCCAGTCGGTGTGGTCTGTATTTGAACAATTGCACAGGCTACCATGTGGAAGAGAACAATTTTTACAAACAATCCGCGCCGGAACAGGAAGGGAAAAGGCAGGTTAACGGGATTTTGGTGAACAATTCGGGCGGACAAACAAATAGCCTGTACCGTAACACGTTCACCAAATTGTCCCATGGTATTCATACCATAGGGAACAACAGCTCATCCCGTGGAGGACTGGTGATGACCTGCGGCACATTTTCCTATAACAGGTATGATATTTATGTTGACCTTGGTGCTACCGTTTGGCAGTATCAAGGAAGCAGTGTGGGGGCAGACAACTCTTTTGACCAAACACTTGTAAGTAGTTTTTACAATGCTGGTAATCAGAGTGTTTATTACACACACAGTCCTTCAAGCAATCTTGCACCATACAGTCCGTATAATGTAAGCACATACGGTTTTGCTTCGACAAACGATTGTCCGTCCTTGTTATGCAACGGTGGAGGAGTTGTCAAATCATTGTCTGACTTCCAGTCCGACGTGGATGCAAACGCCTATTACGAAACCGTCCGCGCCCTCATGGCCGATAGCCTATTGGACCTCGCTGCCTTGGAACAGTGGCATACTGCCGCCCAGCCCATCGCCGACCCGTACTCGCTGACGGAGACACGGTTCTGTGAAGGTTATGCGGAAACGTTTACGGGAAACGCGGAAGACGCGGAAATGGCGAACTACGCGGAGTTCCACGCGATGAAATTGGCGTTGCGGAACAATGTCGCGGACAATGATGACACCGTAGAGACGCGGTGCACCACGTCTCTACAAGACGGGCATATCAATTGGTACGCCTTAACCCCCGCCCAGATCGCGCAGCTGCAGACTATCGCCGAACGAAACACTGGTCGCGCGTCGGTGATGGCGAAAGGGGTGCTCTGTTTCTTCTTCGATATTTGTTACGAGGACGAGGATCTGTTGGCGGAGGATAATGGAGACACAGGAGCTGAGACCCGCGCGAAACGCACCGCCGTCAATGTCGCCAACGATGCCGTGTTGACCGTCTATCCCAACCCCACCGACGACCTCCTGCACATCGAACTGGCCGGCGGGGAAATCGCCAACATCGCGCTGTTCGACCTCCAAGGTAGGGTGGTAGAGACGCGGTGCACCACGTCTCTACAGGGCGCAACCGCCACATTGAACGTGAAATCCGTTCCCGCGGGCGTGTATGTGTTGCGCGTGAAGGACGCGGACGGTCGTGAATATCGCCAGAAAATTGTGAAACGGTAAGGAATACCCGGATGTAGAGACGTTGCGCGCAACGTCTCTACATTTACCATTTATCAATTAAATGAAACGTTCCCTGTTCATAACCGTGTGTTTGTTGGCGGTTCTCGCCGCCGGGCGGGCGCAGTGTCCGGATTTCACGGATTTGAACGGGCCGAACGTTACTTGCCAATACGGCGATTTCTACAACCCTTTCATGCACACGGGTGTCGTGGGAGGACGGCATACGGTGATTACTTGGCAAGATACGGACCCTTACACGGGTAACCTCCTGCCCCTGCTGCCTCCCGGCGAGAATGCCGTGGTGAAGTTGGGCAATCACTTTATCGGTGCCGAGGCTGAGGCCATCACCTACCAATTCACGGTTGACCCCGACCAATCCGTGCTGCTGGTCAAGTTTGCCGTGGTGTTGCAGGATCCCGGACACGCTCTCGACGATCAGCCCCGCTTCGTGATGCGCTTGCTTGACGAAAACGGGCAGCAAATCAGCGGATGCGCGGAGTATGATGTGCGGGCCAGTGCGGATATTCCGGGATTCCACTCCTTGAACGACATCCGCTGGCGGCCCTGGACGGATGTGGGCTTCGACCTTTCCGAATACGCCGGTCAACAGGTGCGCCTGCAGTTCGTCACCTACGACTGCTCTTGGGAAGGCCATTACGGGTACGCCTACTTCACCGCCCACTGCATCGGGCCCAACCTGACCGGAGCGTGTGATGGGAACACCATCACCTTCACCGCTCCGGCCGGCTTTGAAAGCTACGAATGGGCGAACGGCGACACTACAGAGACTTCTGCTTACCCGCTCAACAACACAACCTCTGTGAGTTGCCAGATAACCTCCGCCATCGGATGCGTCTTCACCCTCAATGCCACCCTGTTGTCTGACAGTCTTCCGGCGGAGGACGCCACCTTCTATGACACCATCTGCGAGGGCGACAGCTATCACGACCAT
>Ga0265299_10006053_pt1 | contig 11103 bp, 13 predicted proteins | sample AusTroGonzalo_MG_4_FD_193485 | JGI IMG/M metagenome (GOLD analysis project Ga0265299, IMG submission 193485) | Bovine rumen microbial communities from tropical cattle in Woodstock, Queensland, Australia - Gonzalo_02 | ecosystem: Host-associated > Mammals > Digestive system > Stomach > Rumen ...
CTGAGCCACGTGAAGGGCTTCTGCGTTTGCAAGTACCCTCTTCTCAAACTCTTCTGCTGTAAAAGTTCCGCTGTTGTCCCTGAATGAAAAACCGATATCTCTCATCATGCACTCTCCAATTAATTAATCATTTTAATTAATTTTTACATGACTTCAGACAGAAAGCAAGAAAAAAATCGGCTTAAAGTGATAATTTTTTCAGACTAAAGGAAATCCCCTGTTCAGAGAGTCTTTTACAGAGCTTTTCAGCCTGTTTTTCATAGATGCTCCCTTCGGTAACCCTTATTTCAATGGTGGGGAATCCAAAGTACTCGGCTTCAAGAGGGAAGGCACAGGGATCGTCATAATCGGCGCTGAAGAAATACCTTGGATTCTCCGAGGCTGCGGGTTCAAGACAGGGATCTGTGAGCACAATTGAAGACGGAATCACCACCCCGTGATCACGGCACCAGAGGCAGGATGCAAGAACTATGGCAGCTCCGGTACCGGAACCTTCAAAGGCTGAACCGGAAGAATTAATGTTTTCTTTCATCACAAGTCTTTTCCAGACTTTGACAACAGAAAGGAATGAGTCGGGATATTCGGGTTCTTCATTATTATATTCCATATTAATAATAAAGGGATTCCCTTCCCTTCTGTAAATGATCCTGACAGGGGCAGCTTTTCCGTTTTTTTCAAAAATGCACTCTTGCATATCTGTAATAATAATGTAGAATTAAATTAATTAAAAGCTTTAATTAATTGGAGAATCAAATGGAAAGACCTAATATTCTGATGCTTGTTGCAGACGATCTGAACTACAATTCCATAGGCTGTTTCGGCTGTCCTGTAGATGACATTACACCCAATCTGGACAAACTTGCCTCCGAAGGAGTCTGTTTTGACAACGCCCATGTGACTGTTGCAGTCTGCCAGCCTTCACGTGAATGTCTTCTCACAGGACTCTATCCCCACAAAAACGGAGCTCCCGGCTTCATGCCCATTTCAGATGAGATTCCCACTCTTACGGAAACACTGAGGGACAACGGATATTTCAACGGAATAATAGGCAAACTCAAACATGCAGTACCTATGGACAAGTTTGCATGGGACTATGCATCAAAGATGATGGAACCCGAATCAAACTACGGTAGAAGCCCCGATCTGTACAGATCAAGATCCAAGGAGTTCTTCCGCATGGCAAAAGAAGCCGGAAAACCCTTCTTCCTTATGGCAAACTCCCACGATCCCCACAGACCGTTTGCAGGCTCCGATGATGAAGTAAACAAATTCTATGGCTATCACATCTATGCTGACCGCTTCTACAAACCCGAAGAAGCCTGGGTTCCCGGATTCCTTCCCGATCTTCCCGAGATCAGAAAAGAACTTGCCCAGTACTACTCTTCCGTTCACAGATGTGACCAGTCTCTCGGCGCAGTTCTTAAATCACTCGAAGAAGAAGGTCTTGCAGACAACACACTGGTTGTCTTCCTCTCCGACAACGGAATGGCCTTCCCCTTTGCAAAGGCAAACTGCTACCTCAATTCTACAAAGACACCGTTTGTTGCAAAATGGCCCGGACACATCAAACCCGGTACACGCAACACAAAGGACATGATTGCCGGTGTTGATTTTGCAGCAACAGTTCTTGAAGCCTGCGGTCTTGAAGGCAAGCTCGAGACTGACGGAAGAAGTTACCTTTCAATTCTTGAGGGCAAGGATGATCCCCAAAGGGAAAACTTCGTATACACACAGTTCAACCTCACATCAGCTTTCAACGCATTCCCGATGAGATGCCTGCAGACAAAGAAGTACGGTTATATCTTCAACACATGGTCTGACGGAGAAACAATCTTCAAGAATGAAGCCCAGAGCGGTCTTACATGGAAGGCAATGGAAAAGGCAGCCCAGGATAATAAGGAAATTGCAGACAGGTGTGATTTCTTCCAGAAGAGAGTTCCTGAAGAGTTCTACGATTTTGAGAAGGACCCCGATGCTCTCAACAACCTTATCGATGATCCTGCCTACGCAGACCTTGTAAACAAGTTCAGGAACAAACTCAACGAGCAGATGGAGAAATACCAGGATCCGCTTCTTGAGAAGTACCACACCGAGGCTTACGACAAGCGCATTGATGATTGCAGGGCAAAGTTCATTGAGAACCTCAAGACAAAGGGAAATGAGTCAATGAACTACCGCAATGTAAAAAATCCATGGAAGAAATAATCAGATATCCAGAGATCCTATGTTGAACTTCTGCACTGGCTTCTGCCAGTGCATTTGTATTTCTAAAAGCCTGTCTTTTGTGAATTTCAGATAGATTTTTCCCTTGGGAGGCCACTTGAGCATCATATCGAAAAGCTTGTTTTCAGGAATGTGCTTTTCAGAAAAGATGAAATAGATGGTGCCACACCTCTCCTTGTTCAGCCTGTTCATTACACGTGCACCGCATACACAGACATCTTTCAAATCTTTCCATCTGATCTTCTTTCTCTCAATTCCGCAGAACCGGAGAACAACACCCTCTTCTGTAAAACTGACTGTTGAACCGTATCTGAAAACAAGAAGAGCAAAAGGAACAGCAAGTGCAAGAAATACAGCTGCTGAAATAGGTCTTTCAATCACAAACAAAGTAACGGACAGGGCAACAAGAATGACAACATAGATTGCCGCAAAGATGAACATTACGTTATTAACAAGGTGTTTCTTAGTCGACATAGTTTTTTTCAATATCCCCCTTGATTGCAACTGCTGCAGCTCCCTTTGCTCCGCTGTACTCATCACTCTGCAGGAATGAAAATCTGTAATCGTTGAAAGTCTTGCGGTAAAGGTTGTTGTTGATTATTTTCATAAGACTTTCACGGTTATCCGGATTATCAAAAAGCCTGCATTCAATAACAACGCATTCAGGTTTTACGAAATTATCAATATTTGCTATTGCAAGACCAAGATAAAGTATGGCATCGGAAATAATCTTCTGAATTGCAGGGTCTCCCCTTTTCTGGGATTCTACAACAGAGGTCATATCCAGAGGATTTCCGGCTTCAATTATTTCCTTTAAAACGGGAGCACTTCCGTTCTTCAGACACTCTTCGGCCTTCTGCAGAATGATTCTCTCGCTGGCGTATGTCTCAAGACAACCGTGGTTTCCACATATACATTCAGGTCCGTCAGGATTCATGACCATATGGCCCACTTCACCCTCACCTGCGATGGTTCCGAAACGATTTTTGACATCACTCAGAAGCGGACAGGCTATACCGGCTGCAACAAACATATATGCAAAGGTTGATGCATCCTTAAGCTTTCCGTGGTCAAAGAGGCTTATGCCGTATGCTCTGGCGATGGCGTTGTTTTCAAGCCTTACATCACCGCTGTAGCCGAGCTTTGATGCAAAATCCTTACATACTGTTTTCTTTTCCCACTGGTAACCGGGATGAACACCCAGAACACCTTCATGACTGTCTACAAGACCGGGAATGCAGATTCCTACTGCTGTAATTCTGTCCAGGGAGATGCCGCTCTCGGAAATCATCTTGCGTGTGATATCCACTGCACTTTCCAGTGCAAGATCATAGTCTGTATAGAATGTATCATCAGCGCCTGAGGCAAGTACTTTTCCCCTCAGATTCACAACTACGGATCTTCTGAGAGTTCCTCTTATTTCAACACCAATGAAAAGACGGGCATCGGGAACAACATCGACCAGCATGGTGCGCCTTCCAAGGCTTCCTGTTCTGACCGGTTCGGGAAGTTCTCTCATCAGGCCTTTTTCTATCAGAGTACTGATGTTTGTTGTGACTGTTGGCAGAGTAAGTCCGAGATCAGAAGCAATCTCGATTCTGGATACAGGGCTTTTAAGGTAAACAGCTTCCCTGATAAGGAATTGATTGGTCGTTTTGATTCTGGGGAGATTGTTACCCCTCACTTTTATTCTCATGGCCGATTCCCACCTGAAAATGATTTCTTACTTAATTATAAAAACTAATTAATTATTTACAACTTTTATTTAGGCCGAATGGGCAAAAAATTCGAAAAAGACGGGATTTGTCGCTCACCTACTATGGGTGGAAGGGCACTCCAGACAAAGATAGGCACAACTGCAACCATTTTGAAGAAAAAGATCTCATTTGGTTGCAAAGATTCAAAAAAACTGCAACTTATTTCTAAATAAATCTGAAAAAAGTTGCAAACACCTTTTGCCGTCGCTTGGTTCAAGTCCCTCGTTTCCCCTTGAAATTGAAAAAACCCAGTGAGCTGTAAGACATCAGCCATGTCTTACCACCCTCTGGGCTTTTTCAATACCGGAGACGGGACTTGAACCCGTACGCCTGTGAGGACACAAGATTTTGAGTCTAGCGCGTCTACCAATTCCGCCACTCCGGCAGGTCGGGTTTCATATTATATGTTCTGTTGTTATGAGTCCAGCCTTTCCAGTTCTTTTGTCAGAATATCTATAAGGGCTTCTGTTTCGGTGTTTCTTTCCTTCAGAGCGGCAATAACATCGTTTATTCCGATCTCTTCCTTGGTGTAACTGACAAGCAACTGTTTGTAAGCCTGACAGAGGCCGAAAAGCTGCTCTCTGGGATCGAATACATGCTTGTATTCCTTGTGGTCGAAGATAAAAACATCGAGGTGGGCCAGAGCTTTCCTGGCAAAAAGAGTCAGCTCATTAATCTTACTCACGTACTTTAACTGGCCCTTTTTGTTCTTCCTCATCTCCCTCTGGAGATAAAGATTTTTTACTCTCAACTTTTCCAGAACTTTTCTGGTTCTGGCCATCTGGTTACCGCGGACACCGAACAAACGTGCCATGAAGTAGGAAACAAGGAACAGGACTAACCAGACAGCTATTATCTTAATTGCTTCGATATATTCGGCTCTCATTTCTTGCCCTCCTTGTCGCGGTAACTGACAGAAATCTGCTGGTAAGGAACATTGTAACCCTTGGACTTGAGAACTTCAAAAGTCTGTTCAGTCATATCCCATGTAACAGGCCAGTAGTTTTCCTTCCTGACCCAGAACCTGAGAATATGGGTTATGCTGCTTGAATCATCCATGTTGTAGTGATCGGTAGGTGCTGGGGTATCGAGGATCAACTCGTTCTTTGAAGCAAGCTTGAGAAGGATATCGCGTATCTTCTCCTGATTGGCCTCGTAATCTGTGTTGATTTTTATATCAACCCTGCGCATATCGTTGGAAGAAATGTTGATTATGGTGTTTGAGTAAACATTGCTGTTGGGAATGAATACACGCTTTCCGTCAGGGGTATTGATGACAGTATGAAGAAGGTTTATCTCCTGTACAGTACCCGTGGTTCCGCCGATATCCACCAGATCGTTGACCTTGAACGGATGAGTTACTGCAAGCAGTATTCCGTTTGCAATACCACCGATGATGTTCTGTACGGCAAGTCCTATAGCAAGAGTGACTGCCGAAAGCGTTGTCACTATACCGTTGATGCTAACTCCCAGATGATTCAAAGCATGTATCATCAGGAAAAGATAGAGCAGGAAACGCACCAGTGTGAGAATGAAATTCACAAGTGCTTTGTCCAGCTTGCTTGAAACAAGGGCTACCTTGACTATCTTCATTATGTTTCTGACAGTAAGGACTCCCAGAAAAAACATAATCGCCATAACAACCAGATTCATTCCGGAGTTTCTGATTATGTTCAAAATGTCATTCAATGTCTGTTGAGTTTCCATTGCCGCTACCCCTCTCCATGTTGGAGGCAAGTCTTGTAAACTCCTCCTGATGCTCACGGAGTTTGTCTATTTCTTCCTTCTCCCTCTGCATACGCATAGAAAGATCCGCTATCTGCTTTTCAATTGTGGCCTTCTGCTGTTCTAGCATGCTCACCTGGTTGGAATACTGGTCATAGCTTGCCTTGTGAACGTTGATCTGTTTCTGCGCATCATAGTAGTTCAGATTCAGATTCTGTCTTTCACGGCGCCTCAGTTCCTGTCTGAGCCTTGTGCATGCATTCTTAAGTTCTGCAGGAGCATCCTCATCAAGCCATTCGTCAATTGTCGCACTGATGATTTTACCGTACTCAGTGTACTTCTCGTCAATCTGAACAGACAGTTCGTCATTGCGGAAAGTATAGTCCTTCAAAACCCTGTCGGCATTTTCAACCTCAGATGCATCGGGAGCCTGCTTTCCGGTCTGGCCCATACGCTCCGAACAGACACCCAGTTTCTCATAAAGCTCTTCAGCCCTTGCTCCGGGGACCCTGGCCTTGTCAGATTCTGCATAAAGGCGTTTTCCCGTGTTCATGAAAACAGTCTGAAGCGTACCCTTGAGCCTGTCCTGAGCACGCTGATAGAAAGCTGCAACAAGACCTCCCTTCTTCATCTTCTGGTCATATGAATCAAGGGTCGCGTTGAACTGGTTCACTTCTTCCATGCAGGGCAAAAGCTCTTCAGGGAGTGTGCCGGCCTGCATAACCTCTGCAGCTACAGCTCCAAGAGCCGCATAGCTCAACTCAAGCTGTCTGCCTATGTTTTTAAGTTCGATATCGCTCTTATTCTTAAGGTCAACTCTACTTTGGAGCTTTTCAATTTCAACTTCAAGCTCCTCCTTAAGCTGCACCAGCGAGCAGATTTCCTCAAAAACAACGTTGCTTTCCGGGCAGTCTATGGCACGGTGATAGGTGCACGCAATGCGTCCCAGGTTGCAGTAAAGGGTATTGAGAGTGCTGTCTGTTCTGCTTATTTCCTGCTTAAGAGAATCTATCTCAAAATTGAGTCCGGCCATACCGCCGATATTTTATCATATTGAGACTTTCTAGTAAATTTAGTATCATTCACGGGATATAAATCCTTTAAGGAGAAACATAATGGCAGATGCCTCTTCTGAAATAAAAGCACTTGTTGAAGAGATGAAACTCTACAACAACCCTGAAGAACTTGAGAAGACAAGAAGCTTCATCAGAAAGAACGTTCCTCTCTCAATGAGGGGCTATCTTCTTGCCTATCTCTACATCAAAATGCCCCACTCATCAAGGAGGGAGCAGACCTTAGGCGGTTCTTCACTTTATGTAAACGTAGGTAAGGCAAGCAGGTCAAATTCAAAGGAACTTGCAGCCTTCATTGTTTCCGAATCAGGAATCAGCGAATCTGATATCCTCGGAATCTCATTCAGACAGAACTATTCTTTTGTCAACGTCAAAACGGACCTTGCCAAGACAATCATTGAGAAAGTGAACGGCAAAGAGTTCCGTGGCAGAAAAGTAAAAATCAACTTCAGTAAAGAAAAAGAAAACTGAAAAAGATCAAAAGCAAAAGGCCGGCTTCAATGCCGGCCTTCGTTTTGGTTCTTGCAGTCCATGCACAACAGTGCATAAGGAAGGGCTCTGAGCCTTTCTTCCGGAATCTTACGTCCGCACTGGGCACAAACACCGTATTTACCGTTACGGATTCTGACAAGAGCCTGTTCAACAGCCTTGAGTCTATTTGCATCAACTTTGCTGATGGCTTCCATCTTCTTGGTAGCCAGATCATCCGTTGCAAGATCAATGCTGTCCTTGATCCCTGAGGATCCGACAACATTCCTGAAATCCTGATCAGCCTCCGCAATCTTGCCCTGCAGTTTGTCCTGCATATCAAGAAGCAGAGTCTCCATTTCTTGTTCAAAAGGTGTCAGTTCGTAAGACATAACAACACATAATATGTGGCATGTTTACGGAATCGTCAAGTTGTTTTTTCCTGTGGAAAGAGAACATCGTCATATTCTACCTGTTTTCTGCCTCTGTTCTCAGCTTTCATGCGGCGTTTGAGGGATGATCCACTGGACATCATGATGGCAATTCCCCTGGTGGAATCCATGTTGGCAAAGACAATCTGCAGAATACTGATGATAGGTACCGCAAGGAACATTCCCACAATTCCCCAGACGTAGCCGAAAATACTCAGGCTTACAAGAATGACAAACGGACTGAGGTTCAACTGGTTTCCCTGAACTCTCGGGTCAAGAATATTTCCGATAATCATCTGGGTCGCGATTGTGCCTGCAGCAACTATAAGAATCGGAGTCCAGTTGGGAAGGAACTGCAGTACGGCCATGAGGATTGTGATTGCGGTAACTATGATGCTTCCGAATGTTGGAATGAAGTTGAGAAGAACTGCAAGAACACCCCAGAGGAAGGCAAGATCAAGTTTTGCAACCAGGGCAATACCGTAGAACAGAACTCCCGTTATAAGACTGAGGACGAACTTTGTTCCAAGGTACTTTGAAACCTGGCGGTTGATTCTGTCCAGCATCATGGAAACCTTTTCCGGATTGTCTTTGTTCTGGGACACAGCCGTCAATTTGGGCACGATTGTATGTCTTTCAAGAAGCAGAAAAACTGCAAGCAGTATAGTTACAACAGCGTTTTTTGCAATCTGAATGGCAGATGCTGATACAGATCTGAGAATGGGCATCAAGGTACTTGCCCAGTCAATATTGAACAGTTTGGCTATGCTGTCGGCATCCTCAACGTCACGCAGATGACTGATTACGTTCATAAGGTACGCATCCAGGAAGTTGATACGGTGCGTGTACGAAGGAATGATTCCGATAAGTTGGTTTACCGTATAGAGAATGAACCAGACAACGCCTGTAACAATGATGATAATCAGCAGGATGGCAATCAAGGTTGCAATAAATCCCTTTACGTGAATCCTTTCAAGGGCTGTTACAAAGGGAAGCATCATGAGGAAGATGAAGACCGACAGAATAAGGTTGATGGACACACTGGAAGTAACTTTGCATATTGTCAGAATTCCAATTGCAAGAATAACGAAAAGTCCGTTTCTGATCTGTTTAAGGTACTTGTCCTTCATGGCCGCCTCTGCTACAACTTTAATGTATAGCATACTATGGAAAAGAGCGCAAATCTAGACAGGATAGAGGTAATACTCGTGGATACACAGGACGGTGCAAATATCGGCAGCGCCTGCCGTGCCATGAAGACAATGGGACTGAGCCATCTGACCCTGGTAACCAGTGCAACATACGATGAAAACCGTGTAAGAACACTGGCCCTTCATGCTTCAGATCTTTGGGAAAACCGCAAGGAGTTCAGAACCCTTGAAGAAGCCATCAGCGACAGCGTGCTTGCCGTTGCAGCAACCAGAAGGCATGGAAAATACCGCAAGATGAGTTGCGTAACCCCGGAAGAGCTTGCCCAGAGGGTGACAGTTACTCCAAAGGGAAAAATCTCAATTGTTTTCGGATGCGAATCAAGCGGACTCACCGATCAGCAGGTCAGACTCTGCTCCATGGTGGTAACCATCCCCACAAGTGACGCCTTTCCCTCTCTGAACCTTGCACAGGCTGTGCAGATTATCTGCTATTCCCTCTTCTCGAATCTGAAGAAGTATCCGTCAGGCGGAAACATTGTGAATCTTGAACGTGTAAACGTTGCAGCAAAAAAGTGTTTTGACGCCCTTGAGGAGATAGGTTATTTCAAATCAGATGAGGAACGCGCCTATACTCTGGAATTTCTGAAAGACCAGTTTGCACGCAGTGCAATGACTGAATCAGAGATCAAGAGATTTGAGAAAATCTTTACCAAACGTACTGCGGTTGCAAAATTCAAAAAGTGATTACCACTTTGCAAGAAGATCAAGAACTTCCTGATAATCCTTGGCCTCGGCATCTACATTGATACCCGACTTCTCATAAAGCAGCTTCACATAGCTGAGAATCACCTTGGCTTCCTGTCTGTCAGACATCTCTCCAAGAGTTACTGTTGTCCATACGGGTTTGACCGCGCTGCCGTTTCTTCCCTCATAGACCGAGTATTTATCAATTGCGTTCTTGAATTTGTCTGCAACCCATTTTTTCTGCATAGAAGCCAGCTCGGAAACCCTTTTCTTGGCACTCCAGTTTCTTGAATACAGTGCCTCTGCAAGACAACGGTATGTAACAACCCTTATCTCTCCCTTGGGAATGGTATCAACTGCAGCACGGAAGTAACTGACTGCACTTGATGTGGATTTGAAAGGATGTCTCCAGTAAACCTCTCCAAGGGCATGCCAGGCTTCGGAAAAGTCCGTGTTGCCAAGCTGGTTGATTATCTTATCAAGATCGTTGAGCATTGTATCAACGCCATTAAGCTGTGAAGAAAGACCTCTTGTCTGGCAATCACGTCCTGTACACGCAACGTGCCACAGAAGGCAGTTTTTGTTTGTAGGATCGGCCTCCATGCCAAGCTCTGCATACTTGATTCCCTTTGCGTACCAGGTTCTCTTGTCTGCAGTCTTTTCCTGATCCGAACCGATATAGCAGGCAAAAAGGCTCATGCGCCAGTATATTTCCGCCTTCTCCTGATCGGAAGCTGTCGGAAGCAGTTTCTCAAGTTCATCCAGAGAAGAGCGCCATTTGGCCTTATCGTCAAAATTCTTTGTATAGTCATCCAGATTCAGTGCAAAAACTGCACTGCAAGCCAAAACAACAGTCAGAAAGACAACTAAAAAACGTTTCATAAAACCAATGATAACATATATGTCCGGTTTGATTCATCAATGTCTTTGAGTTAGAATAAAAGTATGTTCAACCGCTCCAGAAGAATCAGGGAATTAAGCAAGAAACTTGAAACATTTGAACCCTACGAAACCAATGAGAGAGGTGACAGGCTGATAAAACTCCACATTAACGATGTGGACTACTTTCTGTCTCCGCTTTCAGTGGATGGAGTGCCGTGTATAAGCGATGAAACAGCCTTCCTTCTGAACTACTACCTGAAGAACATGTCGGTAGACAGCGATGAGAAGATATTCTTTGAGATTACAGGTCACAACCTCAGTCTTGCAGAGCAGGAGCTGTACAGAAAGGCAATCAAGAACTACTACCGCGAGGAATTTCTGGATGTCCAGGATGATATGAAGTTGAACAGGCGCAACACTATCCTGATGCTGATTTCAGGTGCTTTCTTCATTCTTCTCAGAATCCTCCTTCCCCTTACAATCGGCTGGAGAATGGACTTTCTGGAACCGATAAACATTGTTGCATGGGTCTTTCTCTGGGAAGCTGTTGAGCTTCAGATTTTCAAACGCCCGAAGCTTAAGGAAATCCAGATAAGAAACTTGAAAATCCTTGAAGCAGAAATAGAATTCAAGGAAAAGGTGCGTCCGG
>Ga0265299_10006055_pt1 | contig 11102 bp, 10 predicted proteins | sample AusTroGonzalo_MG_4_FD_193485 | JGI IMG/M metagenome (GOLD analysis project Ga0265299, IMG submission 193485) | Bovine rumen microbial communities from tropical cattle in Woodstock, Queensland, Australia - Gonzalo_02 | ecosystem: Host-associated > Mammals > Digestive system > Stomach > Rumen ...
GCTCATCGAGGGCTGCGACGTGTCGGAGGAGAGCTTCGACGCCAAGGACGGCGTCATGTGCAATTCCGGCTTCCTGAACGGCATGACCGTGAAGCAGGCCATCGAGGCGGCGAAGGACTACGTCGAGGCCCACGGCCTCGGCCGGCGCAAGACCAACTACCGCCTGCGCGACGCCATCTTCTCGCGCCAGCGCTACTGGGGCGAGCCTTTCCCGATCTGCTACAAGGACGGCATCCCCACGCCGCTCCCGCTGTCCGCGCTGCCGCTGCAGCTGCCGGAGATCGACTCCTTCAAGCCGTCGCCGGACGGCGAACCGCCGCTCGCCCGCGCCAAGGACTGGACCTGGGACGGCTACCCCCTGGAGAAGAGCACGATGCCGGGTTTCGCCGGCTCCAGCGCCTACTATCTCCGCTACATGGATCCCCACAACGACGGCGCCCTCGTCAGCCGCGAGGCCGATGAATACTGGCGCAACGTCGACCTGTATATCGGCGGCACCGAGCACGCCACGGGCCACCTCATCTACTCCCGTTTCTGGAACAAGTTCCTCTACGACCTCGGCTATGTCTGCGAGGACGAGCCGTTCAAAAAGCTCATCAACCAGGGCATGATCCAGGGCCGGTCCAACTTCGTGTACCGCGTGGTCGGGACCAACACCTTCGTCTCCCTGGGCCTCAAGGACCAGTATGAGACCACCGAGATCCACGTGGACATCAACATCGTGCGCAACGACCGCCTCGACCTGGAGGCCTTCCGCGCCTGGCGGCCGGAGTTCGCCGACGCCGAGTTCATCCTCGAGGACGGCGAGTACATCTGCGGCTGGGCCGTGGAGAAGATGAGCAAGTCCATGTTCAACGTCGTCAATCCCGACGTCATCTGCGACACCTACGGCGCCGACACGCTCCGCCTCTACGAGATGTTCCTCGGCCCGCTCGAGCAGAGCAAGCCCTGGGACACCAAGGGCATCGACGGCGTGTCCCGCTTCCTGAAGAAGTTCTGGCGCCTTTACACCGACCGCGAAGGCTTCGTCGTCACGGACGAGAAGGCGACGCCGGCCGAGCTGAAGATCCTGCACCGCCTGATCGGCAAGGAGCAGGAGGACATCGAGAACTTCTCCTTCAACACGACCATCAGCGCCTTCATGATCGCGGTCAACGAACTGTCGGCCGCCGACTGCCACAAGCGTGAGATCCTCGAGCCGCTCTGCGTGCTCCTCTCGCCCTTCGCCCCGCACGTGGCCGAGGAGCTCTGGGAGCAGCTCGGACACCGTGAGAGCATCACGGGCGCCCGTTTCCCGGAGTACGTCGCCGCCTACACGGTGGAGGACAGCGTGACCTACCCGGTCCAGTTCAACGGCAAGGTGCGCTTCACGGTGGACCTGCCGAAGAGCGCCGCTCCCGCGGAAGTCGAGGCGGCCGTGCGCGGCATGGAGCAGACCGCCAAATGGGTGGGCGACCAGCAGATCGTCAAGGTCGTGGTGGTGCCCGGCCGCATCATCAACATCGTCGTGAAATGAGTCGGAAAGTCATCCTCCATACCGTCTGGGAATACCTGATCCTGACCCTCGCCTGCTTCTTCTTCGCGATGGCGTGGGAGTGCTTCATGATTCCCAACGGGATGTCCGCGGGTGGCATGATGGGTCTGTGCACCGTCGTCCAGTATGCGACCGGCGGCCTGATTCCGGCCCAGTATTCCTATATCGCCATCAACGCGGCCCTCATCATCATCGCCGTAATCGCGATGGGCATCGGTTTCGGTTTCAAGACCATCTGGTGCATCCTGATTTCCAGCCTCATCATGGGCGCCATCTCCAAGACGGACGCGCTCCACGCCATTCCCGGTTCCTTCTTCTTCATGGAGGAACGCCTGCTCATCCCGGTCGTGGCCGGCGTGTTCGAGGCGGTGGGACTGGGGCTCGTGCTGCGCTACGGCGGCAGCACGGGCGGTACGGATATCATCGCCCTGATGGTCAACAAGTACTGGCCGGTGTCGCTGAGCATGGTGTTCCTGGTGTCCGACGTGCTCATCTGCGCCCTGTTGCTCTTCCTGCCGGAGAAGAACTTCTCCGACATGTGCTACGGCCTCACGGAGGTGGTCATCTTTTCGCTGGTGATCGAGATCGTGGTGGGCGGCAAGCGCTCGTCCTACCAGTTGCTCGTCTTCTCGCAGCATTACGACAAGATCGCCGACCACATCATCAACAACATGGACCGCGGCGTGACCATCCTCAAGGCCCAGGGCTGGTATACCAAGGCCGACAAGAACGTCCTGCTGATCCTCATCAACCAGGCGCAGATGTCCGAGATCTCCCGGGTGATCAAGGAGATCGACCCGCGCGCCTTCATGTCCATTTCCCCGACCCACAACGTCTATGGCGAGGGTTTCGGGGAGATCAAGACGGGCGTCCACCTGAAAAAGAAGAAAAACAATGAACAGTAAGCAATTCTTTCTCGGGCTCAAGGAATACACCCTTATCACCCTCGGCGTGACGATGTACGTGATGGGGTGGATCATCTTCCTGATTCCGAACAATATGATCGGCGGCGGCGTGACGGGTCTGGGCTCCATCGTCCAGTATGCCACCAACGGCGTCATCAAGATCGGTTATACCTATTTCGTCGTCAACGCGGGCCTGCTGGTCGCGGCGCTCTTCACGCTGGGCCGCAGCTTCGGCGCCAAGTCCATCTATGCCATCCTGCTGACCTCCGTGCTGCTCAACGCCGCGCAGGGAATCTTCCCGCAGCAGCTCATCCAGACGCTGGCGCTGGACAACGGAAAGCTCATGTGCACCATCATGGGCGGCATCATGGTCGGTATCGGCATCGGCCTGTCGATGTCGCAGGGCGGCAGTACGGGCGGTACGGACATCATCGCCCTGATCGTCAACAAATACCGCAACGTCTCGCCCGGGCGCATGATCCTCATTCTGGACGCCGTCATCATCCTGTCCTCGCTGCTGGTTCCTTCCTACATGGCGGACGGCACGCTGATGGCCTGGCCGGACAAGATTACGACCGTGGTCTACGGTTTCATCCTGATCACGATCGTGAGCACGGTGCTTGACCTCTATCTGACGGGTTCGCGCCAGTCGGTGCAGATCTTCGTGCTTTCGCCGAAGTACGCCGAGATCGCGGACGCCATCACCAACGACCTGCACCGTGGCGTGACTGTGTTTAACGGTAAAGGCTGGTATACCAAGCATGACACCGAAGTGGTCATGGTCATCACCCGCAAGTCGGACCTGAATGTTTTCCTGAAATACATCAATTCCATCGACCCGAACGCCTTTATCTCCGTTACCTCGGTTACAGGCGTGTACGGACAGGGTTTTGACAAATTCAAGTCCAGGAGTAAAAAATAATTTCAGACAAAAAATCACAATATTTTTATATACCCCCTAGCTGTCCCCCTACGTCTCGGGGGACTTTTTTATTTTTGTCGCAGACCAAAATTTCCCGCAAATGAAAATGACACTGAAACCTGACTTTTCTATCTATCGTTGCGTCTGCGCCATTTCCTTTTTATGTTTACCGTTTCCGTGCGCCGTCGGCTATTTGCTCACGGGCGTCTTTCCCGGGCCGGCCAGCCTGACGGCCGGCGTGCTCACGGCCAGCGCGGTGCTCCTGCTGCTGCCGATCATGGACGAGTACGTGAAGCCGGCGCTGAACTATGCGCTGGCGATCCTGGGCGTGTGCGCGGCCGGGGTGCTCGGGGGACTGTCCGTTCGCGTCTGGCTTGGCCTGGTGCTGGCGCTCTATGGCCTCTGCCTGCTGCGCCGCTGCCGGACGCGCTACGCGTCGCTGCAGCCGCTCTTCCGCAACATGTCGGTGTGGTACAGCGTGGAGAACCACGCGCGCTACAGCTATTCCATGGCGCTGTATCTGCTGGCGCTGGCGCTTCCCGGCGCGGCGGCGCCGGACTGGGTGTCCTGGATTCCGCTGCCCTTCGCCCTGACGCTCTACGTGCTCCTGCTGGTCCGCGTCTACACGGGCCGGACCTGCTTCCTGCGGCCGGCGCGGGAGCTGGAAATCAAGGAACTGATCCGGGGCAATCTCCGGACGGCCCCGTTTCAGTCAGGGGACAAGACGGAAGAGATGGCGCGGATGTCGCGTCTCTACGCGCGCGTGGTTACGTTAATGGAGCAGAAACGCCCGTTCCTCGCCGGCGGCTTCGGCCTGGGCGACCTGGCCGGCGCCGTGTTCACCAACCGCGGCTACCTGTCGCGGGCCATCAACATCCTGTCCGGCCGGAACTTCAATCAGTTCGTCAACTATTTCCGCGTGCGCTACGGGGCGGAACTGATCCGCAAGGATCCCAACCTGCGCCTGATCAGCGTGGCGCAGATGTGCGGCTTCCGCTCGACGCAGTCGTTCAACGCGGCCTTCAAGGTGAACATGGGCGAGACGCCCTCGAAGTATCAGGAGCGGATCCGATCGCAGAAGTTTACAAAATGAATTTTGCAAACTTCTGCGAAGTTATGATCGGGGGGCGTTCCCCCCGAACCCCCTGCGTCGCTGCGCTTCGATACTACTATTCGGCGAACCTCCAACTTTCCGGCACCGGCGCTTCGACGACCATCTCCTCCTTGCGGACGGGATGCGTGAAGCGGATCTGCCGGGCGTGGAGGCAGATGCCTCCGTCGGGGTTGGAGCGCGGCGCGCCGTACTTCAGGTCGCCCTTGATCGGGCAGCCCAGGTGGGCGAGCTGGCAGCGGATCTGGTGGTGCCGGCCGGTCAGCAGCTCCACCTCCACGAGGTGGTAGCGGTCGGTGCTGCGCAGATAGCGGTAGTTGAGCTTCGCGAGCTTGGCCTCGGGGTAGCGTCCCGGCTTGGGCGCCGCGCCGTCCGCCACGATGTAGGACTTGTTCTGCTGCTCGTTCCGGTTGAGCCAGCCCTCCAGGTGCCCCTCGTGCGGCTCCGGCAGGGTGCAGCAGAGGGCCCAGTAGGTCTTGTGGACGGTGCCGTCGCGGAAGGCGGCCGTCAGGCGCTCCAGCGCCTTGGAGGTCTTCGCCAGCAGGCATACCCCGCTAACGGGCCGGTCCAGGCGGTGCGGCAGCCCCAGGAAAACCTTGCCCGGCTTGCCGTCCCGCTGCGCGATGAAGGCCTTGTACGCCTCCGTCAGACACTCGTCTCCGGTCTTGTCCCCCTGCGTAATCTCCCCCACGCGCTTGCACACCACCAGCAGATGGTTATCCTCAAACAGGATCCGCCCCTGCAGATCCTCGAACTCCTCTTTGCTCAGTTGCCTATACTCCATACCGCAAAGATAACGAAATTATGGAGGAGATGTAAAACTTGACATTTATGTAAATTTCTTTAACTTTGTACGAAAATGAAAAAGAGAACCACATTAGAGTTGTTGGAACAGTCAGAGAAAGTCAGTTTGTATTCGATCAGTTTTGAGATGGATCGCACGACGGAATTCGAACGCTTCTTGAGTAAGTTTGAAGAGGAGGCTTCGCTCAATCCTGATTACCAGAGAATCCTCTATGCCATTTCGGTCATATTGGACAAAGGAGCGCTGGAGCGATATTTCCGGCCGGAGGGGAAGATTGCTGATAATGTTTACGCGTTACCCGTAGAGACTGGAAAGATTCGGTTGTATTGCCTGCGGATTTCTGATGAAGTGTTGATTCTGGGCAATGGTGATGTAAAACAGACGGCGACTTACGAAGAGGACGCAAGATTGTATGGATATGTCCTCGAATTGCAGAATTTTGACAGACTGCTCCGGAAAGATATCGAAGATGGAATCGTTACGATTGAGGAGCGGGAACTCACGAATATCGAGGACAAAGAGTATATGATATGAAACGAAATGAACAGTTTCACAAACAATTAGAACAGGTTTCCCCGGAAGTGAGGCGGGAGATGGATTGGTCTTGCGCCATCGTTGACAGGATTGATGCCATCCTCAGGCAGAAGGGGCTCACGCAACGGGAACTGGCGGCTCGGATAGGCTGTAATGAATCTCAGATTACCCGCTGGACCCGGGGATTCCCGAACTTTACGCTGAATGCCCTGGCCAAGTTGTCGGTAGCTCTCGGGGAACCGCTAATTCAGATCCCTGGCCAGGAATAATTCAGTCCGTGATCGCGCGGGAGTCGCAGGCGGCCGGGCTAACGTCGGGGAAGGGCGGGGCTTTCCGGCTAATCCTTCCCCTCCTATAAGCCTGCCCACCTGCGCTCCCGTCGCTTTATCGGGGGGCGCGTTCACGCATTAGGTGTCCAGTAAACCTGCATTCTACGCGTTGTGCGTGGATACCTGTCGGGGGATTTGGCTCAAATGGGGTGTTTGAAGGGGGAGGTGTACAGCTGGACGGCACAGAAGGCCGTTTTGCTGGACACCTCCCCCTCGTGTGGGTTGCGGCGGCCGGCAGGAAGGTTGTGCGGGGGCCTGCGCACGTTGGCCTGTGCTGTCGGGGGCCGTGGGAAGGGTGCGTGGGAACGGCCGCCGCGGGGCCTTCGGAGCCGGGTAGGGCGGCAGGGTGGTGGCGGACAAGCGTTTTGTCGCTTGGACGGCACCAGCCCTGCTGCCCCCGGCGGAGAAGGCGAGTTGGGTTAGCCCACCGGTCATTGAATGACAAATTGTCAGAAAAATGGTGGTGGCAAAGGTTTTGATGATGGGATATCCGGCCTGCCGGAGGTGGCAGGTGACTGACAAGAATTTTTAAAAGTACAATATTATGGGAAAAATCATCGGAATTGACCTCGGTACCACGAACTCCTGCGTGGCCGTGATGGAAGGCAACCAGCCGACCGTCATCATCAACGACGAAGGCGCGCGCACCACGCCGTCCGTCGTCGCATTCACGGAGAATGGCGAACGCAAGGTGGGCAACCCCGCCAAGCGCCAGGCCATCACCAACCCTCACAACACGATCTTCTCCATCAAGCGCTTCATGGGCGAGACCTATGACCAGGTGGACAAGGAAATCTCCCGCGTGCCGTACAAAGTGGCCCGCGGCGAGAACAACACCCCGCGCGTCGACATCAGCGGACGCCTCTACTCTCCGCAGGAGATCTCCGCGATCATCCTCCAGAAGATGAAGAAGACGGCCGAAGATTACCTCCGCCAGGAGGTCACCGAGGCGGTTATCACCGTCCCGGCCTACTTCTCCGACTCGCAGCGCCAGGCCACCAAGGAGGCCGGCAAGATCGCGGGCCTGGACGTCAAGCGTATCATCAACGAGCCGACGGCCGCGGCCCTCGCCTACGGCCTCGACAAGAAGAACAAGAACATGAAGGTCGCCGTCTATGACCTGGGCGGCGGTACGTTCGATATCTCCATCCTGGAACTCGGCGACGGTGTCTTCGAAGTGAAGTCCACCAACGGCGACACCCACCTGGGCGGCGACGACTTCGACCAGGCCATCATCGAATGGCTGGCCCGCGAGTTCGCGACCGACAACGGCGGCATCGACTTGAAGAAAGACCCGATGGCCCTCCAGCGCCTGAAAGAGGCGGCCGAGAAGGCCAAGATCGAGCTCTCCAACGCGGCCAGCGCCGAGATCAACCTGCCGTACATCACGGCGGTGGACGGCATGCCGAAGCACCTGGTGAAGACCCTGACCCGCGCCAAGTTCGAGGCCCTCTGCGACGACCTCTTCCGCCGCAGCATCGAGCCTTGCCGCAAGGCCCTCGAGGACGCCCACCTGAGCGCCTCCGAGATTGACGAGGTCCTCCTCGTCGGCGGCTCCACCCGTATCCCGAAAGTCCAGGAGATGGTCAAGGAATTCTTCGGCAAAGAGCCGAACAAGAGCGTGAACCCGGACGAGGTGGTCGCCATCGGTGCCGCCATCCAGGGCGGTGTGCTCGCCGGCGACGTCAAGGACGTCCTGCTGCTCGACGTCACCCCGCTGTCCCTCGGCATCGAGACCCTCGGCGGCGTGATGACCAAGCTCATCGAGTCCAACACCACCATCCCGGTCCACAAGGAGCAGGTCTTCTCCACGGCGGCCGACAACCAGCCGTCCGTCGAGATCCGCGTCCTGCAGGGCGAGCGCCCCATGGCCAAGGACAACAAGCAGATCGGTATCTTCCACCTCGACGGCATCGCCCCGGCGCCGCGCGGCATCCCGCAGATCGAAGTCTCCTTCGACATCGATACCAACGGCATCCTGAGCGTGTCCGCGAAGGACAAGTCCACCGGCAAGGAGCAGCACATCCGCATCGAGGCCTCCAGCGGCCTGAGCGACGCCGAGATCCAGCGCATGCGCGACGAGGCCAAGGCCAACGAGGCCGCCGACAAGGCGGAGAAGGAGCGCGCCGACAAGCTGAACAACGCCGACGCCATGGTCTTTCAGACCGAGCGCAACCTCAAGGAGTACGGCGACAAGATTCCGGCCGACAAGCGTTCCGCCATCGAGTCCGCCTGCGCTGACCTGAAGAAGGCCGTCGACGAGAAGAACATCGAGGCGATCGACAGCGCCAACGCTGCGCTCGAGGCTGCCTGGCACGCCGCTTCCGAGGATATGGCCAAGGCCGCGCAGGGCGGCCCGCAGGCCGGACCTCAGGGTCCGCAGGGCGGTCCGCAGGGTGGCCCGACCGGTCCTCAGCCGGACTACGGAAACAATGCTCCTGATGAGCAGTAAGCGCCTTCGCGCTTACTGCTCATAGAGCCCCCGATGACAGGGGGAAGAATCCCCCTGACCCCCTCGGTCGGCAGGCCTCCGAACATACGAGTAAAGGCAGCCATTTGGCTGCCTTTATTCGTATCATTAAGGTGTAAGAGAAAGGAATTACTCCTCCTCCAGACGCAGGTGCTGTACGTAGATAGCCTTCTGCTTCGCAATGCGGCGGACCTCCGACGGCTTCTGGAAGTTCTTGCGGGCGCGCATCTCGCGGACGGCACCGGTCTTCTCGAATTTACGCTTGAACTTTTTGAGAGCGCGCTCGATATTTTCGCCTTCTTTGACGGGAACGATGATCATTGCTTTTACACCTCCTTTTTTCTTTGGGGATGCAAAGGTAGCAATTTATTTTAACATTCCAACAAATTCTTTCATTCCTTCGGTAGCGACCTTCTTGATGTGGTGCACTCGCTTGTCGAAGAGCGTCACGTCGGCCGGATCGATCAGATAGACAGGCGCTTCCGGCCTGGCGTAGCGGTACAGCCCGGCGGCGGGATAGACCTGCAGCGAGGTGCCCACGATCAGCACGATGTCGGCCGCGGCCACCAGCTCCACCGCGCGCTCGATCTTGGGCACGGCTTCGCCGAAGAAGACGATGTGCGGGCGGTACTGCGCGCCGTTCGGCGCCTTGTCGCCCAGATGGACAGCCTCGTAGCCGACGTCCACGACATATTTCTCGGAGAACCCGTCGTAGTCGTTGCAGGTGTTCTCCGGCCGGACCTTGGTGGCCTCGCCGTGCAGGTGCACGACGTGCGTGGAGCCGGCGCGCTCGTGGAGATTGTCCACGTTCTGCGTGATCACGTCCACGGTGTAGTCCTTCTCCAGCCCCGCGATCAGCTTGTGGGCCTCGTTGGGCTCCACCAGGCGCAGCTTCTCGCGCTGCATGTTGTAGAAATCCAGCACCAGGCCCGGGTTCTGCGCCCAGCCCTCGGCGGAAGCGACCACCATCGGGTCGTAATTGTCCCAGAGCCCGCCGTTGTCCCGGTAGGTTCCCAGACCGCTTTCGGCGCTGACGCCGGCACCGGTCAGGACGGCAATTCTCTTTTTCATTCGAGCGGCATGTTAAAGTAATACTTGCGTACCCAGTATTCGAAGAGCGGATCCAGCAGGACCGGGGTCTCGTCCTCGTCGAAGAACACGATTTCCTTCTTGCAGAGGGCGTCCTTGAGGCGCCGCACGTTGGCCGAGGAGTTGAGGTCGTAGCTGCGGATGATCTCCGCGCTGCTGAAGCGCTTGTGGCCGTCCAGGATGGCGCGCAGCAGGCTCACCTGGAAGGTGGTCAGGTCGTTCATCATGGACACGAAGCGGGTCTCGTGGACGGAGACCAGGCAGCCCAGCGCCTCGTTCAGGATCTGCTCCATGATATAGCCGCGCGAGAGCGAGTCGCAGATGGCGCTGAAGTGGTTGATATACCAGATGTTGCCCCGGAAGAGCCGGCACACGCCCAGCAGCAGGTCGCGGTCCACGACCTTGCCCGTGGCCAGGAAGCCCTTCACGACGTGTTCGATGATGTCCTTGGTGTCGACGGGCGGGAGGCTGATGCGCTCGACCTTGCGCCAGAACCAGCGCTTGACGCCGAAGATCTCGTGCATCGCGTTCACCTGCGAGCCCAGGAAAACGTAATTGGCGCAGCCGGCTAGCTCCTCCGGCAGGGTCTTGAAGGTCTCCTCCAGCAGCTGGCAGGCGCGGTCGCCGTCTTCCGTCAGCATGACGTTCTGGAATTCGTCGAGCACGACGATGCGGCGCACGCCCGTCCGGCGGCCGATGCGGTAGGGGAGCAGGAAGGCGGCGCGCAGGTCTTCGTCGTCCGGCGTGCCGGACCAGGAAAGGACTTCGCCGTAGGTGCTGAAGCGGTTCCCGTCGAAGACGAGATGCGTCCCCGCGAGCAGCTCCTGCGCCGCCTGTTCATAGTCGGCGGCGCTGCGGCCGGCGGTCAGGAGGGCGCTGGTCGCAAGGCGCATCGCGAACGCGGACAGCGCCCGGATGTCCAGCAGGCTCAGCTGGACGGGCTCGAAGCGGGTCCCGGCGGATTTCATGGTGTAGAAGCCCTGCTGCACGAGCGATTTGCGGCCCGTCTTGGGCGGTTCGTAGATCACCACGTTCTCCCCTTGGGCCAGGAGGTTGGCGAAGGCGTGCAATTCCGGCTCTCTTCCAAGAAATTGCTTGCCTGTAACCGGTTTATTATAAGGAAATAAAACGTCCATGTTGCAAAGTTAGCAACATTTCCGTCAAAAGCAAATTTTATAAAATATTTGGCGGATAGGAGTTTTTTGCGTAAATTCGCAGCCCAAAATAGAATTGATGACCGCTAAGCCATTGATAAAGAGCTGCCTCGAGGCAGACGCTTACGGCCGAAACTTTTAATAAGTTTTACTTTATGTACGCAATCGTAGACATTGCAGGCCAGCAGTTTAAAGTGGAAGCTGGCAACGAGATCTTTGTGCAGCGGCTCGCCGATGCCAAGGGTGCTG
>Ga0265299_10006057_pt1 | contig 11099 bp, 2 predicted proteins | sample AusTroGonzalo_MG_4_FD_193485 | JGI IMG/M metagenome (GOLD analysis project Ga0265299, IMG submission 193485) | Bovine rumen microbial communities from tropical cattle in Woodstock, Queensland, Australia - Gonzalo_02 | ecosystem: Host-associated > Mammals > Digestive system > Stomach > Rumen ...
ACGCTGAACGCGTCAGGGTTGGCTATGGTCAGTTCTGCATAAGCCGTACAGCCGTGGTCGTCGGTGACATTTACCGTATACGTTCCTGCAGGACGCTCGGTCGCTACCCTGCCGTCGTCGGTGAGGCAGGTCGATGGTACGTTGCTGCTCCACACGTAGCTGTACGGTGCGGTGCCGTTAGTATGGCCGGTGACGCTTACCGTAGTCGTGCCGTCGTGGCAGTACAGCGGTGCATTCTCTAGGCTCACGCTGAACGCGGCCGGGTTGGTGATGGTTGCTGCCGTAACTACATGGCATCCATGGTCGTCAGTCACTGTAACATTATACGTTCCGGCAGGAAGGGTGTTCGCTACCCTGCCGCCATCGGTAAGACTGGTAGAAGGTACGTTGCTGCTCCACTCGTAGGTGTACGGTGCGGTACCGCCAGCTGGAGTTACACTTACACTGCCGTTTCCACCATAGCATATCGGATTGGTAGCCGAAGTCGGGGCAGTTAGTACATCTGGTTCTGTGAAAGTATGAGACTTAACATCTTCACATTCATTAGCATCCCTTACAGTAACCGTGTAGGTACCTGGAGCAAGATTGCTTGCTACCGATGTTGCACCAGACGTCGTGATGCTCGTTGAAGGTACATTGCTGCTCCATGTGTAGGAATATGGACTTGAGCCATTTGAAGCCGTTGCTGTTATGCTACCGTCGTCTTCTCCATTACAAGAAATATCTGTTGGTGTGAGCGATAAGGTTAATTGACTGAAAGTTACAGTTACCTCATCGGAGAATATACTGCCAGGGCAATGAGTACTTGTGATTGTCCACCTGAAAGTTACAGAATGTGGCAATTCGGAACCATTGTAGGTTACACCAGTATTATATAAGGTATTGTCGGCAATTGTCGTATTTGCCGCATCGGTAGCATTAGGAATTGTCCACAGACCGTTCCATTCGCTTCCCACCGTACTATTGCCACGCAAAGTTGCATCTCTTCCGCACACGGTAAAATCAGCACCGGCAAATACTGTCTGGTCATCATCATAGACATCAAGAGGATAAGCCTCATTGAGTGTCCACTGGCATGAGCCAACCTGAACCGTTTCTATCGTAAGTATCGAGTTATGTTCTATAGTATAGTCAACATTTTGAGCAACTCCACCTGTCAATGTCAAGGTCTGGGTTGCACCGCTGTTGACATTATTTATATTATAGGTAATAGTTGTATTTACATCTGATGTTATTGTAAAGTGAGTCGTTTCGTTTGCGCATACTGGAGTTGTTGTTACCGTAAGATTCGGTATAGGATTTACGGTTATGTGTGCCTCATCGCCTTCCATATCGCAGTCGGTTGCCACATACACAGAGTAATCGCCAGCCATACTTGCTGTAGCATTTGAAATAGTATAAGTATTTGAATTTGCACCAGTTATAGGTTCACCATCGCGAACCCACTGGTATCTAGGATGACAAAGCAAATCCTCATTGACAGAAATGCTCATAGTATAATCCTCGCCCTCACATATTTCGTGGTCGGAAAGCTGGTTGATTTCGGGCGGAACAGGCATAAGTGTCACAGTATAGCGCACTACCTTTATTATACCGCAGCATCCCGTAGAAATTTCTGCTCGTAGATAAGCATATTGGATTTCACCTGTTGTATTCTCGACAGCAATGGAGACTTCCGGAAGGTTTGTTACCGATGCTATAGATGCAACTCCGTCAACTGAAGTTGTAAGCGACCAACTGACCATTGTTGGAGTGTTGTTAGGAAGATTTTCGAGACTGTATCCGTATGTTCCAGCACAGCAAAGCGTTTCTTCACCACTAATCACTACATTCGACACATCTGGTGCCGCTTGTATTATGTTTATGAATGATGAATACCTATTGGCATCGCCCGAACCAGTCTGCGGTGTCTTATAGCCAGTATTGCTGTACTCGAATACAGTAGAGCTATTTCCACTTGATGGACTTGCTCCCGTGCCAAATGTAGTATAAGTGCCGCTAGCCATCTGCATTTCCACATTCGAGCAACTTGCAATAGGATAATCAGGCGTACCTGCAATTATTGGAGTTTGACCAGAAAGGTTGTAATCGTAGCCAGTAGTAGAAGACGATGTAAGTCCAGAAGAACCAACTACGGCAACTTTGTATGAAACGCCGTTTGCACCGCGACCACCGGAACCGCCACGACCACCTGAGCCGCCTGAGCCGCCTGAACCGCCATGACCGCCAGAAGCTAATGCACTAACGAACAATCCGCTATAGGTACCAGAACCTCCTGACGTTCCACTAGTACCTGACACTCCTGCTCCACCAGCTCCACCTGTACCACCAGAACCTCCACTTCCTGCTGTACCAGCGAGAATGTATGTATCTGTTATTGTCGCTATTGAAGTATTATATAAATATAGTCCAAAAGAGGAGCCTCCACAATAACCGCCAAGACCACCAGCACCGCCAGTGCCACCGGCACCGCCATTACCACCACGGCCACCGCTACCACTATACCAAGAACCTACACATCTTGCACCAGCGCCGCCGCCGCCGCCACCGCCGCCGCCGCCAGAGCCACGACCGCCATTTCCTCCTGTAGTTCCCCTTGAATTTCCTGCTGATGGTATAAAATAACTTGAATAGTTAGCGCTATTAGATAAAGAACCTACAGTGCCTGCACTTCCTGCTGTACCAACACTTCCTGCAGAACCAGGAGAACCAGCAGAGCCATAAACATTTGGACAATCAGTATCCGTATCACCAGCACCACCATTACCTCTAGCACCTCCAGAAATGGATCCTACAGCCGTTCCCGCAGTACCAGCAGAACCACTTGCGGCACTACTGCCACCAGAACCACCTGCACCACCAGAACCACCTGCGCCACCACCACCTGACGCACCTGCACTACCATTTGCACCCGTCTTTCCTGCTGTCGCCTTACCAGGCTTCAACTGACATCTTGTAACATCAAAGCCAGAGCAATTGTTCATGTGTATTGCGTAGGTAGAAGTACCAAAATTCGAGCTTATTACTATTGCTTCTTCAGATTGTGTGAGGTTAGGTATAAAAGTATATTTTAGACCGCTTGAAGGCTTATTCGATGAATTGAAAGTATTGCCAGTTTCATTGGCTTGTGTAGTAGGACTTGTCCAACTTGTATTTGCATTGACATAAATAGAACTATTTGCCTGATAATCCTTTATACCGACACGAGGTGAAAATTCCCTTTCTGGACAAGGCGTAATACTACCATAGATAATTTCAACCTTATTGCTTCCCTCATACAACTTAATCTGGAATGTTTCATTGTATGTTGTTGCCCTACAAACTTGATTGTAGTCATATTGTGCAACCTGATACCATTCTACAGTCAATATGCGGTTTGGAGTAGTACCATCAACTTTATACTTTATGTTAGTACCATAACCATTACGCGGGTATATATCGTGCAGCAATGCCATAATGGAACTTGCACTCGGAGAACTCGACAATGCAGCAGCTTCGGAACCGAAAGTCACATAGCCATTGTCAGATATATAAAAGTTAGATCCTGCATAATATGTCGTTCCACACAATGTAAAGTCAAACGGCAGTGATATTGACTTGCGAGTATCATCGGCAAATGAACCAGGATTTGTACCTGAAGAATATATTGATGAATACCCATTATTTGTAGTTGCAGAAAAATTCCATCCGCTACAACTATACATATAAGACACCTGCGAACCTGCCGGCAATGCCTGTGCATCGGCAGTGGTAACAGTAATGTCGTGCAATGCGAAATCGTGTATATTATTTGCTTCGATAGCTACCAGACGAGGAGCATTTGCTGTTCCGAGGGTATAGGTGTTTGTCCTTGTTATTGTAGTGGCACCAGCATTTGACTTCTTCTGCGTGAAATCGTTGAAATAACCACCTTCGAGAGTAACATTGCTAACAAGTTCAATAGGATAGTCAGTAGTATATGTACCCTCCTCCATACGGATTGTTGCTCCAGAACATTCTGCAAGGTTTAGAGCTGTATGCAAGTCGGTAGGCTCGTAGGCTGTAAGACCACTACCACCACCATCTACACTGACATACAATACATTACATTCTCCAACCTCATCTCCCGACACGACATTTACAACAGAAGGATTTGAAACAGCAGAACAACCATATGAATTTGTCGCTGTAAGTCTATATGTTGTCGTTTCGGTCGGACTTACACTTATGTCTTCTTCTCTAGCACCTGTACTCCAAACAAAAGTACAACCGTCACAGTTCTGCACCTCGGAAGCAAGGTCGACAGAATTTCCTGTACATATACGCGCCTCGACCGGCGAAATACTTACCGATGGAGTTGGATTTACCGTAATGCGGACATTTGCAGTAGAATAGCAGGTATTTGTAACATCCGTATCCGTATTGGGATTATGGACAGTAGTAGTGTTTGATAGCGTTACGGTGTGGGTAGATGAAGCACCCGGGGTTATGGTAGTACTCGAACCTGAACCCGAAGCCCACTGATAAGCCGTAGTATTTGTTGCCGATACATTAAGCGTCACCTGCGTTCCCGCACATACCGTATTCGATGGCGACGCTGTTACGGTTCCCGAAGGCCTGGGCGTTACAATGGCGTATGTCAAGAATCTGTTTGTTCGCAAATTGGTGGAAATATCCATTGCATACCAACCTGTCATATCGGGAGTAGCACCAGCTCTTGTGAGTGTAGTTCCTGTACCTAGCCGGACACCGCTTCCTATAGTTTCATTGCGAGTAGAACCAAGATAGTACCAAGTGTAACTTGTGGCACTATTAACATTGCTACACGAAAGTCTCAATGTAGAACCCTCGCAGACTGGACTATTTGATGTTAGGTTTGCAATGATGTTGCAGTCGGTTGTCGCCACCGAACCTGACATCCAACTTGGGTGCTGGGCTACGAATGTTATGTTACCTTCAGCCTGCGAATAGTTAGTAATCAAGAAAATGTACCATTTGCCAGGCTCAGCATTAGGAATATAGCACCATTCGGTTGCCGCAGGGTCGTAACTACAGTCAACCATATTGCCAGTCGGGTAACCACCCATATCGCCAGAGTGGTTTCCATCTGTTGGACGGTGGTTACCGTTGTCGTTATCGTTGACATTAAGAAGGCTAATGTTGCCACAGTATCTGCTAAGCAACTCTTCCTTGGTGCTTGCCGTGAAAGGTCCCCAGCATATAAAGTCTATATCTTGACCATTGCTATGCTCCATGTAAATGAGAAGATTTCCTGGGTTGTCGATTCTCATAACGAACCAAGCAGGAGAAGGAGTGGTGTATAGACAGCCAACATTATTGCCATTATTTCCGAATTCGGTCGCGCCAGTGCTTGTGGTAGCTGCCGGATAGGTATATGCATCGTTGTCGGTACAGAAGGAAATTGCATTGCTACAAAGCGACGAACTTCCCGCCTTGAACATATTGGGGACAGTGTATTTTGCATCAAGCCCCGAATACTTCAGGTTGGAGTACTCGTCAAGTTCCGCCGCTGTCATTTCGGCAATAGGCTTAATACGCAGCTCCTGAAGTCGCATATATGCCGCACTGTCGCTTGGCGAGTCAAATTTTATCGAACAATAATCCTGAGAGTAGGCTGCCACCCCAATTACGGCAACCATCAATAGTGACAATAACAACTTTACAAAGTTCTTCATAAGAATCTATGTTATATTTTTCTTAACAATCAATCAAAACCGCTCTTTTTGCATCAACACAAAACTCTGTATATCAATACAATAAATGCCTAATATACCAATTTTACACAAAATGCAAAGGTAGAAAAATCTTCTAAATTTTGCAATAGGTTTTTTGAGATATTTTGACAATTAATGTATGATAGTATAACACTATACGGCAAATAGTAGAAGAATAAAGCAGAATCATCAGACATTAATATTGTACTTCATTAAGCTAATGATTTTAAAAATAAAGCCTTTAGCTCTATTTTACAAAAAAGATATCTCAATGATATATGAAATCAATATCTCCAAACCTCAAAACCATCATCTTTCGTGACAATTCCATAATCTTAAATGTTGTTGTATTTATTTTCAAATAATTACATTCTGGTATTGACCAATTTGCATACAGCGTGTCACCATTTTTTAATTTTATCAAACGGCCATCAGTGTAAAAAACATATTCTTCCTGCGATATATATATTTCTTGGTTCATGGAATAGTCAATGTAACTGTCTATTGCCCATTTGTGTTTGGTAAGAAGATTTATTTGTCGCGTCATATTGCAGGAGTTTTCGCACGACTGCACGAAAACCATAAAAAGCGACATCAATATGATTATAAGAAGTTTTCGCATTTAATCTACCCGCGAATTTATTGAAACCACATGCTTTTCGACAATCTTCTTGCCTTCAAGGTTGAAAAGTTCGACATAAACGATGTAAATTCCTGCAGGGCAAAGCCTGTTCTGTGCATCGAAGCCGTCCCAAACGATGTTGCCTATAGAGCCAAGGCTGCGGTTGTTTACAAGCGTCTGCACAAGCCTGCCATTCGACGAGTAAACTGCAATAGTACCGCTGTAGCCAGCCACATCAAGACTATAGGTTATCGTTAACTGGTCTTCATAACCGTCGTTGTCGGGCGAGAAGACTTCGCTACTCAAGGTTATCTGCGATTCAATGTCGCCAATTTCGTGGAACTGCGAATTTACATAGCCAGGCGTTGCAAAGCCTGCGTCCTGTGCAGCCGAATGCCAGTTGCTCAAATCCGATGCCGGCACATCGTAGTTTATGCGCTCAAGCGAAACTCCATCCTGCGAACTCAACAACTTGTAATGCTGCGACTTGCTGTAACTTACAATGTCGATGGTGTCAAATGCACGACCAGTTATTATGATTGTTCCCTTGTCATCTGGCATCGAAGGCATCTTGGCAACCTTGTAAAGGTTTTCGGGTTGCAAAATGCTGTAATGAGTGTACTGATTTTCGATGTCGGTACTTATGGCGCAATATTCCTGCGGAAGTATCAGTCGGCTTATATTGGTAATCTGGTACGAATCCTTCACCGAACCATCGTCGTTGGTGTTCGAAATCCACAAATCCTTCAGGTCGATAACCTTGTCGGAACGGTTGTAAAATTCTACAAAGTCGCTGCCGCCAGAATATGGATTGAATAGCAATTCGTTTATTGCCAAGTCGTTATATTCAGCCTGCAGACCAATGCCAAATCTAATCTGCGTGTTAATCTCCACATTGTTTCCGCTACAGTCGGTAATATTTTCGCCGATGTTAAGCATATAGACCTTGCCTCGTTGTATTTCGGCGTTGAACTTCATTTTTACAACAGTGAGTTGCGGCTCAACAATTTTTACAAATGTTGGATTTCCAAGTTCTTCGACACTAAAATTCTGTGTACTAATCATTTCTGGCAAAACAACCTCGCTAAAATACACAATCACCGTATCGTTTACCACTTCGGCATCGGTCGGATAAGGCATTGTCCTGTCGGGATTTGTAGCGTTGACAGAGTTCTGAGTTCCTGGGGTACCACCGCGGCTATCGAGAGTAGAACGCCAGTTTTCTGCGCCTTCACATGGATTGTTCAAGTCAACCATTTCGAGCGAATAGCCACCCTGCGCCTTGAAGTTGTCATCGTGCCACGACGACGAGAAAGTGAGCGTATGAACTATGTTTCCGTTCTTGTCGGACAGCGAAATAGATGTTCCGCCCTGTGCAAACGACGGAAAACCGTCAACTCCGACAACATTCGCGAAGCCTTCGAACAAAAAGGCATTGTCTGCTGCAGTAAGCACAAGGTACGACTGCGCACCGATTATTACCGATGGCAAAGGCTTGGTTGTCGAGCCTAACGAGATTTTCCAACCCGACAGGCTTACAGCATTGTCGCTACGGTTGTAAATCTCAATGTATTTTGCATCTGGCAAACCTACTACTGGTGCTGGCTTCGACATTATCTCACTGACCACTATTATATTGAATGCAATAGGAACAGTCGAGAACTGCAATGTCTGCCTTTCCATGACGTTTCCGCAAAGGTCAGCAATGTTTTCAATGGTAAGGTTGTAATTACGATTCTGCTCGAACGAAGCCGAAAACATAAGTACAATTGTATTGAAACTTGCAGGATCGATGCCTACATAGATTGGATTGCCGTAGTCGTTGTCAAGTTCGTAATTGTCGGGAGATAGCGAAGTTGCCGTATCAATGGTTTCCGAAAATGTGACATGCAGTTCGTTTGCCGAGTTTATGCTCAAATCTATTATTGATGGCGCGGTCTCATCAATGTTTGTCCCAAAGATAGAATTTTGTCGACCGGGAGTACCGCCATTTTCGTTTTCGGAAGCGCGCCAATTGGTCGATTGCTCGCAGCGGTTGTTGGGGTCGATTCGCTCAAGAGACCAACCGCCATCCTTTTTGCTTGCATCCATGTACCATGCCGGCGAATATGCAATCTTGTCAACCTCCGACATAAACTCGTTGTATAGCGTAATGGTTGTTCCGCCGTTTGTCAATGCGGTTGCCGAAAGGCTTACGGGAAGTATATTGGTGATGTCGTCGAAAAGAGCATCGTTTCCAGAGCGGCAAATCAACACATATTCAGACGGATACAATGTATATGCATCGAGGACTTTCGAGGTGCTGCCAATTTTCAATGTCCAGCCTTCGAGGTTTATTGCTTCGGGCGAATTGTTGTAAAGCTCAAGGTATTCGCTCTCGGGAAGCCCTACTACTGGTGATGGGTCGGCCATAATCTCATTGATAACAACAGAGCCTGTTCCTGCTTCGACGAATGTCATCTGCGTAGTGGAAGTTGCTACTGCATTTCCTTCGCTGTCGGATATTCCGCCGTAAGTAAGCGTGTAGATAGTTCCGTTATTGAAATTGTTTTCAAACTGCAATATGATTCTTTTTGCATCGCTTTCGTCCAAAGTTGCCGAAATTGCTTCGCCAATGCCATTGTCCATGCTGAAATTAGTAGCGATTATACTCGATTCCAGGATTTCTTCATCGAAGGTAAGAAGCAAGCTGTTATTGCCTATAAAACGTGCAGATAACAATGTTGGTGGTTCTGTATCAACAAAATATGTTCCCGAAACGGAAATGTCATCAAAATGAAATCCTGTGGCTCGTGTCTTTGAATACTTGCAGTATATGCCAAAATAACTTGAGGCAGTAACCGTATTATCTGTAACTTCCCCTTCAAAAGTATATTCACCTGCAGAATTAACTTCCGTATATAATTTCCACTCGCCAGTGGATGAGCGTGTCACCTTGATTATGAATGTATTTGACGAACCAAGCGACAAGGCCGAACCGTCAATTATCTTAGTTGATGACGAACCACTTTTCCTGTAAAGGCAAACATTGTCGGTTGAAGACGCTCCGCAAACACGCACGAAATATCCTGCGGTACAAGAATTTACGGTTGCATTGTCGGAAACGAGGTAAACATCGCAATAATTTGATGTAGAAGGATCGAAATCATATTTTACAGTAAACTGCCATTCGGCATTGTCAATAGCATGAGAAATTGTTGAAAGCATTGCAGTTGAATTTCCCGTTGCATCAACATCGTTAAGTTGCAATTCCATTTCTTCGTTCACACGGAACTTGGCCGTTTCGCCTGTCCATTGCGGATCTGCAGTAAAGTCGCCGTCCGAAAAATCATCGGTAAAGCCACCATCGACCTGAGCCGATACACCAAAGCCCAACAGCAACATTATTACAAGAGTAAATATTTTAATTTTCATTTGTCTGATACTTATTGTTCCACAATCCAATCAGTGATATTTCTATCTTCTTTCGCGAACGCAACGCCTACCTTCACGACTTTTCTATTTCCTGCTTCGTAAGGCACCATATAGCCGTTGCTGTTTATCTGGTCGAGGGCTTCACGGGCCGTGCCGTTTATCTTCAGCTCAAAAACGTATGCAGTATCACCAACGAACATGACAATATCCGAGCGGCCATTTGCCGACTTTACCTGCGTATATACATATTTGCTTACCATCGAGAATATTACGTACATTATGGTTTCGTAGAATGCCTCAAATGTTGTAAGGTTGCCAAGTTCGTGACGACCGTGTTCAAGATAAGGAATCGAAGCAATATACGACTTCAAGTATTGCATCATACTGTTGATGTCGTTTTTCTTTAGTGATGTATATATGTTTGCTACGGTATTGTTTGCAAGCATTACGTTTGCATCTTCGACAATTGCAGGCAACAGGTTTTGCATAAAGCCTACGCGGACTTCAGCATTCGGGAAGTCGAGCAAATACTGATTGGTATCGAAATCGTAATCCTTTATAGTCAAGTATCCAGACTGGTAGAGCAGAGGAAGTGCTGTACTCATATTCTCGGTTGGAGCGTCAAAGTCGGATGACGATGCCATATTCTTTTCCAACGACAACACATTGGTATTAAACCGCTTCATCTGCTCAAAAATATATGTCGGCGTTCCGCTTCCGAACCAGTAAGAGTCAATTTTCCTATTTTTAAGAGCCATTGTCAGGCTGAAAGGATTGAAAACATCCTCGGAATTTTCACAAAAATTGTAACCATCGTACTTTGCCTTCAGCTTGTCAACCATCTCGTCGTACGAGCATTTGTAGGTATCGGCAAGTACCTGAATGTCGGGTCTGAACACATCCAGTGCCTCATCCACTGTGATTCCGCAGATTGCCGAATATTGAGGCAGCATTGTTATATTGGTGATGTTGTTGAGAGTAGAGAATATGGAAAGTTGAGAAAACTTTGTTATGCCTGTAATAAAAACGAAATGTTCGTATCTCTCGCAAGCCTTCAACGGCTGATAGAATTCCTGCATAATCTTGCGTACTTCGGCAAGTTTTTCGGGCTGGTTGAGTACATCAAGCAATGGTGCATCATATTCGTCGAGAATGACAACGCTCTTGAGACCTGTTTGTTCACAGGCACGTTCCACCACACCTGCAAATCGTTTTCCAGGAGTTGTTTCCGCATCGTTTCTCCCGTACAATTTTTCGTATCTTGATATCTGTATATTCAGTTCGTCAACAATTCCCTGTACATCATATTGGTTCTTACACTGGCTCAAGTCGAAGTGCAGCACCGGATA
>Ga0265299_10006062_pt1 | contig 11094 bp, 4 predicted proteins | sample AusTroGonzalo_MG_4_FD_193485 | JGI IMG/M metagenome (GOLD analysis project Ga0265299, IMG submission 193485) | Bovine rumen microbial communities from tropical cattle in Woodstock, Queensland, Australia - Gonzalo_02 | ecosystem: Host-associated > Mammals > Digestive system > Stomach > Rumen ...
CTTCTAATTGAACTGGATATTTTGTTGGCCTAGACGTGCCAGACGAAGTATCATATATCGTATTAGCCGTACCCATATACACAACAAACGCTGTAGGGGCAGGGGTAGTCGCAACATTAGTAGAAGCTATACCTTTATACTTTAATGTATACTCAGAATATGCTGAAAGACCTCTATGAAGCAAGTCCTCATCACCACGAGACATATATGCGGCAGACAACCCCATAGAATCGTAGGACTGCAAGCCTATTTCAGATATTCTTGGGTTAGCCGTCTCCCAATTCGATAGTTTTACTACAATCTTGTAGATTGATTTATTACCATCATCTCCCGCCGCCTGTAAAGACCCAGCATTCCAGAATGGAGTAGTAAGATTAGAAACAGTAATAGGAGTATTTTGCAGTGCAGTCCCATTGGCATCAAACGCTTGGACGGTTATATTATGTGCAATCCAAGACTCCTGTCCGAAGTCTATGTAAAACCTCTGCCCCCACCTATAATAAGAACTATCGGCTGTAGGGACATATATCGTAATCGTTACCTCTTGACTTGCATTGCCTAATGTAAGATATGCATAGTCAGGCTTCCCATTGAAAAGTTTGGTAAGGTCTGGAGAGCCGGTTCCACTTGAAATCTCGCACCGTCCACCACGATTGTGAAGGAACGCCAAATCGTTAGTAAAGAACGGAAGTATAATACTCCCCTGCTCCGTGCCTACATTGAGGTAGTCTATTGTCTTTACATCAGGATTAGTCCCGTCAAAGTAAACAGGCAAGCCATTATGTCCTCTCTGCACTAACTTAACACCACCTATCTCATTTCCTGATGCTGCCTTCAAAGAAACTGTATACGGAGAAGAAGAACCAGTTAATGATAGTCCCGTACTATAAGTATATGTGGTATCAGTCCAAGGGACTTCAACGTATGCCTTTTCACCAAGAGATACTTCTACTGGGTACTTTTGTGTGCCAGATGGCCTACTATAACCTATTCGTATCCCGCCACGATAGTCCGAATGAGCAAGTGGTAGATCATAATTAAGTTCGCCAGTACTATTATTTATCGATAGTGTGCTACCTATTTTTACACCACCAAGTGTACTTGCGTTTGCTTTCGGAAGGATGTAATTATTTGCATTTTCTGCTATCCCGTCAAGTTTAGTGAACGCGGCCTTCGTCATCAGCCCGCCAGTCGATAACGTAGCAAACGGCAAAGAATACCATTTTAATGAATTAGTATCGTCTACCGCAAGATAATTATATGTATGCGATTCAAGATTTGCGGATTGTTTGTTCCCGGGTGCATAACTGAATGCAAGTCCGTTTGTAGAATTGGTTACGACACTATATGTAGGAATAGTAATATTCGTTGCGACCCACTTCTTTTCGCCACTTACTTCACCTACCGAAAGAACTTGCCCTACAGTAAGATCGCCTATAGCATCAGTACTTACATCACTAAGGTCACTCAGATAGGATACTCCACCTCCACCACCCTGATTTCCTGAAGGTACTCCAGAAGAGATAGAACCTGTAGCGTAGAAGTTACCAACAAGTTTCCAAGCATTTACATTGCTATCCCAAGTGAGCGTAGATTCAGGACCGCCTTCAGATACATAACCATTAGTAAGCCAAAAAGCAGTAGAAGTAACTTTAGACAATCCTGCAAGGGTAGTCGAACCGCCACCAAGACTAATACTCGTTGTGCCGATTGTTAATGCACCATCACCTTGAAGATATGTATTATCTATGTCAGTTCCATGCCAAGTACCGGTCGTGATAGTGCCAAGCGTGGTGATATTAGTACTACCGATCCAAGAGGAAAGTGCAGTATTCTCTACATTCGACAATCCAACCATAGCCTTCGACAACGTAAGGCTGCCTTGAGCACTGTTAGGGGTATATGAAAGTTGCTTAGTGCCACTACTATCATTTATGGTGAGACCGTAAATTGTCTGATGCGAGGTCAAATATGTATTTGAATCAAGTGTCCAAGAGTCATCATTATTACGCCTCAGCAACCCTGCACCAGTTATACTTGAAATTGCAGTAAGATTTGGGTTAGAAGGCTGGCTGCTTGGTATATAGACATCTTGTTCAACATTATCTATTGTTATTGTTGCTATCTGTATACCAGATTGATATATCGAATCCCACTCAACTGCTGTTGAACCAGACTGGTCGTCACTTGCCGCACCGGAAGATACAAATCCATCTACATAGAGATTACCTACTAAGTGCCATGAATTAGCAGTACCATCCCACGTCAAATACTGGCCGTTAGAAAATTTTAGTGATGCTGTTGCGGAAGTACCTACATAGTATTTTTGCCCGGCAGTGATATCTGTTGTTGCGTTGACATAACTTCCCGCCGATACACTATTAGGAACAGAAAGGTGAGTTATCGTTTGAGCTGCACTGTTCCCATCAAAATATATCGGAAGATTATAAGAACCTGTATTAGCATAATTGTCAATCTTAGTCTTATACGAAGAAGTAAGACCGGAATTGATAGAGGCCCACTGCGCTGCTGTAAAGCCAGAGTTATTCAGTGTGTATTCATAAGCCCAATATGGCGTTGCTGGTGCTGCTGGGACTACATACTTGTAACGCTCTACCCTTGCAATCTGAGTCGGAGTCGCATCTGCTGTAGGAATAGCTACAAATACATAGTCATTGTTATCTGGAACTATCGGAGGGACTAAAGACGCAAGTTTAGTCGCTATTGCCGCTGCGATCTGCTCGCGTGTCGCACTTGTAGTCAAAGAGAGGTCTGTTACACTATTATAAGACCCTCTGAAAGTAGCGGTTGCGGTCGATATACTTGAGTTTACGAAGTCCTTATCAGCAAGTATATTTGTAGAAGTAACCTGCGACGGGATTAGCGTGTTCAGGTAAAGACCACTATGAGTTACTGTAGATGTTGTATGCTCATGTCCCGAAAGTGCGACGGTCTTGTGCGTCAACTCGTCGTCTATTATCAACTGTGCCCAACCATTAGTTTCAGGCCCCCATGATACTGCTGTTCCTCCGCCTCCACCACTTGACTGACTGCTCGGGGTACCAGACACGATGAAGCCTTCTGCCATCAAGCCGCAGTACTTGTTAGGGTTCAGTTTAAGCGCAGTATGAGTACTGTCTATAACATACTCTACAAACATATCGTTTGTAACGCTGTGTATAGCAGTGTACACATCACCGCCCGTAACAAGTCCTGTGTTCCCGGAAGAAACTGCACCTACAGTCATATATGCGGCAGCACCAAGACCAAGCATCGAGGCAATACCACTCTTTGACAAGTAGATGTAATTCGGTTCGTCGTCTATTGACAAATTACCAAGCCTTACATCAGTACTTTGATTATACGCAGGGTAACTTTGGTCGGCAATCCAATAGACCGTGGAGCCGCCACCACCCCCTCCACCGCCTCCGGCTTGTGAAGATGCGCCGGAAGATATGTAGTACTGAGACCAAAAACCATAATTTGACTCAATGCTTTCTATGGCCTGTGTACTCTCATTCCTGTGTACTGTGAACAGTGTATTGAGAAGCGTATACGCGGCATCACCGTTGTTTATCTTGGTTAGAGTATTACTCTCTATACTTAGGCTAATATCACTTGTAAGCGCACCGCCACCAGACAATCCTGTTCCAGCGGTTACTTCCCTCCCGTTTGGCACATAATTAAGACCAACATATGACTCTACATCACCAGCAATTTGCGTAGCCGCATTTACTAACCACTGGTCATTAAAAGAGTGTGTATGCCCACGAAGCGCTACTATCTTCGGGTCTGATTCCTCTTCACTATTATTTACATATAGGGATATATACTTGTTTATAGCATCGTATGACCCCCAATAAACGGTAGAGCCTCCACCGCCACCTCCGCCCCCAGAACCGGGAGCGCCGGAAGCAACGGATTGGTCTGAATAGAACGGAAGCGGTGTATGTAGATACTGCTTGCCACTTATAGTAACTACCTCCAGATGCTCGGCTGGATTCTCGGGCGTACTCGCACTTGTCTGCGGAGCGAACTTTACACCTTTTACTAAAATGTCAAGATTTGCCTTACCCTTTAGAGGATGATACAGGGAATCGGCCATAGCCTTGCTAAGACCACCGCCTATTCCTCCTCCTGAGCCAGTACCGCCTACATTGACATTTACTTTCATTGCCTGTTACTTTGAAGATGACTTTGCCTTCTGCTTGGAAGCCTCAATCTTTTTCAATTCTATTTCCTTCTTGTCTTTCTGCTCGGACTCCCTCTGCCTCAACTCACGGTCAAATTCCTTTATCTGCTGCGCTAATTTTTCCCTTTCGAGTTTGAGTTTGTCCTTCACGAGTTCTTCATCATTCTCCTCGGCATAGATTCCAAGGCGCATATACTCTGCACGAGAGTTGATTTCTGCGACCTTGATGGAAGTCTCGTTGTCGCGCTGATTCATAAGGTCTTTGCTTTCGAGTTCCTGCTGCTTCAACTGCATCTCTGCCTGAACCTTCTGCTGCTCAATCTGGGCCTGCTGTTCCTGCATCTGCTGCTGACGCTGTTCCATACGACGCTGGGCTTCCTCAACGATATGAATCTTCTCGGATATGGATATGGACTGATAGAGTTTGAGTATGGACGAGAAGTCCATAGTCTGATTCTGAAGTGCCGCCTGCGCAATCGTCTCTATCTGCTGGTCGAGTTTCTGGGTGTTGCTGGAGTTGTCAACGACAAGACCGTAGTCGCACTCATTGAATTCATCTCCGTCAATCTCCATTATCTTCCTCGAACCGTCAGAGAGAATATACTGGAACTTCTTGCTCCTTCCCCTGATTGCAGCCTTGGTGTATTCAAGAAAACACTCCATGACACGACGCTTGGTATCATCGTGCTTCTTGAACAACCAATCCGTGATGTAGGAGGATTGCAGGACTGCCCTTTCAATTCCCCCTACAGTCTCACGGTTATATGTATTTCCTTCCCTCTGGCGATTGATTCCAACGAGATCGGACATAGAGTCTTTCGTCCACTGGAGAAGGTTGATGTAATTCTGTATGGAATTACCCCAGTCGGCATCAATATAACCCTTGCTGGCATTATTGAGTCCACCTGCTATCACGCCCTGTGCGCTACCCTTATTCGACTCATTGAAGGAATCCCTGACAAGCACCTTGTTCGCACGGGCGAAATACAGCCACTTGTCCACCTCCCAGTCGTGAGGTTTCATAGCAAGGTCGAGTTCCAGCAGCTTACCCCAGTTGGTAGCAATAAGGTCTATGAGTTTCGCGTGGATTGCATCGTACAGGTAGTTGTACGGCTTCATCATATCCACGAGCGTATAAGGACGAGACTCATTCACATTGTACAGAGTACCCACAATGCCGAAATTGCACCTCGAAGGGTTTGACATAGAGTTACTCTGCACAAGACAGGGACGCATGGCGACATAGATATTCTCACCAATCTTCACCCCGTGCCAAGCCTGATTCACCCACATAGGAATTGCACTCTCACCGGCATCCTTATCAGGTATGTATGTATCAGGATAGAAGTCGAACACTTCATTGCCATCCTCGTCAAAGGACTTGACTTTGAGAATCTTCCTCGGAGACTTCCACCATACCTGAACGACACGGACGTTTCCGACGACATCATAAGGCAGAAGCGTAGAGCCTATGCCTCCGTCCATCCATTCGAAGGCATCTGCGAACTCGTGATTGTTTCCTTCCACGAGGATTCCGTTTTCTCCATATACTCCGAAATTTGGGCGGAATGCGGCTGCATCATTAACATTACCCGCTTCTCCAAGGTCACTCATACCGCCGAAGTCTGGCATATCGTCAGTAAGCCACTTAATATCCTTCTCGGACAGTTCGTCGTAATATGTGTCTATAATCTTTTCCCGTGACCAGTAGTCCTCATAAATTACGAGTCCTGCATCTTCAATCCTGTTGGAGTATCCGTTATGGAACACCCTTAACTTCATAGGATTGAGTCTGCAAAGCGCAGGCTCTCCACCAACGATGGCACACTGATAAGCCTCCATACCGGCTGCTGCTGCATCTACGAGTCCGTCATTGAATTTGGTATCAAAGTCGTCCTCCATAGTGTAGTGTTTCATCAACTCGTTACCACGCTTCTCTCGCCTGTCCTGATAACTGTAGTTGAAGTACTCCATATCCGCCTGCAAGTCCTGCTGTGCCTGAACATCGGAAATCTCGGTATTCTCCACGAGTTCCTGAATGGCTGCATCCATAGCCTTGCGCTTGTCCTCTTCCATCTTCGAGATGGCATTGGGATTGGTTACAATCACCCTCCAGTCGAAGACTCTCGCGCCCTCTTCTCCGCGCAAGGTATTTATCTTCGAGTTGATGATAGGGTAATGCTGAATCTTCTCCGGCACAAAGGCGGTAGATATGTCACCCGGGTTTATGATTGCCGCAACATCCTCCATATGGATAATGCCATTCAGCAAGTCATAGTTTATCTTCATATGCACTACGTCCTTGCGAACTGGAGAATAGTTGAAGTATGTCCTGTTTGCTCCCCACTCGACGCACGCTTTCCTCCAGCTCTCACCTTTCTTTGTGCTGGAGACCATCTGCCTCGGGAACGCCACGCTTAAATCCATACAAATACTATATTAATCGAGGCGAATCTAATGTAAAATCCGTCTCGAAAAACAAGTGTAAGTAAGTCACTTAACTTTCCTAAATGGATTAGTAGTGAGTTTTCCTGCGAGACTGTTGCATCAGGTGCTTCTGCCAGTCCCTGTCGAAGAAGTCATCATCTGCCGTGTCCTTGACTTTCTCTTCGTCTGGCTTTCCGCCAAAAGTAATTATAAATTGCTCTCGGTAGAACATGGCTTGAAACATTGCACTCACGCGGTCAGTATTCTTTTCTGGCGCATAAGAGACCAACTCCTGAAGGAATGCTCTGTTACGAATTTTATATAGTTGAGGTACTTCCTCTATGTGTTTTTCGCCAACTTCATCTGTAACCTCTACTGGAACAGTCTTTTTCAACCAGTCATTGATAAGGTCTATACCTGTACTGATAAGAGCAGCATTGACGGAAATTCCTTTGGAATTCGAGCCGAATAGACTGTACTTGATAAGTCCTTTCTGCTTAATCCATTGCGGGCAATCAGCAAGCATGTATAGACACTTCTTCTTGGAGAAATAAGCAAACATCATCTTTCTATTTGCTTCATAACAGACCTTTGCATTGTAAAATTTAGCAAGAAGCCTTACTATCTCGTAGCCGTCCTCAGCAAGTGATTGTCGCCCTGTATACTCAGCAACTATTTCATCATTATACAAGTCAAAGACAATAGCCGACATTAAAGATTCAGATTCTGCTGAATCGTTATCAACGGGGTCAACTGCAACAAGATACCTTGGTGTATCACCACGTTGCTCTTCTGGCATGTGAAATATCTCCAACGCCCCCGGCACTTTCTCCTTGATAGGATATTGCCTGATAGGAACTTCGTCTGTTGCTCTGAACTCAACTTTTCCGTTTGCCTCTATCAACTGCCCTATGTACACATCGTCATATGCCCTCTGGTCTGCATCGAGTTGCCTTATACGCTCGTTTATCATCACTGACGGAAAGAAGGTAGAACGAACACGCAGGATTGCTTCCTCTGGAGTAATTGGCATCTGGGCAGTTCGTTTAAGCAAAGATGCTGCGTCACCACTCTTCTTCACATTGTAGCGATCCATCAGGATTTGCATCAAAGCCTTTGTCACATCAGAGTTCCCATCCTTATCCATACAGTCGGCACGGGATATATACGACGGAAAGAAGTAAGCGAACTTATCTACACCCCTGCCTCGCTTGTCATATACATTCTCCAAGGCATATACTTCATACGCTTCAGGGTTATATAGCATAGTGCGGAGTCCGGTGAAGTCAGACTCATCATCACCAGCGGTATTATGCGTAATAATATTATTTGCTATATAAGTATGACTGCCAGATACAGACATGTTATATACCAACCTCTCTCCTATATACTCAACTGATTTTACAGACGAAACTTCTAATTCTGACGTGTCATATTGTGGCGCTCTCTTGCTAGGGTTGTCTGCAAACCAATTCATTATAGATAGCAAAGCCGCTTTTTTATGCTTACATATGATTGGTATATTCTCATAAAAATTACTTACATTTTTTCTACCTCTTATGCAGAAACGATAGTATGGATTTTTGTCTTTTCTTCCTATACCAAGTCTAGGATTATACTTTGTAATATGACCAAATATTCCGAGCTTTCTGAAAATAACAGATATCTGCTCTAAAATTTCACGGTTACTTTGCGTAAGTTCTATTGCTTGATTCTTTACTACTATTGTACCATCAGTATCATATAGCCCAGCAAGCATCAGACAACTATCTTCCTTTGTTAATTTCTGGTAATTATCAGGAAGCCTTTTGTTACATTTAACTTGTCCATAGATACCTATCTTTCTTAATTCTGAACAAATACCCTTAACACGTATGTCTTTATATAAATTTCCATTTTTCGTTATATGAGAGGCGCTTAAACCAGTTTCGTACCTACTCTCAACATATTTAAGTAGTTCTGTGTCTTCTGAGCTATATTTCGGAGTATTGTTATAGCCATAGGAACCATCACCTATAAGCATACCTACAAGTCTTGCATCAAACAATGTTTCTGCTCCAAAAGCGGGAATTCTTCTGGCTTCACACACCCTTTGTCCTACTTTAAGTTCTCCAGCCGGAATAAAAGAATATGCAAAATGCATTTCATTCTCGCCCCAAGTATAGTTCCCTGTATACGGCTTATACTGCCATTTTTTCTGCACATAAATAGGGTGATCTACAGAACACTCTAATGTATTGCCATTTGCAAGAGTGATTCTGACACACGGCTTAGTTTTTGGTGTTGTTAGCAATTCAATGCTCTCCGGAACGGCTTTGCAGCCATCAAAGCCGAATATACCATCCTCCTTTCTTAGTTCTTCGATATTTATCCTTCGCCCATCTGGTAGCCACACTTTAGTACCGGCACAGACACATCCTACCGAGTAGAGGAGCGCAAATGGATTGTCTCCTTCCTTTACTGAATCTCGTACATTATCCCACACATCCTTAAAGTTTGGGTAGTTACCCATCTCCTCAAACAGGATAAATCCTCGTTTACCTCGAATCTTACCTTCATCATCTTTAACAGACAAACCCATTACGGAATTAAGGGAACTGTTCGGAGACACGTTACCGTTGGCATTCTTATACCCCATTACCCAGAGCATATCACTTGCACGGCGTGTAAGCATAAGACGAGGAAATTCAGTATTTGCGGCACAGAAGTCAATCATCGGCGTAAATTTCGACAGAGTACCATCTTTCTGTGCAAGATACTCTTTCGTGTAAGCAGTCAAAACAGTCGTAACGCGCTTTGTTGATTCACTGTCCTCCCCCAAAAGAAGGTTATGTGCCATCAGTCCAGCTAACCCATAGGACTTACTACAACCTCGGCGAGCCAACTCCATACAGTGTTTTCCTGCGTGTCTGGCTTGGTCAAGATAATGGTATCTGTAATAGATACCCTCCCAAAAAGCAGGGAATCCTTCTATTCGGTGAGTAACGCCAGTCTTCTTTGACTTGACATTTATCATTATCGGACAGTAGTTCAGGAACCAGTACATAAGTCCTGTAACCCATTCCCCGTCAGATTCCCTTACATAACCGTCACGGCACCTGCGAAGTTCCTCATCAAACCATTTACGATATTCACTGTTAGGATTGGAATTAGGCCGCAAGAGAGTATAACATCCATTCTGCTCATAGAACTTGATAGCGGGGCGGAAGTAATCCATATCCTCCAATATGTGAGGATGGGTAATATCAACAACTATTCTATTAAATTTGTCCCTCGGCAAGTCCTTTGCTCGCGGCCTGTCTCCAATCATCCAAGACAATAACGGTACAGTGTCAATAAAATCCAAGAACTGCTCGCTTACTTCCGCAGGGAAGGAGTCAAGCCATTCTTGGGTTATTGGCGTTTGGTACTCATTAGTCTTTATTACCGTCGTCGGCATATAAGTCTGGTGTAGTTATAGTAAATTCACCAAAATGTGTTTTTACTATTGACTTTTTCTCTGTGCCCTGTATGTCGTTTTGCAAGTGATGCCTTAAGATGCTTTTAAACATCTCCCAGCCACGATCTCCAGTATAAAAGACACCAGACCCAAAGTCAATCTTGTGAATCATCTAATTACTTTGTTCCTCTAATCCTGCTAATATGAATTCCTTTGCGTAAGGAAGTTCCTCTATCCATTTACAGAACATCCTCCACTGAGGGAGTCTGTGGTTATGACGCTGCTTGTATATCCTACGGAGAGTCTGGTAAGAAAACATCCACACCCTGCGCTGCATAGTACCTTCAGGAAGATTCTCCTTCATCTCTACAAGCTCGTCCTCCTGAAGCCCTTTGCCTTGGATATGCATGGTGCTCTCACTCGAAAGACAGCATGCGCCTACAGAATATCTGTCCATTTCCTGCCACCAGTAGCGAGGTGCGTTTATCTCGCACCACACAGTTACGCCACGAAGAACTTTTGCATGCTCATCGCCACGCTTTGCGAGAGTGGTTATGAGTTGCATATCTTTCTCTACTATATCTCCACTTGTATCAAAACTGAACTTATATATTTTACCTTTTGGAGAATCTTTCGTCCAACGTGGATAATAATACGCCCTTCGTATCTCACTTTTGCTCTCGCCCTTAAATGGAAGATGCAAAGCAATCACGGCTGCACTTATACCACCTATCTCAATGGTATCTACTCTGAAGTTCTCTACAGACTCGTGTACCATCTTATCTATTGTCTCCTGCACCGTCAATTTTGTTCCGTTTTTGCCTGCTGGCGAGTTTATTCAAGTTCTCCTGACCTATCTCTTCAAGGTTAACTTCAAGCACGCTTGCAAGACCAGCCAAGCCCCACAGTATGTCGCCAGCCTCAGCTATCACAGAGTCAAGCCACTCGACATACTCATCAGCACTCATCTTTGACTCATAGTCGTTATTGTTGAATACTAACGCTCCGTGCCTGATTGCCTTTGCAAACTTGCCGT
>Ga0265299_10006064_pt1 | contig 11090 bp, 6 predicted proteins | sample AusTroGonzalo_MG_4_FD_193485 | JGI IMG/M metagenome (GOLD analysis project Ga0265299, IMG submission 193485) | Bovine rumen microbial communities from tropical cattle in Woodstock, Queensland, Australia - Gonzalo_02 | ecosystem: Host-associated > Mammals > Digestive system > Stomach > Rumen ...
AAGAGGATTACGACGTCCTTGCCGAGCTCAACAAGTCTCATTGCTCTCTCGAGAACGAGCTCTGTTACTCTTACGTGGTTCTCGGGGCGCTTATCGAATGTTGAATAAACGACTTCCCCCTGGATATTTCTCTGCATGTCCGTAACTTCCTCAGGACGCTCGTCGATGAGGAGAACGATCAGTTCGCAGTTAGGATTGTTTGCTGTGATTGAATTTGCGACCTTCTGGAGGAGGATCGTCTTACCTGCCTTCGGCGGGGATACGATCATACCTCTCTGGCCCTTACCTATAGGTGAGAACAGGTCGATGATTCTTGTGGAGATATCTTCCTTATCAGTTTCAAGATCCAGTCTCTCGTTAGGATAGATGGCTGTAAGGCTCTCAAACTTCGGGCGTCTTCTGATGTTCTCATAATCGCCCTCAATTACGGGGATTCCGTTAACTTCGGTAACTCTCTTAAGCGGAGCATATCTGTCCTTGCCGCGCTTGGGACTTGCAAAGCCCTTGATATAGTCACCTCTTCTAAGTCCCATTCTCTTGATGAACTGTCCCGGGACATAAGCGTCTTCTTCGCCGGGCAGATAATTGTTCTTGTGTACGAAGCCGCAGAAATCGTTCTTGTTGCCTTCGTTGTTGTTGATGGCAAGAACGCCTTCGATCTCGATCTCAACGGGGAGATTAAGTTCGGGATTTTCTTCTTCGCCCTCAGCGGGAGCCTCATCTGTTGTCTCAACAGTCTTGGTATCCTGGCCGGGACCGAATGTGATCTTCCTTCTCTTGGATCTGCCGTGCTTGTTCTGACCCTGATTATGCTCAGCTGCCTTAGGTTCTTCAGCCTTTGCCTCAGGAGCTGCAGCTTCTTCTGCTACGGGCTCAGCGGCTGCAACCTCAACGGGAGCGGGCTCTTCAGCCTTAACTTCCTCTGCTGCGGGAGCTTCTTCTGCCTTCTTGCTCTTTGTCTTCTTGGTTCTTGAGGAAGTCTTCTTCTCAGCCTTCTTAGGAGCTTCTTCAGCTTCCTTGGCTGCGGGCTCTTCAGCCTTGACTTCTTCAGCAGCGGGAGCCTCTTCTGCCTTAGCCTTCGCAGTCTTCTTGGTGCGCTTGGCAGCAGGCTTCTTCGCTTCTACGGGAGCTTCAGGAACTGCTTCCTTGATCTCTTCCTTCTCTTTTGCAGCGGTTTCTTTCTTAGCCACTTTCTTCTCCTCTTCTCGCTCTGCCTTGATCAGGGCATCAGCTAAGTCGTTTGTCTCAAATCTGGCAGTCCTGCCTACGTTCTCGATGAGTTCATCGAGAGTAATGTTGTCACCCTCAGTCTTTGTGGGTTCGGGCATGGCAACAGGCTTGACCGGTACAGGATCTTCAGATAGATCTACGACTGTGACATCGCCGATATCCTTAGCTCCTGTGATTGCCAGAATGAGTTCTTCTCTTGTCTTCTTCTGTGCTTCTTCAGGTGTGAAATCACCGAACGCGACGGCTATCTGTCTTAAGTCAGAATCCGTCTTGGAGTTAATGTTGTCTAAATCGTCCATAAACGCCTTTCAGTTAAAAAATTCCGTTAAAAATTCCCGCAAAAATCCTATTATCAATATTCAGCAAAAGGGATATCTATCTCAATGTACAAGGGATATCTGTCTTCTATGTTGAAAGGAAAAATTCAAATCTAATAAACATGCGCGCCGGGTAATGTTCCCGACGCGCATAATATAACATTTGTAATTGTCTCAGTCAATCAAAGAAGGTTTAGTTATCACTTAATGCCGCAAATTTATCCATCATATCGAGCGCCTTACCTGTTCCGATAACAACGCAGGACACAGGATCCTGAGCGAGGTATACGTCGATACCGATTCTGTTAGAGAGCATGTGATCAAGACCGTAGAGCATAGCACCGCCGCCTGTCATAACGATACCTCTCTGTGAGATATCAGCCATGAGTTCCGGAGGTGTTCTCTCGAGTACGTTATGAACAGCTTCAAAGATCTGTGTGATAGGCTCTTCCAATGCTTCGAGCATCTCTGTGGAAGATACAGTAACTGTTGAAGGAAGACCTGTGATGATGTTTCTTCCCTGAACGTCCAATGTGAGCTCTTCATCTCTAGGATAAGCGCAGCCGATCTCGATCTTGAGCTTCTCTGCTGTCTTCTCACCGATGAGGATGTTATGTCTCTTTCTAACGTGCTTAATGATAGCTTCGTCGAACTTGTCGCCTGCTACCTTCAAAGATGCGTCAACAACAGGTTCGCAGAGTGAGATAACAGAGATATCTGTAGTACCGCCGCCGATATCAACGACCATTGAACCGCATGCCTTAGTGATATCGATACCTGCGCCGATTGCAGCAGCGATAGGCTCTCTGATGAGGAATACGTCCTTAGCGCCTGCGTGACGGCAGGCATTCTCAACAGCCTGCTGTTCAACAGGAGTGATTACGGAAGGAACGCATACAACGATTGTGGGCTTGAAATATGTGGCACGAAGACCTGTGCATACACGGCCGATAAATGCCTTGAGCATAACTTCAGTAGCTCTGAAGTCAGAGATAACGCCTTCACGGAGAGGTCTGATAGCTTCTACGATACCGGGAGTACGTCCGAGCATAAGAGAAGCGGATTCACCGACTGCAAGAACCTTACCTGTTTTGCTGTTAACTGCAACAACAGAGGGTTCCTTGAGAACGATACCCTTACCTCTGATATAAACAAGAACACTGCTGGTGCCGAGATCGACACCTATTTCCATACCTAAACCCATTAATCTCACCTCATATATTCGAAAACGCCGTCAAATCAGCGTATTTATCGGTAAAAATTCAATTTATTATTACATTCGACTTTATAAAAATCAATTACGGCACGCCCTATTTTAAGTGACATTCTTATTTCATTTTGTGGCGATTTTACGGTATTTCAAGCGATTTTCCGCAAATAGCAAAGCGGTTTGATTCTTATGTTCTCCCGACACAGTTTTCGAATATTTATATGCAATTTTCGAAAACATCGGAGTATAATTAGGTGTTCATTTTATAAGAATAGGAGTCTTTTATATGAGTTATTCAATTGAGACGGACAAGAAGTGGCAGGCAAAATGGGCTGAATCAGAGCTCTACAAGTTTAATCCGGACGCTGAAGGCAAGAAGCTATACTGCCTTGAGATGTTCTCATATCCTTCCGGAGCTAACCTCCACCTAGGTCACTGGTATAACTATTCCCTGACTGACTCCTGGGCAAGGTTCAAGCACATGCAGGGTTATAACCTCTTCCACCCCATGGGATTCGATTCATTCGGACTCCCTGCTGAGAACTATGCTATCAAGACAGGTATTCATCCTCAGGATTCAACACTGAAGAACATCGATACAATGGAAAAGCAGCTCCAGGCTATGGGCACAACAGTAGATTGGGACTATGAAGTTAAGACCTGCATGCCTGATTACTACAGATGGAACCAGTGGTTCTTCATCGAGCTCTACAAGAGAGGCCTTGCTTACCGTAAGAACGCACCCGTTAACTGGTGCCCTTCATGCAAGACAGTTCTTGCCAACGAGCAGGTTGTTGACGGCGCTTGCGAGAGATGCCATACAGAAGTAGTCAGAAAGAACATGACTCAGTGGTTCTTCAAGATCACAGAGTATGCTCAGGAATTATTGGACGATCTGCCGAAGCTCGACTGGCCTGAGAAGACCAAGAAGCTTCAGAAGAACTGGATCGGCAGATCCGAAGGTGCTCAGGTAGCTCTTTACGTTGAGAAGAACGGCGAGCGCCTTACAGAAGAAGACGGCTCTCCCATGAAGCTCGAAGTATTCACTACAAGAGTTGATACGTTCATGGGTATCACATATGTCGTTATCGCACCCGAGTCAGAGCTTTGCGCAAAGCTTACAACAGACGAGTGCCGTGAAGCAGTTGAAGCTTACCGTCAGTCTACAGCAAAAGTCAGCGAGATCGACCGTATGTCCACAACACGTGAGAAGACGGGCGTATTCACAGGAAGCTATGCTATCCACCCGTTAAACGGCAGAAGAGTTCCGATCTGGGCTGCAGACTATGTTGTAGCAGGTTACGGTACAGGCGTTGTCATGGCAGTTCCTTCACACGATGAGAGAGACTTCGACTTCGCACACAAGTACGGCCTTGATATCATCCGCGTTATCCAGCCTGAGAAGGGTGTTGATTCTGAGCTTCCTTACTGCGAGAAGAAGGGTTACCTCACAAACTCAGACGAGTTCGACGGTATGGAGATGCACGATGCTCAGAAGGCAATCGTTGCAAAGCTTGCTGAGATCGGCATGGGCGAATGGAAGGTTAACTTCAGACTTCGTGACTGGCTCATCTCTCGTCAGAGATATTGGGGAACACCCATCCCGATGGTTCACTGCCCTTCATGCGGCGTTGTACCCGTACCCGAAGAAGAACTCCCTGTTCTTCTCCCCTACGACGTTGAGTTTACACCCGACGGTGAGAGCCCGCTCGCTAAGTGCGAATCATTCATGAACTGCAAGTGCCCCAAGTGTGGCGGCGATGCAAGACGTGATCCCGATACTATGGACACATTCGTTGACTCTTCCTGGTATCAGTTCAGATATCCCGATAACAAGAACGACAAGGAGATGTTCTCCAAGGATAAGATCAACAAGTTCTGTCCTGTAGATAAGTACGTAGGCGGCGCTGAGCACGCATGCATGCACCTGCTCTATGCAAGATTCTTCACAAAGGCTATGCGTGACATGGGCATGCTCGACTTCGACGAGCCCTTCACAAGCCTCGTTCACCAAGGAACTATCTTAGGACCTGACGGACAGAAGATGAGTAAGTCCAGAGGCAACACAGTTGCACCTGACGACTACATCAGCAAGTACGGTTCAGACGTATTCAGAACATACTTGGGATTCGGCTTTGCATACATCGAGGGCGGTCCTTGGGCTGATTCAGGACTTCAGGCTATCGTAAAGTTCTTCAGAAGAATTGAAACCTGCGTATCCGACTGCTGCGCCGATGCAGAGGCTGGTTCCGTTCCCGCTAAGGCTGACATGACATCTGCAGATAAGGAACTCAACTACGCTGTTAACTATGCTATCAAGAGTTCTACAGCTGATATCGAGAAGTTCCAGTTCAATACTCCTATCGCAAGAATGATGGAGCTCTTGAACGCAATCACTAAGTACAGCCAGGATGCATCAGCTAAGCCTGAGTTCAAGAGATATGCAACAGAGAAGCTCGTTCTCCTCCTCGCACCCTTCGCTCCTCACTTCACAGAGGAACTCTGGTGCGAAGTATTGTGCAACGAATATTCTATCTACAACCAGAAGTGGCCTGAAGTAGATGAGAGCGCTCTCGTTAAGGACGAGATCGAGATCGCAGTTCAGATCAACGGTAAGGTTCAGTTCAAGGTCAACATTCCCGCTGAAGCTGACCAGGCTGCAGTAGAAGCTATCGTTAACGCAGACGACAGACTCGCTGGCGCTCTTGCAGGCAGATCGATCGTTAAGTTCATCTACGTTAAGGGCAGAATCGCAAATATCGTAGCGAAGTAATTCTCGAACACAAAGACAAAAAACAAAAGAAGGCTGTCGGAGATTCCGGCAGCCTTTATTAATCTGTTTTAGTTGAAATCAAGACGTTTGTTCCCGTAAATTACATTATCTCGATCTTGAAGCAGACAGGCTTATCTGTATCAGGCTTCTTATCCAGAGCGATCTTAAGGCCTTCACCATCGCGCTTTGTATCTGCAACAGCAAGGTCACCCAATACATCAACAGAGCCCAGAACGATATCGTATTTTTCGCTAAGTTTAAGAGACTTGATAGTAAAAGACTCTGACTCAGGTCTCATGCAGAAAGCATAGAGATATCCGTTCTTATACGTGAATCTGAAATCTTCAGATGTGAATATCTTCTCATCGTTATCCCGGAAGGAACCTGCAACGTTATTTACTTCACCTTCGCCGAATGTCTTCCACGGAACAGTACCGTAAATTCCTTCGCCGTTAACGCTCATCCACTCACCCAATTCATTAAGCACCTGAGTCTCTTCATCAGTGATGGTTCCGTCAGCTTTGGGACCTACGTTAATAAGCAGCATTCCGTTCTTGCTGACGATATCAACGAGGTCGCAGATTATCTGTCTTGAAGGCTTAAACTCGTTGTCATCGATATAGCCCCATGAGATCCTTCCGATCGCAGTATCCGTCTGCCACGGTATCGGATTTATTCCTGTGAGCGCGCCTCTCTCGACATCGTATGTAGCGACCGTCGGCGGGAATGCTTCGTGCTTGAAGTTGATAGTTACTTCTTCTCCCCACTCATCAGCGCGGTTGTAGTAGTATGCGCAGACTTTCTTTAAGTAAGGCTTGAATGCAGCGTTATGGATCCATGTATCAAAATAGAGGATCAACGGTCTGCATTTATCGATAAGTTCACAGGTCTTTACCAGCCAGTCCTCGAGCCATTCTTCAGAAGGTCTTGCAGGCGAATATGCATCTTCCAAGGCTTCGAAGACTTTAACGTCAGAGAGCTCGGGACAAAGGTAAGCAGGGCCATAGAAATCTCTGTATTCTTCATCGTTAACATCGCAGTCTATAGTTCTTCCCATATTCATGAAGAAGTAGTGCTCTGCTCTGTGCGAAGATCCACAGAATACGAGGCCGTTATCTTCACATGCTTTTCTTATCTCGCCTGCGACGTCGCGCATCGGTCCCATCTTCGCAGAGTTCCAGCGGTTAAGATCAGAATCGTACATTGCAAAACCGTCGTGATGTTCGCACACGGGCATTATGTATTTTGCACCCGCATTCTTAAACAGCTTCACCCACTCGTCAGCATCGAACCTCTCACCCTTGAACATCGGAATAAAATCTTTGTACCCGAAGTCTTTTGGATCACCGAAGGTCTTCTTATGAAATTCATATTCACGCGAACCGGGATTATACATCCATCTCGGATACCATTCGCAAGCATATGCAGGCACGCTGTAGATACCCCAGTGGATAAAGATTCCGAGCTTTGCTTCGTAATACCACGAAGGTGTTTTATGTCCGGACAAAGACTGCCAGTCGGCCTTATACCTGCCATTACTAATCACATCTTCTATGAGTTTCAAATACGTACCTTTGTCCATATAATCACCTGATCAGTTAAGTGTCTTATACATCAGTATCTCGTCGTGATAAGTGCCGTCGTCGAATGCAAGCGCATTGTGTCTCCTGCCCGTCTCAATGAATCCGCACTTCTTATAGAGCGCCTGAGCCTGTTCATTCTCTGCGACAACTTCGAGGTCGACCTGATGCCATCCGATATTCTTCGCAAGCTCAGTCATGTAATCGATCATGGCGCGGCCGATACCGAGATTCCAGTATTCCTTATAAAGCGCGATAGCCATATTGCATCTGTGAGATATCTTACGCTTGACGCCGATACCCGCGATACTTCCGTTGCCTGCGATCTTGCCGTCAACAACAGCACACATCATTATGACGTACGGATCTTCCATAAGCTTTGTGAGGATTGCTGCTTCATCTTCAAGCGTGTAATTAACTTCATCCGGATTTCTTAACAGGAAGTCTGTCTCACCTGAAGTAACCTTCAGATATTCGATCATCTGCTCTGCGAATTCCGGTGCGGTCGGCTGCAGGACGCATTTCCTGCCGTCTTTTAATGTTATCTCTCTTGCTTCGAACTTCATTCTTTTCTCCCCTTTAAGGCAATTCCTTCGTCTCACCTATTATCTTTATTCCGATATCACAGTTTACCTTATTCTTCATTGCGATGTCAGCATTGCCCAGGAAATGACCATACTTAAACGTTCCTATCGACACCGTAAGATCCGATAATACATACAGATCACCCAATCCCGTGTCGCCGTTCAGGCCGCTGTTGATATCTGCACTGACAACATATGCGCCGGACTTGTTGATGCTCTCGATGGCGCTTTTCGCAGGCTCCTTAACCTCGCCCTTAAATCCCGTTCCGAATATGCAGTCAAGGATAGTGTTGTAACGCTCATAATCACCCTCAGAAACGGTCGGAACACCTTTTGCCACACACTTGTCGTAGAAGTATCTGCCGTCCTCTGAGAACGCGTCTTCGTAAAGCAGAACGATCTCGCATTCGATACCGTGGTCCTTAAGAAGCGATGCAACGACAAAACCGTCTCCTGCGTTATTGCCTTTTCCGCATACGATGCCTACAGGGCCTTTCCATTCGGCCTGCTCGAAAATCGCCTGACCGGCTCTTGCCATCAGTTCTTTGGACGGGACAAGGTTCTCGATAGTCCACTTGTCACTTGCTCTCATTACTTCTGTAGATACGCAGACAGGCATCAGACGGTTACCTCTATGTTTTCAACGCTCTTTCTTGACCAGTCGTCAGACAGATCCATATTAGCCCAGTCTGATCTGTGGCAGCTGAAGTTGACCGTAAACGTATCTCCGCTTGCAATCGTACCGCTGCTTACAGTTATCGTAAGACACATATTCCTGTCTTCGCCCGAACACGATTCGAATGTGCCTGAGACGTTATCTGTCAGCGCAGTATACTGCCCTGATGCGGAATTGATTGCCGCGTGATAACAGTCAAACACCATGGAGCCGTCATCTGTGAAATAGTACTTGATCGTGAGGTTCGTAAGATCGATGGATGAACTGCCTGTGTTCTTAATATCCAGCGTTCCCGATATCGAATTAACGGACATGGAACTGTCGTTATAATTCATCGTTATGCTGAGATCGCCTGAAGATGCAGAACCGCCAGAAGAACCTGAGGATGAACCCGTAGTTGTTGCAGTGGTACTATCCGTTGCAACAGCGCCGCCCGCAGAATCACCCGAGCCTGATCCTTCTTCATCAGGAAGAACGCCGAATACCACTTCATCGTTCTCGAGCAGAACAACAGAAGTCGTATAAGAATAATCGTTGCTGTTATCCCATTCATCGTTAGGACTGGTCATTCTGACCTGAATCTCGGATTTGCACTGTGACTGCCCTGCCGGTCTTAAGTTGTTATCAAATACTACCGACAGATAGTAGATGTGATTCTCTTCATTCCAGACCTTAAGGCCGTCAGCAGTACCGTACTGCATATAGTTAGTAGTGACGGTGACTCCCGATACATCCCCGCCTGCTTCGTAGATCTCACTTAAGTCGACATAGTATCTGAATTCGAGATTCTCTGCAGTTCTTGCAGGCCAAGCAGTCTTGTTATAGATAAACGCCTTAATCTCTGCAAAGTTATCGCCGTCGACATTGAGACTGCACTCAGCTGTGTACTCGTCACCAGGCACTTCTTCGACTGCTCCGAAGTCGATAAGTGTCTGTCCGTGATACTCTGAATACATTGCTGCAAGAAGACCCGTAAATCCTGCGTTGTAATCGCATGCAACTTCGTTCATGCAGTAGTCGCTTACAGTATCTGTGTAGTTATCGGAAGAATCAGGTCCGCCTACCAGAGCGCCGTAGAGCGTATGCCGTGCTTCACCGGGTTCATTCATATTATCGCAGTAAGATCCCTGACTCGTTCTGTGATGAGGATGCTCAGGATAATTCTCACCGAATCCGCATACATAAGATCTGCCTGATGAACCCAGAGCATAGTCAGTCTGAGATACTGCGAAGTCCCAGTATGTTGAGACCTTATCAGAAGGGCAGCCTTCCCATCTGCTGTATACCGTTGCAACAAAAGCTGTTGTCGTCGCATATCTTAACGAGCCCCAAGAATCGAGCCACGCCAAACCTTCCGGAGTATATGTGATCTTATCTCCGTCAGATGTTCCGCATGTCCAGAAATCAAGGTGTTTCTGAACTTCGTCTTTATATTCGGAGTCGCCCGTTATTTTCGCGAGCATTACAGCTGCACCGATATGAACGTCATCCCAGCACAGTGACCAGTTGTAATCGTGTCCTGCCTGCGTGTAACAAGACTTTGCATTATCAAGATAACTGCTGTCATCTGTTGCGATATAGAGCCAGCATCCTGCCCATGAGAGTTCATCGTAGAATCCGCTCCACGAATCGTAGAAACCTGCAGCTGCCGTATAACCTGAATCGCTTCTGGTTGAATCTGCAAATGCATAGAGGCTCTTCGCATGCTCAAGGCATGTTGCAGCATAAGTAGGATCCGTATCTTCGAAAACGATCGCCGCAACAGCCATCGCAGCAGCAGCTTCGCCTACAACTGCAGAACCAGGATTATCCTTGGTAACACAGTAAGACGGTCTGTCCATGCTCATTACTTCACAAGGTCCCCACCATGAGTGATCCGTGCCGCCGTTGCCTACCTGATAGTAGAAGACTTCATCTTCAGGGTGACACTTGATGAGATAATCCGTTACCCACTTGATATCGCCCAAGATATACTCGAGCTGACCGCTCTCTTCATATGCAGCCCTGTCTTCGTAAAGTGACCATCCGAGCATCGTTGCCGTATAAGCCATGGGAAGATTGAACTTAACGTGATCTCCGGCATCGTAATATCCACCTGTCAGATCAATACCGTTATCGGCACCATCGGTAAGCCCTGAATCTCCGCGCCAGTTGCATCTGGTATTCTCAGGGAGCTCACCGCTTCTCTGAAGTTCATAGAATAAAAGCGATTTCTGAAGCGCTTCACCGTAATTGTAATTACCCGTGCCTTCGATACCCTCATAACCGTTACCGAACTCAGTTAAGCCCTCGGCTGAATGAGTTCCGCCCGTGGCACCGCTGAATGAACTTGTCTCAGAAGGAGTGGTCTCTACACTGCTCTCTCCCGTAAGACTTGTCTCTGAACTGTCGGTAATAGTCTCCTGTCCCTTATCGCAGGCAGTCAGCAGCAAAGCACCTGCCAAGATGCATGCTGTAACTCTTAAAGTCTTCTTCATAAGATCCTCCGAAAAATAGCTATGGCTATTATACGCTCATCACCCCGCTTGTTGAGCGAATATATAAGGACACGTTTTTACTCCAAAACGTGTCCTTTTTTGGCAATATTTTGAATTTTGCTGATTTTGGACACGATCTAACTATAAATTCGTGTCCTTTTCCAGCACCGGGAGAGCAGATTCATCAGTGAAGTATCTTCACCAGATTCTCATCGCTCTTAATGAGCGACTTTGCAAGCTCTC
>Ga0265299_10006068_pt1 | contig 11085 bp, 8 predicted proteins | sample AusTroGonzalo_MG_4_FD_193485 | JGI IMG/M metagenome (GOLD analysis project Ga0265299, IMG submission 193485) | Bovine rumen microbial communities from tropical cattle in Woodstock, Queensland, Australia - Gonzalo_02 | ecosystem: Host-associated > Mammals > Digestive system > Stomach > Rumen ...
CTTAATATTGCTCAAGAATATTTAGGATTAAGACATAGATTAATTCCATATTTATATTCTGAAGCTAAAAAGTATTCATCATTTGGTTCACCATTAGTGCAACCTTTATACTATAAATATCCAGAGACTTATGATGAACCATTATATAAAAATGAGTATTATTTTGGTAGTGAATTATTTATTTCACCAATCGTAACACCAAAAGATACTATTATGAATAGAGTTGTTCAAAGAATATTCTTACCTAATGGTGTATGGTATGATTTTAAGACAGGAAAGAAATTTACTGGTGGACGTAGGTATGTCACATTCTATAAAGATGAAGATTATCCAGTATTTGCTAGAACTGGAGCTATTATTCCAATGGCAGTATTAGATCCAGAAAAATATAATGATGTATCTTCTCCTAAAACATTAGAAGTACATATTTTCCCTGGAAGAAGTAATACTTATAAATTATATGAAGATGATGGTTACTCATTGAAATATAAAGATGGACTAAGTTATATAACAGAAATTAATTATTATTATAAAGAAAATGATTTTTCTGTTTCACTTGAGCCAATAGAAGGAAAGAAAGAAGTAGTTCCAGAAAAGAGAAATTATGTTATAAGATTTAGAAATACTAAATATACAGATGGAGTTCAAGTATTTAGTAATGAAGTAAACGTTCCATATAAGAGTTATATAGAAGATAATGATTTTGTAATAACATTTAATGATATTCCTTCTGATGCTAAAATATTTGTTTATTGTAAGGGTAAAGATATTGAAATAGATGCTGCTCGTGCAATTAATGATGATTTAGAAGGTATTATTAATGACTTGATGATAACAACAGAATTAAAAGTATTATTAGATGCAATTTTATTTAGTGATAAACCAATTAAAGAAAAGAGACTTTCTATTAGAAAGCTTAGAAGAGAAGGTTTACCTAAAATATTTGTTAAAATGTTTATGAAACTATTAGAATATATAGCAGAAGTTTAAAAGTATCAATAAAAAGTTGATACTTTTTTTAATAAAAACCTTTATTAAAACTATAGTTTATGGTAAAATGGTAGTGTATACTAAAATAGGTGAAGAGAATGAAAAAAATAATGAGGTTGTTAATTATAATTGTATTAATTTTTCCATTATTCATAAAAGCTGACACTTATAAGAATGCAGTAAATAGCGCTAATAATATAATTAATGAAGATTATTTTAAAAAGACTTATGAAAAATATATTCTTATTGGTAAAAAAACAAAATATGAATATAGTAATGGTGTTATGAAATATAATTCATCATTTAAGAATGGTGGATTTATTAGTATGGATGAATTTAATTTAACAAAAGTAAATGGCCGAAGTTATTTAGTGACATCTGATGATTATTGGACTTTAACTAAAAGTAAAAAAAGTACATATGTAATTTCTCAAAATGATATGGATACACCAAGAGATCAAGAAAGTGATAATTTTGTTAGAATAACTGAATATATAAAACCAAAAACTGTAGTTAGTGGAAGTGGAACAGAAAATGATCCATGGGAATTTGATCCAATGTATAAAGTTACAGTTATAGTAAATCCAGAATATGCTAATGTAGATAGTGGAAATAACGAATATGTTAAAGGAAATTGTACTTCTGCTGAATGTACTGCTACTGTTAAATTATCTGGAAAAAGTGGTTATAGATATATAACAAATGATTGTGATGGAGTATATGATATAAAAACAAAAATTTTAACAATTAAAAATGTTAAAAAGAATTTAGAATGTAATGTTGAATTTGGTTATGGATTATTTACTATTAATATTACAAATGCTAAACCAGATACATTTTATGCTATATATGGAGAAGATTATTATAGCGATGTTGATAGTAAAACAGTTATAAAATCTTTAACTACTGTTAAAGAGAAAAAAGGTTATACATTTGGTGGATTTAGTTATGATGATGTATTGATAGTAGATAAAAATAAAAAGATAGTTAAAAACTCAGTATTTAATATTACTAAAGATTTAACTATGGATCCTATATATGAACCAAATAAATATACTGTTATTTTCAATTGTAGTGGAGGATATGATGCTCCTAAGAATCAAAGTGTTACTTTTGATAGTGAATATACATTAATTAAAGAATTATGTAAAAAAGAAGGTTATATTCAAACAGGATGGATTGAAAAGACAGATGGAAAAGAATTTGGATGGACAGCTCAAAACAGATCAAAATGGAATTGGAATATAGATGGCAATGTTACTCTTTATGCAACATGGAATAAATGCGATGCTGGTACATATGCTTCAATAACTGATAATACTTGTACTAAATGCCCAGCTGGAACTTATTCTGCTGCCGCTGCTGGAAAATGTACACCTTGTCCAACTGGATATACTAGTGAAGAAGGTTCAGATGCTGTTGAAAAATGCTTTATAAAAGTAGAAGCAGGAAAGCATATAGAAAATCCTAAATCAAATAAAGCTGTAGAATGTCCAAAAGGAACATATAAAGCAGAACATAGCGTAGCTTATGGTAGTTCATCTAGTTGTACACAATGTCCATGTGGATATGGTTTTGGTGATAAACTAGAAGATAAAACTGATGTAAATAAATGTTTAAGAATAGTACCTGCTGGATATTATGTAGCTGCTGCTAAAGCTAGTGGAAATACAATATGTGAAACAGGTTATTATAGTAAAGAACAAATTGTGCATTATGGTGAAACAAGTAAATGTAGTATTTGTCCTACAGGATATAGGGATGGAACTAAAATAGAAAATAAAGTATCTGAAGATAAATGTTCTAGAAATGTTGCTGCAGGTTATTATATCGCAACTCCTAAATCAATTAATAATACATTATGTCCAAATGGACATTATAATAAAACTCACTCAATTACTTATGGTGAGACAAGTAAGTGTAATCTTTGTCCAGAAGGTTATCAAGATGGAAGAAAACTAAATAATAAAACAGCAAAAGAAACATGTCTTAAGAATGTACCTGCTGGAAGTTATGTATCATATGAAAAAGATGAAGAAACAAGAGTATGTGGTAATGGTTTTTATAAAGAAGCTCACTCACTTACTTATGGAGAAACAAGTAAATGTGATGCATGTCCAGAAGGATATAGAGATGGAGTTACTGTATCAAATAAAACTTCTAAAAATAAGTGTTTAAAGAATGTTTCTGCAGGTTTCTATATAGCTCAGCCAAATGATAGTACTAATACATTATGTAAAGATGGCTATTATAAAGCTAAACATGGAGTAACTTATGGACAGACAAGTACATGTACTTTATGTCCAGAAGGATATAGAGATGGTAAGAGTGCTATTAATAAATCAAGTAAAGAATCATGTACTAGAATAGTAGATGCTGGTTACTATGTAGCAAGTGCTAATGCAACTCAGAATACAATGTGTGAAGATGGAAAATATAAAACTAAGCATACTATTACATATGGTGAAACATCTTCTTGTAATAATTGTCCAGAAGGATATAGAAATGGAACAACAATTGAAAGTAAGACAGCTGAATCTAAATGTATTAGACATATTGATGCTGGATATTATATTGTAAGTGCTAAGGCAACAAATAATACAGAATGTGGAACAGGATATTATAAATTAGCACATGATGTAGCTTATGGAACTGTAAGTAGATGTACAGTTTGTCCAAGTGGATATAGAAATGGAACAAAAACAGAAAATAAGGTATCAGAAGATAGCTGTATTAGAAGTGTACCATCTAATCACTACGTAGCAACACCTAAAGCTGATAAAGATACAACTTGCCCAGCTGGAACAAGTAAAGGAGCACATACAGTTTTATATGGACAAACAAGTTCTTGTAATTAATAAAAAAAGATATTAAAAAATAATATCTTTTTTATTGTATTAATGATATAATTTTAATAGATTTTTTGGAGGCATTAATATGAGATTAACTAGAACTGAAGCACGTGAAAAAATAATGATTATACTATATCAAATAGATTTTTATCTAAAGGATAATATTTCTTTTGATGTAGAAAGTGTTATTCATGAGAATATAGAAATTGATAATAAATATGTTAATGATGTAGTTAATGGAGTACTTGAGAATTTAGAGAATATTGATAAGATTATTAACAAATATTTAGGGAATTGGGAATTAGATAGATTAGGTAAAACTGATAAAGCTATTTTAAGACTTGCTACATATGAAATATTATATTATGATACTCCAAAAGTAGTTGCTATTAATGAAGCGGTTGAATTATCAAAAAAGTATAGTGATGAAAAAATAGTAAAATTAGTAAATGCTGTACTTGATAAAATAAGAGATGAAGTAGAGGAATAATGAATAGCGAATACTTAACTATTAGTGATATAAATAGAATTATTAAAAATACAATAGAACAGAATTCTGAATTAAGGGATGTTTATTTGAAAGGTGAAATAAGTAATATTAAATATCATACTAGAGGACATTTATATTTTAGTCTTAAAGATGAAAATAGTAAAATAAACGCTGTAATGTTTAATTATGAAAGATATTTAAACTTTAATCCTAAAGATGGGGACTCTGTTCTTGTTCATGGAAGAATAAGCGTATATGAAGCAAGTGGAAGCTATCAAATATATGTTGATTCATTAGAATTAGATGGTCTTGGAAATTTATATGTTTTATTTGAAAAATTAAAAAAGAAATTAAGTGAAGAAGGTTTATTTGATAAAGAACATAAAAGAAAAATTAAAAGAGTTCCAAGAAAAATAGGGGTTATAACTGCTCCTACAGGTGCAGCAGTTCGTGATATTATATCAACTATTAATAGACGTTTCCCTATGACTGAAATCTATTTGTTTCCAACACTAGTTCAAGGTGAAGATGCTGCTGCCAATATAGTAGAAATGATAAATCTTGCTAATACTTTTGATGATATAGATACAATTATTCTAGGACGTGGTGGCGGAAGTATTGAAGACTTATGGGCATTTAACGAAGAAATAGTCGCAAGAGCCATTTATAATAGTAGAATACCAATAATAAGTGGTGTAGGTCATGAAATAGACTTTACAATTAGTGATTTTGTAGCTGATATGCGTGCACCAACCCCAACTGGTGCTGCCTTAATGGCGACACCTGATGTAGAAGAAGTAAGAAGATATTTTGATAGTTCTAAAGATAGAATAAATAATGCTATTGAAAATAAAATATATAGTTTAACTGAACTATTAAATAAGTTTAAATCAAATTATATTCTTAATAATCCATCAAGATTATATGAGATGAAAGAACAAAAATTAGATATTATACTAGATAAATTAAATAGTATTATTAAAACAAAAATAGACTATTATACACATTTAATAGATAAATATAAATCAAATTATATTCTTAATAATCCAAATGTGTTATATGATAGAGAAAAAGAAAAAATAGAAAATATAAAAATTAATTTAAATAAATCTATTACTAAAATATTAGAAAAAAATACAAATGATCTAAATACTTTAAAATTAAAAATTAATTTATTAAATCCAGAAAATATTCTTGATAAAGGTTATAGTATAGTACAAAAAGATAATAAAATCATTAAAAATATTGATGATATAACAATTAACGATAATATTAATATTTTGTTAAAAAATGGTAATATTTTAGCAAATGTAAAAGGAGTGAATAAAAAATGACAGTAAAAAAAGAAGAAAAAACATTTGAAAGCCAAGTTAGAGAACTAGAAACTATTGTTAGTGAACTTGAAAGTGGAGAGTTAGATTTAGATAAATCAATCGTTAAATACACAGAAGCTATGAAATTAATAGAGTCTTGTGAACAAAAGTTAAACAATGCTACTGAAACTATTAATAAATTAGTGGATAAAAATGGTAAAATCAGTGATTTTGAGATAACTGAATAGTAAATATTGGTTCTATATTTTATTATTATTTGTTAAAAATAATAAAGAGGTGAAATTATGAAAAAGCTCATTTTTACTTTCTTTATTATTTTTATTTTACCCATTTATATATTTGCCTATTCAAATAAAATAATACCTGGAGGAGAAAGTATTGGTATTAGTATTCAAAGTGATGGTTTAGAAGTAGTTGGTTTTTATAAAGTTAGAGGAAAATTTATTAACAAAAAAATAAATGTTGGAGATAAAATAATTAAGATAGATGATATGACTGTAAACTCATTAAATGAGCTTACTAATATCATAAATGATAATATTTCTGATGGATCTGTAAATGTTTTACTTATTAGAAAAGGTAAAACTATTGAAACAGAATTAATATTAATTGAAGAAAACAACAAATTAAAAACAGGACTATATGTAAAAGATAGTATAATTGGTCTTGGAACTTTAACTTATATTGATCCACAGACAAAAATATATGGTTCTTTAGGACATGAAATTAGTTTTAATGAAACTAATAATAGAGTAGAAGTAAAAGATGGTTCAATAATAGATAGTAGTATTAATAAAATTAACAGAAGCCATAATGGAAAAGTGGGAAGTAAAAATGCAACTTTAATATTTGAAAGTACTCTTGGTAACATTAAAAGTAATACAACTAATGGAATATATGGATATTTTTTAAAAGAATTACCTAATAAAGAATTAATTGAAATAGAAACATTTGATAATATAAAAAAAGGGGACGCATATATTTTAACTGTTACTAAAAATAAAACAGTTAATAAATATAATATTAAAATAATTGATAAATATTATAGTAAAAAAGATACAAATAAAGCTTTTAGTTTTCAAATTATAGATGACAATCTAATAAAAACATCAGGTGGAATAGTTCAAGGTATGAGTGGCTCACCAATTATTCAAAATAATAAAATAATTGGTTCAGTTACAAATGTGGTTATAGATAATGTTAAAATAGGATATGGTATTTCCATTATTACTATGCTTAGCGAAGGAGATAAAATAAGGAATTAATATTGTAAATTAATTCCTTTTTTGATACAATTAACTATATAGTATGGAGGCGTAGCTATATGGATGATATGATGGAAATAAAATTATCAATTACTACTGAAGATGGAAATAGAGTTGTAGTTAATGTACTAGATATAATAGATTCTTATACATACAACAAGACATTTTTGATTTATACTTTTGCAAATGAAAATAAATCTATTTTTGCGTCTATATTAAATGAGAGTGATACTTCATATTCTATTGATACTATTACTAATCAAGACGAAATAAATTATATAAACTCTGAAATTAATAGAGTTACTAGTGAATTAGTTGAAGCTAATTAATAAGGGGGAAGTGAAGTCATGATTTTTAATACATATAGAGATATAGAAGAAAGAATTAAACATTTAACCAATGTAATAAAGGGATTAAGAGAAGAAATAAAAAATAAAGAAAAAAATCTTAGTAAAAATCCAGCACAAAATATTACAGATATCAAAAGGGATGAAGAACTAATAGCAGCAACTGAAAAGAATATATCTGAAATCCAAAAAATACAAAATGCATATAATTTAATAGATAAAAATATTACTGAAATAAAGAATTTTAAATTAAATAATTTATCTGATTATAAAAGTGGTATTGATGCTTTAGATAAATTAAGAAAAGAAATAAATGAGGCAATAGAGTTGCCTGATCTTGATTTAAAACTACCAAATAAATTAATAGATGAAATATTAAAAAAGCATGGTATATCTAGAGATTATTTTGACAAAATAAGAGTAGAAACAAAAGATAAAACCAATAAATATCCTGAAGTAGAGTATTATAAAAATGAGTTTGATAAACTAGAAAAAGAAGTTCTTGATATTTTGGGTGGAAGAAGTCTTGATGAAATTAGTATTAGTGAATTAGATTCTATTTATAAGAAATATGATGAAATAAAAGAAAAGAAAATAAAACTAAAAAATATATTTGACGTAGATTTAATGGATAATTTAAAAATATTTAGTGAAAAAGAAATAAAAGAAATATTAGATATTAATAAATCTTTTGATGAAGGTTTAGAAGCAAAACAAAAAAGTGCAAAAGATTTAAAAGAGAATAAAGAAAAATTAAATGTTGAATTTGAAGAACAAATAGCAGCAATAAAAGATAATATTAGTGTAGTTGAAAAACAAATTGCTATTTTTGAAGCTGATGTTGTAGAATTAGAAAAAAAACCAGCTGAAAATCAATTTGCAATTATTGGTATAAAAGCTAAAATAGATGAACTAAAGAGTTATGTAGATTTAAAAAATAATCAAATAAAAGAGATAAATGAGGATATAGAGAGACTACAAAAAGGTGGATTAGTAAAGAGTGTACCTGCTAAAGAAGAGAAAGTTGACTTAGAAAAAGAATTTGATATTAAATTAAAGCCAGCTCCAAAGAAACCAGCACCAACGCCAACTTCAACACCTGGAGCACCCGCTCCAACACCAACTCCAACACCAACTCCAACACCAACTCCAACACCTGGCTCACCAGCTCCTACATCTGGTTCAGAAGCACCAAAACCTGCTCCAAGTGTTTCTAATACACTTGAAGATTTAGCAAATAATGGTGTTATTCCAAGACTTAAATATTTAAAACCAGCTGCTTTATATAGAATTTGTAGAGAGTTAGGAATAAATATTAAAGATACTAAAGTAACTGTATTAACAGATGAACAAATAGAAAGACTTAAAAATGATCATGATATACAATCTGCATTATTAAATCAAAGAATATTTGATCGTAATACTGAAAAGATAGCTAAATATGGTGAATTAATAGCTAAATATCAAACAATTCTTGATAGTAAATTAGATATTAAAACATTTACTCCAGAATATATTGCTAAAGTTCAAGAATTACATGATAAACTTGAGCGTGAGAAAGCTAATTTATTAGCAAAGAATGAGAAAATTACAGCATTTGACCATTCTGAGATATATAAAAATGAAGGTCATATGATAGATGAAAACTATGAAGCAACACTTTCAACTAGGAATGATAAATTAAAAGGGGAATATAAAAAAGTTGATGATCTTAGAGAAGATAGTAAAAAAGCTCATAGTAAGTTTAAACAAAGAAGTATAGAAAGAAATATTAATAGAACTCTTAATAGAATTAAAAAATTACAGAGTAAGAGTGGAAAAATATCTAGTAAACAAACTGAGATAATAAATAGAAATTCTGAAAAATATATAAATAAGATTACTAGTAGATACTCTAAACACTTAGCAAAACAAAGCAAATTAGAACATAGTGTTGATAATATTATTTCATTAAGTGAAAGACTAAATGCAAGTAAAGTAGAACAGAATTTAGTTAATAAAGAAAGAGGAAAAGAAAAAAATCTTTTTGAAAAAATGGGTCTTGATATAGAAAATTTAAGACTTAAAGGTGAAATAAAACTATTAGAATCAGACATTAAAAAAGAAGAAAAGAGTGTGGGCATAGGAAGATAAAAAAAGTTTCCAGTATTGGAAATTTTTTTATATGTTCAAAACAGAGACTGCTATTCTAAAGTAGATAAATAATGATACTGCATCTACAATTGTTGTTATAAATGGACTAGCCATTACAGCAGGGTCAAATTTTAATTTTTTTGCTATCATTGGAAGAGAACATCCAATTACTTTAGCAACACATACTGTAAGTACTAGAGTTGAACAAACTACAAGTGCAACTTTTGAAGTAACTTTATCAATAAATAATAGTTTTAAGAAGTTTGCTGCTGCTAGAGTTAAACCTATCAAAAATGAAACTCTTAGTTCTTTAAATATTACTCTTAAAATATCAGAAAACCCTACATCATTAAGTGATAAACTACGAATTATTGTTGCTGATGCTTGACCTCCTGCATTACCTCCTGTATCCATAATCATTGGAATAAATGCAGTAAGTATAACCATAGTAGCTAAGCTTTCTTCATAATGTTGAATTATTTTACCAGTAAATGTAGCTGATACCATTAAAAGAAGTAACCAAGGTATTCTACTTTTCCATATATCAATAATTGATAGTTTTAAATATGATTTTTCAGTTGGTAAGATAGCGTTCATCTTTTCAATATCTTCTGTTGTTTCTTCTTCAATAATATCAATAACATCATCAATTGTAATAATACCAACAAGTTTATTTTCTGAATCTACTACAGGAACAGAATTAATATCATATTCTTTAATTATTTCAGCTACTTTTTCTTGATCCATTAAAGTATTAACCGAAACAATATCATCATTCATTATATCTCCAACTGGAGTATCTTCTGGATTTACTATTAAATCTTGTAGTTCTATAGAACCAATTAATTTTCTTGCTTTATCAGTAACAAAACAAGTATCAACTGTTTCTTTTTCTTCGTATTCCCCTCTTATTTTTTTAATAGCGTCTTTAACAGTATTATATTCTTTAAAATCTAGGTATTCTACTGTCATAATACTACCAGCAGAATTATCTGGATATTTAAGTAATTGATTAATATCTTTTCTTGTTTCTTTATCTACCTTACTAAGTAATCTATTTACCACATTAGCGGGCATTTCATCGATTAAATCAGTGGCATCATCTGCAGCCATATCATTAATAATATCTACAGCTTCACTATCAGTAAGTGAGGTGATTATATTTGCTTGTGTATCAGTTTCAAAGAACGAGAAAACATCCGCGGCCATATCTTTTGGCAGTAATCTAAATAATTTTACTACTTCTTTGCCTGGTAATTCTTCTAATACTTCAGCAATATCATGTTCATTCATTTTAGTTAACATTTCTTTAATTTTAGAATATTTTTTTTCTTCAATTAATTGTTCAATTGTTTCTAACATAATTTCACCACCTTTTACGCCTTAAATTATATAAAAAAATATATAAAAATGTCAAAACATTTTCATTCATTTTACTCTTATATGGTATAATAAAATAAATGAAAGAAGGAAGTAATATATGAATAATGGAATACCTAATCATGTAGCTATTATTATGGATGGTAATGGTAGATGGGCTACAAGACAAGGAAAGAAAAGAACAGATGGGCATTATGCTGGTTATAAAAGACTAAAAAAAACAGCAATGTATATTTTAAATAAAGGTGTTAAGTATTTAAGTGTTTTTGCTTTTTCAACTGAAAATTTTGGAAG
>Ga0265299_10006071_pt1 | contig 11082 bp, 10 predicted proteins | sample AusTroGonzalo_MG_4_FD_193485 | JGI IMG/M metagenome (GOLD analysis project Ga0265299, IMG submission 193485) | Bovine rumen microbial communities from tropical cattle in Woodstock, Queensland, Australia - Gonzalo_02 | ecosystem: Host-associated > Mammals > Digestive system > Stomach > Rumen ...
CTGTGGTTCCATCATCTGCCTTGGGACTATAAGATGAAGGATGGACATACTCTGTGGGATGAGCTTTGCTACACCTTTGAGGAGGGAATCAAAGAGGCTCGCGGATTCATAGACACCTGGAAGAGTGTGGAGAAATTTGTAGATCCGTATCGCTTCCAGTGCGTATATGACCGTCTGGTACGCCAGGCCAAGGATGCCATCTGGTGGAGAGATGCCACAATGCTCTATTTCCAGCAGTATTCCAGGATGGAGATACCGTCAGACTGCACTGCGCCTCAGCATACACTTGATGAATTGCGCCGTTTCCGTCTGGGTATTTCCAACTATGAGACACCAGCACTTGACAAACTTCCGGAATATACGTTGGAATAACACAGTCGTGAGTGTACTCTATATGTAGGAATTATTTACATTTGTAGCGTTAAACGACAACGTTAATACTTAAATAGAAGGATTATGAAGAAATTATTGATTATTGCAGCTGCGATCCTTTCATTTGGTGCAGCTAATGCTCAGGTGGCTTATATAGGTTATCAGAATGTATCAGGAAGAAATAAGATAGGCAGTACCACCACGGTGAACAGTTATAGCGGTATGCTTGTGGGTGGATCAATCATCAATTATGAAATCTATCAGGGAATAGGTGTTCAGCCTGCACTGGAGTTAAACTTCTATACACGCACAGAGGATCATATCAAGGACACTTCTGTAGGTCTTAGGGTTCCGGTTGATTTCAACTACGGTTTTGACGTGGCTCCCGGCCTGAAAGTATATGGTTATGCAGGCCCCTCATTCTATCTGGGTCTTTACAGGAATCAGAGTGTTGCTGATGTGGATTCTGACTGGTATGACGGTAAATGGAGCCGTTTTGGTTTCGGATTCGGATTCGGTGCATGGTGCGACTGGAGGGATGCGCTGCGTCTTAAGTTAGGTTTTGACCTGGGACTGAATGACCGCAGCGAGTCCAGCGCAGACAAGTACAAAGAGAACACCTTCTCAATAACTCTTGGCTATATCTTCTAAGGTTGGGACGAGTCCCGCCTTCAGATCAAAAAAATGGCGTCCTAAAGGGCGCCAATTTTTTGAGCCGAAAGCGGGACTCGAACCCGCGACCTACGCATTACGAATGCGTTGCTCTACCAACTGAGCTATTTCGGCTTGAATCGGGCGCAAAGGTACTCTTTTTCTGCAAAACAAATCAGAATACAGTCCAAAAATGATGTCATGAAAGTATAGTGGCAAAAAAATAAGGTGGTACAGAAAGAGTTTTAGTCGCGATATTTGTTCTTTTATAGTTTTTATCATATTTTTGCGTATCATTAATTAACAATCAAACTTATGAAAAAGCTTTTAGTTGTTCTTTCACTTGTTTTCGGTATTTCTGCTGCTGCAGTTGCACAGCCTCGTGCAATTGGTGTCAGAGGTGCTTTCGGCGCTGAGATTTCTTATCAGCACAGCCTTAGCTCAAATTTCGTTGAGGCCGGTCTTGGTTTCTGGAATGGTGGCTTTGCTGTAACCGGTGTTTATGATTTCATTCTTGCTTCACCGCAGTGGACTCCCGGTTCATGGAATGTATATGCAGGTCCTGGTGCCAGTGTTGCAGCTGGTGATGGCGTTACAGTAGGCGTTTGCGCTGAGGTAGGTCTTGAGTACATATTTGAGAGCGTTCCTATTCAGCTTTCACTTGATCTGCGTCCTAGCATTATTACTATTAATGAGGGTATGAGCTTCCTGTCAGGTTTCTTCCCTTCATTGGGTATCCGCTACGTATTCTGATTTAAGTAAATCATCTAAATACATGACGGACCGGTCATTCAGGACCGGCCCGTCTTTTTTTATCCATACCATAACCAACCAACCTTATTCTTATTAACTTTGTAGAAAATATACTGTTTTAACCATCATTATGAAATACAGATCCTTTGCCGTTATGGCTGTTGCAGCTTTGTCTCTGCTTATGGCAGGTTGCAATAAGAAGTCTTCCATTAAAGTGTGCATATTCCCTGGTGACTATCCTGATCCCACCATCATGCGTGACGGAAAGGATTTCTATATGACCCATTCAAACTTTACATACTATCCCGGCTTGCTCATATGGCACTCTACAGACCTTTTGCATTGGGAGCCTATAGCACGTGCCGTACAGGGACAGGACTACTCAATCTATGCACCGGACATGTGTAAGGTTAACGGCAAGTACTACATCTATTATCCTACAAGCAGCGGTGAGAACTATGTAGTTACGGCCGATAAACCGGAAGGTCCTTGGAGTGATCCGGTAAAACTTGAGTTAAGTGTCAGCGGAATAGATCCCGGTCATGCCATCGACGCCGACGGTAACCGTTACCTCTATACCAATGACGGCTACATGGCTCCGCTGTCAGCTGACGGCTTGAGCATAACAGGTCCCAGTAAGAAGGTCTATGATCCCTGGCAGTACCCGGAAGAGTGGGAGACCGAGGGCATGTGGCTTGAATCACCCAAGATTGTAAAACGTGGTGACTGGTACTATCTGGTAAGCGCCGAAGGTGGCACTGCAGGCCCTGCAACCAGTCATATGTGCGTAGTGGCACGCAGTAAGTCCGTGACCGGACCATGGGAGAATAGCCCCCATAATCCGCTCGTGCATACCTATTCGGCCGATGAGAAGTGGTGGTCAAAAGGTCATGGAACCCTTATTGACGATGCTGACGGCAACTGGTACATAGTATATCACGCATATCGTAACGGCTTCCACACCCTGGGCCGTAGCACCATCATTGAGAGCATAAAATGGACCGATGACGGCTGGCCCGTACTGGCTCAGAAGAATGGCGCCAAATGGAAAAAGGGAGGTCTGCAGGACAATTACGATTACCTGCGTCAGTATGACAATCCTCTTATGTGGGCCAAGTGGGAGCCCGGCTTTGATAACGGCACCCTCATGACAACCACTGCCATTGATGAGAAGTATCAGATCACCGCTCATTTCAAGGTAGGTGCTCAGGGCCGTGCCGGACTCTACCTCTTCTATAATGAGGATGCCAACATAGGTGTCGTAGAGAGCACCGGTCCGGATTTCTACGTCAGGATCCTGAATGACTGCAACAAGGCCACTGTCTGGAAGAGCAATGACGGTCAGGAGTGGACTCTCTATTATGGAGAATCAGCAGTTTCATCATATCACCACAACTATTACAAAGGCTTCTTTGCCCTCCGTCCCGCATACTTCCTGGACGGCGATGCAACACTGGAATCCTTCAATTACGAACCCATTAAATAAAAGAATATTTATGAAAAGACTATTGCTTATCTTGTTGGGCGCTCTGCTTGCAAGCCCCGTATTTGCTCAGAACACTCTTACCGTTCACCAAAAGAACGGAGAACAGTTGAGCATCGGGTTTGAGGACAAACCTGTCGTTAAGTTTACAGACAGCTTACTTGTTGTAACAACTGCCAAGACAGAACTGCGTTATGAAATAGTCAAGATTGCCAAGTTTACATTTGATGGTGTAGAGAGCACTGTAAACGGCATTGAGTCCGATGCCCGTAAAGCCTCCGTCACTCTTGACGAATACACCGTAAGCATATCGGGCGTAGAAGACGATACGGAAATCCGTCTCGTATCACCTGACGGCAAGCTCCTGCAATCATACAAATCCGATGCAGACGGCCAGGTTACCTTCAGCATAGCACAACTTCCACAAGGCACTTACCTTATCACCTCAGATTCATTAACCTGCAAAATCATAAAGAAATAGCACAAAAGGGCACAGATAGAACCGTCCCTTTTGTGCCATTGTTGAAAACTTATTCATTTTATGAATGGAGTTTTATGAAAAAGCAGTACCTTTGCAGCATGTTGAGAAAAAGAGGAAATATAAATTGCTCACGAAAGCATAAGCAGACCGGTGGGGATAATGTTTCCAAAAGAAATATTTTTTAGAAGGAGGAATTGTTGTTTACAGTTTCTCCTTTTTTTTTCTCACATGGTAGGATAGAGTATTACAACAAAAATAAAGAGAATGACAGTATCATTGATTTTGGCCGACGGCACCTGTTTTAAGGGTGAGTCTTTCGGATACGAGCATCCGGTAAGCGGAGAGCTTGTGTTCAATACAGCTATGGCCGGTTATCCGGAATTGCTGACTGAGCCCGCATCACGCGGCCAGCTCATTGTTATGACCTATCCGGTCATTGGTAACTATGGAATTCAGCCCATGACGGCTGATGAGTTCGGACTGCCCACAAACGCAGAGAGCGAGCATGCACAGGCTCGTGCCCTGATTGTCAGCGACAAGAGCGATTTCTACAGCCACTGGAACGCCAAGGAGTCACTTGACGCATGGATGAAACGCGAGAAGGTGGTAGGAATTGAGGGTGTTGATACCCGTGAGATCACCAAGCACATCCGCAACCACGGCAGCATGACCGCCAAGATTGTGTTTGACGGAATGACCAAACCTGAAGAGTATGCATATACAAACATGCTCCCTGAGGTATCATGCGAGAAGCCTATCACATATAATGAAGGTGCATCAAAGACAGTTGTACTGGTTGACTGCGGTGTAAAGGCCGGTGTTGTACGTTGCCTTATCAATGAGGACCTGACAGTTGTACGTGTGCCCTGGAACTATGACTACACCAAGATGAAGTTTGACGGTCTGGTTGTATCAGACGGTCCTGGTAACCCCAGCTACTGCAGTGAGGTTGTAACACGCCTGCAGAAATTCATGGCCAAGAACGATACTCCCATTCTGGGTATAGGTATGGGATGCCTGCTGCTGGGTCTTGCCGGTGGTATGGATACATACAAGCTCAAGTTTGGTCATCACAGCCAGAACCAGCCGGTTATCCTGGTTGGCACAGACCGCTGCTACATAACCACTCAGAACCACAACTACGCTATCCGTGAGGATTCTGTTGTAGGTCAGTGGAAGGTATACCTCAAGAACCTGAACGACGGTTCTGTAGAGGGAATCTACAATACCCGCAAGCCTTGGGTGGGCGTTATGTTCCACTCAGAGAGCGATCAGGTTACTACCGATGCGAGATTCATTTACGATGATTTTGTTTCAAAACTCTAACACCCTAAGGATATGGCATTGAAGAAATATAAGAAAGTGCTGCTGCTTGGTTCAGGCGCACTCAAGATTGGTGAGGCTGGTGAGTTCGATTACTCCGGATCTCAGGCTCTTAAGGCCTTGAAGGAGGAGAATTGCGAGACTATTCTTATCAACCCCAATATTGCCACCGTTCAGACAAGTGAGGGTGTGGCTGACAGAGTTTATTTCTATCCTGTAACCCCGTTCTTTGTAGAGAAGGTTATTGCCAAGGAGCGTCCCGATGCAATCCTGCTTGCATTCGGTGGCCAGACCGCCCTAAACTGCGGTGTTGCCCTGGAGCAGAACGGCGTACTGGAAAAATATAAGGTAAAGGTTCTGGGTACTCAGGTTAAGGCCATCATGGACACTGAGGACCGTGACCTCTTTATCAAGCGTCTGGATGAGATAGGCGTACAGACCATCAAGAGCCACGCTGTAGAGACTATGGATGATGCACGTGCAGCTGCACGTGAGCTGGGCTACCCGGTAATCATCCGTTCTGCATACGCTCTGGGCGGTCTGGGTTCAGGTTTCTGCGACAATGAGGAGGAACTGAACAAGCTGGCTGAGAAGTCATTCTCATTCTCACCGCAGATCCTGGTTGAGAAATCACTCAAGGGCTGGAAGGAGATTGAGTTTGAGTGCGTGAACGATAAGAGCGGCAACTCAATCATAGTCTGCTCAATGGAGAACTTTGACCCGCTGGGCATACACACCGGTGAGAGTATCGTAGTTGCTCCTACACAGACACTGACCAATCATGAGGTTCACAAGCTTGAGGAGCTGACCATCCGCATAGCACGTCACATAGGTATAGTAGGTGAGTGCAACATCCAGTTCGCATTCGATCCTCAGAGTGAGGAGTACCGCGTAATTGAGGTTAACGCCCGTCTGAGCCGCTCATCGGCCCTGGCATCAAAGGCAACAGGTTATCCTCTGGCATTCGTGGCTTGTAAACTGGGTCTGGGTTACAACCTGTATGAGCTTAAGAACTCGATCACAAATACCACAACAGACTTCTTTGAGCCCTCTGTTGACTATGTAGTCTGCAAGATACCGCGTTGGGATCTGAGCAAGTTCCACGGTGTTGACCGTGAGATCGGTTCATCAATGAAGTCTGTAGGTGAGGTTATGTCCATAGGCCGTAGCTTTGAGGAGGTTATTCAGAAGGGTATCCGTATGATTGGCCAGGGCATGCACGGATTTGTTGAGAACAAGAGCATCAAGTTTGCCGATTTGGACAAGGCACTCAAGGAGCCTACCGATAAGCGTCTGTTCGCAATCAGCCAGGCTTTTGCTGAAGGGTATACCATTGACCGCATTTGGGAGCTCACCAAAATAGACAAGTGGTTCCTGAACCGTCTTAAGGGTATCTACGATGTATCAAAGCAGCTGCATAAGGTTAAGGGCATTGAGGCTCTGAGCGAGGATTTGCTGTGCAAGGCCAAGAAGATGGGATTCAGCGACTTCCAGATTTCACGTGCTATAGGTGAGGAGAAGAAGCAGGGCGCACAGGCCGGTCTGCTCTCAGTTCGTAACAAGCGTAAGAGCCTGGGCATTGTTCCTTATGTAAAGCAGATAGATACACTGGGCGGTGAGTATCAGGCACAGGCCAACTACCTGTACATGACATATAACGGCTGCGCTCACGATATACCTTTCTTTGATGACAAGAAGTCAATCATAGTCATAGGTTCAGGTGCATACCGTATCGGTTCATCGGTTGAGTTTGACTGGTGCGGCGTTCAGGCTCTGAATACCGTACGTAAGGAGGGTTACCGCAATATCGTGATCAACTGCAACCCTGAGACCGTAAGTACTGACTACGATGTAACAGACCGTCTGTTCTTTGACGAGCTCTCATTTGAGCGCGTTATGGATATCATAGAACTGGAGAATCCATACGGTGTGATTGTATCAACCGGCGGACAGATTCCTAACAACCTGGCCATGAAGCTTGACGCAATGAACGTACCTATCCTGGGTACCAGCGCCAAGGACATTGATAACGCCGAGGACCGTGAGAAGTTCTCAGCCATGCTTGACCGCATCGGCGTAGACCAGCCTGAGTGGAGCGAGCTTACCTCTATGAAGGAGATTGGCAAGTTCATTGAAAAGGTTGGATTCCCCGTACTGGTTCGTCCCTCATATGTGCTCTCAGGTGCTGCTATGAATGTGTGCAGCAATCAGGAGGAGCTGGAGCGTTTCCTGCAGCTTGCCGCTGAGGTATCAAAGGAGCATCCGGTTGTAGTAAGCCGATTCATTGAGAACGCCAAGGAGGTTGAGATGGATGCCGTTGCCAAGGACGGTGAGATCATTGCTTACGCTATCAGTGAGCACATTGAGTTTGCCGGCGTACACTCTGGTGACGCTACCATCCAGTTCCCGCCCCAGAAGCTCTATGTTGAGACTGTAAAGCGTATCAAGCGCATCAGCCGTCAGATTGCCAAGGAGCTGCACATTAGCGGACCTTTCAACATCCAGTATCTGGCCCGTGAGAACGAAATCAAGGTAATTGAGTGTAACCTGCGTGCGTCACGTTCATTCCCGTTCGTAAGCAAGGTACTCAAGATCAACCTTATTGAGATAGCAACCAAGATCATGCTGGGCGTACCTGTAGAGGCACCTGAGAAGAGCCTGTTCGATATCGATTACGTAGGTATCAAGGCTTCACAGTTCTCATTCAACCGTCTGCAGAAGGCCGATCCCGTGCTGGGTGTAGATATGGCATCTACCGGTGAGGTAGGCTGCCTGGGTGATGACCAGCGCTACGCTATCCTGGAGTCAATGCTTTCAGTAGGTTACCGTATCCCGCAGAAGAACATCCTGCTGTCAACCGGTACCGCAAAGCAGAAAGCCGCTATGCTGGATGCTGCCAAGATGCTGGTTTCAAAGGGATTCAACCTGTACGCTACAGGCGGTACATCAAAGTATCTTGAGGAGAACGGTATCAAGAACACCCGCGTATTCTGGCCCAGTGAGGAGGGACAGCAGCCGCAGGCTCTTGACATGCTGCACAACAAGCAGATAGATATGGTAGTGAACATACCTAAGGATCTGACTCAGCATGAGCTCACCAACGGTTACAAGATCCGTCGTGCAGCCATTGACCTGAACATTCCGCTGATTACCAACGCCCGCTTGGCCAGCTCGTTCATCAATGCCTTCTGCACAGTAGACATCAACGACATTCCTATCAAGAGTTGGGACAGCTTCAAGTAAGCTATCCCAATAAAATAATAAACCCAGGCACGAGCCTGGGTTTATTATTTTTATGTGTATACCGTTTAAATTGACAGTACGCCAAGGACGTGGATCAGCTCCTTGTCAATAGGCTTGTCCCACTTGATGGCGCGGGCAATGGGAACGTACACAATCTGGTCATTCTTGATGCCAACCATGATGTTGCGCTGTCCCTCGTTAAGGGCCTCGATGGCCGCAACGCCCAGGCGGCTTGACAGGATGCGGTCATAGGCGGTAGGAGTGCCTCCGCGCTGCAGATGGCCCAGGATGGATACGCGGACGTCGTACTCAGGATACTCCTTGCGTACGCGGTCTGCATAATGCATGGCGCCGCCGTCCTTCTCGGACACAAGTACAATACTGCTGTTCTTGCTCTTGCGTATTCCGCGGCCGATGAATGTGGCCAGCTGGTCAATATCGGTGCAGTCCTCGGGGATGATGGCTGCCTCGGCACCGGCTGCAATGGCGCTGTTCTGTGTCAGGAAACCGGCATCACGGCCCATAACCTCGACAAAGAAGATGCGGTCATGTGATGTTGCGGTGTCACGTATCTTATCCACGCACTGCACTATGGTGTTGAGCGCGGTGTCATATCCTATGGTGGAGTCGGTGCCGTACAGGTCGTTGTCGATGGTGCCAGGCAGTCCTATAACGGGAAAATCATACTCCTTGGCCAGCTCCAGCGCACCTGAAAGTGAGCCGTTACCGCCTATTACTATAAGTGCGTCTATTCCGTACTTGACCAGAGTGTCATGTGCCTTTTTGCGGCCCTCGGGCTTGCGGAACTCCTCGCTGCGTGCGGTCTTGAGAATGGTACCGCCACGCTGTATGGTATTGCTTACGCTCTCGGTTGTAAGTTCGCGGACCTCGTCATTGATAAGTCCTTCCCATCCACGGTATATGCCGTATACCTTCCAGTGCTGATAAATTGCAGCCCTGGTCACGGCTCTGATGCATGCGTTCATACCGGGAGCGTCGCCTCCGGATGTAAGAACGCCTATAGTCTTGATTTCCATAATATTACACTTATTTTGTGTTTTATAAACGCAAATATACATATAATCGGTCTTGGGTAGATTGTCCATCTGATACATTTATTATACTTTTACGGCAAATAAAGGTTTGTTATGAAAAGGATTATTCTACTCATATGCCTTGCCTTCGTGGTATTTATGTCCAAGGCACAGGATGTTGAATTTGAGAAGGCATCCGATGCCGTCAAGAATATGAAAGTGGGCTGGAACCTTGGAAACACCCTTGATTCCCACTCCGGTTCCACAGAGAATATGTGGATTGAGTATAACACCGACAGGACTCCTTCCAAATATGAAACTGCATGGGGACAGCCCGTTGCAACCCTCAAACTCATCAAGATGTTCAAGGAGGCAGGATTCAATGCCATCCGCGTCCCTGTTACCTGGTATCCTCACATGGGTGGTATCAGGACCGACGGACTTATCTGGGACAAAAAGCGTTATCCCTTTGGCAATACGGTGGATAAAGCCTGGATGGAACGTGTACATGAGGTGGTGGATTACGTGATATCTCAGGGTATGTACTGCATTCTGAATGTCCATCACGACACAGGTGACACCGATGTGGCCTGGGTGGTAGCCGACCGTGATTCATACAACGCCAATAAGGACAAGTTCTATGATCTATGGACCCAGATAGCCAATGAGTTCAAGGATTACGATGAACATCTGCTGTTCGAGGGGTATAACGAGATGCTCGACACGCTGGGATCATGGGTATATGCATCGGCAAAGGCAGACGGCGGATACAACGCGAGTCTGTCGTCATCGGCCTATGCCGCCGTTAACGGCTATGCTCAGACATTCGTCGATGCGGTCCGTGCAACCGGAGGCAACAATATATCACGTAACCTTATTGTTACCGATTATGCGGCCAGCAACTGCCGTGGAACCGGTCACAGTACGGATCCGTTCACCAAGATGGTGATACCTACCGATACGCTGAGCGGACATATCATTCTGCAGATACACAGCTATATCTTGGGAATGACCAATCTCAATAATTCCAAGAATGAGGCGTCGGGCCTGATGTCGGATCTGAATACCCGTTTTGTCACCAAGAAGGTCCCTGTGGTAATAGGAGAGTGGGGAACACTCAACGAAGATGATTATACCGACAATACCAGATACGAGAATTTCAAGAAGTACTGCAAATACTTTGTGTCGACTGCCAAACGCAAGAATATAGCCACACTGTTCTGGATGAAGCTGTCGGACGGACAGGACCGCAGTGTTCCCAAATGGACGCTTGAGGACCTTAAGGACGAGATAATCAAGGGCTATTACGGCAATGACGGATATGTGGGCGTGGCCCCCGTGAACGCCGGTGTCACATATGATTCGGAATACTGGCTTAACGGTAATATCGTTATCCGCAACGGCCGGAAATACCTTGTAAGATAATCAGATTTTCCACTTGAGCACAACTCCTGACTGGGCGGGAACGCGCAGACGGACAGGAGAGTCGGGTAGGATGCATGAGCGGAATGTGTGTCCTGACAGAAGATCCTGCAGGGTAACGTGCTCATTCTCCTTGAGCCCCAGATAATCAAAGGCGTGCTGCGGAATGTTGACAGCCGTATCAAGCGGCTGGTCGGTAAAGTTTGTAACCACCAGGATTGCGTCATTGCCGTCGGAGCGAAGGAAAGCATACTGGCGGTGCGGGTTGAATCCGGTCGATACAGGATTGACATACATCAGGTCAAAGAACTTGCCGCTGC
>Ga0265299_10006073_pt1 | contig 11082 bp, 8 predicted proteins | sample AusTroGonzalo_MG_4_FD_193485 | JGI IMG/M metagenome (GOLD analysis project Ga0265299, IMG submission 193485) | Bovine rumen microbial communities from tropical cattle in Woodstock, Queensland, Australia - Gonzalo_02 | ecosystem: Host-associated > Mammals > Digestive system > Stomach > Rumen ...
TTTCTCGGGTGCTCCGGTCGCCTTCCAGGAGGGTGCCGTGGATACGGCCTCGGGCGATAAAATCTGGTGGTTCGATTTTTCGGGCGTCTCTACGCCGGGCACTTACTTTATACGTGACAAGTCCGACAACTTGAAACAGTCCTTCTACTTCAGGATTGGCGACGGTGTGTACAACGACGTTTTGAAGGCTGCGATGCGCATGATGTTCTACCAGCGTGTGGGCATGGCGAAGGAGGCTGCATACGCGGGCGAATGGGCCGATGCAATAAACCACGAGCAGGACAAGCGGGCGCGCCTGTTTACCGACTCTACGAACGCGGCGACGGAACGCGACGTGAGCGGCGGGTGGTTCGATGCGGGCGACTTCAACAAGTATACGGTGTGGAACGGCAACTACGTGGAGACGCTCCTGCGGGCCTACATGGACAGGCCGCGCGCCTTTACCGACGATTACGGCATTCCCGAATCGGGCAATGGCGTTCCCGACATTCTCGACGAGGTGAAGTGGGGGCTCGATCACCTGCTGCGCATGCAGAACGAGGACGGCTCGGTGCTCTCGGTAGTCGATGAGGACCATGCTTCCCCGCCTTCGGCGGCGACGGGCCGGAGTTACTACGGTGCCCCGAATGCGGTGTCGGCGTACTCCTCGGCGAAGGCTTTCGCGCTGGGCTCGATCGTGGCGGAAAAACGCAAGAATGAGGCCTATGCGAAGACCCTGAAAGATGCGGCGCTCAAGGCGTATACCTGGGCGGAGGCGCATCCGGATTCGATGTTCTACAACAACAAGGCGGAATACGGCACCAAGGACTTGGCGGCGGGCCAGCAGGAAATCGACACGAGCTACACGACGGGCGCGCGCTTCGTGGTGAAGGTGGCGGCGGACTTCGCGATGTACGAACTCACCGGCGATGCGAAATACCTCAAGCGTTTCGAGGCGACTCCCGACAGTTTGCCGCTGATGCGACAGTACGGCGGCTGGGCGATGGACCAGTATCGCAATGCTCATCATTTCCTGTACTTACTTTATCTGCAATACAAGGATGCTTCTGCCGAAACCAGGCAACTCGTGCAGGAAAAGTTCGTGGATGCCTTCCCGAAGAGCAACAACTTTGTGGGCGGGCTTGAAAAGGATGGCTACCGCGCCTACATCCGCGACTACAACTGGGGCTCCAATTCCGCAAAGTCTACAAGTGGGCTGTTCTTCGACAAGATGGCGGAACTCTCGATGTCGGGGCAGGCTTCTGCGGGTGCCGATGCTACCGGCTGGCACAGCGCCGCCGAGGAATACCTGCACTACCTGCACGGCGTGAACCCGTTCGGCATGGTGTACCTCTCGAACATGGAAGGCTATGGTGCCGGCAAGAGCGTGACTTCTTTCTATCACGGATGGTTCAAGGAAGGCAAGCCTGCGCCGGGTTACCTGGTGGGCGGCGCGAATGCCCGCTACACGTGGGCGTCTTGCTGCAAGGAATACGATGCCGACAACAGTGCGAAGGGCTGCGGGAGCAAGGCAAACAACGAACTGTGCTATGCGGTAAAGGTCCCCGTGGGCGAGCCTTCCGAGAAGATGTACCAGAACTTCAACAACGGCTGGCCGCTCGATTCCTGGGAACTCACCGAGCCGAGCCTCGGTTACCAGACGGCGTATATCCGGCTCATCTCGCGCTTTGTGGAAGAACGTGGCGTGGATATCGGCGAGAAGTTCGGCACGGGCGATTCGTCGGTGGTCGTTTCGCATGTGCCTGTCGCGGCGCCCTCGTTCAATGCGCGTTTCGTCGGAAACGAGCTGCGCATAGATATCCCGGGCGCTGTCGGCCTGCAAATGGCGGGTGCTCGCATGCCGGAAGTCCGCGTGTTCGACCTGCGCGGTCACGAGGTGAATCTCCCGCGAAATGGGGCCTCCCTGGACGCCTCGAAACTGGCTCCGGGCGTGTACATGGTGCGCGTGCGTACCTCTGCGGGCTATTCTGCTGCGCTTGCCGTCAAAAAGTAGGGCGGTTTGCTTGCCGTGAGCCCCCTGTTCCCGCATAAAAGTGTATTTTTTCAAGACAAAAACCGCGCAATCCTGTGCGGGGTTTTATGACGTTGTAGGAGTCTGTATGAACAAGCTCGTGATAATGACTTTCGTATTCCGAGTGCTGGGCCTGGTACTGATTGTTCTTGGCCTTTCCGGCTTTGGGCACAACTTGATTTACAATGCTTTCCCTGGGCTCGAGGGGTATTCCCTCAATCCGGTCAGCTATTCGGGCATCGTGATATACGTAATTGGTGCGGTCATCTATTTCTTTGTGAACAAGAAGCGCCGTGCCGACAGACGCCGCGAAGAGATTGAAGATGCCGAGGAACGTGCGTTCCAGAGGACTGCCTCGGCGGGTGATGCCGGTGCCGGCGAAAAGGATGAAGATAAATAGGTGAATAGCGTATGGGCGATTCGATGATAAAGATTGAACATTTGCACAAGACCTACCATAGCGGCTTTTTGATGAAGCCGAAGCTTGCGCTCAAGGACGTGAGCTTCAGTGTGGAGCCGGGTTGCGTGTACGGGTTTATCGGGCCGAACGGTGCCGGAAAGTCTACGACCATCAAGGTGCTTACGGGCCTTTTGAACTACGATTCGGGTACGGTGCTGGTGAACGGCCTTAGCCCGCGCGACGTGAAGAGCCGCCGCTTTGTGGGCTACTCCCCGGAACAGCCGTATTTTTACGATTACCTCACCGGCCGCGAACTGCTGCGCTTTTACGGCAAGCTCGTGGGGCTCGACGGTGCCGAGCTGGACAAACGCATTGGCTGGGCGCTCGACCTGTTGCATGCGAACAAGGACTGGATCGACCGCCGCCTGCGCTCGTACTCCAAGGGCATGATGCAGCGCGTGGGGATTGCGCAGGCGATTCTTGGCAAGCCGAAACTTTTGATTCTCGACGAACCGATGAGCGGGCTCGACCCGATGGGGCGCCGCGACGTGCGCGAGGCCATCATGGAACTCAACCGTGACGGCGTGACGATTTTCTATTCGAGCCACCTGCTCAGCGACGTGGAAAGCATAAGCCACAAGGTCGCGATGATTGTGGACGGCAAGATTGTGCGCGAAGGGACGGTAGACGAGATTACGGAATCGTGCGGGGTGGAATACCACGTGCGTACCCGTGCCGCCATTCTCGAGAGCGACTTGCCGAAGGGCGTTTCGCTGGCGGGGCACCCGATGGAATTCATTTGCGAAGACGACTGCGCCCGCGATGTACTGCTTCGATTCTGCCTGGACAAGGGAATCGCGGTCGAGAAGATGGACCACAAGCGCCCGAGTCTCGAAGACATTTTGACGGAGGAAATTGCCCGTGCAGACGCTTAAGCATATTTTCATTATTGCGCACAACACGTTCCGCGAATCTATCCGTGACAAGATTCTCTACAACATCGTGTTCCTCGCGATTGCGCTCACGCTTTTCAGCATTGTGCTTGGCGAATGGTCGGTGTTCGACCGCGCCTATGTCATCAAGTCCACCACGCTCTCGGTGATGAGCCTTTCGGGCCTCTTGATTTCGATATTCGTGGGCATCAGCCTCGTGCAGAAAGAAATCCAGCGGCGTACCGTGCTTACGTTGCTTTCCAAGCCCATAAGCCGCGTCACGTTTATCGTGGGCAAGTACTTTGGCCTGTTGGCCGTGGTGGCGGTGCACCTCGCGATTCTTACCGTCATCTACTACGTGATGCTCCTGCTCACGAATGCCGACCCGACGGCGAACCTGCTCCTTGCCATCTATCTCATCTTCTGCGAGATGGCGGTGGTGATTGCGGTGGCGCTCCTGTTCAGCAGTTTCAGCAGCACCATACTTTCGGCGCTGTTTACGCTCGGCGTTTACTTTGCGGGCCACCTGAGCAACCAGCTCTTGGAACAGGTGCGCTTTGCGAGCCGCATGGGCGAGATGGGCGATACTTCCACTGCGCTTTTCGAAAAAATGGCGGTGGTGATTCACGCGGTGTTCCCGGGACTCTACCGCTACAACGTGACAAGCTATGTCGTACATGGCTTGGCGCTCCCCGACATGTACCTGTTTTGGAATACGGTATATGCGCTGGGCTACGTGGGCGTGTTCCTCGGGGTGGCGAGTTGGTGGTTTAGCCGGAGGGATTTCCTATGAGAAACCAGTATATGGCGAAGGTCCTGGTCCACAACAAGGTGGTGACGCAGGACCAGATTGATGCGCATTGGGCAGAGGCAAGTGACCAGGTGGACATTGGCCAGGTGCTTGTAAAAGCGGGCATCTTGCAGCAGGCGATGTACGAGAAGGTGCTTGCCTTCGTGAAGAATATCGAGGCGAAGAACGCGGCCGCGGCGAAACCCGCTGCTCCCGCGAATGCACAGCCCGTCGCTCCTGCAGCTGCCGCGCCCGCGAATGCACAGGCCGCGCCGGAAAAAGCTGCGCCTGCCGCTCCGGCAAAGCCCGCCATGCAGGCGAAACCCGCCGCGCCGGTTGCTCCGGAAGAACCCGCGCTCCAGATCGAGGGCAACAACATCTACGGCGAATCGTCTTCCTCGAACATGGTGGTGGAGAAGGTTTCGGGCCTGGAATCCACGAGCATATCGAACATCGGGATATCTACCGAGAGCGAATCTGCCGAGGGCGATGCAAGTGATGGCGAATTGCCTTCCCGCTTTGCGGTTGTTTCGGGCGAAGGGTCCGAGGTGAGCGCACCCGAGACACTGCTTACCACGATGAACCTGAAGAAGATGATTGCGTTTGCCCGCAAGTTCGGCGCGACGGATATATACCTGTTTGCCGGACGCGAGGTGATGATGCGACAGTCCGGGACGATATTCCCGGCGACCGAGCAGGCGCTTGACCGTACGCGTGTTGCGGACCTGCTTGCCGAGGCCTCCGAAGGCTTTGCCGACGGCTACAAGGTTGTCGCGGGCAAGAACTTCAGCAAGACATTCGGGCTTCCGGGTGTGGGCCGCGCCCGCATTTCGGTTGTCTGGAACGACGTGAACCCGAGCATTTCTATCCGCGTCATCCAGAACGAATCCATCTCGTTCGAGAACCTTTTCTTGCCGCCGTTCGCGCAGTCCTTAGCCGAACTGCAGAGCGGACTCGTGCTTATTGCGGGGCCTTCTGCCAGCGGGCGCTCTACCACCATGACGACTTTTGCCGAAACCGTTGCGGCGAATCGCCCGTGCTACATCCACACGATCGAGCGCCCCATCGAGAGGCTTTTGAAGAACCCGAACGGCGCGCTTGCCCAAAAAGAAGTCGGGCTGCACGTGAAGAGCGGAATTGCGGGTATCGAGCTTGCCATGCGTGACGGTGCCGATGTCATCTGCTTCGACCACCTCACTTCCATGGAAGAACTGAACCTCTTGTTGCAGGCATCAAACGCAGGTGCGCTCGTGTTTGCCGTAACCGGCGGTAACAACATCCATGCGCTGCTCTCGAAATTGCTGGTCTCCGTGCCGGAATCGAGCAGGGCCGCGTTCGCGTGTACGCTTGCCGACCAGCTGAAGGGCGTGATTGTGCAGCACTTGATTCCCGTGGTGCAGAATCAGGGCCTGGTGCTTGCGTGCGAGGCCATGCGCGTTACCTCCACCGTGGCGAACATGATCCGCCGTTGCGACTTGTCGCAGTTGGTGGCCGCCATCAGTAGCCAAAAGGACCAGGGCATCACTCTGGATGACTCTCTGCAGAAGTGCGTGGAATCTGGTTATATCGATGGTGCGGAGGCATGGAAGCGTGCATACGATAGCCGTCGCTTTGCGGCATACAGGCCGGCATAAGGAGTTTATATGGCAGCAGAAATCGAATCTCTCCTGGATTATGTTGTGAATGTCGGCGGTAGCGAACTCATCGTTACCGAGGGCGCTTCCTCCGCCGTGCGCCTTGCCGGGCGCGTGTGCGTTGTCCCCGATGCGCCGGCAATTGAATATGGCACCCTGCGCGAATTCCTGGGTTCCATGGAAGGCGACGAAGGTTCCATGATATGCGGCCCGTGGGCGGGTGTCAAGTGGCGCGTTCGCTTTTTCCGCGAGGCGCTCGGCAATGCGGCCGTGTTTCGCCCGTTGATGGCGGAGTGCCCGGATTTCGCTTCGCTTGGCGCTCCCGCGTCGGTGCTCGCGCTTGCCGGCCAGAGTTCGGGCCTTGTCGTTTTTGCGGGCCCCGCGTGCTCGGGCAAGACTACCACAGCGGTTTCGTTCGTGAGTTCGTTATGTTGTTCTAAAGTCCTGCGCGTGAGCCTGTTGAGTGCCTCCGAAGAAATCCCCGTGAAGGTGGGCGAGAGCCTTGTGCTCAAGGATTCCGTGGGCTCCGTGAACGAGCGCATTGTGCAGGCGCAGCGTTGCGGTTGCGACTTGCTGTGGCTGGGCGATTTTGCGGGCGAGAACCTGATTTCCATGCTTCGCGCTGCAGAGGCGGGCGCGCTTGTGGTTTGCAATGTCACTGCGGGCAATTCGGCGGGCGTGCTCGATACGCTGCTTGCCTCCGTACCGAATGCAGAGCGTGACCTGTGCCGCGCGATGCTTGCCGACCAGTTGAAGGCGGTCGTGGTGCAGCGCTTGCTTCCGGGTGCCTCCGAAGAGAGCGGCGCGGTCCCCTCGTGGGAGGTGATGCTCAATACGCAGAATGTCGCGACCCTCGTGCGCAGTGGCGAATTCTTCAAGCTGCCTTCCATTATTGCGGCTTCCCCCGCAGAAGGGATGCTCCTTATGGATGATTGCCTTGCAGAACTGGTAAAGTCTGGCTATGTAACCCGTGAAGATGCGGGGAGGTATGTTTCTAACGCGGCCCGGCTTGGCTAGGCGCATTGCTAGCCTTTCTTTCGCTGCCTCCTTGGCGGCGTTTTCGCTGTTGCCCGCACAAGAGATCGATGCTCTTGCAGCGGAGTTGCCCGGCGCACAGGTAGCCAAGCAGGATTCCGCGCAGGCCATCCCGGCAGATACGCTGCCTGCATCTGAGGTGAAGCCCGCGCCTGCGCAACCTTCCTTGCTGGATTCTGCGGTGGCTGCGGTTTCTATCGCGAAGGCTTCTAAAATGGTGCTGTACCTGGGCGGCGGCGACGATTCTCCTTGGTTCCACCTGGGCGTTCTCTACGCGATTGAGGCGTACTCCGTGCCAATCGATTCCGTGGTAGGAACGTCGTGGGGCGCCTTTGTCGGGGCGCTCTGGGCGAAGGGAGTTTCTCCCGACAACATCCAGCGTATTTTACTTGATCCCGATATGGCCCCGATTTTCGATGCGGGCGAGAATGCGCATCGCTGGAACGACTCGCGTCACGGCGCTCCTAATATTCCCGTTTCCGAGACGGGCGTGCCGAGCCTTCGCGAGCGCTTTTCCATACACGTAGATTCTTCGGGCAAGCTTCACCGGCGCCTGAAACCGCTTGCCCCGGACACGCTAGCGATCGAATCTGCGCTTGCGCGCCTGCGCCTGCAGGAATCCCTGCTCCGGCACAAGGAAGGTTTCCGCATACCCTTTGCGGTCCTCGGGTGCGATGGCGTTACCGGCAGCACGTACGAGAACATATTTGAAAGCCTTCCCGTAAAGGGAAACGACAAGTCCGGGGAATATTGCCCGTACTTGGCGCTCCCTGCAGAGGATTCTCCGGAAGAGGTTGCCGTCATAGCGGTTGCCGACCCGATCCGCGGCACATCCGGTGGCCCCGCGTGGCATAGCGTTATAAGGGAATCCGCGCTCAAGAATCTCGGGAGTCAGCCGGGCATTATCGTGCGTGCGCATTCCCTGCAGGATTCCTCGCACAACGGCTGGATTCAGGCCGGCTTCTCTGCGCTGGAGTCAAGGCTCGCGCAGATGCCCCCGTATGCAGACCGCAAGGCGGACTATGTGGCGCTCCGCATTCCTTCGGTTCCGTGGTTCAAGTTCAAGCCCGTCTACGACAGCCTCCCTCCCGAGACGCACGGTCCGGTTAAATCGTACTGGAACGCTTCCGATACGGGCTTTGTCGCTCCCCGCAATTTTGCCTATGGCGTGTCGCGTTTCCCTGCATTCGGTTCGCCTTCTTTCAACATGCTCTCCGATGGCGATGTACTTGTAGGTTCCGACGTGTTCCCCACATTCGATGTAGCGCTGGGCGGTTTCGGCTCCAATGCGCTGGGCCCTAACGCCTATGCGGAACTGTCGTTCTACTACATTGACCAGATGGAAATAGTGCTTTCGCTTTCGGGCTTTTACGGCGGGCGTTCCTACGGCTTTTCGCCGAGCCTCAAGGTGGATCGCCTGTGGAGCAAGGACTGGGGGCTGAATCTGGATTACAGCTGGGTGCGCCTGCGCCCGCTGGATTCGTTTATCAAAAATCTTCCTTCATACCAGCGCGTCTATTCGGAGCAGAAGAGCGATATATTCGCATCGCTCTACTACAAGTTCGATGAACGCCAGAGCGTTTCGGCCAACTTCCTGTTTGCCGACAGGGCGGTAAAGCTCGACGAAAGGATTTACGGCGAGGAGGAGTACAACCTCTATCCTGCTTCGCAGAAGGTGCGTTATTCGTTCGAGATGGGCGATACCGCGACCTGGTTCTCGCTGGGCGGCGTTGTCGCGCATGCCGAACTCGGGCTCACTTCCGTGGGTTACGATTTCGGCTTCGACGAGCACGTTCCTTCGTTCTACACGTTCTATGCCGACGCGCTGTATTCCTTGTCGCCCAAGCCGTTTGTCACGCTCGGCGCCGCGGCCGCATTCGCTGTCGACAAATACCACAAGGACGGCTTCGGCTATGTCTATCCGGAATCCTTCGACTTCCCGGCGCTCGACAACTGCATCCGCCCGCGCATCCATGCGACTCCGTGGAGCACCGAATGGCTCGACCCGGATCTCGCCTCGCACCATTACGGCTTGGTGCGGTTGAATGCCGCCCTGCACTACCGCGGTCTTGGTGCCTGGATCTTCGGCGCGTATGTTCGCGATTTCGAGGAGAACCCCACGGCCTCGCTCGGGAAGCACAGGTTTGTGCTTGAACCTGCGCTTAGGCTAGCGTACAAGTCCATCAATATCTATGCGGGTCTCTCACGCATTGTCGATACGGATACTTTCGGTGACCTGAAAAAATTCGGCGACTACGACTTCTTCATCCGTATCGGCAACTACGACCTGTTCTAGTGCTCGCCGCGGTTCTTTGCGGCTACGTCCTTGTACTTGTTGTGCTCGCCAAGCGTCTTGCTGAAGAAGTGCGTCATGCTCCCGTCGTCTTTTGCAACAAAGTAAAGCGCTTCCGTGTTTGCGGGGTGGAGCGTCGCCTCGATGGCCTTGCGCCCCGGGTTCGAAATGGGCCCTGGCATGAGTCCCTTGAACTTGCGGGTGTTGTAGGGGCTGTCGCTGTTGAGCTGGCTCTTGTAGATGGGCCCGGTCAGGTTCTTGAAGATGAACCGCACCGTCGGGTCTGCCCCGAGCGGCATGCCTATCCTAAGCCTGTTGTGGAACACTCCTGCGATAAGCGGGCGTTCTTCGGGTATGCCCGTTTCTTCCTCGACCACGCTTGCCAGTGTGAGTACCTTGTGCCAGCTGCCGAGCGTCTTCCACATGGAACTTGCGGAATCGCTCATGAACTGGTCGCGCACCTTCTGGTTTGCCGCGACCATCTGCTTGAGTATGGTCTCCTCGTTCGCGTCGATGGGGAAGGGGTAGGTGTCGGGCAGCAGGTAGCCTTCGAGCGAGTTCGCATCTAGGCCCAGGCTGCGGGCGAACTTCGGGTCCTGGACCAGGTCGTTCCAGCGCTTCTCGTCAATGTCGGGGAAGGCCTTCTTTATATAGGCGGGCATCTCCCACGAGGCCCGACCTTCGGGTATGGTCACCCGGCGTACTGCGGTCTTCCCGCTCTCGATGATGGCGGCTATCTGTTCCAGAGTCTGGTGCGGGGGTATTTCGAACCATCCTGCCTTCGGGGAGGGCTGCGCAAGCTTGCACCAGACCTTGTAGGCCAGTTCGTCGTCCCAGATTCCCTTGTCGCGGAGGATGCCGAAAATGGGTCCGGCGGAGGCCCCCTTGGGGATGTTTACGAGCACCGTTTCGCCGTTTTTGGAGGTCGCGGCCAGCCGGTTTTTGACCTGGAAGGCGAAAAAAACGCATCCGAGGGCCAAAAAAACGCAAAAAATCGCAAAAATCTTCTTCATGATGTAAAAAAATAAAAGAAAAAGCGACGGATTGCAAAAATAAAAGGTATATTCCTATTGCATTGTTGAATATTTTACCTTGCTTTTTTGAGGAACGATATGAAAAAGCTTTTCGCTATGACGCTTGCTTTGATGGTTGCGGCCGCATTCGCTGCCCCCAATAAGGTCAAATCCAAGCTGGGTGACATTGAACTCACTAAGGAAAAGGGCGGTGGAAACGTGGTCTGCACTGCCGGGTTCAATGATGAACTTACCATCGTCAAGGATGCCGATACCGATGTTCTGGTCAAGGGAAGCTGCGGCCAGGGCTGGGTACCGAAGTCCAAGGTCGAATACGTTGCTGCTCTCGCCGGTGACAAGTCCATGAAACTCGACGGCGTGGACGTGGTGGGCTGGCTCGATAACCCGAGCGCCGTGTTCGTGTTGGAAAACGACGACATGGACTTCGACGGTGTGAACATCGACCGTGACTTCAAGGAATACTTGCAGCACACGATGGACCGCGAAACCATGGAAATGCACAACAACGAAAACTAGTCGTTGCGCTTTTCAACCAAGTTTTGAATCCCGCTCTGCGCGGGGTTCTTTTTTTATCCTGTTGGAAATCTAGAGGTTCTCGTCTATCCACTGGACCCGAGCCCGGATCCATGATTTCAGGTCTTCGACGGCATCGCCGTGAGTGTCGAACGGCTTGGTGTAGAGGAAGTCGTCCACGGCGTCAAGGACGTCGGACCACGTGAAAAAGTTGTTCCATGCCGCAACGATGAACTTGCCGGCGAACGTGTCGATGGAATCGGGAAGCGATTCGAATACGTCGTGGTTCCTTATCCAGAAGGCCTTTATGGAGTCGGCGATGTTCGGCATCTTTGCCATTCTCCGGTACCAGGAATAAGTGCGTATATACCAGCCTTCAGGGGACTCGTGTTCCTTCGGGGCGCCGAATGCGGCATCAAAATCCCAGATGGGCCCCATGT
>Ga0265299_10006074_pt1 | contig 11080 bp, 8 predicted proteins | sample AusTroGonzalo_MG_4_FD_193485 | JGI IMG/M metagenome (GOLD analysis project Ga0265299, IMG submission 193485) | Bovine rumen microbial communities from tropical cattle in Woodstock, Queensland, Australia - Gonzalo_02 | ecosystem: Host-associated > Mammals > Digestive system > Stomach > Rumen ...
ATGAAGTTATTGATTTAGCTGTTGACTACGATTTAATTCAAAAGTCAGGCGGATGGTTCACTACTCACGATGGACAAAGAATGCAGGGCAAAGCTAGAGTCAAAGACTATTATAATACTAATAAAGAACTTAGTAATGAATTAAGAGAATTAGTTAAACAGAAATTAAAAGGAGAAGAGCTAGAGCCTGTTTATGAAATAGACCCAAACACCGGTGAAGTAATTATGTAAAGGTAGATATTAACGAATTATTTAATAAAGGAGGGAAAATATGAAGTTAAATGAAGTTGTAAGTTCAAACATTAAGAAAATTGGTTATGAGGGTACAGACTTAATTGTAGAATATAAGTCAGGAGTACAGTACAGATATAAGGACGTTCCACAGGAATTATATGAAGGTTTATCCCAGGCAGAATCTAAAGGTAGATTCATGAATGCTAATATAAAGGGTAAGTTTGAATATGAACGTATCCCTGTTTTGGAATCAGGAAAAATTCCTGATACTAAGTAAACAGACTCCTGAATTTTTCAGGATTAGAATCATGAAATTTTCGGGATAGAATCATGAAATTTTCGGGATTCTATATATAAATATAAATATATAAATATAACTCTCTGAGAGTTCTAGAACTTTTGATAAATTTTCATACTTTTTAAGCTAAATTTAATATATTATTACGAGGTAACATAGATGATAACAAGTACAAATTATAGAGATATTTACCATGATTTAGTAGAGGAGACCAACGACTTTACTAAAGAAAGTGGAATTATTAAATGTACTCAATTAGCAGCTGCTGACATTATCAAAGAAATACTAGCAGATTATTATAGCGTTATTGACTGGGGAATTTCCGATATTGGTGATGTAGAAACCGATAATGTGTACATGATAATTTATAACGACCGAATCGAGGAAGATTCTTTTGATTTACCTGACGAAGACCCCTTCTACGAGGATGAAGAAGTAGATGAGGTACCAGATGATATTCAAACAGAATCATTACATGAATCAATTAAATTAAAAGAAGATATTCCTTCTTTCTGGGAATGGTTAGATAATCAAGGCTTAGATGCTGATATTATTGAAGAAAATCCAGACTTAGAAGATTGGGCTCGTCAGCAATATGATATTACTTATAATTTAAAGCATGCTGAAGATTATGATTTATTAGATATAGATGTACCTGATGATTATGATGATTTTGATTTCTATCACCACGAAGAAGAAGAACTACCAGGCTACCACTATGTTTGTTATTTTGATGATGACGATAAGGATGAAGATGACAGTGGAGATGCTGATACTTTAGAAAAAGCTATCGAATCATGTGATAATCTTAGAGCAAGTAAGGGATACGATTGTTCAGAAATATTTGGACCTAAAGGTGATACAGTAGCTACTTTCTGGGAAGGTAATTGGAATACTGATTATAATGAATCATTAACTGAAGCTAAGAAAAAAGTAGTAGCTACCATAACCTATACCTATGATGGTAGTGATAGGGCTTACTCTGATGATGATGATGCTTATAAATATTGGTGTGAAGAGATTGAGTGTCGTCCATCTTCTTTAAAGAAGAAGGGTATTGGTAAAGGTGATAAATTTACAGCTGATATAGTTCAATATGACGACGATGAAGATGATATCGGAATTATTAATATTAAGAAAGTTACTACTGAATCATTAACTGAAGCAGTAGCCGTTAATCAGTGGTTTATAGTTAAAACACCTAACGGCAGAATGAAAGATGGTAAGACTACTAAGTGGTATATTTCAGTTCAGAGAAATGGTGCTGGAGTAGAATATGATAATACTAACATTCCTACTGAAGTGACAACTTGGGGTGCGCATAATCAAAGAATAGTTAGAGTAGATAAGTCTAATATTATGGGAATTTTTGGTTCAAAAGACCAAGCTGTTAAAGTTGCAAAATCAATCATTGAAGCTAATGATAATTTCTTCTCTGATTTAGATGAATCATTAACTGAAGAAAATGAAGGATTCCACAGAAATGGAATTTCTCCTCATGTTGATGTTAATTTAATAAATAAAATTAATAAGTATGTTTCTAGCCATCTACCTGATGGTTATTGGTATGGTGGATTTGAAAAAGGTTTATTAGTTGATAAGGTTTATGGCGAAGATGCTCATGATACAGTTAAGGCTACTATTTGGTATTTCTATCCAGAAGGAAGAAAACATGATGCAGAAGAACATACCTATAATATTTACGAAGATGGTAGAGTTGAATTAGTTGAATCAATAGCTGATGGTGGATTTGAATTTATGCCTAGCTATGGTAAAGGACCTATTTGTGAAGATGAAGAAGATGATGCCGATGAAGAATATCCTGAATTCGAATGTCCTAACTGCACTACTCAATGTGATTGGGTTGAAACAGAAATGGGATACGAAGTATTTAAGTGCCCAGACTGTGGCCAAAAGTATTGGGTAAAAGGTGATGAAGTTTTAGTTAATGAAGCTTTATTAGAATCTAGAAAATATTCTACAGCAAACCTGTATGATGCAGATAACTTAGTCGATTCTGCTTATAATCATCTTACTTTTGATTTAGGTATTATTCCTACTCCAGATGCTGTATTAGAAGAAATTTACAATAACTTTGACCAAGATATTTTTATTGGAGCAAATAACCCTAGAGAATATGCAGCTGACTTTAGAGCAGTTCAAGAAATCATGCAAAGGTTAGACCTTGAATATGCTGTTGAAGGATGTGATGATGATGAAGACATCTATGAATCATTAACCGAGGCCTGGAACAAGAAAAAAGTGCCTCATTTAGATATTTCCTATACACAATTAGTAAATGATTTATATGATGCCGGAATTGACCCTATTACAGCAAATGACCCTGTAAAAGAGATTAGAAGATACCTTGTTGATAGAACTGGAATGTCAATGGTTAATGCCGAAAAAATTGCTTCTAAAGTAGCTGACAATATTTATGATATTGAGAATGATATAGATGAATCATTAACTGAAGATAGAGGTAAAAACTTCAAAGCAGAATTCTATTATTATGATAATAATAAGCCAGACGATGTTATCTATTTCGCTAATACAAAAGAAGCTTACAAATTCTGTAATCAGAAAATAGATGATAATGAAGAGTATGATGATGGCTTAACTGGAATACTTCTTGTTAGAATGTCAGATGATAGATTAGTAAACAGCTGGCAAATATCTAACTCTCAACGGAGAGGCAATAAAGGTTGGGAAAGAAAATTTAAGGAAAGTTTAGAAGAATCTGCAAATTACTCAAACATACCCTTAGTTGATGATGGTTTAAGTTATTATAATAATAAATTAAATAGACTTCCTGGTTTAGATGTAGTAGAATTAGTAAAGACTTTAGATAAAATAACCGAATATTATGGCCCTAAGTTTAAAATCAGAAGTACTAAGTTTGGTAGAAATATTTCTTGGGGTGATATTAAAGATGAATGGATGTCTTTAAGAAGAAATGGTTGGTCAATTAGCCAAGACTATGATGATTCATTACCTGGATTTAATGAAGTGTATATTTGTAGTAAAATTGCTAAGAATGAATCATTAACTGAAGAAGCCCATGAAACTTTAAACCAAGATTTGTGGGATGAAAATAATAAATTAAAACCTGAGGTCAAAGAGAAGTTAGATTTAATCGTAGAAAAATTTAAAGAACGGTTAAAGGAAGATGGTGTCGATATTAATGTTGATGATGTAGTTTTAGTTGGTAGTAATGCTAATTATAATTATACAGACAAATCAGATATTGACATTCATTTAATAGCTGACCTTAGTTTATATAAAGGAAAAGAAGATTTAGCCCAAGTAGTTTATAATGCTTACCGTAGATTATTCAATGATAAGTTTGACCCTATGATTTATGGTCATGAAGTTGAATTATATGTTGAGCCTAAAGAGGAGGTAGACGACACAATGAAGATTAAACCTTTAGAATCATTAACTGAAGATACTGGAGAATATTATGTATTGTCTATTAGTGATAGAGGCGGTAATTCAGATTATATTAAGGGTCCTATGACTAAAGAAGAGGCTACAGAATATGCCAAAATTTTAAGAAAAGATGCTAGTAAATATTATAGAGAAAGATATTTAGTTTATCCAAAAAATAGAATTCCTGGTAGATATAAACATTTATTAGCTAATGAATCATTAAATGAAGATGGCCAGGCTACAGAACAACCTATGGATATTTACTCAGTATTTGTAATAAAGAATGAGAAGAATATGAGGAAGTCTACGGAGAAAGCTAGATACAAACTTTATGCTAAAGATAATAAAGATGCTTGGCATACAGTTTGGAACGGAAGCGATATGGGCTTACCTCAAGGTATTTTAAGTAGAGCTAATGGTGATAGAATCACTTATGTTACTAAAGGTGAAGAACCTGATACCGAATGGTTCTTATCAAAAGGAAGATGCCCAGATGAAGTCTTTAATAAGGTAGATTCTGAACATAAAGCTCGGCGTGCTGCTCGGGAAAAGCGTAGAAAAGACTGGGATGAAGAAACTAGTAAATGGAAAGACATCCCTATGCCTCGTAGAAGTGATGGAGATGCTTTAAGAGACTGGATAAACAAACAAAGATATATTGAGAACCCAGAATATCCTGAAGAGTTTTTAAGTAAGTTAGAAAAGCAATTGGATGATGGTGATAGATTACGTACAATTGCTAGATTAGAAGATGGAAGACGTAATAGAAGAGGTTAAGATAATGGATAAATTAAATGAAGCTACCTCTAATGGTGTATATTCAGTAACTAAAGGTGAATGAATTAAAGAACCTTCTAGAGATGACGTAGTAGAGGTTGAACTAGAGCCTGAACTTTCTGAGTGGAAAGAAAAAGCAGAAGGAGCTAGAGGTTCAATTGAAGATATCGAAAAATTCTTAAATGATGTTTACGTTTTAAGGCAAGACTCAATTCTTAAAGAGGGAGAATTTGGAAAAGGAAATCTTATCTTCAAGCAATTAAGAAATGAAGGAATTTTACAAAGCCTCAAAGATTTAAAGGTAACTTTAGAAAATAAAGCTATGAGCTTACCTGATGATGGAATTGATGCTAAAATTAATGCAGATGATGATTTTAAATTACATGATTTAGTTTATTAATTTCATTTTCTGGTATATAATATAAATAATAAAAGGAGAAATACTTATGGAAAAAATTGAAGCTTTAGCTCAATATTTAGGAATCGACGTAGATGAAATCGAGGAATCAGGTAACAATGAATTTGAAACTCCAGAGGGTGATTACACTGTATTAACTGCCGATGAGGCTGATGAATGGTCCCGAGATGAAGAGGAAATGCTTTTCTATGATATGGGGCTGGATGCTTTTTCACCTAATTTCCAAGATTGGATTTTATCAAATGCTATAGACGAAGATTCAGTTAACGATATAGTCGATTCTGACCTTGCTTATTTCAGAGACCAAGAAGAAGATGAAGATATGGTATCTTATCTTGAATCATTGGACACCTTTGATGATAAGTTAAATTATATTAAAGATTTATATGGTGATGGCTTTAACGATTGGGCTAAGGATAATATAGATTTTGATACAGTTTATGATGAAGTAATACTTTGGGATGGAAGAGGCCCTTTACTTGCTGCTTGGGATGGTGAAGAAATTGAACTTCCAGGTGGCTTATATGCCTATAGACAGAATTAGGAGTTAATAAGTTATGATTGTAAAGAAAACATTATTAGAAGCCAAAGAAGATAAGCAAAAATTTATCGACAAGTTCGGCGAAGAAGAATTTAACACTTTCTGAAATAATAAACAGAAATTAAAAAATATGGGTATCTCAGTAGATATCCTTTACCACGTTAAGAATACTTCAGTAGATGAGATGAAGGATATTCTTACTAAGGTACAAGAAACTAAGTCAAAGAATCAGAAAATAAAAGCTGATAAGACTGGAGCTGTTTTACTTTATAGTGATGATACTTGGAAGGTATATAGAATTGATAGCTACGATGCTGCTAAGTATTATGGAAAAGGAACTGTCTGGTGTATATCAGGAAACTACCCAGGGCATGAGGGTAGAGGACAGTATTATTTTGACCATTACTTAGATGACTCATCCTATGATTATTTACGGTATTATTTCTTTATCAAAAATGATGGTCAGAAATGGCGGGTATGCCAGCATAAGAGTAATCCTGAAGAAGCTGATGTTTGGGATGCACAGGATGGTAGACCTGGTTCAATTGAAGGAGCTCCTGGTGTAGAAGGTGTCCCATTTGTGGGCACAGAGCCATTTAAAATTAAGAATGGTGTCTTGGTTGGTATTAGGTCATACGAAGTTAGCAGATTAGTTTATGGTAATAGAGTATTAACTATTCCTGATGAAGTAAAGGTAATTGGAAAATTTGCTTTCATGAATACATCTTTACCTGCATATAGAATTAACTTTAATAATGTTGAAGAAATTAGAAATGGTGCTTTCGTTAATTTCCAGACCTCTTCTACAGGACTTAGTCTTGATTTAAGCGGTGTTAGTAAATTAGGTGCTGGTGCTTTCTATAATAGTGATGTTACTAAAATTAACTTTGGAAATAAATTAACCACTATTCCTACATTGGTTTTAGCTGACTGCGATGAACTCAACGTTGTAATTATGGGTTCAAGTATTTCAGAAATTGATGATAGAGCCTTTGAAGGATTAGATAAAAATAAAGTTAAATTCTTTGTAAAAGAAGGAAGTTATGCTGAAAGTTGGTTACGTGAACACGGCTTCAGCAATGTTGGATTAGTTGATGCAGAAGGAGTAGGAATAGAATAATGATTATTAATGGTATTGATGTTACGCCTATTTTATTAGGTATCTTAGAAGTAGTATTAGCTGTAGCCTTAACATTAATTACAACTAAGGTCATCCCTTGGGTACATTCAAAGTTTGACCAGGAACAGTTAGAATTTATTAAGGACATTGTTAAGATTGCAGTTAAAGCTGCCGAACAGTTATTCGAGAAGGCACAGGGTGCTGAAAAGTTAGAATATGCTAAGCAGTTTGTTATTCAAGCCCTTGCTGAAAAGGGAATTGAAATTGATGAAACTTTATTAAGAACTTATATTGAGGCTGCAGTATTAGAATTACATAAAGCATTGGAGGAATAAAATCCTATGGAAAAATTAGTTTGGAAATCCGACATGACTCAAGACTACCTTAAGTCATTACCTGACGACTTATTAAAAGATGAGCTGGTAGATTTAGGGTATGACCTTGAGTTAGTAAACACTCTTGACACAGACGGTTTACATAATCTAGTAGACGATGACATTAACTTAGCGGGAGACCTTGAAGATTTTGAAAATAAGGTAGCTCCGATGATTGAGAATCAGTCATTAGGTGGAATGGTAATTTTATCAGATGGCCAGAAAGCTATAGTTTGTCATGGTGCTGAAATCTATGATGGCCACTATCCATTAACATATATGGAAGGCGAACTCATGGATGATGGCGAAGGATTATACATCGATGATTTTGTAGGTAAGAAATGGTATTTATACAGAATTCCTGAAGATGGTGTAGAGTTAGCCAATTTTGTTAATGACTGCTTACCAGAGGCTATGGAAATCTTAGTTGAAGAGTGCATGGACAACGAAGGTATTGATGATGATAGAGCTTATGTAGCTGTTTTAAATACTTTGCCTGAATTATTAAGTGAAGAACTTGAACTTATTGAAGATAGTGTAGACCCTGAAGCATTAGCAGCCCACCGGCCAAGAGTTAAGAATTTATTATCTGGCTCAATTGGTGAATCTTGTACAGTAGATGAAGGTTGCAAAGTAGATGAAGGATGCAAGGTTGATGAATCTGTTTCTTTACCACCATTAAAGAATAGTGATGAAAGACTTAAATTAGTTGATGAATTAGCTCAGGTTAAACAGATGAGCTTAAAAGATTTAACCGGACTTGATTTATTAGCTACTGATATGTCAGATGGCTCAGTTGAAGAATTATTCCCTATCTTCACTAAAGTAGCTACTGCTTATATTAAAGAGATAGCCCAGAAAGATGAAAAGGATAATAAAGACCGGATAAATTCTTGGTGGTGGGACTTTGATAATTCAGATTTAAGAGCTGTAATTAAAGCTTGTGAATTATTAGTACCTAATGATAAATATCCAGAAGGTAAATCAGTAGTCAGAGGCATTGCTAGATTCCTTAGTGATGATGAAGTCGAAGAATCATATAGACCAGTTGATGAATCTTTAACTGAAGACCTCGGAATGACCGGGACCACTTTAACAGGTGTTGATAATGAAGGTGAACAAATCTTTATTGGAATAGATGATAAAGTATATATGTTTGAAGAAGACCCTTCTGATGGTTATAGGTCATATATGGGTGAGCCTAAAGTTGTTGATAGAGAGCTATTAAACAAGTTTGGTCCTGTTAATGTAAAAGTAGTTAAGTTTGAAGGTAAAAATACATTACCTGAGCTTGCTCCATGGGTTAAAGATGGTGTAAGAGATGGTGTTGGTGATGATGGCTTTGATGGCTATGAAATCTATGATGCTAAGAATGGTAAGCCAATTCTTTTAATTGGGACAGATTATTATGATGATTATTATCCGTTAGCAATATTTGAATGGCACCCAGAGGATATGTCAATTAATGAATCATTAACTGAAGCTTCAGCTCCTTATCATGTATTCTGCTATTATGATGGTGAAAACGAGAATGGAAGTTTATCAAGAGACCAAGATACATTAGATGATGCTATTGATATGGCCGATTATTATATTGAAAAATATGGCTATGATAGAGCAGTGGTTTATGGGCCTAGAAAAACTCCAGTAGCAGTATTTAATGGAAGTAGCTGGAATAGAAATTCTAATGAAGCTTTAACGGAAGCTGATAAAAAGATGGTAGGAAGTACTTTTGCTATAGAAGACGATAATCCTGACCCTAAAGGACAACAAATGGCAGCTTCTCTCCGTAAAAAAGCTAGCGTTCATGATTTTGTAGACCAATTAAAAGATGATGTTACTAAGATGCCTTTCCTCGATGTTCTTCAGAATCACTATGGAGACCCATCACTTGGTGAATTAAAAGATGTCTCAATCACCTCAGGAAGAGTTGGTGTCGGCGGTTTAATTCCTACTCAAAATAATATTAGTATGCAAAAATCATTAGGGTCTCCTACAAAGGATAAATGGGGTCCACTTAATGATGCCAATTTTACTGCTGCATGTCTAGAAGGTAACCCATCATTCTTAAATGGACCAAAGGATGGTATTATTACTTATGCTGGTAAATATATTATTGATGGCCATCACCGCTGGAGTAAGGTTTTCGCTATTAATCCAGAAGCTACTATTGACTCATTTGATATTTCCCCTGGTGAAGGAGGCCTTAGTATAGGAGATGTACTTAAGGGAGTACATTTAGCAATTGCTAGTGATATTGGTAAGGTACCTGTAGAAGAAGTTGGCCAGGGGGCTGGCGATGCAAATTTATTAAAAGACCCTGAAGCAGCTAGAGAATATGTTAAAAAAGAATTAGAAGCTGGCACTAAAAATGGTGATGCCGTTATACAGGCTTTCGCTAACTCTAAAAAGACACCTGGATGTGATACTCCTGAAAAGATAGCAGATAGGATTACGGCTAATCTTAGACTTATGGCTAAGAATGGTGCTGTAGAAGATGCTCCTACTCGTGGAGATATGCCTCAGACTGATAAAACTAGAGCTAAAGAGCTTATGGATAAAGAAGGCATTATCGACGTAACTCCAAGCCAAGAAAAGAAAAAAGAAGAATCATTACAGGAAACTTTATCACCAGAAATTGATTCTGAAATCTTCGCAATTTGCGACCAGATATTAGCTAATGTTGACCCAGAGGTTATTGAATATATTATTGAAGAACCTTACTGGTCAGAAGAAGGAATTCTTAGCAATGATGACTTATTTATGTTGGCTGAAACTGAAGAAGAGGAAGAAGAAGTAGCTGCTAAGGCTGTTAATTATCTTAGACAGAAGCTTGACGAAATATCTGGTGAATCATTAACTGAAGCTGCTGCAGAATATGCAGATACTTATAAAGGTAGATTAGCTGATATTACTATCTATAAAGTTGGCGATAAGTTTACAACAAATTATGGTACAACTCATGTTACAGGTGATACAGTAGAAGAAGTTAAGCGTAAGCTTGAACAGTTAATGGATAAAGATTTAAAGAAGTCCCAGGGCTATCTTGAGGATTTACACAGAAAAGATTCTATCTTAGAAGAAATTAAATCTTGCCAAGATTTAACTGAGGAAGCAGAAGAGGATGAAGAGGAATATAAAAACCCGAATGTAGTTAATTCTGCTCCTATCACAATGTTCTAAAAAGAGGTTGAAAAAACCTCTTTTATTTTAGTTTACTATCTACCTTATATCTTATATAATTATAATGTAATTAAAGAGGTAAGGTCATGGAAAGAAGCTATTATGAAAGATTAGTGGAGGAATCAAAAGCTGAGTTAAACTCCATAAATATCCCTTATTCTAAACATATTCATTGGGGTACAATGAACAAGTCAAGAGTCTGGGGAAACTGTAAGAAAATAGGGAAAAATACCTATGAAATCAGGATAAATACGGCATTATTTGAAACAGCCGATGACCACAACATTAAGACTACAATTATTCATGAACTCCTTCATTCTTGCAAGGATTGTATGAAACATACAGGCCAGTGGAAAGTGTATGCAAATAAGGTAAATAAGTACTTAGGCTACAATATTACCAGATGCACTTCTGCTTCAGAAAAAGGCGTAGCTTCTATTATTCCTTACAAGTACAAGGTAGTTTGTGAAGACTGTGGTAATGAAACATATTACACAAGAGAAACTAAGGCAATTAGAACAAAGTGCAAAGGTTACTATTGTGGAAAGTGTAAATCAAAAAGCTTACGGGTATATTCAATTTAAGGAGAAAATTATGGCAAACAAGATTTATAAGAAAGCTTTAATAGCAGCTATCCTTTCAGGCTTAATGGTCTTACTTCTTATTACTTCTGTAATATTCATCACAATATAAAAGAAATTGTT
>Ga0265299_10006076_pt1 | contig 11080 bp, 9 predicted proteins | sample AusTroGonzalo_MG_4_FD_193485 | JGI IMG/M metagenome (GOLD analysis project Ga0265299, IMG submission 193485) | Bovine rumen microbial communities from tropical cattle in Woodstock, Queensland, Australia - Gonzalo_02 | ecosystem: Host-associated > Mammals > Digestive system > Stomach > Rumen ...
CAATGGTCTTTTGCCGTTTCTAAAATTGAATGAATCATAATCGTTTTTGTTTAGGAGTTAATAACACTATATAGCCATGCAAATGCACGTCTTTTTTCCAGATAATTCATGTCCGTTTCGTTGGCAAATGCCTCACGCTCAAAACTGATTTTCCGATAGGCTGTCTTGTCTCGCCCGTAAAGAACCAGGTTGATCACCCATTCCGTGATATACATGAAGTAATATAAAAACGGCACGCAGACAAATAGCCATGCGGTTGCACCAAAAAGGAAACAGGTTGATACTACCAATGCCGATAGTACGGTTACTTCTGATTGCTGACATCCGTGTATCTCTTCGTGGTTGATATCCACTTCGTTAAGTTCAACGCCTTTACGGACAAAAATAAACGGCCAAATGGTGATAGCACAGAACCCCTCGAACGGTATGATATTATTATACACTATCTTCATGACACGTTCCATGCTTTGTTGGTTATCACATTGTAGTCAACGGACAAATCAATGTCTATCCATTGCATCTCAACAGGAGTTACACGGAGGTAACTACCGATGCCAGTGTCGCAGATAAGGCTCGTAAAGAATCGGATGCCACAAAGCCTTTCCGTTCCAAGACCGATACCGCCTATCCGTGATGCCGATAGGTCAATACCTCCGAGCCTCTTCGTTGTAAAACTCAGACATCCCATAGTCTTACGATTTAACCCTTATACCCGTTGGTGCGGTTGCTTTCTCAATCCTTATGCCTCCGACTACATCATCATCGGGAACATAGGCGGTCATCTGCAACCAATACTCACCCGTGCCGACTACGCTGGTATCAACCACGGCAATATACTCGTCTGCGCTTACATAGAGCATGTCTTCCTTTCTTACGGTTAATGGCGCACGGTTGCCAACCCCCGTGAAGAACTTACACTCAAAGTACACATCCTCCAAGTGGATGTTCGTACCAAGATTAGCCGTTACAGCTATCTTTAAGGTCGTACCCAACGACGGGTCTAATACTTTAATTTCTTCGTCCATAGTCTTTATTTTTTAGAAATATATACTTATTGTTATCAATACACTTACCACACAAAACACTTCCGCCACAAAGCACCACTTACTCCTATACAAAGGAAGCAATGCCAAGTACACTGCCCACCACATCACAAGCCAAAACCAATCCCCTACCAGTCCACACCACAACTGACTCAACACAGCAGCACCCACGGCAAAGACATAATGCGCAATGTTCTTGCTGTCTTTCTTCAACGGCAGAACTCCCACCATTACCAAGCAAGCACACGCGCAAAAGGCAATCCACGGCTCACCACATTGGCACATCAGCCACAGGACAACAAAACTTGCTATCCATGTACCTATAGTCCACCATATCCCTTTCCCTATTTGGCTAAGACTTTCTGGCAATATGTCAATCAATCTGCTCATAGTTAATCGTTCACATCTGCACCAAGCGTAAAGTTGCCACTACCTATATTGCCAAACAACTGACCACTGATTCTGTCATACATGTAACCAACCTGACCCACACGCACAGGAATCATATCCCTTACTAAATCACCATCTTTCCATACTTTGGCATAGTATATTTTAGCATGGCCATAAATTCCAGGTTCTGCCAAGTGTCCGAATAAGTTAAATGTGTCTGTGCCGAATCCAAGTTGACCTGTGCTTTTACCCTTTGTAGTCGCAGTACTAAATTTTTCCCACCAAAAATATCCACCATAGTAATGCACATAACATCTTGAAGTGTCAGTATAAGCAGTCATGTTCTTTAATTGATTTGAACCGCTATATTCCATGGTTAAACCATAACCAGAATTAGACGACCTATATACCTTCGGTGCAACAGGTGGCTGTCCACTACCACAGAGATGTTCCCAATTGGTAAATGTAGATAAGAACTCATAATTTATATCATAGCCTACATTACTGCCACCACTTATTCCCGTGTCTATTATCTGACCGCCATCACTTTGCAGATAACTGATTTCTGCATCATAGGGAACATTTTCGCTTTCTATCAATTTATATATCTTAATCGACTTGATATATTTATAATCTGTAGACTGATAGCTATTATTAACGTGACCCCTTCCCACATAAAAATAACAAGTTTCAAAGTTTCTGTTAAAAATGCCATAGTTACGTAAGAATGAAGTACTGCCATATATTTTTTCCCCGTCGTTCAACTGGCTGTAACAAATATTGTTAGTACTGTCACTTCTTTCTATTCCAAAAGTTATCTTTTTTAGCACTCCAAAACTTGTCTCGTTTGAAATATTTGGGCTGTAGATTGAATAAATCCCATTATCAAATAGTTTCGTGCCAAAGAACCAGCCATTTGGTGCAAGTGTACTACTTAGTGGCTCCTTTAGGATTCCAAACGAATGGTTTGCTTGTGTCAGAGATCCGAAATCCAATATAGCATTGTCTTTATTGTCAGTTATTGAGTATTCAATACATTCAACCTCGACTTTAAAAACATCTCCAAACCTAAAACCATTCGTTGTGTTGTTCATGTCAAAGACGAAATAGTTACTGTAGTTCACCTTCATTACGTCAACACCCTCTTGTGTCACTTTAGACGGAGAACCAACCTTAGTAAGAGTTACTCCACCTACAGAATCTACCCAATCGCCAGACGTATAGTTCTCTACATCCCAACTATGAATGAGTGCCATATTCTGACCGCCTAATACTCTCCTTCTCATATTTCAAAACTCAATTTGTTAGGATAACCCTGTGTATAGTCGTAAGCATCTACCTCTGCAATAGTAGTCAATGCTTCCACAGCAGCAATATGTTGCTTGGTAACTATATAACAAGCATCAGCATACAACTGAATCTGAGCCAACATCAACTTGGCATCCTGAGTTGGCAACGTGATAGGCATATCCCCTACATAAAAAGATACCGTTGTAAGTCCTACAAGTTCTGCTGACTCAACAGAGTTCTTGTAGTTTGCCCTTATATTAGGCTCAAACCAAGATGTTGTAACAACTTGCCCATCGTGAGTCACAATGAACTCATTCACATTGTCACTTTCGTCATAATTGCCGATATTTGTAATCATTTCACCCTTCGCTTCTTCCAGCGTCCTTTCATGTACAGGTGTTGGAATAAGTTCCATATCAAACACCTCCTTGATACTTGCATTAGGATGCTCGTCTTTGAATGCAATCTGTTCAGCACTAAGCAATACCCACTTGTTGTTGCAATAATCTTCCCAAGTCTCTCCAATAAAATATTCATCAGAACTTAGTGGTGTAGCAAAGTCAATGTAATGCTTTGCTATATTCTTTTTGATATATACATATTTTTCCATATCCGTTCAATTTTAAAGTCCACGAGAATAAATAGTTCCATTTACATTAAGGTAGTTAACCTCACAATAACCACCAGCAGGGCATAAAAGAATTATTTCGTTGCCACTTGGTGTCGGCATTATTTCAGGAGTAACGTAATGAGTAGGAACTGTTACATACAAATCGGAATTTGTAGAGTTTGTATAAATGATAGTTTGGGATTTCCCATGACTAGCACTATCTCTTATGGTACATACAGATGTTGTGTTGGTTGCAATATCAACCACACTTATATCTGCAACCTCAGACATCTTGTAAGTTGGCTTAGTTGATGCCTTAGCCCAAGAATAAACATCCGATGCTGGGAGTGAAGATGGAATATCTGCCATTGTAGCAGCCTTGTTACTTGATGCGTTGTAGGCAGTGTTGAAAACATAAGTCGTATCAGGAGGCACTACCCATGTACCATCTTCCCTAAGATACTTAGTTGTTCCTGCTGTAGAGGGTGTATCAGGGGTTAAACCACTTGCATGACTGCTACCACTTGCACCCATCACACTATAGGTAGTGTCTGTGAACACAGCATTGGCAGGTACATTGACTCCAACAGTTTTACCATTAACCGTAGCAGCATCTCCAGTTATATTGCCAGTAATCTTCCCGTCTGTACGGAAATAATAGTTTGTGCCGTCATAGAACACAAGATAACTACCTGCTGGCAAAGTCTTATTGCTTGAAGAACTGGAAGACACACCATTGATGTAGACGGTCTTGTTGCCATTACCATTGATGTTAAGCCTGATTGTGCTGTTATTCGTACTATATGAATTGGCATTTTTCATAAGTATCATAATGTACGAATTTGCTGTTGCTGCATAATCAGTACAAGTGACTACTTTGTCTCTTGTGCTTGAAGAAGTATCACAATATCCTTGTGGTATTGTGTTAATGTCTGCTACCTTCTCCCATGTAGCCACACCACTCGTCACGTCCTTGAGTTGATAGAAGTCATAGCCTCCTGTCACAGCTACCCTACACATCTGCCCCACCACGAACGATACCGTTTGACTTTCACTTGGAAGGTCAGCCCTCGTATAAGTCAAAGTCGATGTCGTAGGTGCGCTGTTGAGGGTAGGAACGTATGACGCCCCTATGCCTTCATCCAATTGTGTCCTTGTATATCTACTTTTGTATATTGCCATTATTCTTCTTCTTGAACGTTAATTATATAACCATCGGATGTCCTTACGAAATATTCATCCGCTGTGCGGAAATTATACGGACAAGCCTCTTGTGTGACCGTCACCTCTACCGTTGCAGGATTTGCCCCAGTTGTCTTGAACGTGAGGACTTGACTTCGGTCTTCACCAAGGTTGTCGGTATCGGTTTCGACCGTAACGGTCGCATTGCCCTCGCCCGTGTAGGTAAGGACAATGTTTCCGTTGCCGTCGTTCCAAGGTATCGTCTTTACCATTACTCAACGCTCCAGTTAGTGTTAGAAGTAACGGTGAATGTAGCACTTGCAGACTCGCTGTAAGCATTCCAGTCGAGTTGTACGCTTGCTGGAGTTACGCTCAATGTAGCGTCGCCTGCTGCCTGTGTAATTGCGCATGTTGCCGTGTTACCTGCGTTGTCAGTTACAATCAACTGAGCCGTTAATGCGCTAATCGTAGTATTCTCGCCAATGCTTGTAAAAGCAATCGAGTAAGAGTACTCCTGCGTTGCGCCTGGGTCACCTGTGATTGCCGTTCCGTTGTTGGTCGAAAGACCATTTGCGGTGTAAGAGCTTGGCAATGTGAGGCTTAATGTTGCCCCACTACCCAAACTAAAAGTCAACTTGGAACTGTTCGATGTTCCTGTGATAGTCAAGGTTGCTACGCCACCCTTTGCTACCGAAGCCGTACTTTGAATTGTCACAAACTCTGGTTTTCCTGCTTGGCTAACTGCTCTTACTACGTCTTCGCAGTTTGCCGCTTTGAATGTCATGTTAGTACTACGAGCATTTCTACCCGTATTGTTTGAACCTGCGGTTACGTTTACCGTATCGTTTCCGCTACCTGATACTTTGCTCGGCACGAGCCAACTTGCATACGCCATACTTTGTTCTCCTTTCTTTTTTTATGGTTTATAATTATGTTTCATATTGTTTTGTTATTGAGTTAATTTTACCGTTTATTAAAACTCCCCATCATAGTTTATGATTGTTCCTGTAAGCGTAGTAGCTTCCTCTTCTACCTCCCAATAAATGCATTCGTGTGCATTGTATCGAGCCATTTTGCAAACAAGTTTAACGAAATGGGCTCTACGAGGGGTTATGGTATATTGTGTTGCAACACTCTTATCAGCAGATGTTGGGACGGTTGTCCTTGTGTCGTCGTCCGAAGAAGAACTATACACTAACATACTTTGGTAATCATTATAGCCGTCGTCACTAAATCCTCCGCATACAAAGCGAATACGAGTAGATGACCCGCTATTCGGGTCGTCAGGCAAAAAGTAAATAGCCTTACCGACACACTTGTGCATTTGGTCAATCGTAAGACCAAGACCATAATCAAAAATAGTAGACTGATATGTTGTTGCCGTCAACTGCACATAATAAGCACAAGGCAGACAAATAGTGTCAATATAATATGAGCCAGACTTTAATTCTCCTACTCTTACAAAAGAACCTACCTTTGTTGGGTTAAGTATTAATGTCCTTGTTGCATTTTCAAGCCCAAAAGGTATATCGCTTCTTAGGCTTCCAAACGACGCATAATTTGATGTTGTTATTTCTTGTATCAAATTATTAATCACGCCCTCGATTACCACATTAACAAAGTGACCAAGTTGTGAGTAAAACTCTCCTTTCTTCCAGTTCCACGCAAGGTTTGGAACGAACGTAGTCAACCGTATATCGTCTATTGTTGTGTTCAACCCAGAGCTACTATACTTTCGGCACCATACTTTAACATATTCGTTATTTCCCCAATTGTAAGGTCTTGCAAAAGCCATCGAACCGTCCGCCGACCAAGCGCTTGAACGCCATGCGTCGGTAGTCGATGTTGGTTGTGATGCTGAAATCTTGAAATAGTAGTTGGAGCCATTTTCATGGAAATAAAAGGCAATAACATAAGGAACGCCCTTTTCAGCATAGAAACTGTCAGTAACAGCAGTCCATGTTGTATTTGTTACTTGTGATACACTATTCTTAATTGAAGTACTTTCTCTTCCCTTGATGCTATCTGTTGTTGGATAGTAACAAGTGTAAGCGTTATCAAATACGTTAGTATAACCGTCTATTGTTCCTTCTTGACTAAATGCATAATCTTCATTAAATATACCACTACCTAACTTAGCCATTTTGGTAAACAACGCTTCGGTAATGAGGTACTTAAAGTCGTTTACCATTGACTCCCAATTGCTACCACTGCCAATAGTTCCCATAGAGGATTTAGTCATGGCATTACCCGTGCCTGTTCCGTTTGCACCTTTCCATACTGCGTACCTTGTTTGACCGCTATCTGTATATTCAAAATATGGAGTAGCCGTATCGCTTACGACAAAAGTTGCACTTGAAGCAAAATCTTCCCAAACTCCTGCATAATACGGAAACCTGCCCATTTTACCTGCTTCACCTTGGCCACCGTTCTGCACCTTCGCAGTAGTGATTATCTCGTGGTCGAGTACAGTTGATGTGGAGAACGTAGAACTTGTGGTAACATAGATATGGACATTGTTTTCGGCCATACCCATATTGTATGTGTACCCTGAACTATACCCAGAAACCTCACTTCTTGGTGATTCGCTACCAACATACAAATGTAGCCCGTAGTTGCTTAATGTCTGCACTACCGATGTTTCAATCTTATGCGATTGCGGATTGATACCATCACGCATCACGGTAATGTTGATAGGATATGTCGTACCCGATGGTGTGGTAGTCGTGTTGATAGGTATGACGTTTGTGCCGTTGGTATTGATGTAGAACTTATCTTGGTTCATCAGCTTCATGACCGTGAACACAATGGAATACGTCTTGGTGTTGTCGCTTACCAAAATAGCGGTAATGACAACATATCCCCTATCATAGCCATTGGATATGCCAGATACGGTAATGACTTTACCGCTCTTCGACGCTGTACATCCTGTAGCATCAAGCGAAAGCGTGTAATCCGTTGTTAGCGCCATTTGCGTAGCGCCGTTATACAGATTTACCTCTGTCGTTACGCTATCACCAACCTTTGTATTGTCCGCATATTGGATGGCATCCATATCGTTAGTTAGGTCGATACGGATTGCACTATCACCATCATTACCTCGCTTGTTTGGCACGAGCAATACAGCCGTGCTAATCGAGCCGCCGCTTGAAAGGGCTACCGTTACGGTGATTGCTACTGGAGTGGTAAACGTAGTCCCACTCGCACAAGCAATTCTAAAGGCGTTGTAGTACAGTCCTGTCCATGTCCATCCGTTCGGAAGAGTCGGTTGCGTTATTGAGTATTCGTATGTAGAAACCTCGCTTGCACCTTTATACACCTTGAAAGAAAAGTCCTGTGATGCAGCTTCAGCAACTCCACTTGCATTGGTGTTGACCGCCATTGTGCTTGGAGTCATAGCAATCGACAAGCCACCTTCGCCATTTTGTACTTTTGCTATCTCAACAGTTTCGTAATCCACTACATCGTATGCACTGCTACCCTTATACCTTCTAAGCTCAAAGTAGATGCCGTCGTTTGCTGCTGCGATGGCAGGTGTCACATCAAGGTAGTGTTTCGTAATGCTGTTTTCTGTAACGGTATTGGTAATCTGTACCTCGTTACCTCCGTATGTAGCGTAAAGTCTTAGCGTTCCTTTGGACGGTGTACTTGTTGACGTACTGATTGTTGCGTGACTTGTTGCACCACTAAGATTCGTTACATCTGCATAGACCTTTATGCGCTTTTGTGTTTGAGCCGTATAGGTCGCAGGGTTGTAGGCAATGGCATTGTCGGAGAATACCAAGTCATATTTGTCCTGGCTTGTCAAGTTTGCCGTAAATGCTGCATAATAGTATTCCCCATTATATGTTGCCTTAACTACCACTTTTGCAGTAGCGGCAGTAAGCCCTTTAACGGTCAGTAACCCCGAATTGCTAATTGACGGAGCAGTCGCATCGGAAAAGGACACACCGCTTGAAGAACTTTGGTCTATCGCCCAAGATGTTACGTTGCTTGTTTCGTCACTATTTCCGTCATATAGTCTCGCTTGTGAAGTAGCACCTGCCGACGGAGAAACCAATGTGCCGTCACTTGTATACAAAAAGTCTTCATGCTCATTGTCGAGAGAGAGTTTTACCGCATTCGTTCCATCTGTACCATCTTTAATGATTGGCACATTCTCGTAGTCAAGTGTGTTTTCAGGTGTTATTTCACTATATGAAGATGCGCTCGAAAGGCAGAATTCAATGCCTTTCAAGAGTGTGCTTGGAAGGATTCCTGTAGAGTAAATTGTGGATGATGACGAAAACTTAGAATATGTTCCATTTACATATCTCCACCAAACATAGTACGTTGTACCATTGACCTCCACACCCGATGTTGTCGCAAGCTGCACGTTAGTTGTCCCATTGGCTGTGACAAGAGTATATCCACATCCTAATATCTTTGCCGTACTTCCTGCAAGCTCGTTCTTTGTAAAGTTGATTGACATTGCAGTTGGGCGCAAATTACATAAGTCTGGAGCAACGCCTGGCTGACCGCTCTTAACTTGTTTTACAGTAAAGTTTGCCGTTCTGCTTTCAGATGATGTCCTAAACGCCTCTATCTTGACAATGAAATCATCATTGATAGTCTTATTGTTTGACAAAGCCAATGTCACCGTTCCGCTTTGCCCACTAAACAACACTTTGATTGTCCCGACAACTTCAGACGATATGGTCACATTGCCACTCACCTCTGTTCCGCTTGTGGTTGCGGTCTTAGTGCCGATTGATGTAGTAGGAGCGGATGCACGATACACGGTTGCAACTATCTTATAGATTGTCTGCAATTCAGTACCATAATACAACTTTACTCCAGTTGCTTTGTTTTGCGCAGATAGAGTTAATCCTGTGCTGTCAGTACCAAACTGGTCAGAATCATTGTCAATGTCAACAATAAGCGAACTAACACCGTCAATACCATCCTTCAGGATAGGGATTGTCTCACGATCCAACAACGTACCTGACGAGTTGTACATTGCTATATAGATGTTAGTGTTAGAAGTATCGGTTTGCACACTATTACTGCTTGGCCATGCTGTCCCGCCTGATGCGGATGAAGGCATACCCGCCAAACTGTATCTTATTGTCAATCCCAATGTTGTTAGGTTAGCACTGGTTGCATCGCTTTCGGATGTACTGCCTCCATCAACCTTTAACACCTTTAGAGAAAGGGCAGGCGGATTGTTAAGTGTGTTGTTTGCATTCTTTGTGCATGGCAATGCTGAATGAGAAGGCTTTAGTTGAAATATTGCCTGTCCCTTTGTGGCATTGATAGTGAACGTGGCCTTGTATGTATTTCCGTCCGTATGAGTATAACTGATAGCAACCTCATAGTCTGTCATCGTCTTTCCTGCGATGAAAGCCCACGACAGTTGCTTCCCTTTGCCGCTATTGGGTTCTGCCGTAGCAGAATAGTCGGCAACCTTGTTTGTCCCTGAAGTCACAGGACCTCCGCTGATGTTGATAGTTGCAGCAGATATATTGACCTCGGTAGCTCCATCGTACAATCGTACAATCGTTCCCACAGTCCTGGCTGCCATAATCTTTCCAGTAGAGTCGGTCTGCACGGCATCCATCTCATTGTCGATGTCCAATCGTACCGCATTCTCTCCGTCTTCCCCCCAATTTGCCCACAGCGACATCTCTCCGCTATACTTCTCCCATGCACGAATTCCTGTAGTTGAATTGGGTGCGTCCTTTGAACGCTTCAACACCCACTCAAACTGCCATGTAGAATCAGTTCCTACTGGGTCGTCCGTACACTTAACGTATTTATAGCTCCCACTTGTTACTGCTGTTGTGCTACCGCTTATGTCATAGCTGCTTGATACACGAACATAGGGCAAATGCTCGTCTGTGTCGTAGTTATTGTTTTCTTCACAATATGTGGATGATTGAGATTGCGTAGGTACGGCTGGCTTTACATTGTCCTTTGTTCTGACAAACACATATTCCGTACCGTCGCCATCCATACCGTTACGACCGTAGCTGCTCCAGATGATTGGGTCACTGAAGACAGACCATGTATTGCTGCCCTTCGGCTTTCTGCGCCACGACATGTACTCAATCTTGTTCGTACTGTCAACGCCCTGCGGATTATCCCACCATCCGTTCGGAACCCAATCGTCTTTGGTCTTGTCTGTCTCCGAACCAGATGCCGCATGTGAGCCAGGAGACACTTCGCCCGTAGAGATGTTGGCAGGTTTCTCGTTGGTCGGGAATGTGTACTCTGCTGTCTTGAGGATGTAGATGTACTCATAGTCCGTACCGTCCTCACCTGCCGTGCCTGTGTCACCAGTCAAGCGGACCGGATTACCCCATGTACCGTAAGTACCGTTGGTGTTGATTGCGCTGATCATCCAAAGGTAGTAACCGTCGCCTGGACGTGCAGGAACATTCGTCTTCCAATCGCTGCCTGGGTTCTGCGAACTTGCAGAGTAAGAAGGTGCAGATGTAGGGCTTTGGTTCCATTGGTAACGGCTCTCAGGTGTTCCTCCGTCTTCCCCCCAATTTGCCCACAGCGACATCTCTCCGCTATACTT
>Ga0265299_10006077_pt1 | contig 11078 bp, 6 predicted proteins | sample AusTroGonzalo_MG_4_FD_193485 | JGI IMG/M metagenome (GOLD analysis project Ga0265299, IMG submission 193485) | Bovine rumen microbial communities from tropical cattle in Woodstock, Queensland, Australia - Gonzalo_02 | ecosystem: Host-associated > Mammals > Digestive system > Stomach > Rumen ...
GTGACTTGTGCCATCAATCTCGCATAGTTTAGTGTGTCGTTTTCAAGTGTTGACACTCTCGATGTTAAGGCGGTTAATGCTGCATCAAGTGATGCGATACTGGCACCTAACGTTGTATCCGCAGCCGCATATGCTGTCCTTACATCTTCAAGTAAGTCGTGCAAGTAGAAGATACCTGCATAGAACTTCTCTTGAATTAGGTCAGCCCCTAGTCCTGATTCAGCAGCATTCCCAGGGAGCGATTTTGGAGTTAATTGAGTCAATCTGGCTCGTTCTTGTTCATATGACATAATTATCTGACTCCTTTCATTAGTAGACTTATTGAGTAGACTATATCTAATTTAGATAAGACCATTCTTGTGCCTTCATCATTAGAGAAGATAAATCTAATGAATCCGACTCTTGGTAGCGTTTTGAATTTATCGTAAATGTGTGGAAGTTTATCATTGGTGAAGTGGATTTTCTCGAAGTTGAGACCATCGAACACCAATTGTCTTGCACCGCCAATTTCCTTGACCGCTACATTGAAATCAGCATATTTACGACTTGCGATATATCCGACATTCATTGCTGAGGCTATCGAACTATCGTTAATAATTGTCCATTTATAGATCGTCTTTTCGAACTCTGGATTACCTAAATCGAATGGTTTGGTAATAAAGTAGGAATGGACATTGACATGTTCAGTGATGACACCTTGATATGTTCCTTCTCTACTCATGTATTTAATGAGATCGAGTTTGACATATCCTTCGTTCTTGAGTGGTAGACCGACTTTGAATTTCTTTCCGCCACCAGTAGCATTGGCAACATCAGTGATATAAGCGACTGCAACTTCATTGACTCTGAAGCTCATACGCATTGAGATAATACCTGTTAAATCGATTTGATTATTGAGTTCATCAATGAGAATGAATTTGTATTCAAGTGGATCATTGGATTGAATTCTCTTAATTTGGTAAGGTCTATCGGCTGCGACACTAACGACATCACCAACGATATTATCGAGATATACCCATTTGTATGTTGGGAAGAGTAGTAAGTCATCTCCAGTTTTGTCATAGTTGATTTCACCAGTTGCGGTATATGACCTTAAGATGATTACTTGATTATCGGCATCAATAACACCTTCCCAAGCAGTTTGATCGAATGCGGACATTGCATCTCTTAGTTGATTGTCGCGGTAATTCTTATTCACGAAGTTACCCATCTTGGCATAAACTTGAGATTCATCAGTTACATTGCCTGTAATTGCGGATATCTTACTTAATAAGTGGAATTCATTACCTTCAACAACTTTGTCAGCGTATGTCTGTGAGACAACGATTTCATCAGTGTTGGAATCGATTGAGAGAGTAGTGCCACCTAGACCAACATATGTTCTTGGCTTATCTTTTCTGATAATGGAATCATCTTTCATAAATCGAGCGATGTTACCTTGTTTATCAGAGAAGTAGAGTTCATCATCTATTTCGAAGAAGAGGTAAGCATTGATGTTGTTACAGAAGTACCATTCGTATTCGCTGTTTTCATCTCTGAGCTTGAATTCTCCAATATAGATGCCTTCATCAGTTCTTAAGAGTAATTTCTCTTTATACTGAGCAAGGAATACGTAATCTAAATCACTATTCTTTAGTAATTTATTATTTATGTGCGAGGATACATCATATGTGTATTTCGCGTTATTAAGAGTTGTTTCTTTAGAGGTAATGGCTTTAAGACCATCTCTTGTAAACACTAAGGTTTCACCAACAAAGTTGATTACTGAGTAGTTGCTTACTGCTCCAGAGCCGCCATTTGGATTAACTTCGAAGCAAGGATATGCTTCTTCCGCTAATTGACCTTCATCAACCACTGTGCCGTCATAACTTGAAGCATTAACTAATTGCTTAGTTCTTGTATAGATGGTGGCTTCGTGTTGAGATTTGCCTTTGAAGACTAGGAGTGTACCATCACGATAGATGTCATAACCTTTAACTGCTGAGTTCTCACTGCCATATTTGCAGTAGTCTAAGTCAGAGAAGTATGTTAGGTCTCTATCTTCATCAGTGTCGTAGTTTTCAACTTGTGATGAATTGACTTGTGATGAGTGCCAGTCGATATTTGGATAATCTGGGTTGCCACTTACGAACAATCTCTTGTTATAGATAATTCCGAAATGGCATTTGTTGATTCTATCCGCGTATCCAGAGACATAATGTGGGAATTTTGCAACGATATTGCCGTCTCCATCAATTGGATTTACTGGGTCATCGAATAACACTAATTTGCCATTTTCAATGACTGAGCCATCCACTTCACTTGTCGCACCAAGTTTGAGATATCCGACACAATCGTTATCAGCATCAGCACCTGTGTAGATGTTTAAGCCGTATGTATCGTGTTCTTGGTTATTATCAACTGCGACTTGGTTAGCGTGGAATAATGGAAGTTGTGTAGTGTCTGAGAATTCAATAGCGGCTTCTTCATGTGTGACACTTGCAACATTGAATGCGACCTTATATGTATTTTCTTCAACGATACCGCTGTCATACGGCATTGCAACTACGATAGTGTATTCTTGAGATTTAACAACACCTTGAGATGTATAGATGACTTTAACGGTTAATCTTCCACCAGAGCGGAGTAACGATCCAAGTGTAGGATTACTTGTTTCATAACCAGTGACCGCCATCCAGTCAGTATCTTTGAATAATGCTTTTACAATCAAACCTTTGCCATTAAATGTATCACCAACTCTGTAATTATATGGGTCTTGTTCCATATCGAATTCGAGTTTGATATCAACAAGTTCTAAGTTAGGAGTAACTGTGACCTCTAATGCTTTAGTAACTGCTAATTGAGTATTATCGTATGGGTTGGAACAACTAATTGTGACTTCTTTAACACCTAAGTTAGTAGATGCGAAGGATACTTCGTTGTCTCCGTTATAACTTAATTCAGTTGCAATATCTGGAGCGGTATATGTTAATTGCTCTTCATATCCGTTTTCGAAGATGCCATAGACCTTTAATCCAGTAAGCGAGAATGTGCTTCCGTTAGTGACATTTAAGTTGATTAAGGAAGTATCGAATCTTAAGGATTGTAAAGCTGGTTTACCAACATTGATTTCATATGTGGTGGTGCATGTGACACCAGCAACAGTGAGAGAAACAGTGACTTCTTGTTCATCGCCAATATCAGAACCAGTAAAGGCATTTGACTTATAGGCATCAAAGTCGGTAGTGAATCCACTGGAAATAACTTCTTCATATCCGTCATTGTATGTAGCTTCAATGAATAATCCAGCGGTGGAGAATTTGTCACCAACTAAATAATTGACTTTATGTGTGGATGACGCTCTAATGGCAATGCTTGATAAGACTTTAGCAATAACTGTGAGTGTGCCAACTGTGACAGTCTTTGTAACACCATCATAGGTATAAGCAACAATTAAACTCTTGCCATTATCATCTAAAGACACTGCTTGAGTGTAATATACTTCAGTAGTATTTATATAAACTTTACATTCAGTTAAATCTAATGTTCTATTTGATGCTGTTTTATTAAATACGGCATTGACCACTAAATCGGCAAGAGATAAGTTTTGACCTTCAACGTATGAAAGCATAGCGGTGAGATCATCTGCATCTGTGCCAGTAGTGTTGATAGATTGTAAGGCAATTTGATTTGCGGTTAATGTAACGCTGTCAGACTTGCTTTGTTGAGTATTACCAACACCTTGAGTATAAGAGACACCAATTGTGTTATTACCAACCATCAAGATTTGTCCATCACTAATCGAGAATTGGACATCATCAGTAATATCGGTTTCGACTGGATAATTGGAATCGTCTGTATCAGTAGAAGCAATAGTCTTTGTGACTGAGAACTTGCTTAAATCAATGGCTTCACCAGCAAAGAGTGTTTGACCAGTGTAATAAGACGCATCTAAATCAATTGAATCTAAGTAGATACAATGAATTGTTAATGTAGCGTATTTTGTTTCACCGCCAAAGGACATACCAACTGTGACACCTTCGATCTTGTTTCTAATAATTGGAGAATCAAGACTGATAGCAAGTGGATAAACAACGCTATTGATAGTGACTGTATTGCCGCTATTGATAGTTAAGGAATAAGCATCTTCATCGTTAAATGTGACTGCTAATGTTTGTCCAACTAAACTAAAGTTTTCGCCATAGTTAACAGCGAGTTTATTGACACTTAAAGTGACACTTGATAGTGCCTTAACAGTGACTTGCAAATAATTTGTTTTAGTGACACCAGCTTCAGTGTATGAGAAGTTGACATTGTGTGTCTTACCATCATTGTTGTCTGGAGTCATTCCTAAATGACCAGTAATGGTGACTTTGGAGATGTCGTCCAATACCATTGAACCAGGCTCATCGTTTTCTCCGTCATGTGTGTAGAAACGTCTAATAGTAAGCTCAGTTAAATCTAAATCTTCATTTCTATTGAATTTGTTTGGACTTCTTGAACTTGTAATAGAGATACCATTTAAGACTGAAATTCTAACGGTATATGTGGCTGTTTTACCCTTATATGAAACCGTGATGGTATTATCACCCATATCATCTTTAGTCCAAACTTCACCAGGTTGTTTAGACAATGTATAAAGACCACGAGCGATAGTCTTGTTACCACCATATTCATATGATGCGGTGACAGTGATGTGGTTATTATCGTTAATCCAATCAGTGAATTCTTCACCTGCTCTAGTCCAACGTAATAAACCAGTTGAACTACCAGCATTAACACTAATTGAATTTAATTTATCGTATTTAGCGGTAAGTGTTCCGCTATTGAGAATTTTATTTGAATTGTATGCGACTTCTAAAGGATTCTCTGGATCGTTTGTGTCGACATAGATAGAGAAGGTGGTAGTGGCACTTGTGATATCAGTACCGAATACTTGACCATCTAAAGATGTATCAAAGTCAACTTCTTTTTCAGCAACACCAGAGTGCATGTGTGCTTTAACAATAATTCCTTGTTTAGAGAATGTATCGCCTTGAGAGTGAACTGCGTTCCAACCGCTTAAATCGACACTAACGATAGCATCTGGATAGTCTTCAACAACTTGAATTGTATATGTAACTGATTGAGTAGCACCAACAGTAGATGTAACTGTGACTGTGTGACTGCCAACGTTCATGTTGTCAGGAGCAGAAACAGTATATTCATTTGATGCGAGTTCTCTTTCGGAACCATCGGAAAAATGAGCTGTAACGACTAAACCACCAACAGAGAATGTTGGAGCGGTTCCTGTGTGCACGAATTCACTCTTAAAGCCACTAACTGAAAGCGATTCAAGAGAATAAACTTGAACAGGATATGTTTCAGTGATGCTATTGCCTTCGTGGGTGACTGTAACTCTAACGTTGTATGTACCATTAACACCAACGTTTACACCTGATGTATCAATAGACACTTTGGTGGACGATAAAGATAATTCAGTTTCAGCTTGATCTGAGCAAGTATAGAAAACTCTTAATCCATCAGTTAAAGATGTGACTAAATCGCCACGTAAGTGCTTATTAAGACTTTCTGGTACATATAAACGAACACTTGTAAGACCATGCACAGTAATTCCATATGAAGTGGATTGACCACGATATGAGAATGTAACGGTTTTGTTACCAACTGTTGTCATGTTTGGAGTGCTGATAGAAATATCACCTTGAGTCCAGTTGACTGGAGAAGATGTCTTTGAAATATCAAATGTTCCTGCATCACCATAGTTAGCAGTAACAACTAAACCATTATTGGAATATGTAGCATTTGTTTGATATGTAGTTGTTGTAGGATTTGTTTTAACAGATAAAGATGCAACATCTCTAACATATTTGGTAGATGAATTTGCAATCCATTCACCTGTATTAGAATCATAAATCTTATATGCTAATGTTCTTGAACCAACAGCAGATAAATCACCGCTTGTCCAAGCAAAATTAGAAGCTATATTAGAAGTTATTTGCCTTGATGTGCCATCAGTATAGTTGATTGTTAAGGCTGTTGGAGTAGGATTAGATACATCGATTAAGTATCTAAATTTTGATGACGAGTTCTCTAAAACCGAAGAAACGCCAACAACTGTAATGCCATATGATGATGTTTTTCCACCATAAGTAACAGTAATAGTTTTGTCGCCAACAGTACTCATATCTGGAGAACTTACTGAGTAGCCATTAGAAACAGGTAATTCACAAGCATAACCACCGCCAACATCAGAGTGGTAGTGGTAAATTGCTGAAACACCTAAATTGTTATAATTGAAAGCATTATTCTTATAGAATTTGTTAGTGACGCCTGATGTATTTAATCTAATACTATTTAATACTAAATCATGGACGTTAATATATCCGACTTCAAATGTTTCGGTGTGTAAAGTGTCATCTTGTGGCAGTTTGTAATCAACTTGAAGATAGATTCTGTGATAACCAGGGTTATATAATTGACCCCAAGCTTCAGACTCTGTTCCTGAGTAATAGTATGGATTACCTGCATCACTTCTATACTGGAGTGTATCGCTAGTTGGAATGTCATATTGTGTTTTATATGCTGTTTCAAGATAATCATATGTTACCCAAAAGATATTTCCACCCCAAAACTTATATGTTCTTACGAGTGTGTTTCCTAGATACATTCTTATTTTTTTAATTTGAGGTGTATTTGTAACTCTGCTTAAGTGAATTATTCCACCTAAACCATTAAAACGATATTGTCCTGGGTAGCTTGGTGTGTTTGCTTCACTGCCGATACCACATATTGTGTAAACGTTAGGATTTATTCCAGTTAAAGATACTTTTACATATGTGCCTGTTTTAACGGTTCCTATCGATACCAAAGGATTTGAAACATTATTAAATACTGACGCCATACTACGCATCCACCTTTCTCAAAGAACTGATAACAATTTCAAGATTGTTCAAATCAGACTTTGTTTTAGGTTTAACTGATGTGTCGAAATCCCATTCCCAAAAGCGAGTAGAACGGACATCAACACCATTATCAATATATGTTCCAGAAACGAGTTTGTTTTTTCTCCATTGAGTCATTAAGTTCACATCATCATATGCACTGATAGCATTGACTGGTGAATCCTTATATGTAATACCAATGGTAGTGGTAGGAATATAGGTATATTGACTATCTTCCACTTCACAAAGCTCATAGCCTGTAGCAATTCTTAACATTAAGTATTTGTTACCGCCTAAGATGTATAAACGTTTGCCGCTTACTCTCATTAAGGACTTATAATCTTCGAGTTCGTAGTTAGAGATTTTGGTAAAGATTGCATCTAAAAAAGAGTGTTCTCTACCAAATCTAAAGATTTCATAAAGGAATTTGCCAATATGAGCAACTATGTGTTCATATCCATCTTCCGCTTTGAATTTCATGATAGAATTCACTCTTCCATCTGCTTTGGCTACTTGTTCCCAAGCATCACGTGTTTGATCAATACCATCTTTGAAGATGATGTTCAAAGCATCTCTTGCATTATATTTAGCAAGATTGGTTTCTGCTTCTTGGAAGTCAACACCAGCAAAAGACTCAGTAGTGAACAATCTTCTTGTTGCATACTGGTCATTTCTTAAATTAAGGTTGAATTTATCTTTTGTACTCATAAGCACTTACCTTAAATTTTGTATCTTGCTTGTGTGCTTGTTTGATATGGGATGGATTCCCTTGTATCAACTTCCGCCACGAATTGTTCGAAGTAATTGAGATAACGTTTGCATCTATCTGGATCAACAGCTTCAAAGAGTTCACTCTTAACGAAGTAGTTAATGTAGTTGCAAAGTTCATCAGTTAATCCATATTTAGATTCAATATCATCTTCGCTATCGATGTCGCTTTCAGTGAAATTTGGAATCTTTCTTTCATAAGCGATATGGATGGTATCTTTAAGACCATAGCCTAAATAGAGCATATTTTGTCCAACGACACTCCATCCAATCCAGTAAGGTCTACCATTTTGAAGAATGTAAACACTACGGATTTTTCTTAAATCTTTAAGTGAAGAGATATCATATATTTCTTGTGATTCATCAGCAGTTAAAACATCGTGCTTTAATTCCACCTTTTTGGCGGTAATAAGACGAGATACTGCTTTATTGATAGAAAGGAAAACATTGTTTATTTCAGTTGCATATTCTGGGTTTTTGGCTAAAGAACCATCACGAAGATTAGCGACAGTGATGTTTGCATCGTCGTTGTGGAATGTTTCCTTTAAGCAATTGATTACTAAGTCAGCAATTCTCATAATGTGTCCTTTCTTTGTTAAATTGGTTTCTAGTTAGCGGTTCGTATTGGATTTGCACCAATGTAAGGCGGTGGTCACCTTACTCACTAGAACGAACCATGTAGTGCCGTACATTACATACGGCAGAGGTTTTTATTTGAAAGCTTCTTCAAGTTCTTTCATGCGTTTCTTGTATTCTTCTTTAGCCTTCTTTGTTTCGGCTAACCAGTTGTTGACTACTTCAGCAACGAAATCAGGAACCTCAACAGTTTCACCGACTGGAATGGCATACATAACACCATTGACTGTGACTGTTTTGGCTTTTTCCCATTCGTTCAAAGCATCTTCTGGGATGAATACTGGAACGTATTTGACAATTTTGTCTGCCATAGAAATTACCACCTTTCTTTGAGTAGGGAGTGATTGAAGGCTCACTCCCCAAAGCCTATTGTGTCAACTTATAGTCCTGAGACTAGTCAGAGACTGCATTAGCAGCAACGATTGTAACTGCACTTGCACCCTTCTTGACTTGGACGAAGATTGCTCCATCAGCAGCTGTGCCTTGGATGAGGTCAACGCCAACGAAGGAAGCTGTTGTCCAAACGGTTGATGCTAAGTGGTAGCCACTTGCAGCAATAGCTTCAATCTTGAGGATGTTGCCTGGAGCGACATTACCAGTGACTTTGATGCTCATGTTTGAACCAGCAGTTAATGTTGGTGTAATGGCACCAGAGACACCACGATAACCGATTCTTGAAGAGTCAGTTAATGGACTTGCGATTGCAGCACCGTGGTAGCATTCATATCTGACCATTGCTTCGTCTCTTAAGATTCTTGTACCGAATCCATCGTGTTTCCAACCAAGGGATCCACGTTGATTTAATGGGTCGCTAGAACCTGAGGAACCGAGAGCCTTGTAGATAACTTCGAATCCACCAGCAGCGTCTTCACCATCGATAGCAACAGCACCGAATGCTTCTTTACCAAAGGCTAAGCAGAGGTGAACATATGTGCTAACGACTGGAACGATATTGGTTTCGATGAAACGGAAGCCTAAGAAGGTACCGACTTCACCATTGATGATGCCAGATTGGTCACCATATTTTTCAACATCAATCCAGGATTTGTTAACGCCATCAAGATTCTTGATATCAGCGATAACTTCTGGAGATGCTAAGAAGATGTATTTGCCACCTTCGACTGGTTCAACGCCTCTACGGACGAAATCAGCTTTGATAGCATTGATATCAGCAAGAGTGATACCTTTTGTGCCAGAGATAACGGCAGCTCTGTCAACTTGACCTTGAGCATAACGGACGTTTAATCCATTGAACACGGTAGCAGCGAGTAAACCTCTCATTCTGTTCTTGGCATTCTTACCGAGTAATTTGCCAGAGATAGCGAGTTGTTTGTCGAGACCGTATTTGAGCATTTTGTCGGTTAATGGTACAAAGTTACCTTCTTGGTAGACTTTTGTAGCAAAGTCGACTAATGAGTATTTAAGACCTTCAGGTGTAACACCTTCGATTAAGTGGTCTGTGGTTTCTGGAAGATCCTTGTACATTCTCCAAGAATATTCATCAGAAGTTGGGGTAAAGTTTGTTTTTTCTGCGAATCTGAAGAGGACATCATCTTTGAGTCCGCCTAATTCGTACATAACGGCTTTTTGCACAAACTCTTGTTGGGCTTGTGATAATTCGCCAGATGTCATTTTTACTTCGTTCATAATAATGAACTCCTTTCTTAACTGTCGATTTTGACCTTACCCTTCTCTACGTCTTCCATATATTTTTTGAATTCTTCATCGGACATTTCACTAATCTTCTTCTTTGGTGCTGGGTCTTCTAACGAGGAAGCAGAACCAGGATTTGAAGCTTTGTTCGCAGCAGCCTTTTTGGCTTCTGGATTTTCCTTAGGATAGACCTTATCGAATTTTGCAATAATGGTTTTGAGTGGAACGACTCCAAGTAAATCTTCAGCGAACTCTGAGAATTTAGGATTTTTCCAGTATTCTTGAAGTTCTTGTTGGGTATGCCCTTCATCTAGGTAATCTTTAACCTCTTGGGCAGCCTTAGCATCTTGTTTTTCTTGTTCGGTTCTACTATCTTCAGCAGCTTTACGAGCCGCTTCAGCTTTCTCTCTACGGAGTTTTTCAACTTCATAAGGTTTGTTTGGATCGCCACCGTTGGCTTTTACCTCATCTTGAAGTTCGTAGAACTCAAAGTCTTCATCCGTCTCAATAGGAGTATCGGTGTAAGGGTTCTTTCCACCTACAGATTTGATACGAGCTCTTTTATACCCCTCAGCATCGCCTGCAGCCTTTGCTTTGCGGATATCACGCTCATGTCTCTCTTTAGCAAACTTGGCATCTTCCTCTTTAGACTGCCCCTCGCCAGGTTTTGGGTCTTCAGTAGCAGGCGGATTGCCTTGATTGCCTCCAGCCTCTGGTGGATTAGCTGGATTAGGGTTACCATCGTTACTAGCAGGAGGAGTTCCAGCAGGATTCTCTTCTGGGTTCACATTAGGATTTTTGTTTTCTTCGTTTTCCATTTTTGTCCTTTCGACCACTACAATGGTAGTGACTCCACATTTACGCTGCGTGGGTGCGATTTTTTATTAAACTCATTAGTTCAAGATTTTTGAACAAATAAGGTTTAATCTTCTTTAGCCATTTCTGCCGCTGATGGTAAGGCTGAGCCACCACCTTGTTGACCTTGAAGTTGTTTAATGATTTCTTCACGGTTAGCGACCATTTCTTTAGCGGCTCCAAGAGAATCTTTGAATGATTTTTCCATTGAAGCAGCAGTGGCATCTTTTTGCTTAACAACAA
>Ga0265299_10006078_pt1 | contig 11071 bp, 9 predicted proteins | sample AusTroGonzalo_MG_4_FD_193485 | JGI IMG/M metagenome (GOLD analysis project Ga0265299, IMG submission 193485) | Bovine rumen microbial communities from tropical cattle in Woodstock, Queensland, Australia - Gonzalo_02 | ecosystem: Host-associated > Mammals > Digestive system > Stomach > Rumen ...
ATCTCAACATTATGGGGATTAGTTGTAATTCCTGTGGCTTTCATGTATTGGACAGGTTCACTGACCTCAATACGTCCGGCTTATGTTTTGATACCTATTTCAGGATTGATTAATTGCGTTGTCATTTACATGCGGTATAAAAAACTGCTTTGGTACAAACAGTTGGTCTCTAAAGAGATTGAAAATCAATGAAACTGGATCTTTATGATCCGTTTTGATAGAATTTAATTGATGGATTTTTGCAAGGGTTCTTTTCGGAATTGCGAAGTCATTCGTGAGAGGTGTTTTTGTAGCAGTGCTATGAAAAGAACTTTGCAAATTGTAAGTAAAAAAGGAGAAAAACATGGATATATTCGAGAGTGTTTATAATTTGTTGGGAATAACTTCAACATCTAAAGGCGTTATAAATTTTTCCTGTTCAACAATGGAATTGCTGGGGTGGGGTACGGCGTGCGTTTCTTTAACAGGAGCCTTCTTAAATGCCAGACGCAAATGGTACAGCTTTTTTGTGTGGATGGTGGCAAACGTTTCATGGATCATATATGACGTTTATAACGGGTGTTATGCGCAAGCCGCTTTGTTTTTTGCGTATCTTTCCATGAATATGTACGGCATATATTGCTGGAAATTCAAAGGATTGTTAGATGCTGTAAAGGAAAAAGCGGAAGAGGAGCTCGATTCCTATGCTGATAAATCTTTAACATAAATATTTTTAATTTTATTAATATTTTATTGATATTACTCTTTATAATTATTTATAATCACAATGATCTGAGAGGGTTGTTGTGATTTCTTTTTTATCGTTTAACTGTTTTATTTTGCTTTTTGTTGTTATTGATTTTTGGATTGTTTATAGAAATCAATCGACAAAGACATACGCAATGTTAACGATATTTTGGATAGCTGTTGGTCTTTTATTTTCCGCGTACGTTTACTATTACAGCAGAAGTCTCGGATTGTTTTATGAATATTTAAGTGCATACTTTATAGAGAAGTCACTCAGTTTAGATAATATTTTCGTTTTTTTGCTGATTTTTTCAAAATTCAACATAGACTTTAAATATCAGCATAAAGTGTTGTTTCTAGGCATTTGGGGAGCTTTATTTTTCAGATATATAATGATCTTCGTTCTTGGAGAATTGATAAACAAATTCCATTTCTTGATTCCTGTTTTCGGATTATTCCTTCTGTATACGGGAATTATGTCCATGAAAAACAAAAATGACACAGCAGCTAACATAGAATTTTTCAGAAAATTTTCCGATCGTGTGGAATTAAATCACAAAGGTCATTTTTTCGTGAAACAAAATAACGGATCTTGGAAAATGACCATACTGATTTTGGTATTAATCCTCGTGGAAATCAGCGATGTTGTATTTGCATTCGACTCAATACCTGCGATTTTTTCAGTGACTTCGCATAAGGATATTGTATACACTTCCAATGCGTTCGCCATCATCGGATTGCGATCTCTTTATGGAGTCTTTTCTGAAATCATTAAAAAATTATATTATCTAAAACATGCTGTTAGCATAATCTTGAGTGCAATCGGTATTAAGATGATTTTAGCAGATATAATTCACATAGGATCACTAGAATCTTTGATATTTATCGTACTAATATTGTCTTGTTCATATGTGGCGTCTGTAATAAGAGAGAAAAAAGGGAAAATATGAATTTTTTTGTAAATGTAGAGCAGTTTTTATCCAAAAAACAGTTAAGTTTTCATCAATTCGTACTGTTTGGGTTGTTTTCGTTTTTTGCTTTCTTTTCCGTTGTATTTTCTTTATGCGAGCAAAATTATTTCTCTTTGATTTCTTTAATTGTAATCGGAATAATATTCTTATCTCTCTTAAACGAAATGAAAAAAATACAATCAAAAAATAATTTAGTTTCATTTCAGAGGGATATGATAGCCGGAGGATTTGATGCTTCATTTTTTGCATTTTTTATCTTCGCGGAAAACGGGAAATGCCTGTTCATCAACCGAGTTGCTCAAAATCTATTTTCAGGATTCAAAATCAGAAATATTGAAGACTTTACCATATGTTTCACCAAGTATCCTCAGGTCGTGGAAGCAATAACAAGATTGAAGCAAGCTGCAGTCAATATGAAACAATCTCATATTGATGTTCCTATGGATTTAAAATCCGACAGCTTTGCTATTTGGAGAATTTCTGTCTCCCCTATTCCGGATCATCAAGGTGTCACATCTTGGACAATTGTTGATCTGACTCCATCGAATAACAAAATAGATTCGTTGGAGACAAGTTGCGTATTTTTGCTCGACGTACTAAATCATTCCAATCAAGGATATATTTGCTTGAACGAGATAGATGAGATAGTTTTTTGTAACAAAACCTTTTCATATATTCTTGGAGAGAAAATTCAAAATATCGTGAATGCCCCATTAGCGAAATATATAGTTGTAGAAAAAAATGTAACTGATGAATTTCCGAAATTCTCTGAGAATGTCCCTGTAAAAATAAAGTTAAAATCATCTGTCAGCGATAACGTTGAAGTTTTAATTAAACAAATTTTTAAGAACGATCAAGGACTAAGGATATTTTCAATATCACGAGATGTTGGACAAAATGAAGATCTGATTCAGGCGTTAGGAAAAACAAAACTCTATTTTGAACATATTTTCGAAGACGCCCCTGTTGGAATAGCAATTACTGACGGAGCTGAAATAATCAGCGAAAACAACCGCACTTTCCGCTCGTTAATTGGAAAAGAAGAAGTAAATAAAACTTCATTTCTGGATTATATTGTTGATGAAAAGAAAGAGGATATTCGAGAAAAACTTTATCAATTGATCAATACCACCAGTACCTCGGTTTCTCCTTTCGAGATAAAATTCAAAAATCAAGAATCAAAAACCATTATGATTTACATTTCAAAATTGGACGAATCAAAAAGAAATAAAGACAATGACGGACTCGTTCTTTACTTTGTCGATGTCACAAAGCAAAAGGAATTACAATCACAGTTCGTACAATCACAGAAAATGCAGGCAGTCGGACAACTTGCAGGAGGAATCGCTCACGATTTCAACAACTTGCTCACGGCAATGATCGGATATTGCGACCTGTTGCTCGAAAAATATTTGCCGTCAGATCAGTCGTTCAGTGATATTATCCAAATAAAACAAAATGCGAACAGAGCTTCAAATTTAGTAAGACAGCTATTGGCATTTTCCAGGCAGCAAACTATGCAACCAAAAGTACTGAGTGTTACTGACATGCTTAGCGAACTATCTGCTTTGTTGAAACGTTTGCTGGGTGCTAAAATTGAGTTGAAAGTAGTACATAGTCGTGAAGTCGGATATATAAAGGTAGATCAAATTCAATTCGAACAAGTAATTATCAATCTGGCAGTCAATGCAAGAGATGCGATGAAAGATGGAGGAACTTTATCCATAAAAAGCCAGGCGTATATAACTCATGACGCCAAACTTTTGCGCGGAAGCACAATGCCTGCGGGAAAATATGTGTTGATCGAAATCACAGACACGGGAACCGGAATTGAAGAAAAATTGTTAAATCGAATTTTCGATCCATTCTTCTCTACGAAGGAAAAAGGACACGGTACAGGACTTGGTCTATCCACCGTATACGGAATCGTAAACCAGACTGGAGGATTCATTTCTGTAGAAAGCGAACTCGGAGTCGGAACGAAATTTAGTTTATATTTCCCAATGATTTCTCCCGAAGGCGTTTCTGCTCAGACAACAACGGAAACTTCTAACGAAAAGAAGAATGCAGATCTCACCGGAACGGGAACTATTTTGTTGGTTGAAGACGAAGATGCCGTCCGAATGTTTAGCTCGCGAGCTCTGCGCGATAAAGGATACCGAATTATTGAGGCGTCCAATGGAGAATCCGCTCTTGAATTTATACAAAAAAACGCAACGACTATTGATTTGGTAATTACCGATGTAGTTATGCCTAAAATGGATGGCCCCACTCTTATGGAGCGTATAAAGGAACTGAACTCGAAAATGAAAGTCATCTTTATATCTGGATACACCGAAGACAGTTTCAGGAATTCACTGGCTAATAACTCACAAGTTCATTTCTTGGCGAAACCGTTTAACCTCAAGGAGCTGGCCAGCAAAGTAAAAGAGGTTATGGACAGCTGACATTAGGACTTATTTTCTAAATCCTTATGTATTTATCAGCGAATTTAATATATATTATACTTGTGTTTCTGCTTGAGGATACTGTCTAGGGTACAGTGGATCTTCCTCTCCGAGTGGTGTTAGGTCGCTTCTTTTCCCGCAAGCTGAAAGACAAAGTAATATGAGTAAAATATGGATGTATTTCATGAACATGTTCTCTAAATTTTTCTCTGGTGAGTGTACAAGATTTTTGTTTTCATTGATAGTCTTTTTATCGTTTAACGGCAATTGCTTTGCGGAGAATGGAGCTTCTTTGAAAGAATACGAGTCCAAAGTTAAAGCTGTCGTTTCGGAATCAAATAACATGGAAACAAAGCAAAGCAACTCTGAGAAGACCGCAGAGCAATCTCCCGCGCAGGAAACAAGTGATAAAAAAAGTTCAGAGGCTGCCATAGCGGAGTTCATGAAAGGTCTTTTTGGGGTAAAAATTTCCGATGCTCAAAAACCATTTAAAGATTACCCTGGTTACTGGACCCAATTAATCAACTTTGATGTAGAAATTACTAATGTAGAAGCCAATGATGAATTTCCTTCCGAAAGTTTTCATCTGAAAGATTTGAAAGGAAACGTTGTCATTTTGTTTTTCACTGCCACATGGTGTCCGAATTGCGTAAAAGTCTTTCAGGATTTGGATAAGCTAGTTAAAGAATTAGACGGAAAAAATATCTCAAATGTAAAAATTGTCACTTTGGTTCTTGGAACGGAAAGTGATAACGATGTGAAAAATTACTATGAAAAGAATAAAGTAAAATCTCTTCGTAGATTTAAATCTATCTCTCCCCTGTTTTTCAATATGGTGAGAGCCATTCCTACTTGTTTTGTTTTTGACAAGAAATCGGTTTTGATCTGGGGATTCAGCGGAGCGGCAAATTACGGAGATCCCCACTTTTTAAATTTTATTGAGGGTTTATCAAAGGAAGACATAAAATGATGGAGTGGAGAGGAACAACCATACTTTCAGTACGCAAAGGTAATCAGGTTGTGATTGCCGGAGATGGTCAGGTTACTATGGGAAACAGCGTCGTAAAGGCAAATGCAACAAAGGTGAGATTTTTATCTGCTGAAAATGTCCTGGTTGGATTTGCAGGGGCAACCGCCGACGCATTTACTCTGCGCGAAAGACTTGAAGAAAAATTAGCGCAATATCCAGGGCAATTATCTCGGGCATGTGTATCCCTTGCAAAAGATTGGCGCACTGATAAATATCTTCGAAAATTGGAAGCTATGATGGCTGTTGCAGACAAAGATCATTCCTTCATTCTCAGCGGGATGGGAGACGTGTTGGAGCCATCCGACGGAATTATAGGAATTGGCTCCGGTGGTAACTACGCTCTCGCAGCGGCTCGTGCATTGATAGATATGCCTTTGACCGCAGAAGAAATTGCGAGAAAAGCTATGAAAATCGCTGGAGATCTCTGCATATACACAAATCATTCAGTAGTTCTTGAAAAAATCGAAATAACAAAGGAATAAAAATGACATCGTTGACGCCTTCGCAAATCGTAACAGAGTTGGATCGCTTTATTGTAGGACACAAAGAAGCAAAGAAAGCAGTTGCAATTGCTCTTCGAAATCGTTGGAGAAGACAACAAGTACCGAGCCCTCTCAAGGAAGAAATTTTGCCGAAAAACATTCTTATGATGGGACCTACAGGTGTTGGTAAAACTGAAATTGCCCGAAGATTGGCTCGTCTCGCAGATGCTCCGTTCATAAAGGTTGAGGCGACAAAATTTACCGAGGTCGGATATGTCGGACGGGATGTTGAACAGATCATTCGCGACTTAGTGGAAATCGCAATTTTCCGTACTAAAGAAAAGAACAAGGTTCTTGTTGAAGAAAAAGCGAAACTCCAAACAGAAGAACGTATTTTGGACGCACTGGTTGGGAATCAGTCTGCGCCGGAAACTCGAGAGAAATTCAGAAAGTTATTGAAGTCCAATCAACTCGAGGACAGAGAAGTTGAAATCGATGTTAAAGATAACGTTTCTTTTGGCAACTCTTTTGAAATTCCGGGAATGCCCGGTACTCACGTGGGAATGATGAACTTGTCTGACATGATGAACAACGCTTTGGGAATTAACAGGACAAAATCGCGAAAAGTTACCGTAAAGGAAGCTCGCAAACTATTAAGTGTCGAGGAGAGCGATAAATTAATTGATAAAGAAAAAATAATTAAGGAAGCAATTTTCGCTGTCGAGCAGAACGGGATTGTTTTTATAGATGAGATCGACAAAATCTGCGCCAAAAATTCGCACGGAGCGGATGTCAGCAGAGAAGGTGTCCAAAGAGATTTGCTTCCGTTGATTGAAGGGTGTTCGGTAACGACAAAGTACGGGACAGTTAAAACGGACTATATCCTGTTTATCGCGTCGGGAGCTTTTCATGTATCAAAGCCATCGGATCTTCTTCCTGAGTTGCAAGGACGTCTTCCGATTAGAGTTGAACTGAAAAATTTAACAGAAGAAGATTTTATAAGAATTTTGAAAGAAACCGACAGCAGTCTTATCAAACAGTATTATGCGCTTTTGAAGATCGAAGGTGTGCTGGTGGATTTTGCTGAGTCCGGCATCAAAAAAATCGCGGAGTTGTCCGCCGTCGTCAACAAAAATGTAGAAGATATCGGAGCTCGTCGACTTCATACAATTATAGAAAAACTTTTGGAAGACATCAGTTTTGAAGCAGATCAAATGAAAGATCAGCGCATCACTATTGATGACTCTTATGTTGAGGAAAAAGTCGGACATTTGGCCAAACATCAGGATTTATCTCAGTTCATTTTATAGTAAGTCTTTGTTAGGCTTTTTGCAAAGCGAATGTTTTATTGAATTTGAAGATATAGAGATGCTGTCATCAAAATATCATTTCTTTGTAGTCGTATCCGTCCCTTCGACACAAGGAACTTAACATTCTGTAACACCTAAATTTTTCAATTGACTTTAATGAATTTAAGTTTGTCGTTTCTTGAAACTCCAACATGCTAAAGATAGAGTAATTGCGGCCGTAATGATCAACGGAATCAAATTCGCGAAAACATCGGCAAAATTCATTCCTTTGAGGAAGATTCCACGCGTTAAAACCATAAAAAATCTCACGGGGTTAAGTAAAGTCAGGTATTGCAAAAATACGGGCATATCTTCCACGGGAGAAATAAACCCTGAAAGCAGTACTGCTGGCAGCATAAAAGTTATCACCCCAAGAATCGCCTGCTGCTGAGTTCGACAAATTGAGGAGATATACAATCCGACTCCGACCAAGGAGAGTAAAGATATCAGCATCGAAATCAAAAATAAAATAATCGACCCTTCGAAAGGCATTCCGAAAAAATTCTTTACAACAAATGTCATGACACAAGTTAAAGCCATTGCAATAACTAACGGCGGAACTGTTTTCCCTGCCAAAATATCAACCGAAGACAATGGGCTGACAATCAACTGATCGAAAGTTCCCATTTCTCTCTCACGCGCGATCGATAATGCCGTCAGAATCAGCGTAATCACCGACGCCAACATTGCAACAATTACCGTCAGAATAAACCATCGATATTCCAAATTCGGATTGTACCAATTTCGCGTTATGACGTTAATTTTTACGCCGTTTACCGGAGCAATTTCCTGACTATAATTTGCGACTATTTGAGAAGCGTATCCTGCAACAACAGCGGCGGAGTTAGTTTGGCGTCCGTCCGTGATAATAAGAACATCTGTCGGCGTGCGCGAAGTTATATTTGTCGAAAAATCATTATCGATATACAATCCCATATTCGCGTCTTTGTTATCGATTTTATCCTGCATCTGTTTCATGTTTTTCACTCGATAAATATTGCGAAACTGCGGAGAAAATTCGAAGCAAGAAATTAGCTCTCGCGACTCGATAGAATTATCTCGATCCACAACAACCACATCAATATTTTTAACCTCCATCGTGATAGCATATGAAAACAGAATCAGCTGAACAATCGGCAAAGCAACGATGATCGCTCGACTTTTCGGGTCCATCCAAGTAATGATGAATTCTTTTTTTATCAAAGCAAGAATTTTTTTTAGTTTTTCAATCATGAGATAACCTCATATCAGTATTTTTATAAACAGCGATGAACAAAATCAATCCCAAGATCAGCAAAAATATCGAAGACTTTATAACGATGCTCGTAACTGTCCCTGCCATAAATTCACTTTCAATAAAGGTAATATAATACCTCGGGGGAAGAATTCTCGTGATGTACTGCAAAATCTCCGGCATCGAACTTATCGGGAAAACAAATCCCGACAAAAGCAACGCTGGCAGGAATCCAATTCCTATCGAAATCTGGCTCGCAAAAAATTGATTTTTCAGTATCGTGGAAATCAGTAAACCTATCCCCATAGACGTGAACAAAAATAATGCGCTGACAAAAGTTAAAACCAAATAACTGCCGTGAAAGGGAACCTGAAAAACTCCTATACATAATATCAGATTGAAAATCATCGACAACATTCCCAAAATAAAATACGGAATATATTTTCCAAGCACGATATGCATTCGAGTAACATTCGAACTGAGTAAGGATTCCATCGTTCCGCGTTCCCATTCACGAGCCACTACTAAAGCCGTAAGCAAAATTCCGATCAGCGTCATTGTGATAGCTATCGATCCTGGCAGGATGAAATAATATCCATTGGAATCTTGATTATACCAAGTTCGAATTTGCGGATTCACAATCTGCGGAGACATCAGTTGGGCATATCTGCTGGTCGCTAGCCATTGGTTAGAAATTTGCAGAATATAATTTTGCAGAAAAGTCGCAGTGTTAACCTCTGATCCATCGGTAATTACCATAAGATCAGCGGCTTGTTTTTGCTCCAATTTATTTGAAAAATCATTGGGAAGTATTACTATTCCTTTTATTTTCGAACGAATCAATTTTTGAGTAAGATCTTCCATGTCATCGGAAACTTCTGAATTGATATACCGACTGCAATCAAACGAATTTACTAACTGCGATATTTCGGGAGAATTGTCATCGTTTTTGATTCCTATATTTACCGTTACGAAATCAAGATTTATTCCGTACATATATATGAGTATTGAAATTAGAGGAAGAACAAACGAAATTATTACGCTGCTCGGATCGCGCACAATCTGCAAAATTTCTTTTTTCACCAAAGCTCGCAGTATTTTCATTTTTCACCCTCCAAAATTAATTTCACGAAAGCTTCCTCCATATTTTTTGCACGGACTTTATTTTTCAGCTCTGACGGAGTACCGATTGCAACTGCTTCTCCTTTGTAAAACAAACTGATGCGGTCACAATACTCGGCCTCGTCCATAAAATGAGTCGTAACCAAAACAGTCACTCCTTTTTGCGCCAGTGACGTAATGTGATTCCAAAATTCCCGACGAGTTATAACGTCAACTCCCGAAGTCGGCTCGTCCAAAAACAAAATCGGCGGATTATGAATCAGCGCGCAAGCCAAAGATAATTTCTGTTTAAATCCTAACGGAAGATCCCTTGCTTTTTGTTTTTTTGTTTCTGAAAACCCAAAAATGTCGATAATTTCGCCAACTCTTTTCTTTAAACTTCGATCATGAATTCCGTAAATTTCCGCGAAAAAATCCAGATTCTGCTTCACAGTAAGGGATTCATAAAGCGAAAACTTCTGAGCCATATATCCGAGGTTCGAGCGTGCTTTTTCAGGGTCTTCCGTGATATCTATTCCCATAATACGAGCCGTTCCACTGGTCGGTTTCAGAAGTCCGCACATCATCTTGAATGAAGTCGATTTTCCCGCACCGTTAGGTCCAAGCAATCCGAAAATTTCTCCTTTTTTTATTTCAAAAGAATTATTTCTTACTGCGTAAAAATTTCCGTAAACTTTTTCCAAATGATCCGCGACTACTGTATGTTCGACACATGAATTTTTCGAAATATAATTCTCGGCAATTCGTGATTTCGTTTTGCGATATCCGCCCATCAAATCGATAACTTTATTTTCGAATTCTTCTGTGGTTTTTGCAAGATCATACGGCTTTCCTTGATAAATGACTTTGCCTTTATCCAGCACTACGGCCGTATCGAAACTATGAGCTTCATCAAGATAAGCAGTCGACCAAAGCACTGTCGTTTCAGGAGAAATCAAATTTCGTACCATTTGCATAAGATCACGCCGAGATATCGGATCAACCCCAACAGAAGGCTCATCCAACAAAAGAAATTCAGGAGAGCCGAGCAGTACACACGCCAACCCCAATTTTTGCTTCATGCCTCCCGAAAGAGCTCCAGATAAACGTGACTGAAATTTTTTGAGATTCGTAAATTCTAATAATTTTTCGAAATCATACGGAACATTTTTCAAATCGGCGTAAAGCTTTAAGTTTTCAATGACGGTCAGATCCTCGTACAACCCGAACTTCTGCGGCATATATCCTATTTTCTTGTTCAAATCATCTTTTTGAGTTTCAGGATCGAGACCGAGCACTGAAATTTTCCCGCAGTCAGGTAAAAGCAATCCAATAATTAACCGAATCAGAGTTGTTTTTCCCGATCCGTCAGCTCCGATAAGCCCTGTAATTTTCCCCTTTTCTATTTTTAACGATAAATCATCTATTGCAGTCATTCCATTGAATTTTTTTGTCAGGTGCTCGATTGTTACCGTATCCATAGGAAACTCCCTGCTCCCGAAAATTTACGACTTCAGATCGATCTTGATCGTTGTCGGCATTCCCTGACGCAAAAATTCGTCGACGTTGTTAATGTAAACACGAATTCTGTAAACCAAATTAGCGCGCTGATCCGTCGACTGAACTGTTTTCGGCGTGAATTCCGCAACCGGCGAGATATATCCTATTTGCCCTTCGTATGTCCGAATTTTATTTGTTTTCGGATCAACGGCATCGGTCAAAACCTTCACT
>Ga0265299_10006079_pt1 | contig 11069 bp, 8 predicted proteins | sample AusTroGonzalo_MG_4_FD_193485 | JGI IMG/M metagenome (GOLD analysis project Ga0265299, IMG submission 193485) | Bovine rumen microbial communities from tropical cattle in Woodstock, Queensland, Australia - Gonzalo_02 | ecosystem: Host-associated > Mammals > Digestive system > Stomach > Rumen ...
CCTGGAGCGCCGTGCGCATGCCCCGCGACGAATGTTCGTCACGCTGGACGAAGCAGGCCTCGTCCAGGCCGCTTTCGCGCGCCACTTCAGCCAGGAGCTCCTTGTCATAGACCTTCAGGCCAAATTCCTTCGACAGGCGCCGGGCTACACCCAGTCCGCCTGCTCCGATCTGCCGTCCGATGGAAATAATCAGATGAGGTTCCATATCGCGTTAGATTGTATCGGTTACTTCAATGGGTTCAGGGATCTCGCGGGATTCAGCCGCCGTCATGGCCGCCTGTTCCCGGCGGAAGTCCTTCTTCAGGCGGGCCAGCATGATTTCAGAGACAATCAGTGCGGCCAGGTCGGAGGCCGGCATGCTGAACCATACGCCATCCGCACCGAACCAGATCGGCAGGATGGCCAGGAAGGGCAGCAGGAAGATCAACTGGCGCGATAGCGACAGGAAGATGGCTTTGTTGGCCATGCCGATGCTCTGAAAAAAGTTCGAGATGACCATCTGCCGCCCGATGATGAAGAAAATCAGCACCGTGATGCGGAAGCCATGCGCCGCCAGGCCGATGAGTTCCTCGTCGTGGGTGAAAAGCGACGCCGCAGCCCGCGGGAAGAACATACCCACGACAAAGCAGGTAAAGGTCACGACCAGTGCCCACTTGACAGTCAGGTGCAGCACCTCCAGCACGCGTTCGTACAGCCGTGCGCCATAATTATAGCCGGCGATCGGCTGCATGCCTTGACACAGGCCCATTACAATCATCAGGAACAGGAAAACGAGCCGGTTCACGATGCCGTATGCACCGATGGCCAGGTCGCCGCCGTAGCGTTTGAACTGGTTGTTGATGAAGATCACCACGAAGCAGGATGCCACATTCATCAGGAAGGGTGCCAGGCCGATGGCCAGGGAGCGCTTCGCGATGCCCCAGTCCAGTCCGAAATTCTCGCGGGAGAGGTGCAGGAATTCACGTTTGTCGCAGATAATGCGCATGATCCAAACCAACGATACGCTCTGCGAGATGACCGTCGCGATGGCGGCGCCCTGGATGCCCATCTTGAACACGAAGATAAAGATCGGGTCCAGGATCATATTGAGCGTCACGGTCAGGATGGTGGCGTACATCGCTTTTTGCGGATGTCCCGACACGCGCACGATGGAGTTCAGGCCGAAGTACAGGTGGGTGATGATGTTGCCGGCCAGGATGGGAATCATATAGCTGCGGGCATACGGGAGGGTGGCGTCGCTGGCGCCGAAGAAGCGCAGGATGGGGTTGAGGAAGATCAGCGCGAAGGTGGCAAATAGCAAGCCTACCAGCACGTTCAGAATGAACACGTTGCTGAGTACTTTCTTGGCTACGGGATAGTTCTTTTGCCCCAGCAGCACGGAGATCAGGGTGGCGCCGCCGACACCGACGAGGGTGCCGAAAGCGGCGGAGAGGTTCATCAGCGGGAAGGTCAGGGCGAGGCCGGAAATGGCCATCGGTCCGCAGCCTTGCCCGATGAAGATGCTGTCCACCATATTGTACAGAGAAGAGGCGGTCATTGCGATGATGGCCGGCATGGCATACTGTTTCAGCAGTTTGCTGATCTTCTCGGTACCAAGTTCAAGGGGAATGTTTTCTGCCATAGGTTACAAAGATAAAGAAAAAACGTCATTCCGGACTTGACCCGTAATCTGAAATTTTCGTAACTTGCAGATTGTTATGACCGGGATATCATTGATAATAGCGTTTGTCGTGGCGATCGTCGCCATGATCCTGCTGATTTCGAAACTCAAGGTGCATCCGTTTCTGGCCATCATGGCCATCGCACTGGTGCTGGCGCTGCTGGCGGGCATTCCGCTTAGGCAGGTGCCGGGCGTGATCGGCTCCGGTTTCGCCGGGACCTTTACCTCCATTGGCATCGTCATCATCCTGGGTGCCTTCATCGGCGCCGTGTTGGAGAAGACCGGCGCTGCCTTCAAGCTGGCGGACCTGGTCATCCGGCTCGTCGGACGGAAGCATCCGGAGCTGGCCATCGAGCTCATGGGCTGGGTGGTTTCGATCCCGGTCTTTTGCGACAGTGGTTTCGTTATCCTCAATCCCATTCGCAAGGCATTGGTGCGGCAGACCGGCGCATCCAGCGTCGCCATGACAGTGTGCCTCTCGTGCGGCCTCTATGTGGCGCACGTGTTCATCCCGCCCACACCGGGTCCGCTGGCCGCCGCCCAGGCACTTGGCATGGAGAGCAACCTGCTGCTGGTCATTGGAATGGGTGTGCTCTGCTCTGTCTTCCCATTGATCGCCGGCTACTTTTTTGCCCGGCATATCGGCCGGAAAGTGAAGAGCGCCGATGAGACGGCAGAAGCCAGAGAAACGGTCAAGACCTACGAAGAAATCAAGGCCGGATACGGCCGGCTGCCCGGTGCGCTCGACGCGTTGGCGCCAATCCTGGTACCCATCCTGCTGATGGCGCTGGCATCGACCCTGACGATGGGCCGCTACGATACGTCGTTTGCCGAATTCCTCATCTTTCTGGGGACGCCCATCATGGCGCTGTCGGTAGGCGTCGTGCTGGCCATCCTGCAGCTTTTCCGTGCTGGAAAAGGTCCGGATTTCTATACGCTGACCAACGACACCCTGAAGACCGTGGGCCCCATTCTCTTCGTAACGGCTGCGGGCGGCGTGCTGGGCAAGGTCATCGCCTCGTCCGACATGGTGAACTTCATTACGGCGCACGCCGACAATTTCAAGGCTGTGGGTATCTTTTTCCCTTTCCTGCTGGCCGCAATCCTCAAGAGTGCGCAAGGATCTTCCACGGTAGCCATTACCACTACGGCCGGCATCGTGGCGCCGCTGTTAGGGGCGCTGGGCTTTGTCACGCCGGTCGACACCGCCCTCGTGGTGGTCGCCATCGGCGCCGGTGCCATGACCGTCTCCCATGCCAACGACTCCTACTTCTGGGTCGTGACGAGCTTCGGCGAACTCACTCCGCAGGACGGCTACCGCACGCAAACCCTGCTGACGCTGGTCATCGGCCTCGCCGCCATGGCCGAAGTCTTCCTCCTCAGCCTGATCTTCTGATCATAAAAAAGGCGACCTCGCGGTCGCCTTTTTTATCACGAAACGGAAATCATCAATACACCTTCGCCACTTCTCGGCCCTGCATGACGCTGAGGCCGTTGTGCGCGAGGGCGCCCATTTCATCTTCGCCAGGATAGACCTTCATCGGAGCAATCCAGTCCACATAAGTGGCCAGGTCGGCCATCATGCCCTTGCCATAAGCGATGCCGCCCGTGACGAGGATGGCGTCGACCTTGCCTTTGAGGACGCAGGCCATGGCGCCAATTTCCTTGGCGATGTTGTAGAGATAGGCATCGGCGATGAGCTTGAAGTGCGGATCGTCGACCATCTTGCGCTCGATCTCCATGAAATCGTTGGTACCCAGATGGGCCACCGTACCGCCGCGGCCGTTGATCATCTTCTTGACTTCCTGCGGGGTATACTTGCCGCTGAAGCAGATGTCAGCCAGCTGCTGGGCCGGCAGGCCGCCGGAACGCTCAGGGCTGAACGGGCCGTCGCCGTTGAGAGCGTTGTTGGTGTCAATCACGTTGCCCTTGCAGTGCGCGCTGACCGAAGTACCGCCACCCAGATGGACCACGATGAGATTTAGCTCTTCGTATTTCACGCCCTGCTGGGCCGCATACATCTTGGCAATGGCTTTCTGGTTGAGTGCGTGGAAGATGGAGATGCGCTTGAAGAGCGGATGGCCAGCCACGCGGGCCAGGTCGCAGAGTTCGTCGACAACCACCGGATCGGTGATGAAAGCACGGCAGCCAATCTCCTTGGCGATGGCGTGAGCCAGAATGCCGCCCAGGTTGCTGGCGTGCTCCCCGTAATCGCCGGAGCGCAGGTCTGACAGCATACGCTCATTGACCTCGTACACGCCGGAAGGGATGGGGCGCAGCAGGCCGCCACGGCCCACGATGGCCGAGATTTCCTTCAGCACGATGTCATTCTCATTCAGCGCGTCGACAATCATTTTCTTCCGGAACTCGAACTGCGAGACGACGTTGGGGTATTTCCCGACCTCCTCGGCGGAGTGGCGGAGGGTCTTGGTGAACACCTGCTCGTAGTCTTCGAACACCGCGATCTTGGTCGAGGTGGAGCCTGGATTGATGGCTAGGATCTTCATGGGCTCGGCTTATTTGGCGGTCAGGGCGGCCAGGGCGATGGAGTTCAGTTTGGTGTCGATGCTGTCGGCGCGGCTCGAAAGCACGCAGGGGGCCATGCCACCGGCCATGATGGCTGCCTGACGCACGTCCTTGCAGAGCTTGGAGTTGACCTTGTAGAACACGTTGGCACTCTCGATGTTCGGGAAGAGGAGGCAGTCGGCGTCGCCGGCCACTTCGCTCTTGACTTTCTTGATGGCGACCGATTCGGGATCGATGGCGACATCCACGGCAAGCGGGCCGTCGACGACGCAGCCGGAAATCTGGCCACGGTCGGACATCTTGGCAAGCAGGGCAGCTTCCACGCAGGCGGGCATGCCGTCGAGCATCTGCTCGGTGGCGGCGATGGCAGCCACTTTCGGGCGCTCGATGCCCAGTGCGCGGGCGGTCGAAGCCAGGTACTTGCAGATGGCAATCTTCTGCTTGAAATCCGGCAGCGGAATCACTGCCATATCACTCACTATCAACAACTTGTGGTAGTTCGGGTTTTCAATCACGGCAACGTGGCTCAAGACGGCCTTCGGCGGCAGCAGACCACGCTCCTTGTTGAGGATACCGCGCATGTACTTGTCGGTGCTGCAGAGACCCTTCATCAGGATGTCGCCTTCGCCGTCGCGGACCATACCCACAGCCTGAGCGATCGACTTGAGCTCATCCTTGTTGTCGATGATGGTGAAGATGGACGGGTCGATGTGCTCGTTCTTGCAGACCTCGACGATCTTGTCCTTGTCGCCCACGAGGGTGACGTCGACAATGCCTTTTTCGATGGCCAGGGAGGCGGCGGTGATGGTGTGATCGTCCACGCCCCAGGCGGCTACCATGCGTTTCCTGTTCCGGGAACGGAGGGTTTCAAACAGTTCGTTAAAGTTGGTAATCATTTCTGTATCAGATTATTTATTGTTTACAATATTCATGGTATCGGTGGCAATCACCAGTTCTTCGTTGGTAGTCACGGCCACGACGGTCACCTTTGAACCCGGACGGGAAAGGATCACATCCTTGCCGCGCACCTCGTTGGCCTTCGCGTCGAAATCGACGCCCAGGTACTCGAGTCCGCTGCAGACCTGCTCGCGGACCGGCCAGGCGTTTTCGCCGATGCCGCCCGTGAAGACGATCAGGTCCACGCCGCCGAGAACAGCGGCATAGGCGCCCACGTATTTTTTGATGCTGTACGCCAGCATTTTGCGCGCAAGCTTCGCACGTTCGTTGCCGGTCTTGGCAGCCGCTTCGATGTCGCGGTTGTCGGCGGAGACGCCCGAGATGCCGAGCAGTCCGCTCTTCTTGTTGAGCAAGGCATTGACCTCGTTGTAGCTGAGTTTCTCCTTCTCCTGGATGAAGGTCACGGCGCCGACGTCAAGGTTGCCGCAGCGCGTACCCATGACCACGCCTTCGACCGGGGTGAAGCCCATGGAGGTATCCACGCTCTCGCCGTTGCGGATGGCCGTCACGGAGCTGCCGTTGCCAAGGTGGCAGGTGATGATGCGGCTCTTCTTGATGTCCATGCCCACGAACTTGCAGGCCTTCTCCGCCACGAACTTGTGGCTGGTGCCGTGGAAGCCGTAGCGGCGCAGGCGGTACTGCTCATAGAAGCGGTACGGGATGGCGTACATGAAAGCGTAGTCCGGCATTGTCTGGTGGAACGAGGTGTCGAACACGGCGACCTGCGGCTTGCCGGGCATGAGTTTCTCGACGGCCTGGATGCCCATCAGGTTGGCCGGGTTGTGGAGCGGTGCCAGCTCGCAGCAGCGGCTGATCTTGTCCATCACGTCGGGGGTCACCCGCACGCTGCCGGAGAAAAACTCGCCGCCGTGTGCCACGCGGTGGCCAACGGCTTCGATGCGGTCGAGCGAATCGATAACGCCTTCTTCAGGATTCACCAGGGCGTCGAGCACGATTTTGATGCCGGCGGCATGGTCGGGGACTTCGGCTTCGCCGATGCGTTCGACAAGGCCCTTTTTCATGAGGGTGAAATCTTCGGCGCTCCGCATGTCAAGCAGCTGATATTTCAGCGAGGAGCTTCCGCAGTTCAGGACAAGAATGATCATATTATTTTACTTTTTGAATTTGTCAATCAGACAAAGTTAGGAAAAATTATTGTACCTTGCTGAAAATTTGAAAGGATGCGGCAAGGTAGATCGATTGTGTGGTGCGCGCTGGCCGTTCTGGCCGGCAATGTGTTGGGAGATCTGTTGACCTTCTCTCCCCTCCTCTATCTTTCTCTCTCGCTGGTATTTGCCTTCTTCGCGGCATGCCGTCCTCACAAGTTCTGGCTGCTGGTCTGCCTGCTGTTGCTGGGAGCGGCGTCAGTGCAACTGGGACGGATGACGCCGCTCGACGGTCCATCGGCCCTGGGCACATGGGCGGCGGAGGTCAAAACGGCCTTTTCGGCCTGGCTGGGCCGGCTGTTGCCGCCCGGTGACGAACTGTCGGTCTTGCAGGCACTTTCGATCGGCGACAAAGGCGGGTTGACCCGCGACCTGCGGGCGGCCTACCGCGAGAGCGGCGCCATGCACCTGCTGGCTCTGAGCGGACTGCATGTCGGTCTGATCTACGCCCTGCTGGGATGGCTGCTGCGGCCCTTGGGCGGGCACCGCGCCGTCCGCTGGGCACGCAGCCTGTTGATTCTCGGGCTCTTGTGGGCCTATGCCCTCATCACAGGCATGGGCGCTTCCATCTCCCGGGCCGTGCTGATGATCACGATCTATGAACTGTCGGGCTTGCTGTCGGGCGACCGCGACGCTCTGTCTGCCCTCGCGGGCAGCGCCCTGCTGCTCATGCTCTTTCGCCCCGAATCGCCGCGCGACGTTGGCTTCCAGCTCTCCTACACGGCCGTGCTGTCCATCGTACTCCTCCATCCCTGGCTGAAAAGCCTGCTGCAGACGCGCTCGCGCCTGCTCTCGCGGGTCTGGGAGATGCTCTGCGTCAGCCTCTGCTGCCAGGCCACCTGCGGCATCCTGGCCTGGCTGTATTTCGGCACTTTTCCCCGTTATTTCCTGCTCACAACCCTGCTGGCCATTCCCCTGACCACTGCTGTGATGTATGCCGCAGCCGCCACTGTCGCGGCAGCGGGCCTCAGCGCCCTCCTACCCTTCCTGGCTCCTGTTTCTTCCCTGGTGGCCAGCGGCCTGCACACACTCATCCACTTGCTCAATACCCTTCTCCGCCTGATTGCCGATTTGTGATTTTTTCGTATATTTACCCTATGAAAAAGACGCTTCTCACGATGGTCCTGCTGCTGGCGGCAGCGGCGGCCTTCTCCCAGCCGGGGCAGACCCGTGCCGATGGCTATTACAAAGATCTCTTCATGGACGGCGGATGCTCGCTGAATTCCTATCCAGACCTGCCTGCCGCAGACTGGCTAGGCCTTAGCATGGAGCAGCTCTCCACGGCAGAACGGCTCAAAATGAACTCCCTCGACACGCTGATGCAGAACTACCTACTGGTTGGAAACCGGCTTGACGAGAACGGCGCCCTGCTCTATCCCGACGGTGCGCCCCGCTTCCGCGTGGTGTATGTCAACGGTGGCAAGGCGCTGGGTCACACCCGTTCCCTGACCGCAGAGGGCCGCGAGCACTTCCGCACGTACCTGAAGAACGGCGGCAGCTACGTGGGCACCTGCGCCGGCGCCTTCATGGTCGCCCTGGGCTCGAAGCGCGACACGGGCTACGTGCCCCGTCCGGACTACCTCTGCCTCTACCCAGGCTGGGTGGTCGGCACCGGACTCGAGAAATCCGCCACGGGCATGACCGTGGAGCCGGGCTCTCCCCTGCTGCAATACTATGATTTCGGCGGTGACATGCGCATCGACTCGGTCCGCCACAACGGCGGCTGCTACGCCTATATGGACGAAAACGTCCCGGCCGGCACGGAAATCCTGCTGCGCTACATCGGCGACACACTGAAACTCAAGAAGTCCATTCACGAGAAGGTCAGTGCCTGGGCCTGGAAGGAAAATGCGCAGACAGGCCGCATCGTAGCCATCGGCTCGCACCCCGAGCGCATGGTAGAAGGCGACCGCCTGGAACTGATGGCGGCCCTGATCCGCTACGCGATGGACGGCAACGGCACGCCCCGGCTCAAGGGCACGCTGGCCAACGGCGAGACCCGCGCCATGACGCGCGCCACGGATGAGAACGACCCAGACTTCACCCGGATCGGTGACCGCCAGTACCATCATTTCGCTGTGGACGTACCCAAAGGTGTGAAAGAGATCAAAGTGGAACTCAGCGCCCCGGACCGTTGGACCGACCGCTTCGACCTCTGGCTCTTCGCCGACGGCCAGGACCTGGCCTTCCGCGACAATGCGCGCTGGAAGGACCTGCGACATGGCAGTGAAAAGAGCTTCACGATTCCGGTCGAAAAGCCCGGCCGCTACTACATCTCCGTGTTCTGCGCCACGACGGTCGACACGGTCGAGACCTTCTACGGTGTCCAGTACACGGGCCGCACCGATGTACTCAACGGTGTTCCTTATCTACTGAAAGTCAGCTGGTAAGCTGATTATTTCCGCTTGGAGACTTTGCTGTTGATCTCGACCTGGACCTTTTTGTCCTCGTCGGACTTCTCCTTGGCGCGGTCAGCCTTGGCTTTGGAGGTGACGATGATGACGCCACCGTTGCCCCGCATGCCATAGATCGACGCCGTGCCGTCTTTGATCACTTCAATCGTGGCAATGTCATAGGGATTGATCGTGCTGGTGTCATAGGTTTCTACCCCGTCGTAAACGATCAGCGGCTTGGAATAGCCGTTCTTGGTCGAGCGGCCGCGAATGACGAGATTGCCGAAATTGTCAAGGTCTACACCAGCCGTGTGCGAAGCGACATATTCCTCAAAAGTAGTGTAGCCGGCCCGGTCCACATCAGTCACTTCGATGCGGCCGATGGCACCCGTTTCGCGGGGAACCATGGCATCGGTCGGGTCCACGGTGTTATCGGCAGAGGAAGACGACTGAGAGGCGCCGCAGCCGCCTGCCAGCAAGATCACGAGGGCCATGCCGGCCCAGCATGCGTATCTGTAGATCTGTTTCATACCTCAAAGTTAATTTTTTTCCTTTATCTTTGTAATCATGCGTTTTATTCTCTTCTCCCTGGCTTTCATGCTGATGGCCGCGACAATCACGGCCCAGGAGCGTCCCATGCCCGAAAAGGTGTACGCTCACCTTGACCGGAACTGCTATGCGGCAGGCGAGACTATATGGCTGAAAGGCTATGTTGAAGATGCGAAGGCTTCAGGGGGAACAAGCCGCTTCCTGTACGCGGAATTGCTCGACGCGGAGGGAAAGACCGTCCTTCGTTCGAAGATACGTCAGGGCCGCGACGGCTTTGCGGGATATCTTGAACTGCCGGATTCCCTGAAGACAGGGAACTATCTGTTCAGGGCCTATACGCGCTGGCAGCTAAACTGGCCGGAGCACACTTTGTTCCATACGCCTATTCGCCTCGTGGGCATGGACGGCCTCATGCCGGACTCCCCGCACACAGATGATGCCCTGGACATCAGCTTCTATCCCGAAGGAGGGCGCTACTTTGCCGGCGAGCCAGCTTCGATTGGCTTCAAGGCCATGGATGCCGGAGGCAAGGGCGTGACGCTCTCGGGTCGCGTGGTCGAGGACAACGGGGCGGAAGTCACGCAGGGTCGCACGCTGCACGATGGCATGGGCCTGCTGACCTTCATACCCGCACAAGGCCATCACTACCGCTTCCTCCCGGATGACGGCTCGGCGGCCTGGAATCTCCCCGAACCAAGCACAGACGGTGCGACATTGCAGATCCGTCGCATAGGCCAGCAGTTGATTGTCAAAGTCATCAACCACAGCGGGAATCCCTGCACCTTATGGATTTGTGCAGGAGGGCATAATGAGAAGGCAGGCGAAGTGGCCGGCACTTCCCACAGCTTCCGTATCCAAATGCACGACCTGGCCGAGGGCCTGCAGAAATTCCTGCTTACCGACCCGGCCGGCAATATCCTTTCTGAGCGGGCCGTGTTCCGGGAGAGCGAGCGGACCGACGCCGTAGCCCTGACCGTGCAAAGCGAAGGCGACAGCTACGCACCGCGGACGCTGCGCCGTGTACGACTCAAACTGCCGGCCGGCATTGACTCCGGCGACGTGTCGGTTTCGGTGGTCCGGTCGGCGTTCCGGCCCTATCAGCAAGAAGGCGGTCTGGCAGCCTATATGCAGCTGGGAAGCGAACTCCGCGGCCATATTGAGAATCCCGACTACTATTTCAATCCAACCGTACCGGAGAAGGAACGGCACAACGCACTCGATCTGCTGCTCATGATCCAAGGTTGGAGCTATTACGACTTCGTACCGGAAGCGCCGATGGCCCGCGAGTTGACCCAAACCCTGACAGGCGAAGTACGGGGCTTCACCCAGCGGACACCGCGCAGCTATCTTCTCTCAATCATGGCACCGGCCCTCAATTACTCGGAAGTGGCCGAAGTATCCCGTGGCGGCCGCTTCGTAATTGATTCCCTGGATTTCCGCGACAGTACCGTTTTTGTGCTCAATGTCACGCGCGACGGCACCCTACAGCACTATACGCCACGCATCCTTCCCGATCCCGTGGCACAGGAAACCGGCCCCTGGGCTGGCAGTTGGCCATTCGGCGGCCTACGTCTCGACCCGACCCAGGCCGAAACCCCCGTCTTCCCCGACGGCTTTTTCCAGCGCGACTCCATCCAGGCCCTGGTGGTCCAGGCTGACTACGTACGCATCAAGTCGCCATTCGGCAGCACACCACGCCTGGGCGCAAAAACCCGCGACCAGCTCGGTCCTTACGACCACATGAACCTGCTCGACTATGTCCTGCTGATGAAGCCCAACTTCGAACGCGTCGACCAAGAGGGAGAAACCATCGTCCGC
>Ga0265299_10006081_pt1 | contig 11067 bp, 10 predicted proteins | sample AusTroGonzalo_MG_4_FD_193485 | JGI IMG/M metagenome (GOLD analysis project Ga0265299, IMG submission 193485) | Bovine rumen microbial communities from tropical cattle in Woodstock, Queensland, Australia - Gonzalo_02 | ecosystem: Host-associated > Mammals > Digestive system > Stomach > Rumen ...
CTTGTCAAAACGCGTAACATCGCCGTGACCGGTCTGATAACCTATCTCAGAAACCACGGCCCGCGTTCCCTCCAAAGTATCGGGTTTCTCGCCGCGACGGTTCATGGCGATTATCTCATGCGCCCGGGCAGCAGACAGAGTAGTGAGGTTTACCGGCCTCTGCGGGTCGGAAGAGTATGTTACGGTACCGGCCAACGGGTCAGCAGAGAAGAAATACCAGGTAGCATCCATCGTTTCTAACTCTATATGGCGAGCCGGCAACAACTTGGATGCATCCTCATAAACCGGTACTTCATAATTCAGACAGCATTTGAGTTTCGCGCACATTCCTGCTAATTTCTGCGGATTCGGAGATATATTCTGCAATCGCGCAGCTCCGGTTCCCACCGACGAGAAATTGATCATCCATGTCGAGCAGCATAACTCACGTCCGCAAGGACCTGTACCGCCGATACGCCCCGCTTCCTGACGCGCACCGATCTGCTTCATCTCCACACGGATACGGAAAGTCTCGGCATAGACCTTAATTAACTGACGGAAATCGACACGTCCGTCAGCTATATAGAAGAAGATGGCTTTTGAACCGTCACCCTGATACTCCACATCACCGATTTTCATTTCCAAACCCAACGACTTAGCCAACTGACGCGCCTTGATCATCGTCTCCTGCTCGCGCGCATGCGCCTCTTTCGCACGTGCCAAATCGTCCTCAGTTGCGATTCGGAGCACCTGGCGAATCTCATAACGGGAAGCGTCTATCTTGTTCTTTTTGATTTGTAGTTCTACCAACTTACCCGTCAGCACCACTTCGCCCACGTCATAACCGGGGTTGGCTTCTACCACCACTTTCACACCTTTCTCCAGCGGCAGATGTGCGCTGTTATGGAAATAGCCTTTACGCGTATTTTTGAACTGCACCTCAATCAGGTCTGTCAGTTGCGTATTCTCCGGCAAGTCATTCAACCAATCGCTCACAGGCAGCATATGTGCCGAGTTGCGTTTCGTCGCCGCTGCATTCAATTCATTGTGTCCCGCACCAGTCGTATATCTCTTCATATCTTAAAACTTACAATTTTAAACTTTCGGTTTTTTAATCAGTACTATCATTTGGAGGCAAAGGTCAAAGAAAATCATCTTTGCATTGCCGTTTTGTTCAATCTGCCGTTCCGCCGAATCGAGTTGGTTCATGATGGCCTCCACGTTACCCGAATGGATAAACGGCGCAAATTTAACAGAGAACTCTCTCTCTGACTCCATCTGGTAATTCAACTCGGGTTGGCCCATATTCCGGATGAAATTCTCCCGCACCTGCTGCTGCGCGTATTGGAGAAAATGTTTCTGCCGCTCCCGTCCCACTTTGCTATCCGCCATGTCCAATGCCCATTGGCGCAGGCGCTTGAGCGACTCATATTTCTTATTCGCGTCATTGAGTACACCTACCGTATAGGCATCTCGGAAAAGTGCGATGAAATCACGCAATTCCTGCTGATTTTCCTCGGATTCATCGGCTTTTTTGAGCGCTGCGAGATAACTGCCGTTGGCAATGCGCGCGATATCTGCAGCACGCGCGGCATCTATCCCTTTCTGTTGCAGCGCAGCAGCAATCGTCTCTGCGTCCAACCGAGGTATACGCACCGTCTGCACACGCGACCGGATAGTGGTCAGCAACTCTTCCGGATTCTCTGACACCATTATGAATATAGTACGCTCTGCCGGTTCTTCCAGTATCTTGAGTAACTTATTGGCCGTCACTGCATTCATCTTCTCCGGCTGCCATATGATCATCACCTTATACCCGTCTCCGTATGGCTTGAGGCTCAACTTACGCAGTATCTCTCCGCTTTCTTTCTCATAAATCATGCTCTGCTTCGTCTCTACGCCCAGCGCACTATGCCAATCCTCCAAATCGAAGTAATGATTCGTCAAAATAATCTCGCGCCATGGTTCCAGAAATCCGTCACAAGTATCGGCTGCGTCTGTTTTGACGATTGGGAAGACAAAATGCAAATCCGGATGCTGCAGGTGCTCAAACTGCAGACAAGTCGGACATACGCCGCAACTGTCCTCCTCCGTCCGATGCGGACAATTGAGATATTGGGCATATGCCAGTGCCAATTGCAATTTGCCGATTCCCGACATGCCTGCAAACAACTGTGCATGCGGGATGCGTCCCTCGCGCACAGACTGCCGAAGCAACTGCTTCGTCTCTTTTTGTCCTATGATATCCCGAAAAAGCACTTACACTTAACTCTAAACTTTCATCCCCTTAATCACCGCCTCTCTCACCGCTTCAATCGCATCATTCGGGTCCTCAAACTGCTTCAAATCAATCGGTTCGCCAATGTGCATATGTACAGGGTGCCGCGTCACGTACGGCTGCCCCTTGGGCATCACCTCAAAACATCCGGTCAGCGAAAGAGGGATAACCGGCAGGCCTAATTCCAATGCAATCTGGAAAGCACCACGTTTAAAACGACCGACCGAACCGTCTAATGTACGCGTGCCTTCCGGGAAAATAACCGTGCACACACCGTTGGTCAGTTGCTTCTCTATCTCATGCAGGCTCTCCATAGACGCTTTTGCTCTACGCCTGTCCACGAAAATATGTCCCGCAGCCTTACACGCCGTTCCTACAAAAGGAATACGACGTATCTCCGCTTTCATCAACCATTTGAAGACTACCGGAAGCCATCCGTACACCAACCATACATCATACATCGACTGGTGATTTGAAACGAATACATAACTCTGATTCGGCTGAATATGCTCGATTCCATCGACAGAAACAGGGATGAACATCATCCAATAACAAGCACGCGACCAGAACTGCTGCTCACGATGCACAAATTCTGCATTCCGCCATGGATAACAGCATATAGTAAATACCGCCGTGAACACCGTCAGCAATGCCAATAGCGGATATGCAATCAAAAACTGATAGATGATATAAAACGGTTTAAGAATTTTCATATCTTATCACTTACTTCTAATCCTTATCATATTTCTGCATGAACCCGCGGTAGAGCGCGCATATACGCCTGATTTCTTCCCACTGTTCATCCGGGAGTTTGGTTCCCACCACTTCCACCACACGTCCGGCGGCTATCGTACCTATCTCAGCGCATCGCCGGATATCAAAACCATCCGAGAGAGCATGCAAGAAACCTCCGGCGAAATAGTCTCCGGCACCTGTAGAGTCGGTACAACTCGTGGTGATGGCACCTATATGAACCCGTTTGCTTCCTTGCTGTACATATGAGCCGTTCTTGCCCACTTTAACCACCGCTATGTCGCATTGCTCGGCTATCATCTGGACCGCTTCTTCCGGATTAAGATGCGTGTAGGCAAAAGACTCATCTTCATTGGCAAAAACGATATCCACGTATTGCTTCACCAGATCTTTCAGGAAAGCGTGATTCTCATTGATCACATTATAGGAAGCCAAGTCAAGTGAAACCATACATCCGGCCTCTTTCGCCAGACGAAGCGATTTCTCCAGCAGTTCATGATTCTGCACCAAATAACCCTCCAGATGGAAGATGTCATAGCCATTGAAAGCATCCTTGGAGATGTCGTCTGCACATAATTCCGCAGATGCCCCCAGATACGTGGCGAATGTACGCTCGCCGTCCGGAGTTACCAGCACTATCGAGAAGCCCGACATCGCATTTTTCGAAGAGAGGAGCAAAATCGGTTTGACGCCGTTCTTGAGCATGTCCTCACGATAGAAATCCCCCACCTCATCGTTTCCGATCTTGCCGATAAAAGCAGCTTTTCCTCCTAACGACGCGATACAGTTAATGGTGTTGGACGCCGAACCGCCGGCTACCATACGACGGCGTACAGACAGGAAGCGGTACTGGATGCGCTCCGCCTGATCCTTAGAAATCAGATTCATACTTCCCTTCGGAAACCCCAGCTCGCGCAAATCATCTTCGCTTACTTGAAGCAAAATGTCAGTCAACGCATTACCTAAACCTAAAATCTTCTTCATTTTTTATCTTTTTTGCACCCAAATCGGGCTTATTTTCAAAAAACTTCACTTCTTTGCGCATTTTTTTGCCAAAAAATTTGCGTATATCAGATTTTTGTAGTACTTTTGCACCCGCTTTCGAAAAAACGATAGCAAAACACGCTTCCTTAGCTCAGTCGGTTAGAGCATCTGACTGTTAATCAGGGGGTCCTAGGTTCAAGTCCTAGAGGGAGCGCGAAGCACTTACGTACAACGTAGGTGCTTTCTTTTTTTTCAAAGCCGCTGCAAAATTACAAAAAAAAATACATATATGCAAGTGATTGCATATTTTTTAGCCGCCATTTCAAAAGTCATGGTTTGTTTTTTCCACAAATTGTCCGATGAAATCGACGAAATTTGACATTAAACAAATATTCGTCTTTTCTACCTGGTTGTATCTTTTTTCAAAAAAAATTCGCGCGCGCTTGCATATTCCAAAAAAAAGTAGTATTTTTGCACGATATTTCCGAAAAAGGCGCTTTCGGGAATGGTTTTGCTGTGAGAAAAGATATATTAAAACAATACGAAAATGGGACTTTTTTCTTTTACTCAAGAGATTGCCATTGACTTGGGAACCGCGAACACCATCATCATGTGTGATGATAAGATTGTCGTTGACGAGCCTTCAGTAGTGGCTATTTCAATGGCGGACAACAAGATGGTTGCCGTAGGCCGCAAGGCTCAACAGATGATTGGTAAGGGCGGTAGCATGATTCGCACGGTGCGTCCGCTGCGCGACGGTGTTATTGCGGATTTCTATGCATGCGAGATGATGATTCGCGGAATGATCAAGATGATTCCGAAGCAGACACGTCTCTTCACCCCATCCATCCGCATGGTAGTATGTATCCCTTCCGGTTCGACCGAAGTGGAAATACGTGCGGTGCGCGACAGTTCGGAGCATGCAGGCGGACGGGATATCTATATGATTTATGAGCCAATGGCCGCAGCTATCGGTATAGGCTTGGACGTCGAGAGTCCGGAGGGATGCATGATTGTGGATATCGGTGGTGGTACAACGGAGATTGCTGTCATTTCTCTCGGCGGCATCGTAAGCAACAAGTCCATCAAGATTGCCGGTGACGATTTCAACCAGGACATCATCGAGTATATGGGTCGCATGCACAACCTGCGTATTGACGAACCGACAGCGGAGCGTATTAAGATTCAGGTGGGTTCCGCACTGCCCGAACTGGAGGATGCCCCGGAAGACTTCATTGTAGTGGGTCCGAATAAGGTAACGGCCCTTCCGATGTCTGTACCTGTAAGTTATCAGGAAATTGCACATTGCTTGGAGAAGAGTGTAAGTAAGATTGAGGGTGCTATCCTTCAGGCCCTTGAGACCACGCCTCCCGAGTTGTACTCTGATATCGTAAAACGCGGTATCTACCTGACGGGTGGTGGTGCGTTGCTGCACGGTCTGGCAAGACGTCTCACGGATAAAATCACCATTCCGTTCCACGTGGCAGACGATCCTTTGCACTCTGTAGCTCGCGGTACCGGCGTTGCACTGAAGAATGTGAATAACTTCGGATTCCTGCTTCGCTAATTGATTACACCAACGTATGCAGACGCTCATCAAAATACTGCTACGTTATAGCAACTTCCTGGTTTTCATCGCCTTGGAAGTTGCTGCATTTATGCTGATTAGTCTGAACAACGCATATCCGCGTAGCAGTTTATTGAGTACGGCGAATGAGTTCGTGGCATGGCAGCACAAGCAGATACACGAGATAAGCGGTTATTTCAGCCTGCGGAGCCAAAATGAGCGGTTAGCGGAAGAGAATGCGGCGTTGCGCAACCAGATTTGTGCGATGGATTCGGCAGAACATGCCCACTCTATCCATTATCAGAATGCCAAAGTCGTACAGATGAGCACGGACCAATTGCATAACTACCTGACTATCGATCGCGGAAGTATCGACGGCATCAAGCGCGGGCAAGGTGTGCGCAATGAAGACGGCGTAGTGGGTATAGTACGCACCGTAGGAAGACATTACAGCGTAGTTCTGCCGGTCATCAACACCTATACCAATATCAGTTGCCGTTTTATCAAGAATGATTATATCGGTACGCTGCAATGGGACGGAAAAGACAACCGCTTTGCCCAACTGGCCGATGTATCGTCCCACATGGTCGTAAATCCCGGCGACACAATAGTCACCAGCGGTTTGAGTCCGGTCTTCCCGGAAGGTATACCCGTTGGAACCGTAGAAAAGAGCGTCTTGAAGGAGGGCGATTCTTATTACACCATACGCGTACGCCTATACACTGATTTCAAGCGATTGAAATATGTGGAAGTGGTGCAAAATGCCGACCAGAATGAATTGGAGGAACTGACAAATGGATTGGAGTAAACAATTGGGACGCTATGTGCTTGTGATGGCACTTCAGGTACTGCTTTTTGACCAATTGCAGTTATGGGGCGCATGTCATCCGTATGTCTATATCATGTGTCTTCTCATGATGCCCATTACCCTTCCGCACAGCGTAGATATGATTATCGGCGCAATAGTAGGATTGATTATGGATATCTTCTGCAATTCACTTGGTATCCACATTGCAAGTTGCATCCTGCTTATGTTCATCCGTCCGTACCTGATAGGCAGTATCGTGAATGACAAAGACCGTCTCAACGAGCAAATCAGTTTGCGCGCTATCGGAATGGAGGCAATGCTCAAATATGTGGTGATTCTGGTTCTTGTCCATCATTTGGCGGTATTCAGTCTGGCCGCATGGAGTTGGCATCATATCGGGTTTGTACTACTGGAAACCATTGTCAGCAGTATTGTCACTATTCTCATCATTATCGGCTATAACGCTATGAGCTACAAATGATTAACGACCAGTTTTATAGACGTCGGTATATAATCAGTGGCATTGCCATTGGCGTTGTGCTGGTGTATATCATGCGGTTGTTTTATCTGCAAATCATTGATCAGTCTACCAAGGACCAAGCAGACAATAACGCATTGGTCAAACAAACCATATATCCCTCCCGCGGACTTATTTTCGACCGGAACGGTGAGTTACTGGTCTTCAATCAGCCCATCTATGAAATTACGATGGTGATGCGTGAGATGGGTGCCGAATGGGACACTACGGCCTTCTGCCGCTGCCTGCATATCAGCCGGGAAGAATTCGATAATCGTCTCGTTGAAATCAAGGACAGACGCAAGAACCGAGGCTATTCCCGCTGGACTCCGCAGATCTTCATGAGCCAGCTCAAAAAAGAGGATATTGCTACGCTTCAGGAGTCTCTGTTCCTTTTTCCAGGTATCCAGATACAGAAACGTACACTGCGCGATTACACCTATAAGGCCGCAGCGCATGTGTTAGGCAGTGTGGGTGAGGTCAATCAGAACGACATTGACAAAGATGATTACTATGCCCGCGGAGACTACTCCGGACGCGATGGACTGGAACGCACCTACGAGAAACAATTGCGCGGCGAAAAAGGAGTGGAAATACTGATGCGCGATTCCAAAGGGCGTATGCAAGGCAGTTACCAAGATGGTGAACTGGACCAGACTGCCGTATCCGGAACAGATTTGCATACCACCCTGGACATTCAACTTCAACTGCTGGCAGAAGAACTACTGGCCGGTAAAATCGGTAGCGCTGTAGCTATCGAACCCAAGACAGGAGAGATATTGGCTTTAGCCTCTAATCCCGGTTGGAATCCCAAAGTGCTGGTGGGTAAAGAGCGCAGCAAGAACTATGAGACGCTGCTCAACGACCCCACCAAGCCGCTCTATAACCGTGCCACGCAAGCCACCTACTCTCCCGGTTCCACTTTCAAGACGATTCAGGCGCTCGTATGTCTGCATGAAAAAGGGATCACACCTCATACGATGTACCCCTGTTCCGGCCCGGGCAGTTCGCCTATCAAATGTACGCACCATCATGGTTCTCCTGTTTCCCTGGAGAATGCCATCGAGCAGAGCTGCAATCCCTATTTCTGGTGCGCATTCCGCGATGTGCTGCAGAAAGACGGTTATGGAAAAGACAACGAAGATTTTCGTCATCGGTATGAATTATGGCGGAATGACGTGATGAGTTTCGGTCTGGGGCAGCGTTTCACGGATACAGACCTTGGAGACCAGTCGTCCGGCAGTATCCCGAGTATCGCTTTTTACGACAGGTATTACGGTAAAACGGGTTGGAAAGCCATTACGATTCGTTCCCTCAGTATCGGTCAGGGTGAGATTCTGGTGACACCGCTGCAATTGGCCAACCAGGCCGCCACCATCGCCAACGACGGATATTATATCACACCGCATCTCAACAGAAACGATTCCATGCTGAGTCATGTACATCAGTTGGAGATAGAGAAACAGTATTTTGATATCCTCAAAGCCGGAATGCATCGCGTGATGGTGTACGGAACGGGACGCCATTATGCTGTAGACAGTCTGCACATGGCGGGTAAGACCGGAACGGTACAGAACCCCCACGGTCGTGACCATGCTATTTTTATCGGTTTTGCGCCGGTCGAAGACCCGCAGATTGCGGTGGCCGTAGTGGTGGAGAACGCCGGTTTCGGTGCCACATGGGCCTGTCCGGTAGCCAGTATGATGATGGAGCAATATCTGACGGGGGAAGTAAAACGAAAAGAACTACGGAAACGTATAGGAAGCACCGTATTGAATGAGAGCGTCAAGAAGTGGTAACATATGGCAGAATGTCGATTGGATCACGATTGGTCTGTTTATCGCGTTAGCCGTCTTTGGATGGCTGAATATCTATGGCGCCAGCTATACCTTTGACCAGACGAGCATCTTTGATTTCTCGAACCGCGCCGGTAAGCAGTTCGTATGGATGATAGGTTCCGTGGTGATGGGCATTGTGCTGCTTCTCATTGATTACAAGACGTACGATATATTGGCTTATATCGCCTATGGTGCGATGTTACTGCTGCTTCTTGCAACGCCATTTCTGGCGCATGATATCAAAGGCTCAATGTCCTGGATATCGTTAGGTCCCGTCAGTCTACAGCCTGCGGAATTCGCCAAATGTATTGTAGCTTTGGCCGTCGCCAAATACATGGGCAGATATGAATATAAACTACGCAGTTGGCGCGATCTCATCGTACCTTTTGCACTCATCGGTGTGCCGGCGCTCATCATTATGGTACTGCAGAAAGAGACCGGTTCTGCACTCGTCTTTGCGGCTTTTCTGTTGGTTTTCTATCGACAAGGAATGAGCGGATATGTGCTATGGATGGGTGTTGCGGCGGTGGCATTATTCATCATCAGTATCCGTTTTGGAGCCATACCTTTACCATGGGGAAGCGGAAGTGTTGGAATCCTGACATGCATGCTGCTGCTGATAGCCGTAGAGATTTATTTTGTCTGTACGGAGCACAAAATGCGATGGCAGGCGTTGATTCTGATTGCCAGCGTAACCGCTGTTTACGGCATCTGCCTGCTCATCAATATTTGGGTAAGAGTACCTTTTGATTGGGTGTCAATGGGGGTTGTGGTGGCTTTAGGCCTGTATACCGTCTTTGTGAGTGTCTATTGGCGCAAATATGCGCTGCTGCTGGTAGCTCTGTTCAGCCTTTTCTGCATCGGTTACACACAAGCTTGCGATTTTGTATTCACCAAAGTGCTGCAACCGCATCAGCGCATTCGTATAGAAGTACTGCTGGGTATGAAAGAAGACCCTTCCGGTGCCGGATACAACGTCAACCAAGCGCGTATAGCAATCGGTTCGGGACGTTTCCTGGGAAAAGGCTATCTGAACGGCACACAGACCAAATTGCAGTTCGTGCCTGAGCAGGATACGGATTTTATCTTCTGTACGGTAGGTGAAGAGTGGGGATTTGTCGGTTCCATCGGTGTTTTATTGGTATATCTGTTCTTCATTCTGCGACTGATTGAAATTGCAGAACGCCAGCGAAACACCTTCACGCAAATCTACGCGTACGCGGTAGCCAGTATCTTCCTCTTCCATCTGACGATCAATGTAGGAATGGTACTGGGATTACTGCCGGTTATCGGTATACCGCTGCCTTTCTTCAGTTACGGAGGCAGTTCTCTATGGGGATTTACTTTACTGCTATTCATTCTATTGCGTTTGGATGCAGCACGTATGGAGCAATTGAGATAATGGCATTTGTCACAGACCCCATAGGAATCATCGGCGAGGCAGAAGCCGCCAGAATGCTGGAGAAAAAAGGCTTCCGCGTCATAGAACATAACTGGCGCATGGGGCATCTGGAGGTGGATATTATTGCAGAGAACAGAGAAGAGATTGTATTTGCGGAAGTAAAAGCGCGTACGACCACTTATGGAGACAAGATACCGGAAGAATATGTGGATATCAACAAGAAACGCCGGATGACTGCGGCGGCTAATGCCTATATCAAACATAATCATATAGAGAAAGCCCCGCGGTTCGATATCATCGGTATATTGGTTGACGCAAAAACGCAAAAAGTAACTTATCGCGGTCATTGGGAGAATATCTTTCAGCCCCAATTAAAAACAGTCAGTGCCGGCAGTTACAACGGACAATGGAAATGGGGGCATCGAAATAAAACGATTGGCAGCAAACGCAGATAAATATGGATTTCAAATATGACGTCATAGTAGTAGGTGCAGGTCATGCCGGATGTGAGGCGGCGAGTGCCGCCGCCCGGATGGGCAGCAAGACGCTGCTTATCACAATGGATATGAATAAGATTGCACAGATGAGTTGCAATCCGGCTGTAGGCGGCATCGCAAAAGGGCAAATCGTGCGGGAGATTGACGCGCTTGGAGGACAGATGGGAATAGTGACGGACAGGAGTGCCATCCAGTTCCGCATGCTTAACCGGAGCAAAGGGCCTGCGATGTGGAGTCCGCGCAGCCAAAGCGACCGGAAGCGATTCATAGATGAGTGGATTAAAGTTCTGTCGCACACCGACAATCTCTATCTATGGCAAGACACCGTAACAAATCTTATTATAAAAAACAATACGGTATGCGGCGTGAAAACCCTGTTAGGGATCGAGATGGAAGCGCGGGCGGTGGTTCTTACCAACGGCACTTTCCTCAACGGACTCATGC
>Ga0265299_10006082_pt1 | contig 11065 bp, 4 predicted proteins | sample AusTroGonzalo_MG_4_FD_193485 | JGI IMG/M metagenome (GOLD analysis project Ga0265299, IMG submission 193485) | Bovine rumen microbial communities from tropical cattle in Woodstock, Queensland, Australia - Gonzalo_02 | ecosystem: Host-associated > Mammals > Digestive system > Stomach > Rumen ...
AACGAAAGTGAAGTCTCCCTCCGCTGCAACTTTGGCCGAAGGCACGGCTGCACGAACGTAGGCCTGCACCGTGGGGTCCTCTGTCAGCAGCGTCACCGTCTTCGGCCGGGCAAAGTTGGCCAGCCGGAAGAGCAGGCGGCGACATTTCATCGGATACAGACCACCCCATCGCACCCACCACGGATGGAGGCGGGCAAGATGGGAATAGGCATAGTAGGATGCCCCTTCCAAAACAACTCCGCGAATGAAGGAATACGCGAACGGAGAATGTACGCCGTAACCTTTACGCTGGCGCAGGCGTGCCACCCAAATCCAAGGCTTTCGTATCAGTCGCATGGGCAAAAAGAACTATTTTCCGCGTGCAAATGTAAGAAAAAGTTATCAAAGTGCAATGACTTTGCGACTTTTTCTGTACTTTTGCGCCCAAAATTCTATCATTTTGAAAAAACATGGAACCACTCACGACAAGACTTATCACGGCGGACGAGGTCCGCAAGTTGCAAGAACAAGGCTGTTCTTCTGATGACTGGAGCACCGTCTACGTCACCGACGAGGCCAGCTTGAAGTACATCCGTGCCACACGCTTCTCCGGCGAAATCCATCTGGGAAGTTTCCAGAAGAGTTTCGAAATGCCCGGCGGCATCCATAAGCACTCCGGCATCTTCCATGCCACGCTGCACAATGTCACCATCGGCAATGACTGCTGCATCGAGAACATCAAGAACTACATCGCCAACTACGACATTGAGAACGACTGCTTCATCGAGAACGTCGATATTATCATCTGCGACGGACCCACCAGCTTCGGCAATGGCGTAGAGGTCGCCGTACTCAACGAGACCGGCGGACGCGAAGTCACCATCCACGACCGTCTCACGGCCCACGAGGCATACCTCGAAGCCTTCTACCGCCACCGTCCCCTGCTCATCGACCGCCTGAAGCAGTTTGCAGCCAAGCGTGCAGCCGAGCAGACCAGCTCACGCGGAACCATACGCCACCACAGCACCATCGTCGATACGGGCTACATAAAGAATATGTACGTGGGCGCGTATGCGAAGGTCGAAGGCGCCGGACGTCTGAAGAACGGCACCCTCAACAGCCGCCGCGAAGCTCCCATACACATCGGCTACGGAGTCATCGCCGACGACTTCATCATCCAGGACGGTTCCACCGTGGAGGACTGCACCATGCTCACCCGCGTCTACGTAGGCCAGTCCTGCACCCTCGGCCACAGCTATTCAGCCTCCGACAGCCTCTTCTTCTGCAACTGCCAGGAAGAGAACGGCGAAGCCTGTGCCATCTTCGCAGGCCCCTTCACCGTCACCCACCACAAGAGCACCCTCCTCATCGCAGGCCTCTTCTCCTTCATGAACGCCGGCAGCGGCAGCAACCAGAGCAACCACATGTACAAGCTCGGCCCCATCCATCAGGGAGCCTTGGAGCGTGGCGCCAAGACCAGCTCCGACAGCTACATCCTCTGGCCGGCACGCGTCGGAGCCTTCTCCCTCGTCATGGGACGCCACAGCTCGCATCCCGACACTTCGCTGCTGCCTTTCTCCTACCTCATCGAGAAGAATGGCGAGACCTACCTCGCACCGGCTGTCAACCTCCGCAGCGTAGGCACCGTGCGCGATGCTCAGAAGTGGCCTAAGCGCGACCGCCGCGCTAAGGAAGGACGCATCGACTCCGTGAATTTCAACCTGCTCTCGCCCTACACTATCGACAAGATGTTCCACGGCTTGGAGGTTCTCAACAACCTGGAACTCCTCAGCGGACCCACCAGCGACGTCTACGCCTACCAGAGTGCCAAGATTTCCAACAGCTCCCTCCACCGAGGCCAGAAACTCTACCGCATCGGCATCGAGAAGTTCCTCGGCAACAGCCTCATCTCCCGCCTCGAGAAAATAGACTGCTCCAGTGTCGAGAGCGTGCTCGAAGGCATCAAGCCCACCAGCCGCAAAGGACTCGGACAATGGGTGGACCTGGCAGGACTCATCGCCCCGAAGGAACTCGTGAAATCCCTGCTCAACGACGTCGAGGGAGGACGCTGCAACAGCCAGGAGGAATTCGACGCCGCCCTGCGGGCACTCCATGCCGACTATTACGAACTGGAGTGGACGTGGGCCTACGAGAAGATGCTCGAATACTACCACCTCACCAACGACCGCATCACCATCGAAGACATCATCGCCATTGTACGCCAGTGGAAGCAGAGTGTCGTGGAACTCGACCAGATGCTCTATGCCGATGCCAAGAAGGAATTCTCCCTCTCGGCTCAAACGGGCTTCGGATTCGACGGCGCCAGCCGACTCACCATCGAAGCTGACTTCGAGCAAGTGCGTGGCGAGTTCGAGACCAACCCCTTCGTCACCGAAGTGAAGGCACACATCCAGCGCAAGAGCGAACTGGGAGACCGCATCATCAATATGCTGGAAGCTCTCTAAGCCACACTCCTTCTCTCACAACGAATTAAGCGAATTCTTCCATCCTGATAATCAGGTTTATGAGGAATTCGCTTAATTCTTGAAGTGTCAACCGCCCCTTCGAGCCGAGCACGTATAATTCATTGAAAAATTGTTTTTGTAAAAGTTACCATCATCCGTCACCTTTTCCGCGTAACAGGCAGATTATCAGCCTGCTATCGGGTGACGGTAAGGTGATGGTAAGGTGACGGTAAACGGCATTTTGCGATTCTTCCGCTTAAAAACACCCTTCAATCGATTGTGTTTGAGCCAGATAGATTCGCTGAGTTACCATCACCTTGGCTATATCGTTTTGAGGTCATAGGGGTATGCGCCAGAACCCTTAAGGGTTGGAGCGGGAACCCTTAAGGGTTAGAGCCTGAACCCTTAAGGGTTCACGCGTGTCCCATTAGTGAGACAAACAAAGGAACCTAAATCTTACAGAAATCAGACTTAAATTGGCTGCGCCGACATCCTACAATATACACCACGGATTTCGAGGATTACACGGATTTCTTCCTGCTCCTAATCTGTAATTCCTAATTCGCAAGCTCCGTTAGGCCGATGCCATAGGCATCAGATAGGGGTTCTTGAAGTGTCAAGCGTCGCAAGCGCCGAGCGGCCAGCCATTGAAATGGCTGGCTATCCCTATCAAGCCACGCTGTGGCTTTGTCTTAGAAGATGCCAACACGGAAGCCCGAAGGGTTGGGCAGACTACAGGCAGAAAGCCCTTCGGCTTTCCTTATTGGCACAATTGCGGATAGTCTTTTTATTCATGTCTATTTGTGGTCTAAATTTGTACCTATTTGTTCTAATTTGTTTCCTTACCCGTTCCATATCACTTCTTTCCATTCCTGCAAGCCTTTTGACCTTCATACCAAAAAGGTGATGGTAAATAAAATCTTTCGTCCTCATTATCAGCCACATCGGATTTTCCTTTACCCAAAAACAGCCTTACCGTCACCTTACCGTCACCCGTAACAAGCTGAATATCGGACGGATAAGTGAAAAGGTGACGGTAAACGCCCTTTTTCTGATTAAAACTTTTTCTGCATCCATTTGAGTGGTCTCACGGGTGAGTCATTATTCCCTCTCCAAGCCCTTTTTGACAAAGCATCAGCGGGGTGCTTCTCCCCTCTCCTACAGTCATTCTTCCGGTCGTCAAGTCAACCAGTGCGAGTAGTAAATCCTCGAAAAGGGCATTCATCACGTTAATGACCCAAAAGTTATCGTAAAAGAACAAACGTGCAAGCCTTATTCCAAGGAAAAGCAGCCTTCTATTGTTAAATATTCTTAACACTCCGCAGTTTTCGACTACAGGGCGATGTCCGTAGAGGCAAATCCACATATATTTGCACCGATAACTAGTCAAAAAACTCTATTTACTAACCTTTAATAATAAAAAAAGTATGAAGAGAATTTACCTACTTTTAGTTGCGATGCTCGCACTGTTTATCAGTACGAACATGTACGCACAGTATGACATCTCCGCCATTCAGGATCTTTCCTATGACGGATATGCCGTGGATGCTGACGATCCTAATCCTCTGATTACGGATGCAGCACAGTTCAGCAGCCCCTACAGTCAGAACGACTTAGGCAGTGCTGACGGTGGAAACCTTGCCGATGGTGTCCTGATTGATGGTAGCACCGGCAACTTCTGGCACAGCTACTGGGGCGGCGGTAACGTTGCAGGTGGCACACACTATTTGCAGGTGGAGATGCCCGAAGGCCTCGACCCCGACATGCTTGTGTCATTCATCTTCACTCGTCGTGCCGTTGCAAACGACCACACCATTGCATGGTCTGTTCGTGGTACCGACGAGTTTGATGCTGCGAAGGAAGACTGCGAAGAGATTGCTTACGTGGAGACACCGTTCGGTTCGAACACCGAAACCCTGATGTCCAAGCCTTTCAAGGTTGGAGCCTACACGTACCTCCGCTTCTATTCCGAGGAGCAACAAGGTAGCGGCTATGGAACCCGTGGTTACTTCCACCTCGCAGAGTTCAACATCTATCCTGTCAAGAAGCTGGATGAGGCAGAAGCTGCTTTCAGAGACCTTCAGGGCATCTACGATCAGTATCAGGTCTATCAGGACCGCTTCGATGGGCGTCTTGGTGAAAATCCGGGCGACTACAGCGAGGAGTGCTTCGACAACTTCATGTTAGCTCTCGAAGCTTACTACGACATGGATCCCGAGGTGAACACCGCAGATGAAATCAAGGCTGTTGCTGACGACATCGTTGCCACCTACAAAGCCCTGGAAGCTTCGAAGGTTCCTTTCCAGAACAAGGATCTGCCCGATGGATACTACCGTATTCGCACCGCTATGGTATATTCCAACGGCGATATGTACATGATGGGCGCTCGCAAGGATGGCAAGCTCTGGGGTGCATGGGGTGCTCCTGACCTCGACAACGAGGAGGACAACATCAAGGCCCTCTGGAAGATTACAGCCGCATCCGACAGCACTTATGACATCCAGAACATGTATCACGACGGTCGTTTCATGAAGGTTGCCCAAAGCACCAATGTCGAAATGACTGACGATGAGGCTTACAAGGACAGTGTGGTTGCCATTGAAGCTGTTTACACAGACCAGTGGACAGAGCTCACCTTCGTGAACATCCGTCTGAACTCTCAGCCTGCCAACGCTTACGTCTACCTCCACCAGAATAACCACGGCAGTGGCAGTGGCACCGGTGCTATACTCGTAGGTTGGAGCCGCACATTTGATAACACGGCTCTGACTCCTGGTGCTTCTGAATGGTACTTCGAACCTGTCGACGAGGATGAGGCTCTCGAGATTATCGGACTCTACAACAAGGACGAGGATGTCATGAAGGCTGCCCTCAAGGTCATGATGGACAAGGCTCCCGGCATGATTGAGATTGCCAAGGACATCCAGGTTGTTGTCGAAGAGGACAAGCCCGTTGTTTCCGACGAGAACCCGATTACCAGCCCCTGCTCCGATAGCGCTGAAGGCCAGCACATCGAATACCTCTGGGACGGCAAGACCGATAACTTCTGGCACACCGACTGGCATGGTGAATTCACCGCAGAAGATCACCACTACCTCCAGATCGAGATTCCTGATGACCTGACTTCCGCAGCCTTCCGCTTCACCCGTCGTAACACCGACAACAACCACATCACCAAGTGGAGTGTCTATGGTGCAGACGAAGATGACTTCGGACTCGTTCAGGCCGACCTCGAGAAGCTGGCAGAGTTCAATACGCCTTACAGCTCTCGCACAGAGACCCTGACTTCCGGTGTATTCGAGACCAATGGTCATAAGTACATCCGCTTCTACTGCGAGGCTACCAGCAACAGCGGCAACAGCAAGTTCTTCCACGCTGCTGAGTTCCAGCTCTATCCGGGCCACATCTTCCAGTCCGAGACTTGCCAGTACAACGTCATGGGCGATATCGCCAAGAATCTGGAAGACCTCATCGCAGAGTTGCAAGGTGAGGACGGTTACGACTACGAGGCATTCCAGGCCGAGGACTATGAGCGCATGAAGGCTGCCTTTGACGCATTCGAGGCTATCTTCGTGGATCCCTCCGCTCTGCGCGACACCATCAAACTGGCCGAGGCCAAGATGGAGACCGTTGTCGAAGGAACCGATCCTGGCTTCTATCCTATCGGAACTGCAAGCGCCTTGAGCCAGACGATTTCTCAGGCTAAGGACTACGATGCAGCTGGTGCCTACACTCCCGCTCAGAGCGAAGAGTTCAACACCAACCTCAACGCTCAGATGAAGAGCATCGATGCTACTCCCAACGCAGTTAAGACGGGCAAGTGGTATCGTCTCCGCTTCGGTACTGAGGAAGAATATGCTAAGTACAACTGGAGCGCCACAGGCAATGGCCCCAACTACTGGGTTGACAACTCAGATCCCGAATATCCCGACACCCTCGGTATGTACAACGCCGGTATCTTCGGCAAGTACATCGCTGTAGCCAAGAGACAGAACGAAGTGCTCGGTCTCAACGACAATCAGGAGGAAGTGAATGGCAGCATCATCGTTCCTCTCGCCAAGGAAGATGTCTTCGCCGGTCAGTCCATTCATGGTATCGACCTCGCAGAACTCGAGGATCAGGATATGGCTCTCTTCCGCTTCGTCAACATCGGCGATAGCGCATACGCTATCCAGAACAAGGCTACCGGCCTCTTCATCAGCAATGGTGGTTCTTTGGACGTACAGCCCGGCCTCTTCACCCAGCATCCCTCTGGCTACGGTCAGAACGCCTTCTTCAACAAGACCATTCTGGGCACAGACAAGGCTCCTCTGCACCTCGCACAGAGCCAGAGCGTCCTCTGCGCTTGGGGTAACAACAGTGGTTCAGGTTGGACGGATGCCGACGGTCGTCGTGGTAGCTTCTTCGTCGAAGAAGTGGCTGACGTAGCTCCCGACTACGCATTCGGTGACTTCCAGATGAGCCTCATTCCTGGTGACATCTACGGCCGTTGCTTCCCCGTCTCCGTAACGCTGAAGAATGACGACGAGGTAGAGCTCTGGACCATCAACAATATTGAGCGCACTGACAATCCTGAGGACGAAGAGGCTGAGAGCGTGAAGGTAACCTTCTCTCCGATTTCTGCTGCCGAGCCCATCATCGCTGGCCGTCCGTTCTTCATTGTCGCCAAGGGTGAAATGCCCGAGGAGGAGGAAGAGTACGATCCCGTCATCGGTAAGTTCAACTTCACTTTCGACCTCATGACTACTCCGCAGACCTCTGGCTACCTGAAGGGCGTCTTCGAAGATACGACGATTGCCGAGAAGTTCCTGACCACAGGTACTGGCAAGGGCGAAAATTCTCTCACATGGATGAATGCCAAATCTACTGTCAGCGCTAACAGAGTTTATATCACCGACATCGCTGAAGGTGCTGAAGCATTCAAGCGCAAGGCTACTCTCGAGATTACGTTCAATGAAGACATCCAGGATGGCATCGCCACAGCTCTCCAGAACATCAGCCGCAAGGGTGGTATCTACACCATCGACGGTCGTCTGGTCGGCAATGGCAACATGAACGACCTCAAGAACATGCCGAAGGGTGCTTACATCCTCAATGGCACGAAGGTCATCGTGAAGTAATGATTGCAAGCAGATAATCCTGCAAAATAGATTAGGGAAGAGGGAGACGGCAACGTTTCCCTCTTCTTTTTGCATTTTTTCTCTGTTTTCTTTTGTGGTATGGAAAGAATAGCCTACTTTTGCCCTCAATAACCACTAACTATCGCATGAAAATGAAAAGATTCTACCTATTTATTATCGCGCTCTTCGGAATCATCGGAAGCGCGACCATGAGCGCTCAGGGCATCCCCACAGGATTGGTGAGAGTGAAGAGCGACCGTACAGGCTGGTATCTTTCGACGCCAAGCAATGGGACCGCCACGACCACAGCCTATAACGTAAATAGCCTGGAACAGGTGTGGGTACTCCTGGCCGACGGAAACGGCTACAACCTCCGCAGTGCCAACACCGGCGAATACCTGCAAGCCTCATACGCAGCCCCTGCCAGCGGGAAAGTGACCCTCTACATCCGCAAAAGCCCTAACGCCACGAACACGAAAGCCCTGTTCAACATCTCGTCAGACAGCAGCTTCGGAGGTAAATTCCTCAACACCAACACAGGTCATGGCCTCTTCACCTATTCGATGGATGCTGGCTGCGACTGGTATATCGAAACCGTTGAGAACTTCGACTTTGAGGAAATCCGGCAGAAGCTTATGAGCTTGAGTCCTTATGTGGGCGAGCTGAAAGACGGAGCCTACTACCGCATTGTCAGCTACTATGACCTCGCCATGACTGCCGGAAACACCATCTCCGCCAAGGCCATCGATGCCAATAACTACTATCAGTACTGGCAACTGCACCGCAATGGTACGGGATGGAACATCCAGAGTGTAATCTCGCAGCAGTACGTCCAACAGCAGAGTTCGACGAGTTCGGCCTACTTCCTTGGAAAGACAGCAGTGCCTTTCAATATCAAACGCATTGCAGACGACTGGGACTACAGATGGACCATTACCTATGGAAACGAAGGTTCGGGACTGCACGATGCCTCCGGACAAGGACACAACGTTGTCCGTTGGAGCACCGATGCCGAGGCCAGCATCTGGCACTTCGAGGAAGTGGAAATAGATGAGGAGAAACTCGAACAGGCTCGTGCCGAAGTGCTGGCTTATGATGCACTCGTTAGCCAACAATCCCAGTTACAGGCAAAGCTCGACAGCCTCTTCGCCGACAAAGCCTGCACAACCCTGAAAGCCGACATCCAGGCCCTTTCGGATGAAGCTCTGGCTGCCAATGAATACTTTGATGCCCTGAACGCCGACATGAAGGCCATGGTGCTGAAGGTGAAGAACGACACCTGGAAGCAATACACCGATGCCTCCACAAGTTACACCGCCGGCTATGAGAAATTCTTCCGCGAAGCCGACTACAAGGCATACAGCAACTGTGACGCCATGGGCAATGCCAGCAACTTCACCATGGCAAACTCCTTCGGACGTCTTTCCGGCCCCACGGGCATTGTGGCTAATCCGGGCGAAATCATCTACATCTACGTCAACTCCAACCCCAAGTCGGGCTCGACCCTCCATCTGGAGGCCGTCAGCACGGATGGCGTGCCGGGGAACCACCCCACCGGCGAACAGACGGTGCTGAAAGCTGGACTCAACTTCTTCCGTTTCAGCGAACAGAAGTTATTGTATATCCTACACCAGATAACGAACACCAGCAGTAAGCTGGCCGACTACCCCGACATCCGAATCCATATCGAAGGAGGACAGCTTCAGGGCTACTGGGATGCCACCCGTGGCATGACGAATGCCGACTGGAAACTGCTGCAACAGGAACTCCTGAAGGCCACGACCTTCCTGAACCTGAAGACCGAGCACCTTGTATTCCAGATGGATGTTGACTTGGTCAAGAAAGCAGAACCCAACGAGATGGAAGGACTGATGCGCGTCTGGGACCGTATACCTGTCAATGAAGAGCGCTATATGGGTGTCGAAGACTTTGAAGGACGCTACAGGAACGTCTGGAATGTCTTCAGCGGCGCCAGCTCCTACATGCACGCTACCACCCGCGGAACCTGGTACACGGAGAGCACCATCCCCTCCATCATGAACTACTACAACATGACGCATAACGCCGGCAACTTGTGGGGGCCGAGCCATGAGATGGGCCACAACCATCAAGGCAGCATCAATGTCATCGGAACGACGGAGAGCTCCAACAATATGTTCTCCAACATCAACACCTTCGAGTCCGGCATTCAGAGTTCCCGCCGCTACTATCCGAGCAAGAACTTTGAATACATGACAACGGAAACCCCATGGCTGCAACGTAATATCTGGATGACTACGGGATTGTTCTACCAGCTCTACCTCTACTTCCACGTGCAGCACCACGACGACAACTTCCTGCCTAACCTCTTCCGTATGATGCGTAAGAGACCCATCAACAAGGGTACTTGGAACAATAGCATCAACTGGACGGCCAGCGACGGTTCTACGGGAACGGGTGCCAACGTGGCCAGCGGTGCCAACGACTACCTGCATCTGGCCAAGATGATCTGCGATGTGGCTCAGGCCGACCTCTCGGAACTCTTTGAAGCTTACGGTATGTTCATTCCCGTCAGTAAGATGCACGTCGGTGACTATTCTAACTACGTCGTCACGACCTCTCAGTCCCAAATCAATTCGGCCAAGGCTTATATGAAGAAGTACGAGAAGAAGCTGGGTAACATCATGTTCATCGACGACCGTATCATCAGCAAGGAAGCCAATCCGGACAATATCTTTGAGTGTGTTCCCGCTGCCAATGGCAAGACAGTAGCCAATGACGAATACCCATACCTTATGAAGTCGGCCTCCTCTTCCTATGTCGGTGGTGACTATACATCCTTCAACGATGACGCTACGCCTGTCACCGACGACTGGTATAGGCTTTCCGGAAGAACCATCATATTCCAAGGTACAAAGAACTATGCTGGTCACAAGTTCTATGATGCCGATGGAAACCTGATCTGGGCAACCAACACCCGTTCAGCGACCCTGCCCGCCAGCGTGTATAACCTTGGCATGGAAAACATCACCATCATGACCGCCAACTACGATATGAGCGACACGCCCTGCACCAACGTGGATCCTGCCGTGGCCGTGAATGACCTCCAGCTTGGCAAAGTACCCGCAAGCAAAACTGTCTATGACCTCATGGGACGTCGTCTCGGTCAGGTGGAGAAACCGGGGCTCTATATCGTGAATGGAAAGAAAGTCTTTGTGAAGTAAACAGTCCTCCCCTCCCGTCAGAGAGGGGAGGCTTTCAGAATAGTATGAAAGGACGCAACAATCAGAGTCTAACGCAATCTAAACCCTCTTCCACCAAGCGCCAGTTCCCTCCCTTCCTGATGGGAGGGACTGGAGTTTGGATTTTGTTTTTCCTCCTCACCTGGCTCTGGGCTTCGTGGTGGATGGGCGACGTCTTCCGCATTGCCTATGAGCGTTCCTACTTCGCGGCCAATGACCTCCTGATGCATTGGCTGTGGCAGCAATCCTTCGGCTCGCTATGGATTATGGGACGGGCATT
>Ga0265299_10006086_pt1 | contig 11061 bp, 6 predicted proteins | sample AusTroGonzalo_MG_4_FD_193485 | JGI IMG/M metagenome (GOLD analysis project Ga0265299, IMG submission 193485) | Bovine rumen microbial communities from tropical cattle in Woodstock, Queensland, Australia - Gonzalo_02 | ecosystem: Host-associated > Mammals > Digestive system > Stomach > Rumen ...
ATCGTCCAGGAGCATTCCGCCTGTGCTGGAGCCCATAAAGAGTTTGATTCCGCAGACCTTTTGAGGGTCAATCTTCTCAATCTGGTCCAGGTTGGTATGGGTGGCGCCCAGGTAGAAACTGTGGTTCACCAGGCAGGTCTCTGCGGCGTGTCTGAACTTGTCATCCAGGGCCTCCAGAGTGACGGTCTGGGGTACGCAGTTGGGCATGTCGAACACCGTGGTCACACCGCCCATGGCGGCTGCAAGGCTCTCGGTGTACATATCAGCCTTATGTGTCAGACCGGGATCACGGAAATGTACGTGGTCATCGATTATGCCGGGCAGGAGCCACTTTCCTGCGGCATCGATTATGGTATCGGCCTTGGGGGCATCGGACGTAAAGATACCGGCTATGGTGTCGTTTTCAATCAGGACCGATGCGCGCTGCACCTGGCCCTCATTAACCACCATAGCGTCTTTGATCAGTGTCCTGCCCATGATGCGTCAGGCTGTTTTCTTTTGGGGATATTTGCGGAACCAGCTGGAGATCTTGAGGCGGATGACGCCGAAGAGGGCCTCGCTGAATATACCTCCGCTCATCTTTGATGTTCCCAGCTCGCGGTTCACGAATATTACGGGCACCTCCTTGATCTTGAAGCCGCACTTGTAGGCGGTGAACTTCATCTCAATCTGGAAGGCGTAACCCTTGAAGTGTATCTTGTCCAGTTCAATGGTCTCGAGCACCTCGCGGCGGTAGCATTTGAATCCGGCGGTGGTGTCATGTACGGGCAGACCGGTAACGAAATGAACATACTTGGATGCGAAATATGACATCAGCACGCGTCCCATGGGCCAGTTGACAACGTTCACACCGCTAACATATCGTGAGCCGATGGCCACGTCGTAACCCTCGTTGCGGCATGCGTTGAGCAGGCGGGGCAGGTCAGAAGGTGCGTGAGAGAAATCGGCATCCATCTCAAAGATGTAATCGTAACCGCGCTCGATGCACCACTTGAAACCGGTGATGTAAGCAGTTCCCAGACCAAGCTTTCCGGAGCGCTCCACAATGAAGAGGCGATCCTTGAAATCGGTCTCCATCAGTCCTTTTACAATGGATGCAGTGCCGTCGGGTGAACCGTCGTCGATTATCAGCATGTTGAAGTTGTCCTCAAGCGCCATTACGGCCCTGATAATGTTCTCTATGTTCTCCTTTTCGTTATATGTGGGAATGATTACGATGCTGTCACTAGTTTTCATTATTGGTCGCGTGTTTAGGTAGTGCAAACTTAGTCATTTTTACCGAGATTACATAATAATATGTAACTTCGCGGCAGATATCTGAAAAGCAATGACTTTAAGCGAACTCAGTGATGGTTACGGGCGGTTGGCCCAGACCAAGGCTTTGATTAAGGAACTTTCAGGAAAAAGCGGGAAAAGCATTTTTCTGAAGGGTCTTCATTGTTCATCGGCCCCCTTGCTCTTTTGCGGAGTAGCCCGTAGCGCAGGTAGGAGCTGCATTCTGATTGTGCTCAACGACCAGGAGGAGGCTGCCTATTTCTACCATGACATGGTGCAGACCATGGGCGATGAGAACGTGCTCTATTTCCCGTCGGCCTACCGCCGCGCCGCCAAGTACGGACAGAGGGACGATGCCAGCGGAATACTGCGCACTGAGGTACTGAGCCGCATCACGACTGTCGAGCCGGGCGGTCAGACACTGGTCATTGTGAGTTCGCCCGATGCCCTTGCCGAGACCGTTGTCTCCAAACAGAGCCTTGAGGACCGCTCAATACAGTTGCATACCGGCGAGACCCTGGACCGCGATGAACTGCAGAACCTGCTGCTTGAGCTTGGTTTCAACCGCGTGGATTACGTCTATGAGCCGGGACAGTTTGCACTGCGCGGCAGTATCCTGGACGTTTTTTCTTTTTCATCAGAATATCCCCTTCGCATAGACTTTTTTGGCGACGATATTGACAGCATACGCCAGTTCTCGGTCGAGACACAGCTCTCAACTGACAAGAAGGACAGCGTGGTGATTGTGCCCGATATGAACAGTGGAGCAGGGGTGGAGCAGGTGTCGCTGCTGGATTTCCTGCCTGAGGATACCGTGCTGGCTGTCAAGGACATGCTGCTCACTGCCGACCGCATAGGTGCAGTAGCCCGTGAGGTGACTGACCAGGAGAGCTTGGCTGCACGTATGCGCCAGCTTGATGCCGGTAAGGATAATGACGGGGCCGATGCTCCCGCTTTGCCAAACCTTATCAGTACAGAGGATTTCCTGCATAAGACCGTGGAGTTCCGCACCGTTGAGTTCGGCAACAAGCCTACCGGCGTTCCGGGTGCGGTGATTGAGTTCAACACTGATCCGCAGCCGCTTTTCCATAAGAACTTTGACCTGGTATCACAGACCCTTACAGAGTATTTGCTGAAGGGCTACAAACTCTATATCCTGACCGATAACCCCAAGCAGGGAGAGCGCCTGCAGGCCATTTTTGCCGAGCGCGGTGAGAATATCCCGTTCGAGACCATCGGCAAAACACTTCATGAAGGCTATGCTGACGGACTGCTCAAATGCTGCTTCTTTACTGATCACCAGATATTTGACCGTTACCACAAGTACAGCCTTAAGAGCGAGCGTGCACGTAACGGAAAGGTGGCTCTTACATTGAAAGAGTTGCAGGAGTTCCAGATAGGTGATTACGTGGTGCACATTGACCATGGAGTAGGTAAGTTCGGCGGACTGGTACGTGTGCCCGAGGCCGGTGGATATCAGGAGAAGATCAAGATCATCTACAAGAATGACGATGTGGTGTTCGTATCCATCCACGCCCTGCACAAGGTTTCCAAGTACAAGGGCAAGGAGGGCGAGGAGCCGCATATTAATAAACTTGGTACAGGCGCCTGGGAGAACCTCAAGGAGCGTACCAAGGGCAAGATCAAGGACATTGCGCGTGACCTTATCAAGCTGTACGCCAAGCGTTTGGAGGAGAAGGGCTTTGCCTACAGCCCCGACAGCTATCTGCAGAATGAGCTGGAGGCCAGCTTCATGTATGAGGATACGCCTGATCAGCTCAAGGCCACACTTGATGTAAAGGCCGATATGGAGAGCAGCCGTCCCATGGACCGTCTTGTGTGTGGTGATGTGGGATTCGGCAAGACCGAGGTTGCCATACGTGCCGCCTTCAAGGCCGTGGCCGATAACAAGCAGGTGGCAGTACTTGTACCTACCACCATTCTGGCTTTCCAGCACTATCAGACCTTTGCCGAGCGTCTGAAAGAGTTCCCGTGCAGGGTAGAGTACCTGTCACGTGCACGCAGCGCCGCCAAGGTTACCGCCATTCTGGAAGATTTGAAGGAGGGAAAGATAGACATCATAATAGGTACGCACAAGCTGATTGGCAAGCAGGTCAAGTTCAAGGACCTGGGTCTTCTCATTATCGATGAGGAGCAGAAGTTCGGCGTATCTGTCAAAGAGAAACTCAAGCAGCTGCGCGCCAACGTGGATGTGCTCACCATGACCGCCACACCCATACCGCGTACCCTGCAGTTCTCACTTATGGGCGCCCGTGACCTCTCTGTCATACAGACTCCGCCGCCTAACCGTTACCCCATTCAGACCGAGGTACATGTCTACAGCCCCGATATCATCCGCGAGGCCGTCAACTTTGAGATGAGCCGTAACGGACAGCTGTTCATAGTAAGCAACCGCATATCGTCCCTGCCGGATCTGGCCGATACCGTTATGCGTGAGGTGCCCGATGCCCGCGTTGCCATCGGCCATGGACAGATGGATCCAGATGAACTTGAGAAGATACTGACCGGATTCATCAATTATGATTACGATGTTCTGGTGGCTACCTCTATCATTGAAAACGGAATTGACATCCCGAATGCAAATACCATAATCGTGAACCAGGCCCAGAACTTTGGTCTGAGTGATCTGCACCAGATGCGCGGACGCGTGGGCCGTTCCAACAGGAAAGCTTTCTGCTACCTGCTGGCGCCGCCTTTGGCTGCACTCTCTGACGAGTCACGCCGTCGTCTGCAGGCTATTGAGAGCTTCAGCGACCTGGGCAGCGGAATACAATTGGCTTTGCAGGATCTTGATATCCGCGGCGCCGGTAACCTGCTGGGTGCCGAGCAGAGCGGATTCATTGCGGATCTTGGCTACGAGACCTACCAGAAGATTCTCAAGGAGGCTGTTCGCGAGCTCAAGAATGACGAGTTCCAGGATCTGTTCAAGGAGCAGGCAAAAGAGCAGGGCAGTACTCCTACTGATGCTTCGATGTTTGTGGATGAATGTACCGTTGAGACTGATCTGGATATGTTCTTCCCTGATCAGTTCGTGCCTGACGGCAGTGAGCGCATCCTGCTTTACCGTGAGCTTGACAGCATGGAGCGTGAGGCCGATATCCAGCGCTTCCGCGAGCGCCTGCAGGACCGTTTCGGCCAGATTCCAAAACCTGCCGAGGAGCTTATCCGGCTTGTCACTTTACGCCGCATGGGCCGCGAGTTGGGCATCGAACGCATATTCCTTAAGGGCGGCCGCATGAGCCTGTTCTTTGTCAGCAACCCCGACAGTCCGTACTATGAGAGTGAGGCGTTCGGCGCCATCCTGGCATACATCGCCCAGAACCCGCTGACTTGCCGCCTGCGTGAGGACGGCACCAAGCGCAGCCTGGTGGTATCGGACGTACCCGACGTGGAGCGCGCAATAGGAATCTTGCAGAGCGTGCAGACGCCCGCTCTTTGATTCCTTGCCAAAGTGTCCCGCGCTAATCGGCCCTGTGAGGTTTGTGGAGCCTCTCGTTGCGGGACATACCCTCCAAATGAAGCAGTGTCCCGCACTCACCGGGCTCAGAATACGCTCTGAGGCAGGTGTGTGCGGGACACTTTGGCGAAATAATTAGTATATTCGCAGATGTAACCAAGTGTTTGTGAGACTATGAAAAGGATTCTCTTTGTAGCAGTTGTATCATTGCTTTCAGTTTGCAGTTGGGCACAACGTTATTGCAACCCGCTTCCGATGGTCATCGGCCTGGGTGGAAACGCATCGGGCGATGTGTCTGTTTTCCGTGAAGGCGATACTTATTATATGTTCTGTACGGGCGGCGGTGCGTGGACATCGGACAATATGCTGGACTGGAGTTTTACTCCCGTACGTAATGTTCCAGTTGCTCCCGATGTGGTCAAGTATCGCGGCAAGTTCTACATGTCGGGTAATGACTGTCCGCTCTATGTTGCTGATAATCCGCTCGGTCCGTATGAAGTGTTTGGAGATTGGGAGAATACTCCCGATGTTGAGGGCGGCTGGAACGAGCCCTTTGACATGCACATTTTCATAGACGATGACAAACCGTACCTTTTGTACTCAGGACGTGGCATAAGCGGTATTTTCATAGTTCCGCTGGATCCCGAAAGGCCCAACAGTTTTGCCGATAAGCCTACGCATCTGTTCGGATTTGACAGCAGCCATACGTGGGAGCGTTACGGTGAGATGAATGAGTATACGGGCGTGGCCTGGATTGAGGGACCTTGGCTGTTCAAGTACAAGGACACGTATTATCTGCAGTACTCAGCATCGGGAACGCAATGGAAGACATACGCCGAGGGCTACTACACGGCCAAGAACATAATGGGACCGTACAAATATGCAGGCAACAATCCGCTCTTGAGAAAGACCGACGGACTTGTTACGGGAACCGCTCACGGCAGTGTCGTGGAGGGTCCTGACGGCGGTTTGTGGCAGTTCTACACAATCGTTCTCTCCAATCCTCCCGGTGGTCGTCGCATCGGAATGGACCGCATAAATGTTGACAAGAAGGGTCAGTGGTCTGTAACCATTACCGATACTCCGCAGCCCGCACCGGGTGCAATCGGCACAAGGGAATCAATCCCGGTTACCATCAATAAGATGAACGCAATGAATGCGCTCTCCAAATTCTCGTCACAGCAGCCGGGCCGATATGCATCATACGCTGTAGATAATTCCAGCGGCACAGTCTGGGAGCCCGATCCCGAGGATGCTGAGCCCAGCATAACCATCGAACTATCACCCGCAACACGTTTCGATGAGGTTCAGCTGTTTGAGGTTGATGCTGTCAGGATCATGTTCGGTGGCGGCGGACGCCGTGGTTTTGGCCGAGGCGCAAGCGCCCAGGAGATTTACAAGTATAAGATTGAGGTTTCAATGGATGGTGAGAACTGGCAGACAGCGCTTGACCGAACAGACAACACAGTTCAAAAGAACACCATATTTGAGGAGTTTGCACCCGTAGAGTGCCGGTTCATACGCCTCACCGTGACTGACTGGCCCAAGCCGCAGCCCCTGAGCGTAATCGAATTCACCGCATTCGGCTTGCCCTCATCGACACAGCCTGCCCGCGTCGCAATCCCGCACTTTTAGTGCCAAAGAGAACCGTCCCCCATGGCTACTTGAGGAACCAGCTCTCGGCGACGAATGTTATGCTTGCGTTAATGGAATAGGTCGGGCCAAGGCTTTTGAAATTGGTTCTGACACCGGTAATTGCGAATCGGATCTTGGTTTCTGTATAATCAGACGTGTATTGTGCGTAAGTGTTCAGACTCTTACGTACTTTCCAGTCAACAGCCAGACCGGCCTGTGTGCGGAAACCACTTACCTCACTATTTTCAAATGATTCGCTGTTATTGCCTCTGGGAACGTCCGAGGTCTGATCCAAGAAAGTGACACCGATGCCTACAAGGGGGGTAATTGCCAGGTTTGAATCATCACATATCCTGAATCCTCCGTTAATGTTGAGATTACCTCCGCGGACACCCTTTCCTTTGGCCCATTCATAGTCATACTTGGTGTCATGGTAGAAATTGTCACATCTCAGTTTACCGGCAAAGCCTAATGTGAAATCAAAACCGAAAGAGAGTTTTTTGTATAACATTCCGAATCCGAACTGGAATCCGGTTACAGATGGTACGCCTCCAGACACGGATGTTCCGAATTTCTCAAATGCCAGACCCGTATTGAAAGTGAGGGCAAAATTCTGTGTTTCAAAAACAGGAACTTGCGCAGGCACCAGTTTCAGGGTATCCAGTTCCTGTCTGTACATCTCTTCATACCGCATGATCATCAGCGTATCTTTACCATAATTGGTCTCCCTGTCATATGTGTCCACCGTGCTGCTGATCAACTGATCGTAATATGCATCCAGGTTGGGCTCCAGAAAATTGCGGTTGAATGAGTTCTGAAGGCGTCTACGCATTACTTCGAGTATATCGAATCTGGTCTGTTCATATCTGAGAGTCCAGTCAGTACACTTGTCGGGATCATACCATGAAGCCAGTTTGTTCATTCTGGTTGTAGTTTTAAGAACCGGGAAACGGTAATTGCCGACCTTGGTTCTCTCAACCTCCTGGAAAATTATACAGGTTATGCCTGAAACGTATTTGGCGTCATCCGGAGTTCTGCTGACCTGGAAATCGGACCATTTAATGGGACCTTTATCCCAATCTATGAATGAGTTGTCATAAAGATTCTGAGCTGACAATCCGTAAAATGAGAGTGTGAGCGCCAATGCGCACAAGGATTTGATTGATTTCATAGCTTCAATTAAAATGTGATTGTAAATCCGGAATTCAGGGACCAAGTAGCCTCAGTTCTGTCAAATGACTCATGAGAACCGAAAACCTTGAACCTGAATCCCCAGGTACCTTTGGGGCGGTAGTCAATATCCATGCCCAGATACGCTCCTCCGCCATCGGTAATAGTGCTTGTTATCTTATGTTGAGTTTGATCTCTTTCGCCTGTGTTCTGGGAAAACCTTGTAACCTGAAGTCCTCCAAAGGGGATAAGGCTGATTCTGTCTCTTGACAACACATAAAAGCCGGCACCTAATCTGAAAATTCCGGCTTGGGCGGTTTTTTCCTGCCAATTATAATTATTCTTCAGATCGAAGTAGAAATCAGGTTTCTTGACATTGCTCCATAGCACGGCGTACTGCGCTTCAACTCTGAACTGTGGTTTGATACGTATTTCGGCCGATATGTTGAAACCGTTAAAAGAACTGAAATACTCGGAGAGTCCGGTGAGATAACTGTCATTCTCATAACCCAATACAAATGCTATGGTTTTATTGGCGTTATACGTATGTTCGGTGCTGAAGGGTACAGGTACTGCACCTGAACCTGTCAGAAAGAACGGGATCGAATAGAAGTCTTCACTCTTCAGGGCTGCCACTTGCACTTTAAGAGAGTCCTCATAAATGCTTATAACCGCTGTATCCCTGCCGGAGATAGAACTGATAATGAAATCAGCCTTTTTGGCATCGTAAATCTGGCGATATCGGGCGTAAATCTGGTAAATACCTACCTCTCCTTTATGATTGTCCTGTAGGGCCTGCTTCATGGAGAGTAGTGCCATATCAAACAGTACCTGATTATATCTCAGATCCCAGTCGGTTACCTTTGAAGGATCATATAGACTTTCCTCGGTGTACACTTCAAGATAGTACCTATCCTGGTAAGTCTTGCCTTCTTTTCTGGTCAAGGCTTGTGAAACGGCAACTTCAAGATGACTTGCCATTCCTATACTATCAATCGTAGAAGGTGTGAAGTCTTTCCACGTCAGAGTAGTGCGTATCGATTGGGCCTGAGCCAGACCGCTGACAAGCAATAATCCCGCTGTCAGGGATAAAAGGAGAGAGCGAATTCTCATTATCGGACTAAAAAAATGATTTCTGATGCAAACATACCAAAAACAATGAAAAGATTTTTATACGTTTGTGAAATATCGGATTTATTAACCTTATAACAGATATCACTATGAGTAACAAGTACGCAGGAACCCAGACAGAGAAGAATCTGGAGGCAGCATTTGCCGGAGAGTCAATGGCACGTAACAAGTATACCTATTTTGCATCAAAGGCCAAGAAAGAGGGTTTTGAGCAGATAGCAGCCATATTTGAAGAGACTGCAAACAATGAGAAGGAACATGCAAAACTCTGGTTCAAGGAGCTGGAGGGCATAGGCGATACCGCCCAGAACTTAGGTGCAGCCGCTGACGGTGAGAATTACGAGTGGACCGATATGTACGAGGGCTTTGCCAAGACCGCCGAGCAGGAGGGATTCCCCGTGCTGGCTGCACGTTTCCGCATGGTTGCCGCCATCGAGAAGACTCACGAGGAGCGTTACCGCGCACTGCTCAAGAACGTTGAAACAGCCAAGGTATTTGAGAAGTCAGAGGTTAAGGTTTGGGAATGCCGCAACTGCGGTCATATCGTAGTTGGCACCAAGGCCCCGCAGATCTGCCCGGTTTGCCAGCATCCGCAGGCTTACTTCGAGGTTCACAAGGAGAACTGGTGATGACAAAGGGGACGGTTCCGTTTGGCACGCTAAAAAACAATCCCATCTGCGCTACAGTATGCTCAGATGGGATTTTTGCTTTAAGTGAACGAGCCAAACGGAACCGTCCCCTTTGTCACCAGTATGCTCAGATGGGATTTTTGCTTTAAGTGAACGAGCCAAACGGAACCGTCCCCTTTGTCACTTGTACATGAAGCGGCGGATGCTGCCCTTGGGGGTCTTGGCGAAGGGCTCGAAGCGTAGCTCGAAGCCGTTGACCGTTGAGTATGAGGGGAGCTTGGAGTTGAGCAGGGTGATGTTCTGTTTCATGATGGCGTCCAGGGCGTCGGCGTTGATGCCGGCCTTGTCCAGTGCGTCCATGTTGGGAACGATCAGTGCTATGATTTTGGTGTCGCGCTGCAGAACGATTGACTCGGCTACGTAGGGGAGCTCGTTGAGGATAACCTCAATCTCCTCGGGATATACGTTCTGTCCGTTGCCGGCCAGGATCATGTTCTTGCTGCGGCCAAGCAGGAATACGTTGCGGTTCTTGTCAACTGTACCCATATCGCCGGTGCGGAACCAGCCGTCCTTAAGTACCTGGTCAGTTGCCTCCTGGTTCTTGTAGTAACCCTTGAATACAACGTCACCCTTGACTGAGAGCTCACCGGCAATGTTTTCGGGATCGGGAGAGTCTATCTTGATCTCCATGATCTCGGGCAGATACTCACCGCATGACTTGGGAATGTACTTGCCAAGCTTTCCGTATGATACGATAGGTGCAAGCTCGGTTAGACCGTAACCGGTGATGAAGGGGAGCTGCAACTTGTAAACCAGCAGTGACTCAACCTCTGACGGGATTGCGGCGCCACCAGTTGCAAATACCTCGATGTTGCCGCCCATGGCGTTGATGAGCTTGTCATGCAGCATCTTGCAGAAATCGGGGTTGTGCTTGTAATCGGCCAGCTTTGCCTTGCCCTCGGGGCTCTTTATGTCTTCGCCCAGTACATACTCGGCAAACTTTACAAAGATCAAAGGTACACCGTAGAAGATACGGGGCTTTACCTCCTGGAGAGCGGCCTGTACGTTTGACGGGATGGGGGGCAGACCGAGAACGGTAACGTGCATACCCATTGTCATAGGAATTACAACGTCGCAGGTAAGACCGAAGCTGTGTGCGTGAGGCAGCAGGCTCAGGTAGTTCTCGCGGGGGTAGAAGGGGAATCCGGGACGGATACCCTGTACGTTGGCAGTATAGTTGCGGTAGGTCAGCATGACACCCTTGGGGTTGCCTGTTGAACCTGATGTGTACAGGATGGCGCAAACCTCATCAATGTCAGGATCGCAAACCTTGAAGTCAGCGGGCTGCATGCCGCCGGGGAAATCAGCAGCGAGCAGTGCATCGGCCTGGGCATAGAGTTCGTCAACGCCGTTGCGGCTTGCAAGAACCTTGCCTGTGCCGGCATCGATAACGCAGAGAACCTGCGGCATCTCGTCAAAGTTCATCTCGTCGAAAGCACGCTTCTCAGTGTAGAGAATCTTGCTGTCCGAGTGGTTCACCAGGCGCTGTGTATCGGCCGGGGTGAAGGCGTTGTAAAGATGAACTGCTACGTAACCCTTGCTTACGGCTGCCATGAAGACCGATGCGCCCAGAGCGCAACTCTTGGTGTTGATGGCTATCTTGTCGCCGGGCTTGATGCCGGCCTTTTTCCAAATAAGGTCTAAAGTATATACGCGCTCTGCGAGTTCACGGTAGGTGATGGT
>Ga0265299_10006090_pt1 | contig 11056 bp, 14 predicted proteins | sample AusTroGonzalo_MG_4_FD_193485 | JGI IMG/M metagenome (GOLD analysis project Ga0265299, IMG submission 193485) | Bovine rumen microbial communities from tropical cattle in Woodstock, Queensland, Australia - Gonzalo_02 | ecosystem: Host-associated > Mammals > Digestive system > Stomach > Rumen ...
TCTCTTCATCTTTTCCATACAATCCATAAGATTTTGCAAAGATATCAAAATCCCGTTCCTTATATTTGGATTTAATTGACTTTCTCAACATTTCCCAAATATTATCAAAACTTGCCGGTTTCTCTAATGGTTCCTTTCTATATACAGTTTCACCATCCTTTTCATATTCTATAGGTGACATAATATATAGAGATTGACCTTGATCCTTACGTTCTTGGATGATATAGGAATTCATTTTGACTGTCGTACCTTCCTTATATATATTATTACGGATGAAATAGTAGATACGATATGCTGCATATTGCTTGAAGGTTTGACCCTTGGATGGATCATAGGTCTGAAATGCATCCAGAAGACCTTCATACCCATAACCTTTCAGATCCGACATTAATAATTGACTATTCTTATGTTCCTGCCAAGCTATTTTTTCAACCAAATATTCGTATGGTTTAATATCCTCATTGGTTATCTGTTGCATTTACATTCCTTTCCAGGCGCTGCCTCTTTAAGATCTTCAATGGATTTTCTAATGGACTTAATCTGATTTTCAAGATTTGAAATTTGTTCTTCAGAATATCTTGGACATCCTTTCATCCAACTATAAAGATTTGGTACAGTGATGGTTTGATCAATCTGGCCAAGTCTGAGACAATAATCATACCATGCAAATACTTCATCCGGATTATAATCCTCATCCACAGTACCACGAATTACATCAAAACCCCAAAATTGATCACATATGTCAACAATTCCACCTTTTTCCATACCAACCCACGTTTCAGGATCATAACAATTGGAGTCTTCATACATTTTTTCACAGAACTGTCTGGTGTATTCATCCACCAGTTCATCAAATCTCTTTTTTAATTCCTGTTTAGTCATATTTATTAATTATTTGTTTTGATAAATTTACACTTCTATATAATGGATCTCCGGTTACATCAGTAAACTTACATTTATTTCCAAAAATTCTTTTTACCAATCCAGGAACTCTTAAAAAATCCTCATCGGGATCTCCCAAGGGCCATTCAACCTCCAAAACACACATATCATCCCCATATATGTTTTTCATAAAATCAAAAGATATGCCAGATTCCGGAATATATCTTGTTTTCTTCAGGACTGATTTTGCTGATGGAACCAACATATCAAATACATCCTTACTTATTCCAACCTCAGATTCTACTCTACATAATGTATCCTTGCTCTCAGATTCTGATTTAATACCAAGAATATAATAAGTATCATCGGGTGTTTTCATTTTTCTCATTCTGGTTTCACCAGCACTATTATGAAGATAGTACTGTTCAATCTCCAATTTACGAAAACCACACTTGGTCATGAAATCCAAAATGGATATTCCTGGTTTTACTGGTTCAATTAGATATTTTCTTTCAACTTCCATGATAATATATAAATATATTTTTCAAATATTAATCTTTTCGATTCCATGGTATATATGTAAAATCCTTCAAAATAAACTCCGGTCTAAAATTCGGATCTTTCCTAAAAGCTTTTAATTGCCACGTTGATTTGTCCAGATCATTTTGGTTTGGCCAATTATCGAAAATTACATCCATCCAGGGATAGGCATCAATTTGTTGAAATACTGAAGGATGGGTTATATTGTTGATGTGTTTAACCAAAATTCCATTATAATATATTGAAATCTCCCCAGGTCTCCAGGTCAATTTGAATATTGATTCAGATTCGGTTGGTTTTTTAAACACTGACAAACGAACATTATCCGGTCCTATCATTACATGGTTATCAGGATAAGTACCACAATGAATATTTGGTTGAATTTTGTAACCGGCTGCAATAGGGTTTTTTCCAACCTTTAAAGGCCAATAACCATATCCCCCACATGAATTGCTATATCCTTCGAAAACATCTATTTCCGGTGGCCAAGTTGTGGAATGGGTTAACCAAAATGCCGGCCACAACCCCCTACCTTTTGGAAGAATGCATTTTAATTCAAAATCACCATAACTAAATGCATCAACCGATCTTAATAAACCCGTGGCATATCTTGGATGATAATTTACACCATCCGGTAGATCCCAATGATGTACTTCAGCCGGTCTTTCCTTAATTGTTAATATCATTCCTCTCAAATCTTCACTAACACAAGATGGATGATAGTAATACCAAGGCAGGTCCGGATGAATTTTTCTACCATTTTCCATATCCTGTTGCCATTTTATACCACACCAATCAATTATTGGATATTGGGTGTTCCAATCAATATAATTCTCTTTCATAATTATTCTTCTTTATTTGCAAAGCAATGTGACTACTACAATTAATACCATAAATACAACAACTGCTATCGATGTTGATCTGTCTTCTATCTTTTTCATTATTCTTCTTTATTTGCAAAGCAATGTGACTACTACAATTAATACCATAAATACAACAACTGCTATCAATGTTGATCTGTCTTCTATCTTTTTCATTATTCTTCAGTTGATTCTTCTTCAAATTCTTCATTTGATTCATTGAGCTTACCTTCTTCATCATATTTTTCCTGCCAAGGTCTCAAGATTTCCATAATTTCATATATGGCAATATCCTCACAGAGTTCAACAAATCCATTAATGGTTTCTTCGATTTCATTCCATTTCTCATAGAATTTTTCAGATTCTTCAAACCAATCCGGAGTTCTAACCAGTTCGCGGATAATCATTAATCTACTGGTATCATTTTCAATCAAATCATCCAAATTCCATTCACATTCATCATGGGAATAATTCCAACCACAATACCAGATTTCCTTATCTGATTCGTATCTGGCAACTGCATATTGGAACATCTCCTGTTTAACCAACTCATACAACCACTTAAAGTTAAACTTAATGGTTCTAATCTCTGTTTCGAGAGGACCTTCGGTTTTATTCATGAGTTTTATGGCCATGCTGAGAACCATGGTTTTGATTTCAGATTCAATATTTGAATTTCGACCGGCAAGAGGTTTTAATTTTTCATCCACCACCTCTTTTGGAGGAATAAAAGTAATTTGATGTCCCATAATTATATTTCTATTTCAAACGGTTTATATTTAAGTTTATAATCTTCATCCAATTGTGATACATTAACAACTTTGGAATCACAAAATGCTGATAGTTCGTGGTTACCGGAATGAACATGTCCGGTCATTACCAATTTCGGTTTCTTTTCCTCAACAAGTTTATCCAGAATAGTGCTTCCGAAGGACGGATGGAGTTGTTCGTCTGTAATTAGATTTGATGGTATAGTTGCACCAATCATCCAGGAAGGAATCTGAAGAACCCTACCATTATTGACAGCTTCCAATGGCTGGTGAAACAAACATACATCAATACTTTCGTGTATTGTTCTTTTAATATTTTCAAGACTTTCATCATAAAAAGCCCAACCTTTTGGTCCAATCACCCATGGGGATCCGTAAAAGGACTTTCCATTATATTCATAAGAACCATCCTGAAGATACACAATCTTATTGCTAAGGATGGTTAATGAACTGATGGCTTCATCTTTGAATTCCGGATTCTGAAATACAAAATCATGATTTCCAGCCACCAAAAATACTTTTTTTACTGGCAATTCCTCGATCCAGGTAATAAATCTCTTTCGGATCCAGGAAATCATCTGAGGCATGTTTCTTTGGGCCTTTAATGGACTGATGTCACCACAAATACAAAGAACATCAGCTTCCGGAATTTTAATATCCAGATTACCATGTATGTCTGAAATCCCTATAATTTTCATATTTTAAGTGTTTATGATAATATATAAAGGACTTCGATAAATATTAAGGTCATTTTAAATTTTTTGAGAAAAATGGATTATTTGATAGGGATTTAATGTGGTTTTCGAGGATTTTACAAATTTTGGGAAATTCAAACACATCTTCCGAAGAGAGTTCGAACCATTCATTTAAGGTTTGTTTGGATTTATATTTATTATGAAGCATGGTTTCCAAACGAAATGGCCAAGGGGTCTCATAAACTTCCTTAACAAATAGTTCGGTTGAATTACCGGTTTGAAGTTCTCCAATACGTCTACAATCCTTGGTTCTGGTTACCCCAATCTTATAATGATCTGTTGCAGGATCACATATTAGATATACATACCCCATGTTTTTTTTCACAAATAATCAATTTAATACAGTCAGATTTTATTTTTTATAAAAATTGATTACATGTTAAGTCTATCCCCGAGGTTTGATTTATTCAGAATATTACTTCCAAAGGATTATTTTCCAAAAGAAGTCTTGGATAAATATGATGCGGTTTTGGCAAAAAATCAGGCTGTTCTAAAGAATAGTATAGACTATTTAAATGAATCCATAACTGGCGTATCTTTTCCGGGTATTCAGGATTTGATACAAGAACAGGAACAGGTTGCCCACAATATAATGAAAAATGTTCCTGGAATTGGTGGAAAGATTAACGTGGAACCACACCATACCCACAGTTCAATGAACTCTGGTAATCCTTTGGCAAAAATAGATAATGAATTTAAAATATCATTTCGTCAGAACCAGGGTCTTCTGAATTACTGGATGATGTATGAAACCATATTTCATAGATATGTGAAACCGGAATTGTTTGAACATGATCGAGAAATGTTTTCTTTGGATATTCTTGATGAGATTGGGGTTCCTACAACCAGAGTATTAATTTATCAACCGGTTATTTCCGGTATTGATGGATTGGAGTTTTCATATGATAAGATTGAAAGACAAAAAGAAACTTTTGATGTATCATTTAAATTTAATAATATAGATATTGATTTCTGTGCAAAATAACAAGATAGATGAATATACCTTTAAATATTTCGTGGAATGAACATGAATTTCAATATTTGATTGGAATGGATGAATCCGTATCTAATCTATATGATTATGATATTATCCTAAAATTCTCAAATTCAAATTCAGATCCAGGCACTGAAATATCTCCTCAAGATGTTGATTATGTTCAATTTACAACGGATAATCTGAAGAATCTGACTTGTGATGGTAATATATATTATAATAATGTGACTGGAGGTGATCATCCTGAATATATACCATCATTTATAAATTCCAGAAAGATTCATTTTCAATTTCCATGGTATAAGATTAATAATTACAGAAATACAGAATATGTTGTAAAATTCACCACCTGGATTGCCGGAGTAAGAATTCTGTTAGGATGTTATAGAATAACGCCGGATGATTTTAAGGCAACCACATATAAAGTATATAAAGGAGGAAGATATGCTGAAGAATGTGAATTATATATTATAGATCCTTGGTCCATAATATATGATGAAGCTTGGAAAGACTTCAGACAATATATTTGTGGCGAGGATCCGGAAGATTCTGAAATTAATAATACTGTATCAACATTGGAAGTTGAATTAACTCCGATTGAATATACCGGGGATTATTACAATATTATTGAAAATGCTGGTATAGGTTCCTATTCAATGGTGGTGTCAAAACAATCGGATTTATTGAGTCTAAATCTTGAATTTGAACCACTGACCTCAAATCTGAGGATGAATCTGAATTATAATGAAGTTTATGACAATATTGTTGACTATCTTCAGGAAACTTATGGAATAGTGATTGATCCGGAGACTGTTACAGCAGAATATATACTTTCTGTTACAGATAAGGAAAATGAATATGGTGAATTGACCAAGATATTGAATGAAAACATTGAAAAATGCACATTTGAAAAATCAGAACTTGGCCTAACTGATTGGTCCGACTATAAGGATGGATTATTTTTAATTGGAAGCTCCTCAATATGTTCAGACAATACACCTCAGATAACCATAGTATCCAATCCACTTCCATTAACTCCGGACATTTATCGGTTTCTTATAATAACTGATCTCGACCAAATCCCAATTGAATTAAAAAATGTAGATATGATAGATTATACTATTAATGCAGTCAATAAAATAAACAAAACCATAGTTCAGGTGGACAATACCAAGGACACCAAATCCGGTTTAATACATCCGGTATTTTTCAGATCCGGAAAGATTGACAATACAATTATTCACCCGGAAGTCACTGAAAATATATGTATAAATCTCAATCAATACAAATCCAAAGTAGATATGTTTTATATAAAGGTTGAAGGTGTGGTGTTTCCGGAAATATCTCGAACCCACTCCGGTGTGATATTTAAAATTCAAGGAAACTTACTTCCCAATAAAACCCCGGAAGGTATTATATATATTCTCGATAAAAACAAGGAATTGGTTACCAGTGGTAATTATAAATACATTTCATAATCATGATTGATTTTTGTAATAACGAAAGTGCAGTACAACTCACCACGGAACTCGATAATGTACTTCAACAAATGGAGATATTCCTGGATACCCAGGAAGACGAAGTCTTGGGTGCGGAATATGGAAATGATTTTGATAAGTTTCTGTTTGATGTCAATGTAGGTAATGAATATGCTGCCCAATATATTGAAAGTGCAATTAGATCCAATGTGGAACTCGGTTCCTGGGATCTATCCGTTCGAGTATCATTCCTAATGGGTCAGGCCAATGATATCATGATCATACATCTTAAATTATCAAATGGCGAAGATGTTCTTCAAAAAAATTACCGGATGAAGGAGGGTTCCATATATCCTGTATACTAAAAAATCTTTGATATAACAAAAGATCTCCCGAAAGGATATATAATTATATGACTCTCGGGAGATCTCTTTTTATACTCAAGAAAAACCAGCTTATTTCACTAAATTATATTCCACCGGAACACCAACAGTCGTGGTCTGATACCAAACCTGTACAGACATTGGTTCCGGATTTATATATGGTTGGTATGGTTGATATGGAGATGGTGCTGTTGGAATAGAAATCGGTTCGAGTTGAAGTGTTAAGGTATGAATGTGTTCAATCAACACTTCTGCTTCCTCCTTACTGAATATTTTATCATATAACATATCACAAACAATATTAAGAAATTCTTTTGTATCTTCTTCAGATATATGATGTTTAATAATGATCTCCAATAAGGATTTCATTACGGCATCATTATCATGTATGTGTTCAAGAATTATTGAAACCGGAGTGGTTTCCGGTTCTTTTTCGATATTGGTGTCATTAATTGGGGTTTCTTCGATATTTTCCATGTCTTTTAAGGTTTATTTAATATAAAATATTAAAATAAATAAAGTTTTTAACACCACATTATTTTTTATACATATGGCAAGATTTATAACATTTAATAAGGTGGTTGACAATTCCATAATCAATTTGAATATGGATGAGGTCTGGCGTGTGGAACCGGTTAATAGAATCTTATCTGGAGCTTCAACAGAGTGTCTTAATTTATATTATGGAGACGATTTTGTATGTGTAAGAGGAGGGCTTCAGGAATTGTGTAATATTCTTTCAGATCTTGAAGAGGGCCAATCTCAGGATTTGACATCAGATCCGATTTTTAATCCTGGAATATTAACTCCAACAGTTATTGGAAATTCAAATACAAGCCATACAATCCGGTTTTATAAAGGAACCCCTAATAATCTTCAAAATCATTGGATATTAATAAAAATGGATTCGAGTTGGACCACCCAAGATGGTCCTGGTTGGACAATATCAGGTAATAGCTGGAGCACAAATGTATTTGATGGTGATCACCAAATTGAAGATGCCTATTTTACCTTGGAAAAACCCGATGGTCAATATTATATTTTCCTACCTTATTATGATGCATATTCAAGTGGAACTTATGGAAATTGGATGTGGGGAAAACCATTTGCAACCCTGGAAGAAGCATCCGATTTTGTTTCAACTGCTCCACAAACAAACGCTGCTGGAACTGCTGAGTGGATATGGAAAATTGCCCGGATTCCATTCAATACCACTATAAATATTATTGATTATATTGTAGAGTAAAATGTCAAGATATATAATTTTTAATAGAACCGTAAATGATGCTATAGTCATGTTTGATATGGATCAGGTAAGCATGATCCCTATAAACATATTCTGGCATGGAGCAATGTCGGATTGTACTGATATTCGTTATAGGAACTCCCGAGTATCTGTTGGGTGTGATCTTCCAACCATAATATCCACACTAAATTCAATGTCAGAAGGTGATATTTATAACTTATCAGATTCGCCGGTAATACCGGATCCTGAGCCACCACAGGAATATATTACAATATATTGGCTTCAATATAGTAGGAACTCAGGAGCTACAAATCCAACCACTTATGATAGTAATGGAGATAGAAGATGTGTTGGTTATATCACATCGAATCAAACCAACTGGACTAATTGGGAAGCATATGTGACTCAAAATAATTGGGGAAATGTTGAAAAAGGATATAATACCATAGTAAAAAATGAAAATGATAAATACTGGTTGGTATGTGGATATAAAATAAATTGGTATCAAGGATATTATATATTGTTGGATAATGCTATTGGAAATGCTTGTGGTGTTTATTCAACTGAAAATGATGCTTTAAATGCAATATATACATCTGGTGATGGAATACTATCCCTTTATCCTCCAACAAACCCATCCGATCCGGATTCGTTATATTATACATATTTTGAAATCCAGAACGGAACCACTCATTCATTTTTACCTAATCAAAACTAATTAATATCATCAATATTAATAAGTTCTTTTCGAACTCCAAAGAAATCTATTTCTTTTCTTATTTCCCATGGTTGTCTTGACCAAAATATCATTTGTGGATATGGGCTTCCATGGGAACACCACCCAAACCAGGAATTTTCATAATTATATGGCATATTGTTTGAGAAAAGACATATTTTTGAATAATCCTCCCCAAATATCTCGCGTATTGACCACATAACCACCTGTTGTTCTTCCCTCATAAGTCCCGGAAGATTTTGTACATATCCTTCAATATATCTGATAGTATCAAAAAACCGGATCATTCTTGGAGTTCTTTTGCAAAGAAACAGTGTTGTCTGAACTGTAACCTGATTGGATAAGTTTTCATTATTAATAAATGATTCGACTTTTTCATATTCCACATTATACATGTCAGAATGCCCTCCAGAAAAAGCCACATTATCTTCATGACACGTGGATAACCACGAATGAATTCCAACCGCAAATTCATAATCAGACTGTTCAAACCACTTAAATAATGGCAAAATATCCTTTTTTACATATATGGAACTATCCATCCATAAGATTATATTACCATCAGTCCAAGAGAAAGGAGATAATTTAAATGAGAAGTGTCTATTTTCCGGAAATATTTTTCTTATATGATTTGGTATGTTTCTAATATCATAAACTGATGAAAAATAATCCTGCGGGTAATCAGTGTAACAAATCCAATCAATGTTTTCTTTTAATTTATTTGGATCAAAATTAAAATCAAACATCATAGGATCCTTAATCCACTTATCATAGTGGTTTGTTATTGAGGTGAGAACTGCGTATTGTTTATTCATAATATTAAAATAATCCCATTTGAATACTTCCGTCTATCATTAATTTAGGCATTCCAATTGCTTCCAGGATTCTATTAATAGGATCCAGGACATAATTCTGATACATCTTGGTACGATCTACCGGAGCATACTTCTCAGCCCATTTTGGATACTTATTACTTTCAAATCCAAAGAATTGATCCTTATCTGTTGGTTTTCTACGATTCAGCGGTTTAATGATGTATTGTTTAATCTTTCCTCCATAAAGAGGTTCTGAACCAAAACCATTGGCATTGTTTAACCAATTATACATGGCCAAGGCCTGAACATTGGGCGGACATTTTGGACGAAGAATAAGTTTATTCATATCATCCTCCACATACTCCATATATTTATTACAACGAACATTGGCACATATATCTTCCAGTGGTGCCTTATTCCATTCATCCCTTTGTTTAATATTCAAAAGGTTAAGTTCCTGGCTTAAATACTTTCCATCATATTCCAACATAAATCTCAACATGCTTTTCAAAAGTTTTCTGGAGAGTTTAGGATAGGAACTCTTGATCACTTCCAAACCTTTAATTTTCAATGGAAGATCGTCCAGGTCATAATACTTACCTTCTTTCCAAAGAAGAATCTGTCCATATCTTTTTTTGACTGATATCCACAACCCCCGGAGGTTTACGGTTTCCAATTCAAATTTATTGAAATCCGGCACATAAGCATGACGCCTCTTATAATATTCGGCTATATACTGTTTATTATGGTCATCCAGAAAGTCCAGATTGATTTTTAATATTATATTTAACAAATCGCTTGTAGATAGGTTTTCATATCCTTCAATGGTTCTCAAAAGAGGTTCATAACTTATATATAATGAATCTGTATCCCCGTAAACAATTTTTACCAATGATTTTTGAGGATTTTCATTAATTATATCGGAAATTTTCTCATCATCAATCAGGTTTATTCTTAATTCCTTTCGGATATCCTGGAGTTTAGGTTCAGTTTGCCAAGCTGTCTTCCAATACTCCCGCAAATGATCTTCCATCATCATGGTATTGTTCCTGGCTTCTCCGGTAATATCATTGGCCAGCGCAATATTAAACCAATAGAAAGATATATGTGAGGTACCACCATATATACTATTCATCATTAATTTCATGGCTTGTTCAAGATTACTTAAATACGTAATCTCATTATTGACCTCCATATCAAACTCATGGAATTTTTCCGGAGATAAATTCCTAATATCCTGACCACACTGGATATCAAAACCCAATTCCTTCAATTTCTGCACCACATCATTATCATATTTATGGAGCTCTCCGGAATGTTTTTCCTTTATATGGGAAATATCCGGATTAATCTGGGCATCCATTTTCTTGGCAAGGTACTTATTAATGTTTCTGCTATTATATAAGGTATGTTGGATTCTCGGAATGGTATATTGTTTATCATTCTTATATACACTACCATTAATACTAACAAAATATTTAGGATCATCAATATATGGTTTCAATGCTTCTTCATCCCGGAATCTCCCCACAAATTCTCCAAGCTCCGGTTTATCCACGGTTCCGGCATTTTTAAATACATTGGAACATATTACAAT
>Ga0265299_10006097_pt1 | contig 11045 bp, 8 predicted proteins | sample AusTroGonzalo_MG_4_FD_193485 | JGI IMG/M metagenome (GOLD analysis project Ga0265299, IMG submission 193485) | Bovine rumen microbial communities from tropical cattle in Woodstock, Queensland, Australia - Gonzalo_02 | ecosystem: Host-associated > Mammals > Digestive system > Stomach > Rumen ...
CGCTAGGCTTTAGACTTTAGACTTTAGGCGCTAGACTTTAGACTTAGTTAACGGAAACCGCCGAGACTCTTTTTAAGAATCTCGGCGGATATTTTTTGCATTTTTCTTTAAAACTACTTAACTTTGCCCTCATAGATGACCATCATACGACGCCTACGTCAAAGTTCTGGTATGGCTCACAAGCTTTTCGCCCTACGGGTGAGCCATGGTTATTATAAAAAACATTCCGCACGAATGGGTCTTTAGAGCTAGGTTGGAGCTTGGAAGAAAAAGCTGAAATGTTGTCTGAGCATAGCGAGTTCATTTCAGCCTTCCAAGAACCAGCCAAGCGGCCCATGAGCTCAGGACGTTTTTGGCTTCTTCTTTGGTTCGGTTTCTTCTTCGCCACCGAAGAAGAAATGAACAGAGAATTACCAGTCTTCAAGGAAATCTGATTCGCGGGTAAACTGAGTGCTGGCGCCTATCTCATCATGATATTCAGGAACTGGAGCATCACTACTACACAGCATTTGCATCTGCTGCAACTTAACAACCATTATCTCAGGCTTAATATACTTTTTCATACGAGTTGAAAATTTATTTCATTGAACATTATTTTAGTTTAGAGTTTAGTGTTTAGAGTTTAGAGTCAGTGGTTAGTTCAGAGTTTAATCAGTTTATTACTTCATACTCGCTTCTTTAAACTATTTCAACTGTCTCTAAACTCTACACTCTCAACTATCAACTTTCAAAACAGTACCTTACGTCCATTAACAATGTTAATTCCCTTCTGCGGCCTGCTCAGCTTCTGACCAGCCAGGTTGTATATCGCATTATCGTTGACGTTATCGTTGACGTTGACGTTCTCGATTCCGTCTGCGGAATCATAATTCTCCGGCAACCCGAAGAACTCGCGTGCTGCAGCCGTTGGCGGCAGAGCCAGCCATGCCTTGTTGGCCGCGCTCCTGAACGTCGCGCCGTCCTCTGCTCCCCAGTACCAGCCGATGTCCTCGCCGCTGGTGTTGTAGCTCAGCTTGTAGTACTTTCCACCCGTGCCGGCGCCCGTAGTATTCGTTTCTCTTTCGCTGCCATGCAGCAGGTTCGTCTGGTTGATGGCCGCTACGGTGGGCACGGTGATGCCGACATCGAAGGTCTGTACGCCGTCGGCTGCTGCCGTCTGTAGCATCACTGCTGTTAGGGCGGGCACGATGTTATTGGCAGTGTTGCCGTTGGCGATGGTTTCGTAGGTCAGTTGTCCACCGTCGGCAGAAGCCGTCACGATGCGGGCCTTCATGCCAGCGGGCAGCACGAGGTCGAACAGGCCGTAGTACGTGCCGTAGCCTTCCTTGGCCAGAGTGACGCTTGTGGTGCTCGTCCAGTCGGGTACGGTAATATAGCGCGTCTTGTCCACGGTCTTGTCGGTCAGACCGTCGCCAACAGTGATGGTGCCGCAGGTGCCATATTGTCCGCTGCCAATACTCATGTTCTCTTCGTAACTCGTAGCAATAACGGCACCACCGTTAATGGTAATGTCGCCGCAGGAGGATTGAGTAGACTCAGTACCTTTTCCGCTGCCGATGCCCGCAGCATTTCGGCCGCCTGTAGCCGTGATAGTACCCTCCTCGATAATGATATTACCGCAGCTGCCTTTCTCTCCGCTGCCGATGCCTGCAGCAGAATTTCTACCTGTAGCCGTGAGCGATCCATCGCCCTTAATGGTGAGCGTGTGCCCTTCAGGTACAGTGATGCCCGCAGAATAATATCCGCCCTTCACGGCATTTTCGCCACTGAGAATGATGGTGGCGTCGCCCAGACAGGTGATGCCCGCCCATTGGTACGAACTGCTGTTGTTGATTGTGGTAATGTTCACACCTCTGAGCGTCACCGTGGCGCCATCAGCAATGGTGACGTGCGTCTTCGTGCCACCTGTACCTGTCAATATCTGACCATCATAAAGCGTCAATTCTCCATTGGGAACGCTTTCTTCAGGCTTTTGCCAAATTGCATAGAGCGTCCCGCTGAGGATGTCTATAACGTTTTGTCCGTTCGTATAGTAGATTCCACTGCCGTCAGCCTTGGTGTTCCATCGCATGATTGTTCCCTCAGGGCCGGTAAAAGTGCAAGCGGGAATGGCGTGTTCCTGTCCGTCCCACGTAAAGTGCCAGTCGTCCATCGTGCCTGTGGCATTGTCATTGTTCTTATCGAAGTGGATAGTAGATTCCAGGCTGCCATTAGGATTATAGATATAGGTACTCTCGCTGATAGGGCCAGTTGCACCACCGATGGTCACCGTGCCGCAGATGCTATACTTTTTACCTTCGCCAATGCTATGTAGGGCATTATTGCCTTTCGTAGCAGTGACGCTGGTGACCGTTCGCGCAATGGTGATATCACCGCAAGAGGCTTGCTCCTCAGAGGAACCATATCCGCTGCCAATGCCCGGAGCATATAATCCACCTGTAGCCGTAACCGTGCCGCCTTCTATAACGATGTTGCCGCAGCTGCCATAATATCCGCTGCCGATGCCTGCAGAATAATCTTTACCTGTAGCCGTGATTGTGCCGCCTTTTATAACGATGTTACCGCAGCTGCCTTTCTCTCCGCTGCCGATGCCTGCAGAATAATCTTTACCTGTAGCCGTGATTGTGCCGCCTTCTATCACGATGTTGCCGCAGCTGCTTTCCTCTCCGCAACCGATACCTGCGGCATAATTACTTGTAGCCGTGAGCGAGCCTTCGCCCTTAATGGTGAGCGTCCTACCTTCGGGAACGAAGATGCCCGCAGATTCATAACCGCCCTTCACGGCATTTTCGCCACTGAGAATGATGGTGGCGTCGCCCAGACAGGTGATGCCCGCCCAATAGTTATAAGTGGAAATAGCGGTGATGTCCACGCCGCTCAGCGTCACCGTGGCGCCGTCGGCAATGGTGACGTGCGTCTTCGTGCCACCCGTACCTGTCAATATCTGGTCATCATATAGCGTTAATTCTCCATTGGGGACGCTTTCAGTCGGATCTCGCCAAATTGCAAAGAGTGTCCCACTGGGGATTTCTATAACCTGTTTTGTGTAATATGTGCCGCTGCCGTCAGGCTCAGTACTCCATCCCACGAACATCTTGCCTTCCGGGGCTGTAAAGGTGCAGGCGGGAATGGCTTGTGCCGTGCCGTCCCACGTGAACGTCCAGTTGTCCATCGTTTCCGAGCTTCCATTGTTTGCCTCGAAGTGGATAGTAGAGTTAAGAAAGCGAGCGTAGGGACTCTCGCTGATGGGGCCAGTCACCACGTCGCAGATAGTCACCATGCCGCATGTGCTATTGTCGTCCCCCATGCCAATACTGTGTTGGGCATCGGTGCCTTTCGTGGCGGTGACACTCATGATTGTCCGCGCAATGGTGATGTTGCCGCAAGAACCACTTAGGCCGCTACCAATGCCCGCAGCAAAGTCGCCACCTGTGGCAGTGACGATGCCACCCGTGATGGTGACGTTGCCGCAAGACCCGTTTCTTCCACTACCGATGCCCGCAGCATATTTCCCCCCTTGGGCTGTGACGATGCCACCCTCAATAGTGATGTTGCCGCAAACGGAATTACCCGTGCCACCGATGCCCGCAGACTCAAAGCTTCCAATAGCCGTAATAGTGCCACTCTTGATGACGATGTTGCCACATCCTTCACTATCGATACCGCCGATGCCCGCACCACTTCCCCTACCGTGGCTGCTTCTTTCGCGAGTAGCCGCTTCTAGCGAGCCGTTGCCTTGGATAGTGAGGGTATGGTCTGCAGGGATATAGATGCCGGGGTAAAAGATATCGCCGCCCGTCACGCTGTTCGTTGTGCCATCGGCAAGCGTAATGGTAGCGTCGCCCAGACAGGTGATGCCCGCCCAATAGTTATACTTGGAAATAGCGGTGATATCCACGCCACTCAGCGTCACCGCCGCCCCGTCGGCAATTATGACGTGGGTATTCGTGCCGCCCGTGCCCATCAGCACGTCGCCGTTCTGCAGTGTCACCTCGCCCATTGCGCTCGTCAGCGTAATGATATCAGGCCCCGCCGTCGTTTTCAGGGTATAGGGGCTTTCGGTGATGGCTCCTTCCACGCCGCCGATGGTCACCGTGCCGCAGACGCCATACTCATCACTCACACCGATGCTATGTAGGGCATATTCACTTTTCATAACAGTGACTTTGGTTACGCCGAGAGTGATGGTGATATCGCCGCAGGTACTATTGCCTGACGGAGTTCCTTCACCACAACCAATACCCGCAGCAAATATTCCCCCTTGGGCTGTGACGATGCCGCCCTTGATGGTGATATTGCCGCAAGACCCGTTTCTTCCACTACCGATGCCCGCAGCACAGTCGCCACCTGTGGCCGTGACGATGCCACCCTCGATTGTAATGTTGCTGCAATTAGAAAAATTTCCACTACCGATGCCCGCAGCATATTTTCCCCCTTGGGCTGTGACGATGCCGCCCGTGATGGTGACGTTGCCGCAAGACCCGTTTCTTCCACTACCGATGCCCGCAGCATATTCCCCCCCTTGGGCTGTGACGATGCCGCCCGTGATGGTGATATTGCCGCAAGACCCTCTTTTTCCGGTACCGATGCCCGCAGACTCAAGGCTTCCACGAGCCGTAATCTTGCCACTCTTGATGACGATGTTGCCACATCCTTCATTAAAGATAGCGCCGATGCCTGCGCCACCTCCCTGACTGGAGGGGTCATCTACTTGAGGAGCCGCTTCCAGCGAGCCGTTGCCTTGGATAGTGAGCGTATGGTCTGCGGGGATATAGATGCCGGGGTAAAAGAATTCGCCGCCCGTCACGCTGTTCGTTGTGCCATCGGCAAGCGTAATGGTAGCGTCGCCCAGACAGGTGATGCCCGCCCAAGAGTTATATTTGGAAATAGCGGTGATATCCACGCCACTCAGCGTCACCGCCGCCCCGTCGGCAATGGTGACGTGGGTGTCCGCGCCGCCCGTTCCTGTCAGCACGTCGCCGTCCTGCAGCGTAACCTCGCCCGTCCCGCTGGTTAGCGTAATGGTCTCTGCCCACGCCGTCGCAGCGATAACGAACAATGCACTCAGCAGCACGGCTGTGCGCTTGATAAAATCTCCGAAGATGTTGTTGTGTTTCATAGGTCTAATACCTTTTTTCCGTTTTCAGCTTGCAAATTTATATATATAATGTATAATATGAAATGCTTGAGGTGAAAAAAACATCAGTTAGGTGAAAAAAAGTGGGGGTTTTAGACTTTAGACTTTAGACTTTAGGCGTTAGACTTTAGTTAACGGAAACCGCCGAGACTCTTTTTCAGAATCTCGGCGGATATTTTTTTCTTTCCAGCGAAGAAGAAATGAACAGACCTTTTGTTTCTTTCACAAAAAAAGAAAAGATAAGACAGTAACTTTTTTAGCGAAAATTGTACCCCCCGCCTAAAGTCTAAAGTCTAGCGCCTAAAGTCTAAAGTCTAGCGCCTATTTCCTTTCTAAGTTTCAGGATGCGGCGCACGCTCTGGTTGATGCGCTCTTCGCTGATGGTGCCTGCCTCGACAGCAGCAACGACGGCATCGAAGGCTTCGGTGAAGTAGCGAGGGCCAAGCACGATGTCTACACCTGCCTGTATGCTGCCCACGGCAGCCTCGGCGCTGGTATACTGCTGGGTGATGGCACCCATCTCCATACCGTCGGTGATGATGATGTTACGATAGCCTAACTCGCCACGCAACTTGTCTTGCAGAATGATGGACGACATGGTGCTGGGAATATCAGACCCCGTGACGTTGGGTGCACCGATATGAGCCGTCATGATCATCTGACAGCCCCATTGGATGCCTGCACGGAAGGTTACCATCTCGCAATCCCGCATCTCGTCCCACGTTTTCTGGGTAGAGGCATAGCCATAGTGCGTGTCGGCCTTCGTGTCGCCGTGGCCAGGGAAATGCTTGATGCAGCCCGTGACGCCTGCATCCTTTAGACCTTGCAGGTAGCTGGTAACCATGGGTGCAGCTACGGCAGGGTCGTCGCTGAAGGCGCGGGGCCCGATGATGACATTCTCGGGATTGGTGTTAACGTCTGCCACGGGGGCGAAGTCGATGTCGAAGCCATAGCGGTGCAGGTAGGTGCCGATGGTATTGCCGCATTCGTAGGCGTTCTGTGGGTCGCCGGTGGCACCGATGGCCGCCATCGACTCGTACTTCTTGACATTGAAGTTCGGATTATTGGCAATGCGCGACACACGGCCTCCCTCCTCGTCGATGCAGAGTAGGGGATTGCCGTTCATTGACCGTATTTGCGAGATGATGTGTGAGAGCTGTGTCTCGTTGTCGATGTTCCATGCATACAAGATGATACCACCCACGGGATAGTTGGTGTTTGTACTTCTCATCTTCATGGTCACCTCCGTAATCTTGATATTCGCGAGGTCGTCGTAGGTGGTCCATTTTATCGACGGGTCGAGTGACTCCAGGCGGACAAAGAACATCTGTCCCACCTTTTCGCGCAGTGTCATCTTCTGCAGTTGCTCCTCCACCTCGTCGGTTGGAGAAACGTCTGGATTATCTTCATTACTACAAGCTGTAAACATGGCAGCCATCATGAGGGCGGCCAACAGGGAGAAAAATTTGTTTGTTTTCATATTGGTATTATAAAGTTTAAAGTTTAAAGTTTAAAGTTTAAAGACGGTTTATAGTTTAGAGTCAGTTTACTGTTTACCGTTTACTATATTCTATAACCCATAACCTTTTCAAAACTGCCTCTCAACTCTACACTCTCAACTCTACACTCTCAACTTTAAAAGTAAATGTTCATTTTCTTTTTGCAAAAATACAGAAAAAAATGTCTGCACCACAACAGTTCTGACATTTTTTCTGTAGATTTCAGACAAGATTTAAGGTTTTCGGACAGGATTTGTAGGTTTTTTCTTGGGATTTGACTTTTTTTATTTATTTTTGCCATGTGATCAATGAATTGTATAACTTAAAACAAAAAAATCATGAAGAAGTACGTTTGTGATGTCTGTGGTTATGAGTATGACCCGGAAGTAGGAGATCCCGAAAACGATATTCCTGCAGGAACAGCTTTTGAAGACCTTCCAGAAGATTGGGTTTGCCCACTCTGCGGTGTAGGTAAGGATGAATTCAGTGAAGCATAAAATGATTAACAATGGAGGTTAAGTGCCTCCATTTTTTTTTAGAGTGAACCCCTTTTTACGTAATAAAATAAACACAGGATTTTGCTGATGCCCTTTTTTTTTGTACCTTTGCCAACTGAAAATATTATATAAGGTAGAAAGGTTCAAATTTTAGAAAAAATGTTAAGAATAGCAGTACAGTCGAAAGGCAGACTTTTTGAAGATACTATGGCCTTGCTGGCAGAGGCAGGCATTAAGGTAAGCAGCAGTAAACGTACTCTGTTGGTGCAGAGCAGCAACTTCCCTGTGGAGATTCTTTATTTGCGCGACGATGACATTCCACAAAGTGTAGCAACCGGCGTTGCCGATCTGGGTATCGTAGGTCAGAACGAGTTTGAGGAACGTCAGGAAGATGCCGAGGTGATTCGTCCCTTGGGTTTTAGCAAGTGTCGTCTTTCGTTGGCTATCCCTAAAGCAGTAAACTATCCGGGGCTTAAATGGTTTGAGGGTAAGAAGATTGCTACTTCTTATCCTGGCATTCTGCGCCGTTTTATGCAGAAGAATAACATAGCTGCCGATATCCATGTTATTACCGGTTCGGTTGAGATCAGCCCGGGTATAGGTCTTGCAGACGCTATCTTTGACATTGTAAGCAGCGGCAGTACCTTGGTCAGCAACAATCTGGCAGAAGTGGAGGTTGTGATGAAGAGCGAGGCGCTGCTTATCGGCAACAAGAATATGAGCGACGAGAAGAAGGCTGTCCTTGACGAACTGCTTTTCCGCATCGAGGCTGTAAAGAATGCCGAGGATAAGAAATATGTGCTGATGAACGTACCTACCGATAAAGTGAAAGAGGTGGTGGATATCCTGCCCGGTGCCAAGAGTCCTACAGTGATGCCTTTGGCCACAGAGGGGTGGAGTAGTGTTCATACGGTTATTGACGAGAAGCGTTTTTGGGAGATTATCCGTCAGTTGAAGGAATTGGGCGCTCAGGGTATCCTGGTTGTACCCATTGAGAAGATGATTCTCTAAAGACCCCAGTCGCCCCCAAGGGCGAGAGCATAATGTTCAATGTTCAATGTTCAATGTTCAATGAAAATCTATAAATATCCTTCTCAGGAGGAACTGAAGGAATTGCTGAAGCGTCCTGTGCGTGATGCCAGTCAGTTGAATGCTACTGTTGCTGCCGTCTTAGCCGATATAAAGGCAAAGGGTGATGCTGCGGTAAGGGAGTATGAGGAGAAATTCGATCATGTTCGGCTGGATGATTTAGCTGTGACGACGGCTGAAATGCGGGAGGCCGAACAACTGGTAAGCAACGACTTGAAGAATGCTCTGGAGCAGGCTCATAAGAATATTGAGAAATTCCATGCTTCACAGAAATTCCATGCAGAGCACGTGCAGGTTACGGATGGCGTAGAATGCTGGCAGCAGTCTGTTCCCATTCAGAAGGTGGGCCTCTATATCCCTGGCGGCACAGCACCCTTGTTCAGTACAGTTCTGATGTTGGCTACTCCTGCCAAGATAGCAGGATGTGAAGAAATCGTTCTCTGTACGCCTCCTGCCCGCGATGGTAAGGTTAATCCTGCCATCCTTGTGGCTGCACGTATTGCAGGCGTGAGCCGCATCTTTAAGATTGGTGGTGTTCAGGCTATAGGTGCTATGGCTTATGGAACAGAATCGGTGCCTAAGGTGTACAAAATCTTTGGCCCGGGTAATCAGTTCGTTATGTGTGCCAAGCAGCAGGTAAGCCTGCACGATGTGGCTATAGATATGCCAGCAGGACCCAGCGAGGTTGAGGTGTTGGCAGATGAGACATCGAACCCCGTATTTGTTGCAGCTGACCTGTTGAGTCAAGCTGAGCATGGTGTTGACAGTCAGGTGCTGCTGGTAACCAAAGATGAGCAGATAATCGATAAGGTACAGCAGGAGGTAGACCGTCAACTGGCTCTCTTGCCCCGTAATGAGATTGCAGCACAGGCACTACAGTACAGTAAGATACTGCTTGTTCGTGATGACGAGGAGATGATGTCCGTTACTAATCAGTATGCACCGGAGCACCTTATCATAGAAACCAGAAACTATATGGAATTGGCTCAGAAGGTGGTAAATGCAGGAAGTGTTTTCCTGGGTAGCCTTACTCCTGAGAGTGCGGGTGACTATGCCAGTGGTACCAACCACACACTGCCCACGAACGGCTATGCCGTGGCTTACAATGGTGTGAACCTGGATAGCTATAATCGCAAGATCACCTTCCAGCATATAACAAAGGAAGGAATCGAGAGCATCGGACGTACCGTAGAGTTGATGGCAGAGGCAGAAGGCCTGGATGCACATAAGAATGCGATGACGGTGAGAATGAAAAGTAAAGATTAAACGTTGGTTTTAGACTTTTTGGGAATTATGGATTTTGAATTAGAAAAACTGGTCAGACCAAATATTTGGGCGTTGGAACCCTACAGTTGTGCACGCGATGAGTTCAAGGGAAAGGAGGCGCATGTATTCCTGGATGCGAATGAGAGTCCGTATAACGAATCCTACAACAGATATCCTGATCCTTTACAGGAGGTTGTCAAGCAACGTCTTTCGCCCCTCAAGCAGGTTCGTCCCTCACAGATATTCCTAGGTAATGGCAGCGACGAGGCAATAGACCTTGTTTACAGAATTTTCTGCGAGCCAGGTAGGGATAATGTGGTGGCTATTGCTCCCACATATGGTATGTATAAGGTATGTGCCGACATAAACAATGTGGAATACCGCCCAGTCCTCTTGGATGAGCATTACCAGTTGCAGGCTCAGAAGTTATTGGACGCTACGGATGCCAATACCAAGGTTATCTGGCTATGTTCGCCCAACAACCCTACGGGTAATGAGTTGGACAAGAAGGAGATGCAACGTATATTGCTGGAGTTCCCCGGTATTGTCGTAATTGATGAAGCCTACTCTGATTTCTCTGGCCTTCAGCCTTTCCGTCATTTCGTTGACCGTTTCCCCAATATGATTGTTCTGAACACCTTTAGTAAGGCATGGGGATGTGCCAGCATTCGCCTGGGTATGGCTTTCGCCAGCGAGGAGATAATAGGTCTGTTTAATAAGGTTAAGTATCCTTACAATGTTAACAAACTGACACAAGATAAGGCCTTGCAGATGATGGACGAATGGATGAAGGTGGATCAGTGGGTAAGACAGATTAAACGCGAGCGCGAACATATGGTACCGGCTCTCGGTGAATTGAACATCTGTAAGACGATTCATCCCAGTGAAGCTAACTTCTTGCTTGTTGAAGTAACGGATGCAAATTCGATATATAATTATCTGATTAATAGAGGAATAGTTGTCCGCAACAGAAACAAGGTTCAGTTGTGTGGTAACTGCCTTCGCATTACCATTGGTACGCAGCAGGAGAACAATGAACTGCTAAGTGCCTTGCGTCAGTTCAAATAGTGAAGAGTTAAGAATGAAGAGTGAAGAATTTGCTACTGCTAAGATAATATGAAAAGAGCTTTATTCATCGATCGTGATGGTACCATATTGGTAGAGCCTGCAGATGAGCAGATAGACAGCTACGAGAAGTTCCAATTCGTGCCTGGTGTGATAGGAGCATTGAAGTTCCTTCGCGAGCATACTGACTATGAATTCGTTATGGTAAGTAACCAAGACGGATTAGGAACCGACAGCTATCCAGAAGACGACTTCTGGCCTACGCAGAACCTGATGTTGGATATACTGAAGGGAGAAGGCGTTGTTTTCGACGCTATTCACATCGATAGGAGTTTTCCTGAAGACAATCTGCCTACCCGTAAGCCTGGTACAGGTATGCTCAGGCAGTATATGACGGGTGAGTACGACCTTTCTGCCTCGTGGGTGATTGGCGATCGCCAGACGGATGCTAAGTTGGCAGAGAATCTTGGCTGTAAGAGCCTTATCCTGGGC